>JACXTT010000130.1_pt1 | contig 112534 bp, 116 predicted proteins | sample 9270951 | NCBI WGS metagenome assembly JACXTT01 (sample SAMN15532306, study PRJNA645909) | rock metagenome | isolation source: weathered quartz diorite | place: Puerto Rico | collected 2017-06-21 | reverse complement strand
ACAACAACTTGATATTAAACTTAAAGAATTTTTTGCTCTTGTCGAAAAGAAGAAAGCCACCTCGAAAGTGGCTTCCTAGTGATTCCTCTCAAAGTGTCTTTTTACTGTGATTCAATACGGAAATAAAAAAACCCGGTGAGGCGACCGGGTTAAAATATAGAGCGAAAGAACTTTTTGTCGAGTTCAGTTCTAAGCTATATCGGAATTATGCTTCCGTTTTCGCTTTTGCTTTTTCTTTTACGCATTTATTGATTTCAGCTTTTTTCGCGCCTGGATTTTCTTCCTTGCAAGCCGCTTTGTATGCTTTCAATTCAGACTTTGAAGCTTTAGATTTCGCGAAAGATGTGTTTGCAACGAAAGCTGTAGCCAAAATCGCTGTAGCGATCATAAGTTTATTCATGAGAAAACTCCTTTTTATAAGATTGTAGCTTAACAATGAGTTTCAACAACTTTTCAGAATAAAATTATTTTTATCTCGATCCGGCCTGCATCAATTTCTTTGATTTCTCTTCTCAGAAATATCCATTAGTATCTAGTTATGAATATTTTAGTTGTAGAAGATGAGTTGTCGATCCTGAAAAACATTTCCATCACACTTGAAGAACAAGGTTGGTTTGTTAAAACCGCAAGTTCTTTGCCGTCGCTGAATAATCTCATCGATAATAAAGCCATTTATCCCAATGTGATCATTCTAGATCGGATGTTGGGCGGTGATGATTCAAGTTCAGTCATTGCTAAAATCAAGGCGACTTTTGTAGATACAAAAATTTTGATTTTATCTGCAATTGATACAGGCACAGAGAAAGCCAAACTCCTAGATCTTGGAGCTGATGACTATCTGGCTAAGCCTTATTCTTCACAAGAGTTAATCGCGCGCATTAAAGCGCTCCTGCGTAGATCCACTCTAGTGCATTCGCAAAATGAAATTCACGTCGGCAATCTTTCAATCAATCTTGCTGACCGCACGGTTGCAATCGAATCAGAAGCCGTCAATTTGTCACAAAAAGAAATTCAATTGCTCATCCTATTCGCCAACAATCCAGGAAAGATCTTCCCCCGTGAGGTTTTGTTAGACCAGGTTTGGAAGAGCAACAAAGAAAACGAGTCTAAAGTTGTCGAAGCGACAATGAATAATCTGCGTCGTAAATTAGAAACCAGTCACTCTACGATCACGATTCGCAATATGAGAAACGTAGGGTACTGGCTTGAGGCTTAAGTTCTTTCTAATTTCGCTTTGCATTTTGATCGCGACCACGGTCTCGGTCACCACATTGTTGGTCTACTATTTTCAAGATGAACGTATGGACTTCATCGACGATCAAATACGCCAGACCGCAACGGCCATTATCGACTCTGAACTTTCTGATCTTCGCGCCTATGACTACGAAAAGGTTGATTCCATTATTTCGGAAGAGTTGGGTCCCGATCGAATCGGGAAGTTCTTTATCATCCGTAACATCCAGGGTGATATTCTCTTCCAAACCCAAGGAATCAGTCTTCTTAATATTACTGTCCCCCGCGATACGAAGTGGGTGACTATCAAGAAAGATAATCTGCTCATTCGCGCTGTGAACCTAGGGCTTCCTCGCTCTAAGACGCGCACCTTGCAAGTGGGTGTCATTGCCGAATCGAGCTTCTTTTATTGGTCTGCCCTCGATGGACCAGCCATTGCGTTTTTGCTAGCTATCCCGTCTTTATTTCTTATTGGCACCTGGATCCTTTCTGCGTCGCTATTTGCTCCCGTAAAGGCCGTCGGAAATTACGTGCAAGAAGCCACAAAGTCTTTAGAGGAAGACCGCGAAGTACCAAGCCTTCCACCGGATCTACGACGTCAGCTCAAAGAGACGAGACTCACAAAAGACGATGAATTCAAAGGTCTGCTAAAAGGTATTGCAAGTTTCGTTGAAAAGATTAATGCAAATCGAAAGTTCACTCGCCACTGGACCCATCAAATGGTGCATGAGCTTAAGACACCTTTAACAATTTTAAATCATGATCTAGAAGTTGTCGCAGAAAAGCATTCCCTTCCCAAAGAAGATGTCCGTGCGATGAATGAAAGCGTTCAAAAAGTTTCCAGAACGATTACGAACTTCCTAGATTGGGCTGAGTTAACTTATCAAGGGCAAAAAGCTAACTTGCACGTGGTGAAAGTTTCAGCGGCACTACAAAGCTTGGTTCCCGGATGGGAAAAGGTTTTTGGTAAACGCATTACTGTCTCTGTTCATGAGGACTTTCAAGTTTTGTGTGACCCGAATCATTTAGAGCAATTGATTAATAATCTGGGAACAAATGCGCTCAAGTATTCGGAAAAGAATGTTTTGATTGAGATCCATAAGGAAACTCTTACGGTTTCTGACCAAGGTGAGGGTCTTCCGGAAAATGTTCTGGAAAATCTTGGAACGCCCTTTAACAAAGGCCCCAGCGCACAGAACATTGAAGGCTCAGGATTGGGTTTGGCTTGGGTTAAAACAGTGGCCGAGCTTTATCAATGGAAAATGAACATTCGTTCTAGCTCTGCTGGAACTAAAATCTCTATTCATTTCCCAAACCTGAATGTTTCCTAGTTTGTTAGAAATTTAAAACTGCTTCTTCCATTCAATTTCATGAGCCATATATTCAGTCAGCATATGCTTTTCATCATGCAAACGTGAATCATTCCAGCCCATTTTTTCTTGGAAGACCTTTGCGATTTCATCGATATGTTTTACTCCGTGATTTCGATCCGCCAAGAAAAGGTGAACACGGCGAGCATAGAAGTCTCGCAAATGCAGACACATGGTATTGTCGATTGCCTGGGCGGCCTCTAATTGCCAATAACTATAATCTTCACTGTACTTACTGCAGATAACTTCAGCTTCCTTACCATAGCGCTCGGCCAATTGCTTAATGTCTTCGGCTGGACGGCCCATTTCAGAGGACCAGCTATGCACCAAGGCCTGAGCTTGCTGGAAGCTGTCTACACTTGTGTATTCATTCAACGGCAAAGTCGTATCTGGTCTTGCGAACTTCACTCTTTCTTCCATAGAGAAGAACTCCAGAGCTTTTTCCACAGTCTGCTGGCACATCAATCTATAGGTCGTATATTTACCACCGGCAACGAAGGTTACTCCACGATCGTCATTTATAATCGTGTGCTCGCGACTTGTCTTACCCTCTGTGGAAGATCCGTCGTTCACCAAAGGGCGCACGCCTGCGTAGCTGGCGATAATATCATGGGATGTGACCTTTGCCCCGGGGAAGTAATGATCCGTGATCTCTAATAGGTACTTCACGTCTTCCGGAGTCGTTGTGACATTCTCTGGAGACTCTTTATAATCGGTGTCTGTCGTACCGATAATAATCATTTCGTGACGAGGAATACCAAATACAATTCGATCTTCCTTTTCAGCTCCCATGACCACCGCACTGGATAATGGTAAACGATGTTTTGGCAAAGTGAGATGAACCCCTTTGGTTGGACGAAGAATTTTCTTCCAATCCTTCAAAAGAGTTTGGCCAACTTCATCTGTCCATGGCCCCACGGAACTAATAACATGACGAGCCTTGATCGAAAATTTTTCGCCGCTCACCTGATCTTCGCAAAGAACCGCTGCTATTTTTCCAGAACTGAATTGAGCGCCCGTGGCTTTTACATAGTTCGCACACACTGCGCCATTTTCATTTGCTGAACGCAAAGTCTCGATAACTAAACGATCATCATCCATATAGGCATCAGAATAAATATAGGAGCCAATCAGATGAGTTGAACGCAAGGCGGGCATTCGCTCCAATGACTCTTTTGAACTGCAACGTTCATGCATCTCTGGCGTCTGAAATAAAGAAAGGGCATCATAAAGCCACATTCCCATGCCCATTTTAAACATTCCCACGCGACTTTCCTGATACAAAGGAATCATAAAGCGCAAAGGGTGAACTAAATGCGGTGCCATTTCGAAGAGCTTAGTGCGTTCACTCAAAGCCTCGAAAACCAATTTGAACTCTAGATTTTCAAGATAACGAATTCCACCGTGAATTAACTTGCTGGATTTTGAAGAAGTGCCTGAAGCAAAATCTCTGGTTTCAATCAATGCGACTTTCATTCCGCGCGCGGAAGCATCGCGAGCGACTCCTGCGCCATTGATCCCGCCTCCAATAACCACAAGATCAAATTCTTGGGTTTTCATTTTTCCAATATTTTGGATACGGTTGGCGAAAGAGAAGTTCTTCATAAAATCACCCTTTTGTCGTTTTCACAGAAATCGTTCCAGGTTTCCAAGTTTCGGGCTTAAAGCTACTGATCGAATTCGGAACACCATTTTCATGTGGGAAATACACACGCTGCAAATGCTTTTCACGGCCCAGCTTGTAAGCCAGCTCGCACAATTCATCACGGGCCTGCAGTGAACAATGTTGAACATGTTCTACCCACAATGATTGCGTTTGCCCGTCTAAAAATAACAACGGCTGAGCAATAAAATAACCCATCAACTTATGAGTCTCATTGTCTCGTGCTAAAAAACTCCAACCCATGGGAATATAATGATTCAATGCTTCGATACGAAACTTTGAGTTCCATCCCGCCATCATGCGCTCCATCTCATCTGGATATGCCTCCTGCAATTTTTTGTTTTCTAGATCTAGGATTTCTTGCAGGTCTTCTGCCAAAATTACTTTGCAATAGAGGCTCATGGCGCCGGGCTCCCCTTGTCAATTTACTGATCCTATTTCATACTAAGAGCGCATGAAATACAAAGACTATTCCCAAGACATTTGGACGCGCCTACATACGACACTTGATCAGGTTTTGAAATCTGATCCACATCCAGTTGCAGCCTTCGACGCCGACGGAACTTTGTGGGATATCGATTTAGGAGAAAGTTTCTTTCACCACCAGATAGACAACAAACTTGTCGATCTTCCAAATAATCCCTGGGAGCACTACGAAAACTTAAAAGCTGCCAATCCTGTGGAAGCCTACCTTTGGCTAGCTCAAATCTGTCAGAACAAAGAACTTAAAATGGTGCACGAGTGGGCCAAAGACTCTTTGAAAGGGATCTCTCCTGTTCCGGTATTTTCTGAACAAAAAAAGCTGATCGAATTGTTTCTTTCCAAAGGCGTGAAAGTCTATGTCATCACGGCGTCAGTAAAGTGGGCCGTCGAACCTGGCGCTGCGATGCTGGGCCTTCAGTATGAAGATGTGCTGGGAGTTGAAACTGCACAGATCAACGGTGTCATCACAGACAAACAAAAAGGCATTGTCACCTATAAGCAAGGAAAAGTAGATGCGTTGCTTGAAAGAACTGGCGGAAAGAAACCCTTCTTTGCTTGCGGCAACACCATGGGTGACTTTCAACTTCTGCAATCAGCGACTCATTTAAGTCTAGCGGTCAGTGCGGCCTCTCGAGACGACAAACTCTTTAAAACAGAAACTGAATTGGCTCAGCATGCACAGGCCAATAACTGGCTGTCTCATCGCTTTATTTAAAAATTTTTGAATATTTCGATAATAAAAAACCCATTCATTTTAATTGAATGGGTTTTTTTGTACTTTTTTGAACCGAAAGGAAGCAGGTACCTTTTGGGTTAGTTTTTGCCGACGACTTTTTCGATGTCGGAAATTTCTTTAGGAACAGAGGTTGTCATGTTTTCAGTTCCGTGTGAAGTCACGCGAATGTTGTCTTCGATACGGATACCGATTCCGCGGTACTTCTGAGGTGCTGAGGTGTCGTCCGCTGGGATGTACAGGCCTGGTTCTACCGTGAAGCACATGTTGGCTTCTAGAGGGCGCGGTTCGCCTTTTTTGAAGTACAAGCCTGCATCATGCACGTCCATACCTAACCAGTGACCAATGCCGTGTGGATAGTATTTTTTCTGAGCCAAGGCTTGGATCAAATCCTCTTTACGACCTGAAAGAAGTCCTAGCTCCAACATTACATCCGTCAACATAGATGTTCCCATGTCGTGCAAGTCTTTAAATACAACACCTGGTTTGATGTAGTCGATGATGGCCTTTTGAACCTTTAGAACAGCTTCATAGACACGGGCTTGTTCATCAGTGAACTTTCCATTTACTGGGTAAGTTCTTGTGATATCGCCTGTGTAGTAGTTGTATTCCGCGCCAGCATCAATCAACAAAAGATCGCCATCTTTACAAACTTGATCGTTGAAGTTGTAGTGCAAAGTTGTTGCAGAGTTCCCAGAAGCTACGATGAAGCCATAGCCTTCACGTGCTGAACCCTTCATGTAGAAATGATGAGCCAAAACACCTTGTACTTGGCGTTCATTAACACCAGGGCGAGTGAATCGCATTGCCGCTAAATGCGCTTGAGCGGAAATTTCACAAGCCTCACGAAGTTGCGTCAGTTCGTATTCTGATTTAACCAAACGGTGCTCACCAATCAAAGTGTCAGCATCGTGAATCGTCAATAAACCATAACCTGTACGACCTTGAAGGGCTTTCACCATTTCAAGGACAGATTCCATTTTTTCATCAACTTCTTTGTTTTTGTATTGGCGATAGTAAACGCGATCCACTTCTTTCAAAAGTTGTGGAGCTACTTTCTGGAACTCATCGATTGGATAGCACTTATCGATTTTGAATTCACTTTCGCAGCCCTCGGGACCATAACGGAAACCATCCCACGTTTCTCTTTCAACGTCTTTGCGACGAGTGAACATTACCGTCTCTGGTTTCAAGCCTGGACGATATACCAAGATAGAATCCGGCTCTTCCCAACCTGTCAGGTAGAACAAGTTCGAATCTTGACGATATGGAAAATGCACATCGTGATTACGAATCAATTCTGGATGAGAAGCGACAACCAACGCGCCACCTTGGATCTCTTGTCCAATTTTTTTTCTTCTCTCTGCAAAAATACTCATGTCGTAGATTGGTTTTCTCATTCGTTACTCCTATATGCCCCATTTACGCGTCAGTGATTTCAATTGGCGAGCCGCTGAATCAGCGCCCTTGTTCATGATTTCACGACGTTTATCAAAATCCATAATACCATACTCTGCGGTGTCCAAGGAGATCACACTGTCAACTCCTGGCAAAGGCTTATTATACACGCCCGCGATCTCACTCCATAATACGTTGTCCGTTGCTGAGGTATCCAAAGTGTACGGCTTCGAGCCCCCTGGCGGTTGCAGCACGTTTACAAGAACAATGTAATTGGCACCTTTTGAGCGAAGATAATTTGCCAAGGCTGAAACATCACGGATCGCACTGATGTTGCCTTGATATGGCTGAAAGAACGGAGGGTAAGCCATGCAGAAATAAAGAATCTGCTCAAGGCTGCCCCGGTTCATCAAGAAGACTTGGTTCTTCTTCAAGTTATACGATGGGCATGCGAAAGGAAGTTTAAAGTCCTCAACCTTCGCTTTGTTAAACGCTGTATTCGCAAAATCTTTTAAAAGAGACACTTCATTGTTTTTGTGAACCGAGCCCAAAAGGTTCTTCTTCACAACTTGATCATCTTTTAGTTTGAACATTTGCCATTCAACATCATTAGCTAGTTCACGGTTCGCATATAATGCAGCCATAGGGGTCGCCAACTCGATGCCACCAATTGCATAAACCGGAACTTTATTCTTAGCCAACTCATGAAGGAAGCCAATGTGGGCATATGTCTTTGCTCCACCAGCTCCTAAAATAATCCCAATCTTTGGCAAAGCCGGAATCACAGGAGTTGGCAATGGAGGAGGTGCCATTTCAGTTGTAGAAGGTGTCGTTTCTGGCTGAACCGAAGGAACCGGCGGCGGCGGCTGTTGCTCGCGTGGAGCCGCTGTGGTCGGATGTTGTGGAGCATAAGGCTGAGCTGCTTTGCGAATGTCTTCTCTGGTACGAACAGTTTGGCAACCTGCCAAAACCAATAATGCTAGAAACCAACTAGTGTTTTTTTGCGAAAACAAAAAATTCATGATTGCCATCCTTTCCCTCTATGGAAGATGCAAAATAGTCCATCACTTCAAAGCCGTGACTCGTGCAGCAGGATTTGATTTTCTCTTCGACTTTTGCATAAAGAGAAACATCCTTGACGATACCACCCTTGGCCAGTCCGTCAACGCCCACTTCAAACTGGGGCTTTACAAGACTCAACAAATGGCCAGAGGGCTTTAGGAACGTTTGCAATTCAGGAATAATAAGTTCAATAGAGATGAACGAAACGTCCATGACTATCAGGTCAAACTTCTTTGAGGGTGTTAAAGCCAAAACTCTATCCTCTTGGGATAAAGCCCTCGCGTTAATACCTTCTAAGACTTTAAGTTTAGGATGATCTTTTAACATGAGACTGACTTGTCCATGCCCGACATCCACGCCTAGAACAAACGCGGCACCTTTTTGCAAAAGGCAATCAGTGAATCCACCGGTTGAAATTCCCACATCCAATGCCTGCAAGCCTTCCACGGATAAACCGACGTGGACTAAGGCGCCTTCAAGCTTTAATCCGCCGCGGGAAACAAAGCGATTTGCGGGCCCTAATTCAACAATGATCTTTCCATCCATTTCTGGATCAACGGAAAGACTGGATTTTTTTAGAGATTTCTTTTGTGATCCTTGCTCAAGAAACACCTGGCCTGCCTCAATCAATTCCTGTGCATGAGTTCGCGATTGCGCGAATCCTTTTTCGACAAGATAAAGATCTAAACGAGTCTTAGCCACAAAGGTTCCTTAAACTTGGCGATTCTGATTAAAACTAATAAGGTATTCTAACATCGGTGCATCTTTTGAAACCTTATGCAGTTCTGCTAAAGTTTCATTACTCACCTTCCGTAGGTAATCTTTCGTGCCCTCGAGGCCCAAGATACCCGTGAAGCTGCGTACATCTTGATCTTTTTCACCGTGATCCAAAACATCATCAGCAACTTGGAAAGCCAAGCCCAAACCTTCTCCGAACTTTTTAAGACTTTCAATGTCAGAGGGTTTTGCGCCGGCTATAGTTGCGGCGCCTTCAACAGAAAGACGAATCAAGGCTCCTGTTTTTAGACGATGCAAATGAGTCAGCTCTTCCAAAGACATTTGCTTATGACCGGCTTTCAAGTCAATGGCCTGACCGCCCACCATACCACGTAAGCCCGCCGCCTCTGACAGAAGCTCTGTCAGTCTTCCAATCAAGAAACTACTATCGCTATATTTCTTTGCCAAAATCATAAAAGATTCTGTGAGCAAAGCATCACCCGCCAGCAACGCGAAGTCTTCACCAAACACTTTGTGATTGGTGGGCTTTCCCCTGCGAATATCATCGTTGTCCATACATGGAAGATCATCGTGAATCAAAGAATAGGTATGAATGAATTCAACCGCAGTCGCAAAGGGCAAAACTTTTTCAAGAGGGCAGCCAAACAGCTCTGCAACTAGCAACGACAAAACAGGACGAAATCGTTTTCCGCCATTTGTTGCTGAATACAGCATGGACTTGCGCAACTCTGCAATGGCACTTCCCTGAGGAAGATCCATGTCATGAAGATACTTTTCGACAAACTGATTCACAGTTTGTACACGCAAAGCCATTTCTTTTTCGAGCTGAATAGCCAGATCCAAATTAATTTTCCTCTGGAGTGAAGTCTTTAGTTACAGGATTCCCGTTGGCATCGACGCTCATCAAAACTTTCACTTTCGTCTCTGCTTCATTCAAACGCGCATGACACTCGCGGGAAAGTTTCACGCCTTCTTCAAATAACTTCAAAGAATCTTCCAAGGCCAAATCGCCTTTTTCCATTTTTTGAACGATCTCTTCAAGACGTCCTAATTTTTTTTCGAAATCCATTTAATCCTCCTGTTTTTACTCTGGCTTTGCCGGAGCAGGTGTCACACTGTCGACCACCGCCGTCAGTGAACCTTGTGCCAAACGAATATCAAGCATATCGCCCTTCTTCACTTGGCTTGCTGATTTAATAACTTCATTATTTTTAGTAACAATAGAATATCCGCGCTCAACAACCTTAAGAGGACTCATGCTATCCAACATCGCCATCACACGGCCCATGCGCGCTTTTTTCTTTTCGATCGAATAGAGCAATGCCTTCTCAGATCGCGCAAAGAAATATTCTAATTCCTTTTTCTTGCGATCTATTAGGTTTTGCGGACTTCCCAATTTTTGCTGGAGCAGCTCTACACGGTGAGCGCGAACTGCTACCACTCGATTCATCGCCAGCTCAAGTCGAGTCAAAAGATCATCATTGCGCAGTTCAAGGTCTTGCAAGCGACGTTGTGGATCAACCAAACGTTTTGATAGACCCAACATTTTTTCGCGCAAGTACTTCATCTTCTTTTCAAAAGACATATACAGCATGCGTTCCGCGGATTTTACTTTGTTGGATAATTCTCCAGAGCTTTTAGCAACTAGTTCGGCCGCCGCAGAGGGAGTTGGCGCACGCAAGTCCGCGACAAAGTCGGCAATCGTAAAGTCGATTTCATGTCCTACTGCTGAAATCACAGGAATCGGACTTGCAGCAATTTGACGAGCGAGCTTTTCATCATTGAAGCACCACATGTCCTCAATAGACCCACCGCCACGTCCAACTATAATCACATCCACACCTGGCAAAGCCGTAGCCTTCACCAAGGCATCACAGATTTTCAAAGCTGCGCCTTCACCCTGTACAACTGTCGGCACAACCGTGACCTGAATTGATTTTGCTCGTCGCGAAAGAACATTGATAATATCGCGAATCGCTGCACCCGTCGGCGATGTCACGATAGCAATATGTCGAGGGAAAGTCGGAATAGGACGTTTTCTTGTCGCCTCGAACAATCCTTCAGCTTTCAACTTCAGCTTCAACTGCTCAAAAGCTTTTTGCAAAGCCCCGGCGCCAACAGGCTCCATCATGTCACACATCAATTGGTAGTTCCCGCGGGGCTCGTACACAGTAATGCGACCACGCAGAATAACTTCCATTCCATCTGTCGGTTTAAATTTCAAACGAGAATTATTTCCGCGAAACATCACCGCCATAATTTGTGACTTGGAATCTTTCAGACTGAAATAAAAATGTCCCGAAGTATGAGCTTTGAAATTTGAAAGCTCACCACGAACCCACACCTGCCCCACTTGGCCTTCAAGCAATTGCTTAATATAAATATTAAGTTGTTCAACCGAAAGCACCGATGGCTCATTGGATTTTTCCGAAAGCACATTTTCACCCAAAGAAATTTGGGCACCGAAATCTGATTTACGAAGAGGCTGATTTGGAGTGTCTGACATTGGCGCCCAAGCTAATGGGAGGCACCCCCAGAGTCAATACATTGAGAGTCAAGGTACGGACACACTTATGGTAGCGCAGGTGCGCTACCATAAGTGTGTCCGTACCTTTTAGAGTGATGAATACCAAACATTTTGGGCGGCCCAGATTCCGCCTACGAAGAAGCAGACCCAGCCAAGATTTTTATGGCGTGAAAGATTCTGGAAAGCCGCTCCCATGCGTTCTTGTCCGATCCGCACCAGATAAGAGTTTTCCAACACAAACACCATAAACAGTCCATAGAAAAAAACGACAAACGGAAAAATAAAATCTAACTTTTGAGGCGTCATAAGCATTTTATCGGTGCTTTGCCGAAAAGTAGGAGTCCGGTTCGATTGACGAGATCTAGGTTTATGCTAATATTATTTCTAGGGTTCGACGGCGTAAAGCTCATCGAAAATAAACCTTACAAGCATATTTTTGGGGACTGTCCCTGATGATGGTGAGCAAGCTCAGCTCGTACTGAGAAGCCTAAAGTCGTTATAATGGTCACCCACCTTAGCTACTGGGTTTACTTTTCAGAGTGGCCATCGAGCCTTTTTTATTTTTCTCATCTTGAGACATTCTACTCCGGCGAAGCTGGAGTGCAGACAGTACTGAAAATAACTTCGACATTTACCATTAAACATTTCTCATGAATCCACCCTTGCTCACATACAGTCGACCTGTTGTAAGCCCGATAAGTTACTCATGGATTTACGTTGGTTTTGGGCGGCTTTTTTTACTGCTATCACATTTTTATTTTCGGGTTGCGGGCAAGGCCTAGTCGCTGCCGATTTTGCGTCTTCTGGTCCAGCGACTGCAGAGTCCGAATACAAAGCCACACCGACCACCGTTTCCAATCCAGTGACCGTGCAAATGGCCGCGACGTTTTTATATCGTGCTTTGGTTTTCAATCCCTCTACGCCAAGCCTAAATGGCCTTCGCGATGTCGTTGCTTCCAACTCTGGCACTCCCATTCGATTTGCTGAATTCCATATTTATGACTCTGCGGGGAATCGCATTCAGCAGGGCGAGACAGATAGCGCGGGAATTGCAAAATTCGATCTTCCTAAAGCAGCGGGCACTTTCACGCTGAAAGTTTTCTCGCGTTCTTACAATCAGTATCTGCGAGCAAGCATCCTTGAAGATACCTATGCAAATCAGCCCTATTCAATTTCCATGGGCTTCACTATTACTAGCAACGATATCGCATCGGGAACCAAGGACCTCACAAGCACTCCCGTGATCGCACAAGCCGACGAACATGTTTCTTCGAAAATTGAAGGCGCAGCTTTCAATATCTTGCACAATCTATTATTGGCGAATGACTATATTCGCGCGCAGATTCAAAAAAATATTGTTGATGGAAATAGTAAACCCTCGACAGTCGCTGGCCAGTGGTGGGTTGCCGACAAAGTAACTACCTACTGGAAGGCGGGCTTTAATCCACGCAGTTATTTCTCAGATGATGGCGCCGCTTTGTCCTTCTATGGAATGGGCACTAATAAGTTATATATCTTAGGCGGTCTTAACGGAGACGTTAAAAACTCTGATACAGATCATTTCGACGACTCTGTGATTCTTCACGAGTATGCCCATTTCCTTGAAGACAACTATGGAAATTCTAGTTCTCCGGGCGGCTCTCACAATGGAAATTTCATCGTTGATCCACGTCTGGCTTGGAGTGAAGGCTGGGCAAATTATTTCCAAGCTGCCGTCATCACTTGGAACGATCAAGTTCCCGGGGATGTTCGCCTGAGCCATTACGTTGATACCGTTGGATACAAGTCAAACGCCTCTGACACAACAGGATTTATTGGAATTGCTTTTGATATGAAGGCAGATCCTCGTTCTATGAATACACCCTATGATCGCGTCAGTTTGGACGCTGAAAATACCGGCGTGTTCAGGGAGGTCTCTATCTCGCGCACTCTCTATAAGGCAACTCGCGCAACCAATCAGAACTATGACACCAACAAGCCTGGTGGAGGAATTAGTTTTAAGAATATCTGGATGACTTTCTCTGGAGAAAATAATTCCGGCAATGACAGAAGCAACCCGATCTCATCGAGCTTAAGAAAGGTCGATAAGTATCCCATCGCGAATATGGGACTCTTCAACTATCTACTTAATTTAAATGTCTCTACGGATAAAACAAATTGGAATGCCATTCTAAGTGACGAAAGACAAAATGCAACAACCACCGACTATGCTTATTATCTTTCAACAAACGGCAGTGATTGCAGCTTTAAGTTTGACAATCCGGCTCCGGAAGTGGGCCTAGCTAATGTGCCAAGATCAAATCAGCAAATGAGTAATAACTTTTATCTCTACTACCACAATGGCAACCAGAGCGAACAAATCGTAATGGATTATGTCAGCACTGGAACATCCACCATTGATTTGGATTTAGTTGCGTATAAAAAAGATTACGTCTATTTTGAAGATTATTATGTGGGGAAGTACAGCACCTCTTCCATTGCGACTCAAAGTCGTCGAGTGGCTTCATTAGATTCTGGAAGAGAATCGGTCTCTATGGCAGGCTTAGCTTCTGGTTGGTACATCATTGACGTCAAGGTCAATGCATTTGGAAAGCAGTCATCTGCACTAAATGGAAAAGCCACTTATACTTTAAAAATGAACGGAGTAGCCCTATGCGGATCAGAACAATAGCCATCGCAGCAACGGGACTTCTCCTAGGAATTACGGGCATGGCTGTCATGCAAAAGACAGCTCAGCGCAGTCCCGCAAGTGCTTACAAAGCCAAGTGGGTTCCCCATGAAATGGCAAAACATCTTGCTGCTCTTAAAGTAGAGCTTACCGCGGCCAAACCCATTCCAGAATCTGGCGATGGCGAGACCACTTTAATTGGAAAGATCACTTTACAGCAATCTGCACAAAGTGAAGTCTCGTACACTTGGACATTGCCTGAGGGTGTACAAGCTGTCGACGGAGATCTGAGCGATAGCTTTCTGAATATGGGTGCCGGGCAAACCATTGAAGTTAAATTAGTAGTGAGTGGCTTTAGCAAAGAAAAGCAAAACCTGATTGCTTTGCAAAGCACCGTGGTCTCTGGGGGGATTCAGATTGGTGGGTCTGCCATCCTGACGAGCCGTCCAGAAGATACTTGGGAATCGGTGGCTCCGCAAATGCAACAGGCAGCGGAAGATAGTCTCGGTGTGGAAGCTTTTCGCGGACGTCGTAAATAGTTTTTGGGGTGACTTCTTCACTGTTCATCATTGAATTACAGGGTGCATCCGGTAACAATCATTAACGAATAGACACGCAGATGAAGCCGTCTTGACAAAGATTCCGGCAGGGCCGAGTTAGTAATCACAACTAACCAAAGGATCTTATGAAAGCATTCGTTGTTCTTTTAATTGCATTGTCTTCAGTAGTAGCTCAGGCAGGTTTGAAATCATACACTGGTAAAGTAACTAAAAATGGCTTTAACTATAGCTGCAGCTTCACAAACAATACAGACAACACTTTGGATATGAAGTACGTTGTTTTCTCTCTTGAAGGTGTTAGCTACGATAGACCTGTTACTTATTCTTCTGTTCGTATTGACGAACGCGTTCGTTCAGGCGAAAGCATCAAACACACAATGAATGTATCGGTTCGTCAAACAGCTACTTTCTGTACTTACCAAGCTCGTTAATCTTTAGATTTTTTAAAACATAAAAAAGCCAGAGGCTCTAAGTCTCTGGCTTTTAAAAAATAAATATAAGCAAAATACTACATCGGAATAACTTCGATTTCTGGATTGAATTGATCTCGAAGGATTCCCTCGATCGCCATCAATGTTCCTGAAGTCGCACTTGGGCAAGTTCCACAAGCTCCTTGATAGAAGACCCACAATTTGTTGTCTTCGTATTTCACGACGTCCAAATCCCCACCGTCGCCTTGCAGGCCTGGACGAACCGTTTCATCCAAAATCTCTTCAATTCGTTGCACTTCCGGAGGCAAAGAAGCTCTGCGCAGTTTCTTTTCATCGGCTTGTGTCTGATTCGGATTATGCGCCGGCATTCTTGTTTGAATAACCGCCACAACATTCTTTTGTAGCTCTTCAGGATCAGAGTCAAAATTATGGGTCACCGTGATCACATTTTGGAAAAAGTGAATTTGGCGAACGCCTTCAACTTGGAACAAAGCACTTGCAAGCATGCTTTGTTCTGCTTCCTTCCCGTCAGCATAAGTCGCTTTGCCATCATTTAGCACCGGGCGATCCAAAACGAATTTCCATGCATTTGGATTTGGTGTTGCCTGGATGCGGATTAATACATCTTGGGTACTCATAGTAACATCTCCCGAGCCTTCACTACGGCTTTCACTAAAGCATCAATATCCTCTAAGTTATTATATACTGAAAAAGAAGCACGCACAGTTCCCGGAACTCCAAGTCTTGTCATCAAAGGCTGAGTGCAGTGATGCCCAGCTCTGACCGCAACACCTTCTTGATCCAAGATCTGACCAACGTCAGAATGATGAGCGCCTTTCAAATTAAACGAAATGATGGGGCCTTTATTCGCCGCCGTTCCGAAAATTTTCAAATCAGGAATGGCAGACAACTTCTCAGTCGCAATTTTCAAAAGTTCCATTTCATAAGTATGAACTTTATCGAAACCAATCTTTTCAATGAAATCAATCGCTGCATGCAAACCAACGGCACCTTCAACATGCGGCGTTCCCGCCTCAAAGCGGAATGGCACATCGTTGTAGGTCGTCTTCGCAATGGTCACCTTAGCGATCATACTGCCGCCGCCCTGATATGGAGGCATTGTTTCAAGCAAAGCTTTCTTCCCATAGACCGCACCGAAGCCAAACGGTCCGAAGAGTTTATGTGCTGAAAATACAAAGAAATCACAATCGATATCTTGAACATTAATTACTGCTTGCGAAACGATTTGCGCTCCGTCGATAACAACTTTAGCGCCAGCCGCATGGGCCAGTTTGGTTAAAAGCTTCATATCGTTATTTGTGCCCAAAACATTCGAACTCGCAGTGAACGACACGATCTTTGTTTTACTAGTCAGCTTCTTCTTAAAATCTTCAAGATCAAGCTCACCATTATCCAAGATTCCAGCCGCAACAACCTTAGCACCGACTTGTTCAGCAAGCATTTGCCAAGGAACGATATTTCCGTGATGCTCCATTTCAGTAATTAGGATCTCATCGCCCTCTTTCACTGAAATCAAACCGAAGGTCTGAGCGATCAAATTAATGCCTTCAGTGGTTCCACGCACAAAAATGATTTCATCAGAACTTGCTGCCCCTAGGAAGCTTGCCACTTTATGACGGGCTCCCTCAAAAGCTGCGGTCGCCACATCACCAAGATAGTGGGCTCCCCTGTGGACATTCGAAGTTTCGAAGGAATAAAAATGCGTAATGCGATCAATAACGGTCTTTGGTTTCAAAGTCGTCGCTGCACTATCAAGGTAAGACAATTTTTTTCCATGCACTTTTTGAGTGAGAGCGGGGAACTGCCCGCGAACATCGGCAAAAAGATCATTCATAGAACTCATTTCAATGACTCCACATGCAGGCGTTTGAATGCCTCATCTAAGTGGCGAGATAACCATTTTTGAATAGTCTCGTCAGAAATTTTATAAACAACTTCAGAAAGGAAACCATAGCTCAACATCTGAATCGCTTTGTCCTTCGGAATTGCACGGGACAACAAATAGAACAATTCTTCGCGATTCAACTGACCCACAGTGGATCCATGTCCCGCTTTAACGTCATCGGCAAAAATCTCAAGACATGGCTTACTGTCAGCCTCTGCTTTAGAACTCAAAAGCAAATTATTGTTAAGCTGTGAAGAATTCGCTTTTTGTGCGTCTTTTTGGATAAGAACTTTTCCACAGAAGGCGGCTTTAGACTCATCATCCAAAATACCTTTGTAGAGCTGAGTCGTATTGCACTCTCCAACCTGGTGATCAATCACAGTCGTATTATCCAAATGCTGCGATCCTTTTACGGCGTAGATACCCAACACATCTGCATTCGCTCCGTGTCCTTTTAGCAAAACCTCAAGGCTGTGGCGAGACAGTGAAGCACCTGTCGCAAGAGCCAAGCTTTGCAAGTTTGCATCCTTAGCCAAAGTGATACGTGTACGCCCAATATTGATCGCAGAATCATTTTCAGCTTGAATACGAACATAGGTCACTGAGGCGCTTTCTGCCACATGAAGATCAAAGACCGAGTTCACAAAATTAGAAGCTCCCAGTCCATAGTGACTCTCGAGGATTTTCACAGAAGATCTTGCACCCACATCCAAACGGATGCGCGGGCTGATCATTAAGGAAGGTCCGCCTTCACTTGAAGTGAAGAACACGAAATTCACAGTTTTATCCACAGACGTTTCTTTAGCGACATTCAAAACAAGAGGTTTTGTCAGATAAGCGCCATTCAAAGCATCGAAGGTATCAACAAACATCGGAGAATATTCAGAAGGTTCACGCAAAGTGAAACCCGCCGGAAGATCATTCGACAAAGTTCTATTCAATACGCCATTAAAGAAAACCACGTTCAAGAATTCAGGATTAAGATTCTTTTTGATCTCAACCAGAGTCTCATGGCTGGGCTCTAAGGGATTCACCGCACTTGGTACGAATGATTTCTCAGTCAATACCTTCACGCTGGTATAATGCCAGTCTTCATCCTTACGGGTTGGAAGACCTTTTTTAGAAGCATAGTCAAAGGCCGCCTGACGGAAGGAAGCAAGAGCCCCTTCCGCAGGATTGGTCTGACTAAATTTATCGTATGCAGAAAGCAAATTCATAGTATTCCCTACTTCGACAAAGTCGAAGTGCAGACAAGATTAGTTGATAAGCCAGTCGTAGCCTTTATCTTCAAGCTTCAAAGCCAAAGAGCTATCGCCAGTTTCAACAATTTTCCCGTTCAAAAGAACGTGTACGTAGTCAGGTTTAATATAATCCAAAAGACGTTGATAATGCGTTACCAACACAATCGCGTTGTCTTTACGACGAAGTTTGTTCACACCGTCAGAAACGACTCTCAAGGCATCGATATCAAGGCCTGAATCCGTTTCATCTAGCAAAGCCAAACGCGGAGAAAGAACCGCCATTTGCAAAATCTCGTTCTTCTTTTTTTCACCACCAGAGAATCCTGTGTTCACAGGACGATCTAGGTATTCAGGTTTCATGCCAACAAGTTTTAATTTTTGCACCAGGAATTCGCGGAACTCTCCCTCAGACATAGGCTCAGAACCTTGATGCTGAAGAACCGAGTTGAATGCTGTGTGCAAGAATGTGAAGTTCGAAACACCTGGAACTTCGATCGGATATTGGAACGCTAAGAAGATGCCTTCTTTAGCTCTTTCGTCCGGAGCCAAATCCAAAAGGTTTTGCATCTTGAAGTTCACTTCATAATTCACAGTTCCTTCAGTGACTTCGTAAGCAGGATGCCCCGCTAAGACTTTAGACAAAGTTGATTTGCCAGAACCGTTAGGTCCCATGATGGCATGAACTTCACCAGCTTTAATCGTCAAATTAAGGCCTTTAAGGATCTCTTTTTCTTCAACACGTGCGTGGAGGTTTTTAATTTCTAACATTTTCTTATCCTACCGAATTTTCTAATTTCATTTCGATCAACTTCACGGCTTCAACAGCGAATTCAAGAGGAAGTTCTTTGAAAACCTCTTTACAGAATCCGTTAACAAGCATCGAAATTGTTTTTTCCATATCAAGACCGCGAGATTGCAAATAGAAGATCTGATCTTCACTAATACGTGAAGTCGTCGCCTCATGCTCAAGCGTTGCTGTTTTATTTTTCACTTCAATATAAGGGTAAGTGCTGGCACTGCACTTATCGCCGACGAGCATCGAATCACATTGAGAGTAATTACGAGCATTCTCAGCAGAAGGCATTATCTTCACTTGGCCACGATAACAGTTCGAAGATTTGTCCGTCGAAATACCTTTTGAAATGATCGTGCTCTTCGTGTTCTTACCGATATGGATCATCTTCGTACCAGTATCTGCTTGCATCATGTCGTGGGTCAAAGCCACAGAGTAAAAAGCCCCTTCAGAACCATCCCCTTGCAAGATGCAAGAAGGATATTTCCAAGTGATCGCAGAACCTGACTCCACTTGAGTCCATGAAATCTTAGAGTTCTTACCAGCCGCTTTTCCGCGTTTTGTTACGAAGTTATAGATACCGCCACGGCCTTCTTTATCGCCCGTGTACCAGTTCTGAACTGTTGAGTATTTAATTTCCGCATTATCCAAAGCTACCAGTTCTACGACCGCAGCATGAAGTTGATTTTCATCACGCTGAGGAGCCGTACAACCCTCTAGATAATTCACATAACCACCGTCATCGCAGATCAACAATGTTCTTTCAAACTGACCTGTGTCTTTCGCGTTGATACGGAAGTATGTTGAAAGGTCGATAGGACAACGAACTCCTTTAGGGATGTAACAGAAAGATCCATCCGTAAAGACCGCAGCATTCAAAGCCGCATAATAGTTATCAGTGTATGGCACAACCGTGCCCAAATATTTTTTCACAAGATCAGGATGATTTTTTACCGCTTCAGAGATTGAGCAGAAGATCACACCCGCTTCAGCCAGAACTTCATTATGAGTTGTTCCCACAGAAACTGAGTCAAACACCACGTCAACCGCGATGCCCGAAATACGCTTTTGTTCGCTCAAAGGAATTCCAAGCTTTTCGAAAGTCTTCACCAATTCAGGATCGAGATCTTCGATAGACTTAGGCTTATCGCCTTCTGTTTTCTTTTTTGGAGCTGAATAATAACGAACTGCTTGGAAATCTATCTTAGGATAAGAAACCAAGGCCCACGTAGGCTCTACCATCGTCAACCAATGACGGAAAGCTTTCAAACGATATTCAAGCATCCATTCAGGTTCATTTTTCTTTGAAGAAATTAAACGAATGATATCTTCGTTCAAACCAAGTGGAACTTCGTCAGTTTCAATATTCGTCTCAAAGCCATATTTGTATTCATAGCTTTCAAGAACATTAGTGTCTCGAGAGTTTGCCTCTCGAACATTGGCAGTGGAGTTGTTATTTTTGTTATCCATTTACAACAACCTCAGTTTTCTTCGTCGGCATTACTGTGTTCTTTTCTATGAGGAGGTCTTTCAAGCTCACGCTTTTATAGAATTCCGTCAGTTTGTGATTCAAGTCCGTAAGTGGCGAAACAATGTTGCAGGTCGAGTGAATCTCACAAGGAGCTTCACTGTTCAGACATTTCACCAAAGCCGTTGGTCCCTCAATAACCTCCACCAGATCATGGATGGAAACTTTTGCGAGATCCTTCGTGATTTGATATCCACCGTTGGCTCCATATTCAGCGCGAAGAATTGCGCCTTTCTGTGCCATCTGCTGCATGACTCTAGCTGTCGCATCAAAAGGCGTATGAAAAGCATCTGAAACTTCTTTTGCAGAAGTCAGCTCTCCAGGAATTTTTCGGCTCATATATTTTAAAGCCATTAACGCATATTCGAGTTTGCGATTGATTTTGTTCATGATTTTCCTGCCGTTACGTAATTCAACCCATTGTTTTGGCCGCGATTACAGCCCTGTTATCTAATAGAAAGCCAATTGAAAAACAAGAAGATATACGTCTAATTTTAGCGTATTTAAGATCCTGACAGTAATCTTTCAGCTGGTTTTGAAAAAAGGTGCTGTTTTCATGCTCTTAGGATGCTATACGAAGGGCTATGCGAATTATTTTAGCCACAGTTATAACACTTTTTATGACAGGAATTCTTATTCTCACAACCCGTATTTGGGGACTGGGACAAACCTTTCCTGATTACCAAAGCCCTTTCTTTGCCGGGGAAACACCGATTGTCATCGTTAAAGCCGATACTTTGGCTAAAATTGACGAGACTTTAAAGCTCAAGCCCGACGCTGTGATTTGGGTGGATGTCCGCATCTCTAAGGGAAATGTTCCCTACATCTTATCTCCTTCACGCGATGTTGAATTTCTGAATGCGAAAGCTGAAGAGCAAAAAGCCAATCCCACTGCCAAAATTATTCAAGGCAGAAAATTGTCGGATTACTCGTGGGAACAAATTAACGAATTCTATAAAACGACCCCCGCTCTTAAAGAAGTCTATGAGAAGTTTCCGACAACTCGTTTTATCGTTAACGTCGTCGACAACGTCACAGATGTAGACACCACTGTTGTAAATACGATTCAAGATTTCAAGCCTGACAATCGCACCTTGATTCAAAGTGACGCCTTGGTTGTTATGACCGCCATTAAAGATCTAAAGCCTGTTTTCGTTTACGGAACCAGCACTCCAGATATTATGAGACTGCTCAGTTTTGATTCGCTCTATGTTTTGCCAGCGACTCAATACAAAGGAGACGTCTTCATTGCACCTTTCAGTATTTCTAAGCGCCCGGCCTTTAATGATGATGTAATTGCGGAAATGCGTCGTCGTCATAAACGCATCTATCTTGGACCCATTGAAAATCAGGGACAATTTGATGTTGCGGCAAAATATCAGGCGGACGGATATATCACGGAAAATCTTCCGCAACTTTTAGAGTGGCTGAAGCAAGGTCATTTAAAATAATCTTCTTAGCGGAGCTTTTGTAACTCCGCTTCTTTTTTACTAACTGAATCCTCTAAAGACTTCACCTGCTGTGCTTGGGAATTGTATTCACGTTGCGCTTGATTGATCTGCGAATTTAATGTCATCAAACTCATTCGCGCCTTCGTTTGCTCTGCTTCCAGTCTGCGGATTTCATTCCTAAGGTCGCCAATCTCGTCCATCATATCATACTGGTCATCCGCATTTGCCCCAGAGATCACTTGCAAGTCTGCTTGGGTATTTTGCGTTGTTTGCAAAGCTGACGCAGAGATGTCGATACGTTGAGCCCGCATATCCAAAAGACGCTGTTGCTGAGAATTAAAAAGAGCATTCAGACGATCCAAGTTCTCTTGCTGAACGGGAACATAGTTATTGTTATAAGTCCAAAATGTGATGTCCTCTTGGGTTTGTCGAATCAACCCTTCTTGCACGCGAATATTTTCATCCAATTGATCTTTCGCCAAGCTAACTGCATTGCTTTGTTCGCGCAGCGCTTCCGTGGCCCTGCGACTCAAGTCACCTTCAGTCATACGATAGTCTCTTAAGCCAGCGATTAAGCTTTCAATTTGCTGACTATTACTTTGAATTTGTGAGCTATAATTGATGGCGGGTTGTTGTGCCTGCTGAGCTTGTTGCGCTTTGAGCTTTTCCAAGTTCTGTTTATTGGCATTTAATTTTTTCTGCTCATCATCCAATTGTTTTTGCAGAAGTTGAAGGTCTGCTTGGCTTTGAGTTTTCTGTTCAGAGTTTAAGACACTTGCAACATCGCGCGAGATTTCTTTTGTCGTGACTGGTTTCGCTGCGGGTCGTTGATCAGATAATAACTGCTTCGTTTCTTTGAATTCCTTTTTCAAACTAAAGAACCAAAAGCTCGCCATGGCGACGAAAAAAATGAGAATAGTCAGAAGTGATTTTCGCGTCATAAAAATCCCTCATTCTTTTGATTTTCCTCCTCTGTATTAATGAATGCAATCTGGACTTAAGCCGTGCCCTAAAGGTTGATTACAGGTGCCTTTAGGCATAAGGTGAAACCTTGGAGGATTTCCAATGATATTACCGCTATTTGTAAACACTGCTCAGGCAGCACCCTCTGTTTCCGTTAACACAAGTTCTGTTGATGCCATCATACAAGCAAGTCCCGTAGTCCAGTTTACTTTAGTCATTTTGATCGTGATGTCTGTTTTCTGTTGGGCCATTGGTTACAGTAAATATCAAACATTCAAAAAGATGCGCGAGTCCGATGACCTTTTCTTGAATAAGTTCTGGAAAGTAAATTCTCTCGACACTTTGTTTGAAGATATTGATCAATATAAAGAATCCTCTGTGGCACGCGTCTTCAAGGCTGCTTATTTGGAAATGAAAAAGATTTCTGAATCTCCTTTGATGGCAAAAACCGAAGGCGACAAACCAGTTCTGACGGGCATCGACAATCTGGAGCGCATTCTTAATAAGTCTTCTGAAAATGAGATGGCGAAATTAGAATCTCGCCTGACAGTTCTGGCTACCACAGGCAGCACCGGTCCGTTCATCGGTTTGTTCGGTACTGTTTGGGGCATCATGGGATCCTTCCACAAGATCGGCATGACAGGTTCTGCAAGTCTTGCAGTTGTTGCTCCCGGCATTTCAGAGGCTTTGATTTCAACTGCCATCGGTCTTGCAGCGGCAATTCCGGCGGTTGTTTTGTATAATAATTTTATCTCTAAAATTCGTAAGCAAGAAATCACATTGAACAACTTCAATGCAGACTTCTTGAATATTGTTAAAAGAAACTTCTTCCAAGGGAACTAATCATGGGGATGAGTGGCGGCGGCGGCAAAAGTCGCGCGACATTAAGTGAGATCAACGTGACTCCCCTTGTGGACGTCATGTTGGTTCTGCTCATCATGTTCATGGTGACGACTCCCTTAATGCAGCAAGGAATCGAAGTCGATCTTCCGAAAACTTCTGCTTCAGGCGTGGAGCTCAATGACGAACCGTTCGTTTTAGTCATTGGGGCCGATCAGAAAATGACGATCGCAAAAACTAAAATTGCGATGACAGAGCTTCGCCCTAAAGTGAAAGCAATCTTCGAAAATAGAAAAAATAAACAAGTATACATCCAAGCTGACCGAAAAGTAGATTATGGCGTCGTCGCGGAAGCCATGGCAGAGATTCGTGCAGCTGGGGTCTTTAACATCGGACTGTTAACAGTACCTAAAGACAAGTGAATCAAGAATTCGAACTCGAAACAGAAAATGAAGAGCAATTACCCCGCGGCTTAGGGATCTCCTTTGCATTGCATGCTCTTATTCTTGCGTTCTTCGCATTGAAAGCGGCCTTTTTTACTCCTGAACAAATTGATTTTTCTCAGGCTGTTCGCGTGGACATGGTTGGCTTGCCTGATAAATTGGACAAAGCTCCTCCGGCTGCTTCTAAAGAAGAGGCCAAACCTGCAATGCCAGAAAAGAAAGAACCCGTGGCCGAAAAGCCTGTGGAAAAAACGGTGGAGAAAAAGCCGGAACCAGTTAAACCAGCTCCGACTAAACCCGCTCCCGTAAAACATGAAGTTAAAGCGCCCAAGGCAGATAAAGATGCTGTGAATCTTGAAAAAACAAAATCACAGCAACATAGTGCCATTGATAAACTAAAAGCCATGGCCGCCTTGGAAAAAATCAAAGAAGACGTCGCTCAGCAAAAAGCAAAAGCTGCTCCAGCCGCTGGCAAAGATAAAGTGGGCGCCGCTAAAGTAAAAGGCAATACGATTTCACCAGGAACTGCTTTGACAGGTCTTGAAAAATTGCAACATGACAATTACGCCGCAGACCTTGATCATCATATCAAACAGCATTGGGCTTTGCCGGAATGGTTGGCAAACCGTGATTTCAAGGCCCAAGTAAAACTGTATATTGATGCACGCGGAAATATTTTAAGTCGTAAGATTGTTAAAACCAGCGGAAACCAAAGTTATGATGACGAGGTTCTGGCTACGATTGATCGTTCGGCACCATTCCCTGCACCACCGGAAAAATTTGTATCCTTCATGGAAGTGAATGGCGTTCTGATCGGCTTCCCAGAATAACTCGAATCAGAAGAAGAGGAGTTTTATTATGAAATTGTTGTGTATCCTTTTTGCACTTATCACCTTTTCGCAGGTATCGGTTCAACAGGCATCGGCCCAAGAGAACGGTATCTACATTAAAGTCGGTGAGGCGCGCACAAAGAAAAGTCTTTTAGCTTTTCCTCCCCTTCAGTATTTCGGATCTCCGACTTCTTCATCTAAGTATCAATCCATTGGTGCGGAGATGTTTAATACGATTACAAATGATCTGTCCGTTTCATCCTATTTTCAATTTATCAGCCAGGCTGCATTTCTAGAGGACACAAGCAAAACAGGTTTGATGCCCGCTCCTGGACAATCCAATGGTTTCAAATTCCAAAGTTGGACTGCGGTTAACGCGGACTTCTTAATCAAGGCGGGATTTTCCATTGCTGGCGATGAAGTGACTTTAGAAACTTACACTTATCATGTTTCCCGAGCTAAATTGATTTTGGGGAAAAAGTATAAAGGCCCTTTGAGCACTGCTCGCAGAATTGCTCACACATTCGCTAACGATGTCTTGGAAGCTTTGACCGGCAAAGAAGGAATGTTCCTTTCCCGCGTCGTGGTTTCAACCGATCGTGGCGGTGGCCAAGCAAAAGAAATTTATTTGATGGACTGGGACAGTGCCAATGCTTCGCAGTTAACAAGTCATCGCAGTATTTCAATCTCTCCAGCGTGGTCACCTGATGGCAAAAAGATCGCTTATACATCTTATGTAAAACGCGTTGGTGCGAAGTTTAGAAATGCTGACATGTTGATGCTGGATCTTTCCTCTGGAAAAAGATCTTTGATCTCTTACCGCCAAGGTATCAACTCGGGCGCTTCATTTTCTCCAGATGGAAAAAATATCTATTTGACGATTTCCCAAGGCAACAGTCCCGATATCTACAAAATGACTTATGACGGAAATCTTGTTGGTAAAATCACCAACGGACCTGCAGGCGCTATGAACGTTGAACCGGCGGCAAGCTGGGATGGTTCGAAAGTGGCTTTCTCTTCGGACCGTGCTGGAAAACCAATGATCTACACAATGAGTGCTGACGGCAGCAATGTGAAACGTCTGACTTTTGCTGGAGTCTTCAACTCGTCACCGTCTTGGTCTCCAGATGGTAAAAAGATCGCCTTTGCAGGTCAAAGCGAAGATCATTTTGATATTTTCGTGATGAATTCTGATGGTACGGGAATGGTTCGACTAACATCGGCGAAAAAACCAAATGGTCGCTGGGCAAGCAATGAAGACCCAAGCTTCTCTCCGGATGGAAGATTTGTGATGTTCACAAGCAATCGCACTGGAAAAAATCAAATCTTCATAGCGACTGTGGATGGAAGTGAAGAACGTCGTGTGACAAACGACAATTACAATTATTTCAAGCCTAAATGGTCTAAAAACATTGAGTAATCTTTCCTTCGAAGTTCAGCTGCGCAACGAGCGTAACGAGATTTGGTCTCGCTGCGCTCTGGCTGCGAAAACGAACTCCGAAGATCCACAAAGCATCTGCCTGACTTGGAGTCTCGCCGCAGATTCCCTCTTAGAAAAAGCCTTCCAACACTGTTTCTCTTCTGAAAAAATCGCTCTTTTTGCCCTTGGAAAATTAGGTTCATCTGAGTTGAATTTAAGTTCCGACGTTGACCTTGTTTTTGTTGTCGAAAAAGAATCCGCTACGGCGCTCGCGGCCCTGCGAAACTTTCAAAAGATTCTTGGCGAACATACTGCGCAAGGCTTTGTCTTTCGCTTGGACTTCGATCTACGGCCTGGTGGAAAACAAGGACCCCTTATTCCCACTCTAGAGCAATTTCGCGACTATTATGGGAATTACGGGGAAACCTGGGAACGCTTGGCCTTCGTTCGACTTCGTCCTATTTGTGGCGACGCAAACATCATCAACGAGGTCATGACCTTCGCTAAAAAGTTTTCCTTCCGTCGTCATCTTGATTTTACTTTATTAGAAGACTTGAAAACACTTCGCACTAAGATTCAAAGCCACTATTGGGGACGGTCACAAAATAATGTCATTGATCTTAAACTGGGTGTCGGAGGAATTCGCGACGTCGAACTTTTTACGCACGCTTTGCAAGTGGTTCATGGTGGCAAGGATCCAAGCGTTCAAATTCGCGGCACTCAACAAGCTTTAGAGCTTCTTCGTGAACGCAAACTTTTGCCGGAAGAAGAGTCTGTCTTTTTGCAAACGTACTATTGGAAACTGCGATGTCTTGAAAATTACGTTCAGGCCCTGGATGATCAACAGACTCATCTTTTAAAAATAAACGATGAACATCTGGACTTTGTGAAGACCGCTCTAATCACTCTTCCCTTCGAGATGAAACGTTGTGATCAGATCGTTAAATCCCTTCTTGGTGAGGCCCCAAAAGAGATGTCTTTAGAAGAAGAGCTAAAAGATATCGGACTGCCACAAGCAGAGCTGCAAGATTTGTGGAATGACATTTTAGATCAAGAAGTTCTTTCCAGAAATCGCGGCCGAGATGAAACGGCCCGCAAGGTGTTCTTGCAAGAGTTCCTGCAAACGCTGAAGGAGCAAGGTGGTGACATACACCGGGCCTTGCTTTTACTTAAGGACTTCATCCATGGAACTAGGGCCAAGGCCACTTTCTTTTCGTTACTTTTGCGCGAAAAGAGTTTGATGAAGAAGCTTGCCTGGTTGTTTGGGCACTCTCCGTATCTTTCCCGTATTCTTTGCAATCGCCCAGAACTCTTAGATAGCTTTGTGTATCGCTCTCAAGATAAGCCTTCAGATGATATGGCATTGCTCTTAGAAGAGCTTGCAGAGAAGCGACTGCTTTCTGAATTGATTAGTGGCAGCCAATTTTTAGAAGATAGGGAACTCACGCCCCTTCTTAAAAATCTTACTTCCACAGCAGACTCCATTGCCGAAACTCTTTTACAAGCGATCAAAAAGGAATATCCGTCGTCCTTGCAAATATTAGCCTTAGGTAAATGGGGCGGAGAAGAGTTGGGCTTCCGTTCTGATTTGGATTTTATTTTTGTGATTTCCGAGGAACCCACTGATAACGACTTTAAAGTGGCCAAACGATTTATCAACCGCCTGACTGAGTCTCATCGAGGCGGAAATATATTTACGATTGATATGCGTCTTCGTCCCTCTGGAAAAGCCGGGCCCATTGTTATGCCGCTGAATGATCTTCAAGAATATTTGCGCAATGAAGCTCAAGCTTGGGAGCGACAGGCTTATCTGAAAGCGCGTTGGATTGGCTTGCCCTCCAGAACATCTGTTGCGAATGACTATCTTGAAAAAGGTTTGTCCGATGATGAAGCCCACGAGTTGAATCGCATTCGCCAAGAACTGATTTCTAAGTCTGCATGGATAAATCTTAAGTACAGCGAAGGTGGTTTGATAGATATCGAGCTCGCAGCCCAGGCCTCTCTTTTGGCTAACAAACTAAGTTCGTCATCGACTCAAACTTTTGATTTTGTCTCTTTGATGAGTCCTCAATCCGATGAACTCTCAAAAAACTATGGACGCATGCGTCAGATCGAGCAGATGCTCCAACTGGTGGCGTCAGAATCCTCTTCAGAACTGAATCCAAATCATGAGTCCTTTCAAGCTCTTGCCTTAGCGCTTCATACTTCGCCAACGAAGCTTCTTGAGGAAGTTTCTGAGGTCCTTTCGGCCAATATTGCCATTTTGAAGGAACTTGACCCCCGCAGGAAGCCTCACTAATAGTGAAGGTGTTCATACATTAGGAGTTCAACGTGTCGAAGAGTATCGATATCAAAAAGGTATTTTGGATTTACCTTTTCGCTTTCTTGTTGGCTGCATTTAGCTTCCGTGCGGACGCTGCTGAAACCAAACAAACTGCTGAAGTAAAACCAGCTACTGAAACTACAAAGTCTGCAAAAGCATCCAAAGCGGATGATAAAAAAGCAGACAAAGTAAAAGCTACTGACAAAAAGAAGGGTCCACCAATGTTCGCAATTTTCGAAACAACTAAAGGTAATTTCAAAGTAAAATTCTTCGCTGATAAAGCTCCAAAAACTGTAGAGACTTTCGCAGGTTTGGCTGAAGGCACTCGCGAATGGACTGATCCTAAAACTGGCGAAAAAGTTAAGAAGCCATTTTATGATGGTTTGACTTTCCACCGCGTAATCAAAGATTTCATGATCCAAGGTGGTTGCCCACTTGGAACTGGCACTGGCGGCCCTGGTTTCCGTTTCGAAGACGAATTCCCAGCTGGCGCTCCTAAACACACTAAGCCTGGTATCTTGTCTATGGCGAACGCGGGACCTAACACAAATGGTTCTCAGTTCTTCGTAACGACTGTTGCAACTCCTTGGTTGGATGGTCGTCACACAGTATTCGGTGAAGTTGTTGAAGGCATGGACGTAGTTCACGCTATCGAAAACTCTAAAACAGGCCCAATGGATCGCCCTGTTGAGACTGTGACTATCAAGCACGTTCAAATCATCAGATAGTTTTCTTACTGATCACATTTGAAAAATAAAAAACCCGCTTCGAAAGAGCGGGTTTTTTTATGCCCAAAATTCCCAGCACCAAGCCTCGGAATTGCGCGGAGCGTGGCAAAAAGGTACGGCGTACCCTAATGGCAGAATTGGGGGGCTTTGATTTTGTAGCCTGGGATGCAGTAGTCGGTCCATTCGTTTTTTAGGTTTGTGGAGTATCCGTAGAACCAGGCGATGGTGTCTTCTTGGGATTTTGGATTGAGTTGGTCGGGCATCACGGTTGGGATTTTTCCATTCACTGCATAACACCAGCCGTAGGCTCTCATGAGTTCGTCAGAGACAACTTCCATGGCGTCTAAGCCTGTTGGGCTGTTGTTGATGGAGTTAAAACCACCGGCCACTCCCACGTAGGGAACTTTATTTTTGTCGAAGATTTCTTGAGTGATCTCGCCCACTGATTTTTTTAGATCAGCCTCATAGGTGCCTTGAAAAACAGGTTTGTCAGAGCATGGGCCAATGACCTTCCATTTGATGGCGTTCGCAGATAAAGGCAAAATAAGAAATAAAAAGAGGATCGCATTTTTCATGTGATCCTCTTACTTCAGTCTTTATTTTTGCTCAACTCTATTTCAATTATTTGAATGAGCTACCAAGAGTATTCCGGCTCTGGTGGCAGGATCTTCAAATATTCAATCAACGCGTGCTTGTCTGTATCCGAAAGGTCCGTTCCATAATAACGGCCCTCATGACCCGTATTATGATTGCCAGTCATCGTCGTATCGTAGCACTTCTGCTCGCCCTTACCACAACGCTTTGTAAAGCCCAGGAAGTTCTTTTCACGATCATATTTCAAGCCCACTTTCGTCGGATTGAACTCTTTGCTTTGAACGTTGAATATTTTTGGACGCTCACTTGCTGGTTTCAACAGATCCCAAAGTGAAGGAACAGATCCATTATGTAAAAACGGAGCTGTTGCCCAAACACCCGCTAAGTGACGAGCTTTGTAGCCCGTTCCAGCTTCAACATTTCCGTAATCAAGACCGTTTCTATCTTGGGATGTGTAGCCATTCAAAGTGTCGCGGAAGAATTCTCTGCCACGAATACTGCGATACTCAAGCTCGGCCTGTTGTTCTGGAGTCACATTATTTTTTTGATAATACTTCGCCTTTACACCACCAACGCCATTGAAAATTGAATCTTCAAAAGCCACCGTGCCCACGGCCTTCACAGCATTGCGAGCTGCATTTGGATCAGTACCCAATTCTGCAAGTGGCATCATGTTATACATGCGTAACTGACCTGATGGGCCCACAAACTTATTCGACTCATGGCACTCCATGCAGTGACTTTCATAAACTCGGCGACCGCGATCAGCCAATTGATGATTGATCTCTAGTTCAGTTACGCCTGCAAAAACTTTTTCCCAACGAGGAACTTGGATTTTATGAACCAAAGCTTCCAAGCGACCCAAGTTATGAACGTTCACCGTTGAGGTACCATCCTTATCCAAGATCAAAGCACCAAGGCCCAATGACTGCCCGACGTTACGAAGAATCACAGAGTTCGAGTTGCCGTTGTAATGCAACATCGCCATGTATTTGATACCCCAGATCCATGGAAGAGAAACAGGAGCCGTGTAAGAAATGGCATCATCCCCACGAAGGACCAAGTTTCCAATTCGACCGAAGGCATCGGTGCGACCATAGCCTGATTCAGTTTCATCTGTTTTAGGATCTGTTCCAACCATCAAAGTTCCAAGGAACTTCATGCGAGCACGCAACTCACCAATATCGTCGCTGTCAGAGAATCCATAAGTGATACGTAAAAGTTTTTCCAAAGAATCTGCGATGGCTTGTTTGCCACGATACAGACGGCGCGTATCTTTCAAATACTTCGCTTCAATCAAAGTTAGCTGCGCGCTTAAATTTCCCACCTTAGCAAAACCATAAGTGGTCTCACCCAAACGACGAAGGAAATACTGATTTAATTCCTTTGCTTTTCTTTCTGGTTCAGAAACTTTCATGCGCTTTAAGAAATCAACTGCAACATCTTGCTTGGCTAAAATTGCCAAAGTAGACATCGACATATCTTTAAAGAAAGCTCTTACGTCCGTTGTACTTTGCGTGCCTTGGACACGATAGTTCGTTCCTTTAAAATCCAAAGAACCCGAGTGGCACAAGGAACAATTCGTGCCGACCATCTTAATGGACTTAACACTGCCAACTTGGCGAACGATTTCTTCTTCACTCTCTTTATATGCGTCACTTTGTGCTGGAGGATGATTGCTCCACGCCGCCGTCAGACCCACATAAGGAATCAAATACGTATTTCCGTTTTCATTCTTTAAGTTGGGACTTGGTAAAATTCCGAAGCGATTATAAAAATCTGCAAAATAAGGCAAAGTCATTTTGCCGTTAGCATCTTTGAAAGAGGCCGAACGCAAAACCTTCATCCATTCATAGGGATAAACATCGGCACCCTCAGAAAGATGTTCAAAGTTTGCCAAGTCAGCACCAGAAAGACCTGGAGGTGTTTCATACACTACTGCCGCACCCGAAGGCGTACGATCCTTCAGGGAACCAAAGTTCACGCAACCGATAACCAAAGTCACCAGTGACGCACAAATTACAACAAGTACCGAAATCTTTTTCATGAACCTATCTCCCTAGAAAAAGAAATATCAATGCCAATAAAGCCGGTGTCGCTTGAAGAATCGCGATCTTTTTATTCACTGTGATTCCACCGTAAATTCCCGCCACAACAATACAGCCCAAAAAGAAAATGCGCAGAGAAAATGCCATTTCGCTTTCCGCGAAGAAAGACCACACCAGACCCGCCACCAGAAAGCCATTGTAAAGGCCTTGGTTTTTAGCCAAAGCCGCCGTGGAATTAGCAAACTCTTGAGTCATACCGAAGGCCTTACGGCCTTTCGGTGTTGTCCAAAGAAACATTTCTAAAATCATGAAATAAATATGCTCGACTGTAACAAGACCGATAAGAATCAAGCTGATCGTAGTTAACATGTATTCCTCAGCTTACTTCACGTCTTGGTAGTTCAACTTACGACCCAAAATTTCTGTTTCGTAGAGATATTTTTCCGTGCGAGACAATGCGCCCTCTTTTTTGAAAGTGCCTTCATTGTAAACGCCATCTTTACACTTCTCGTAAGTTGGTTCGCGGTCTTTACCAAGCAATCCACCTGTGTAGCGGTGAAGAAGAATTGGCTTACCCATGCATAGACGGAAATCCAAATTCAAGCGAGCATACATGATCATTTCACGATCTTGGAAAGCACTCAGACCTGCCGGATTCATGAAGCACTCACGGTAAGTAAAACGATCATAGAACTTCAAATAGTCTTCAAAGGCATATGTCGGACCTGAATTACGCACAGACTGTTTGTCTGAAATTTTTGAAACATCCAAAGGCTGACCGAGCATCACGGCTTTGTAGTAAGCTCTTTCTGTGTCCGTCAAATTGGCCTTATTGGAACAAACTTCAAATGCATTTTTATGTGCAACGCTTGAGTCAAGAACCTCAAAAGAATTTTGTTTTTGCTCTGAAGAGATACAAGCTCTGTATTCCTTGCTTAGACGGCAATATAAAAGCTCTCTGTTGTCTTGAGTCACAGAGTTAATCTTGTGTTTTTCAGAGTTTCTGATAATCGCAGCTGTCACTGCGAATGGTCTCATAATTTTTGACGACGGATTGATTCCCGCCAAGCAACGGCGATACTCACCACGGTCAAACTGCATCAAATAGTCTTCATAAGAATACTTCTCTGACGCCACTTCCACTGATTTCAGATCGCCTGGATGAACATCAAATTCAATACTGTAAGATTCTGGGAAAGAAACGCTGTTATCATCAGCTTTCAAAGCGTTTGCTTTTGTTCTTTTTCTAAAATCAATCAAACCCGCCTGGCCTGACGCCGGACGAACATTTGGAAGTTTCAGAAGTGCCATGACAACCTCAGGAACCTGAATCATAGAGACATAGTCCCCTAGGCAACGATGGTGTCCATAACCCAAATGGAAGAACTTGTTTTGGTTACGATTGATATTGAATTCGTTTGGATTCTCAAAGCCTGGTTCAGTTTCATCAAACATCGCAGAGTGTGTTGCAATCATAAGATGCGAACCTTTAGGAATTTTCGCACCACTAGAAAGCGTCACATCTTGTTCAGCAAAACGCACTACAAATGGATTCACAGGATGGAAGCGCAATGCCTCCCAAACATATTTTGCAACCGTATCAACGTCATCGCGAAGAGCCGCATCGCGAGCTTTTTCGAACTCAACAGGGCGCATAAACAACTGAGCCATTGATTGCACAATCGCGGCTTGAGTTGTTTCAACTCCTCCGACTAAGGTTCCAATGATATTTGAACGCACGCGATCATCTTCAACACTTTTTGGTGCTACGAAATCTGTTGTTTTTGAACGAATCAAGCGAGACAAGATATCGTCTTCATTGGAGCCCGCTGAAATTCTTTTCGATTTTTGTTCGATCAAAGCCTTCAAATAGGCGTGCATCTCTTTGCCAGCTTTTAATGCAGCTTCTGCCACTTCAGTTTCATTTTTTACGTTATGGAAGAAGTCATTTTGAGTGGCACGAGACCACTCATACATTTTTGCTTCGCTCGGCCCAGGGAATCCAAAGTATTCACCCGTCAATTGAATTGGAACTCTGCGAGCCACTTGATTAACAACCTCTAGACGACCGTATGTCGCACCAGCAGGATCTTGCCCAATATACTGACCATTTGCGATGGCCTCTTGGACAAGGCGGCGCACGATTTGACGAACTTTCGGAAGATCGCTCATTGGCATCATTTCTCTCATCCAAGGCTTTTCCTTGATATTATATTGAGAGCCATCATAAGCGAGCATGTATGGTCCTACCGAATTTTCCATGCGCTTAGAATAGTTACGAACAGAAAAATTAGTAGGTTGATTGAGCGCCTCAACAACGTCTTTATAACGAGTCAAAACATATGTTTTACCGAAATCATAGGGGCTGTTTTTGATTGGCAAAGACTCTAAAGAAAGTACTGGAGAATACTTACGCACATCTTGGAAAGTGGCGATGGGATTTGCGCGGACCCATTTAGCAAAAGTCGACAATCTAGGTTTTAGGAAAGAAGGCTTACTATTCTGCTCTTCGAATTCTTCCCAAAATGTTTTGCCTGTCTTAGGATTCGCAAATGTGATCGGCTCCTGAGTCGATGCAAATTGACGTACATATTGATTCTGACCGTTTTGCGCCTGACCCGGATTCTGAGAGCTTGTGCATGACAACATCATCATTGCGCACGAAACAAGTAATACCGATTGCGAAACTCGAAACACGAGGCCTCCTATGTATTTTGCCACATGTATTTGAGTCTATTCAATTTTGTTCCTGAGAAACGCGATAGTTGGGAATCTAAAGTAAAACTAGATCAAAGGTCTAGGCACTAGATCCAGTGTCAAAACGCCCATCGTTTAATTCCACTTATAAACTGTCCCGAGTTGATGTCGGGACAGGAACAGGGAGATCACTACTTATTGTTTTTTCGAACTTCTTCCATATCGAGATCTTTTGCGCGTTGGACAACTTCTTCCATGACTTCTTCAGGCAAGGCTCCTGGTTGAACAAAAACAATTTCTTTTTCTTTGATCACAGCGATAGTTGGAATAGATCTGACTTCGAACATAGCTGCCAATTCAGGCTCTTCATCTGAATTCACTTTAACGAATTTGACATCAGGATGTCTGGCCGCAACGGCCTCAAATATCGGTGCAAATCTTTTGCAGGGTCCGCACCACACAGCCCAGAAATCAAAAATAACGATTTGATTGCTTTCAACAATTTCTTTTACTGACTGTCTTGTGACTTCCAGGACCGACATGAACTCTCCTTGATGTTCATTTCATCTTAAGTGAGCATTGAGTAAATACAAGGAGGTTCTCGTGAAATTAGTGGTGTGTGCATTCTTAATGATGTTCTCTGCAAATGCATTTGCAGGTGATGCGGGTTGTGGTCTTGGTAGCATGATTATTACTAAGAACTCTAAACTTCTTCAATTGTTCGCAATGACTACGAATGGTACATTTCTAACTCAAGCATTTGGTATAACGTCTGGTACTTCTAACTGTTCAGCAAGCGGCATCGTTATGACTGACAAAGAAGTGCAATATTTCGTTGAGGTGAACCAAGAAGAGCTTTCTCGTGAAATGGCGCAAGGCCATGGCGAAAAACTTTTCACTTTGGCACAAATGAAAGGCTGCTGGAACGAAACTTCGCAAAAAGCTTTCGGATCATTTGCTCAAGATTCATATTCAAAGATTCTACCGAATGCAAATACGACTGCGGCAGAGCTGGTTAAGAACTTGAATTCAGAAATGTCTACTCAGAAAGAACTCGGCCAATTGTGCCATGGTTCTTAAGTTCATTGTTCTAGTTCTTATTTTTATTGCCCCACAATTCTCGTGGGGCTTTTCTTTTGAGAGAACCGAAGCTTACAAGAAACAAGCTTTGCAGGCCAAGCTCGCCACATCCTCTCAATGGCTTAGCCTTGGACATTATCGCAAAAACTACTTTGGGTCTTTTCATTCCCCGATCCGAGGGAACTTTTTTATCTCCCCTGTCGGCTCCAAAGATCCCCAAGCGGAATTGTTTGCGACCATTGACTTTCTTTTCTCTGAAAAAACTTCGAAAGATCAAGGACAATGCCGTTACCTGGCGCGCATGTCTTGGCTTAAAAAAGAACTTCACATCGCTCCTGAAGATATTCTCTCATGCCCGGAGCGGGACCGCTGGAAAGAACAGCTCGGGGCAAAAGATATCTATTTAATTTTTGCCGCCAGCGACCTAAGTAGTGCTGCCTCAAGTTTTGGTCACACGTTTTTAAGATTTCACAATCCCAAGAATACTGGGAAATTAGAACTGCTTGATTACGGCGTTAACTATGCCGCGGTGACCGGCAACGATACCGGAGCCCTTTATGCCTTAAAAGGTCTTTTCGGTTCTTACCCTGGGGCTTACTCCATGCAGCCCTATCACCAAAAAATTCGTGAATATACCAATCTTGAGGGCCGTGATCTTTGGGAATACAAACTGCATTTAAATCCCGATGAAGTGGATTTTATTCTCGATCACCTTTTAGAGATCGAAGGAGGCTATGCTCCTTATTATTTTGCTGATGATAATTGCTCACTGCAAATTCTTGAGCTGATCCAAATAGCTAAACCCGATCTAGAATTGACGTCTCAATTTTCTGATATTGTTATTCCCCTGGATACAGTGAAGGTCTTAAATGATCACTGGATGTTAGAGGGAGAAAAGGTGCGAAGCTCCCTGCAAGCAGAGTGGCACACCCGCTATGCTCATCTAAATTTTCTACAAAGAGGTTCGGTTAAAGAAATTATTAAGGATAAGTCTTTAAGTGAACCCTTCTATCAGTCTCTGTCCTCCAAAGAGAAAGCGGAGAGCCTAGAGGCCTCTTTAAGCTATCTAGCTTTGAAAGAATATCGGGATCAAAAAGAGCAGAAAGACGAAAAATACACTTTGTCTTTGGCTCGAGCAAAGCTAGGAGCCCTTACCAATCCACTGCAGATTCCCAATCCCAAGTCCCCACTGACCAGTCCAGATACTTCCGCTTTTTATCTGGGCGTTGGGCAAGAGCAATCAACTGGATTTTATTCTTTGAAATGGCGTCGTGGTTTTCACGATCTACTTTCAGATGACAGTGGTTTAGCTCCGTTTTCGCAGCTCGATTTTTTAAGTTTTGACCTTCGTTATAAGCCAACACGTCAAAACTGGGATCTTCATCAGATCGTTCTTTTAAATATCATCACGACCTATCCTTGGACCGAATTTGAACATCCCCTCAGTTGGAAAGTTGATATCGGTACCAAGCCAAAACTCGCACCTTACTTCAGCGGTGGCATTGGGGCCGGCGTAGACATCGCCTTACCGACGGCAGCTCGCTGGAATCTTTTTGCTATTACAGAAAACGATCATCTTACAGAGGAAGCTCAGCCACATTTGGGTGTCGAAAGCTTGCTGGTCAATAAATGGACCGAGCATTTTAGGACCCTCTTAGATGCCAAGTGCCTTTACTCCACTTCAGAGGGAAGATCCCTCGGAGACTTTGCTTTGGGGCTGTCTTATTCCAATCAGAAAATCGAGTATCGCCTCGAAGGCCAAGTTCGCGATAACAGGGACTCCTGGCAGCTCTCTGTCATCTTTTAGACAGCCTGGTGCCCTAAACAGTCTTTGTCCCATCTTGAGACATACCATCTGGAAGCTAGTCGTCTACAGGGGCACTAAGTTTGCTTCTCTTCATCATGAGACAATTGCTGTCTTGAGGAGAAGTTATGAAATGGTTCAGTAAAATCCTAGTTTCAATCGCCCTGTTGAACATCGCGATCGGACCTGCGTTTGCCGGGAACATATCTGATGCTGATAAGGCAAAGATGTCCCAGTACAGAGATTACCTTGAACCAATGGGCTACCGCTTAGTAGTTGATGAAAGCTCTAAGAAAGCTTTGGTCTATGATAAAAGCTCCAACAAACTTACCATGGAAATTCCATTTGGCGATGAAGCCAATCTTCGTAAGTTCTCACCTAAATCATTAAATCGAATGCTTCTTGATGAAATGGTTCGCGTAAAGGGAGCCGGCAAAGCCGCGTTCTCACACTCTATGAAAGCTCTTCCTTCTGAAAGCTTGATCTTCTTCGTAGCCATGGGAGCCGTTGTCGCTGGACAACTTATTACAAACTATTCGCAAAATCCTGTCGCGATGAAACAACACATTGATCACCAACTTTCACCTATCGGTGTATTTGGTTTCTTTGCCTTCATGGCCTCGCAAGGTCTGACTTCAAATGTTCTTGCGATGTACATGACGAATCCAAAATTCCATCACATGATTCCTTACCTTGGCATGACGGTGGGTGCTTTCGTACAAAGTTATCTTTCACAAGTGGCCTCTGATCCGAATGTCATGGCTTGCGGAAAAGTGATGATGGGTGGAACTGTTTCTCAAAAGGACCAGGAAGCCGGTATCGAGGCAGATCCTTGCGCAAAAGCTTATGAGTACCTTGTTCTAAAGAAAAAGATCTGGGAGTTCGCACCGGGAATGGTTTCTATGTTGGCCTCTTCTGCCTTGGCAGGCTTCGGTCAAGCGGTGATCACACGTGCCGTGCTAAAAATTACTGGTGTAGATATCGCTTTGTGGTTGATGCCTGGTACTATGGAACTTAAAGGTGTTCGCCTTCTTATCGTAAAGGGCTTGCAGATCAGCGCCTTCGTGGCGATTGATGCTTGGCTCAACCGTAAAGTCACCTATGGTTGGAAGAACTTCTTTGATGGAGCTGATTTTACAGATATGAATAACAATCTCGTCATGCAAGTCAATGCCATGAAGAAGACCCAGTGGACTTCACCAAGTACTGATCTGAAGGGACAAATTAAAAACTTCCGTTCAAAAATGACTGAATGGAGAATGATGAATCTTTCCGAAGTTTACGAAGCCCATCAAGCTTGGTCGGAAAATCTTTATCAGCTTACAAGCATGTACAATTCGAGCTATGCTTTCTACAATGCATTCCTGAATGAAGTGCGCAATGCTCGCTTTAATCAACAACCTTTGAAACCTCTTTTGATCTCTTACCCATTGAATGGCGTTCCAGCGAAGGGCCTGGAGGCTGGCAAAGAAGATCTTTATTTCCAAAGCCCTAAAATGCTTGAAAACTGGCAAGCTGACACTGTGACAGATGTTGTTGCTTACATTGATCAATTCACAAAAAGCGACGACGCAAAGTACTTATATCCACCAGAAAAGAAAACTTTGAAAGCTATTCGTGACCTTTTAGCCAGTGATGACCATATGAAAATGGGCGAAGGCCTTGATATGCTCAATCGCGAAACTCAGATTGCAGTACAGAATCTTGCGGCAACACGCGGATTCCCTACGATACTTGCAAATATTAAAAAGCAATTGGGTCGTCCTGATCCGATGTTGGAACCAGGTCGTGGATTCTTGGCAACTTATGAATCAGCACCAAGTACTGCAGAGAATTTTAAAGGAACTGCTTACTACCGCAAAGTAGGTCTTTTCTATACTCCGCGCATGACGGACTATCTTCTAATGCAAATGATCTGTGGACCTGACACTGAAAATGGTGGTCGCGTGGTCAAGAACTCCCGTGGCTTCCCTTCCATCTTCTTGCCGCCACAGCTTAAAGCCGCAGGCGACAACTTTGAAATGCCTTGTGACTCTTACAACACCAGAGCAACTGTGGAGCAGATCTACAGATGGCCAATTCAATTGGAGAACAAGAAGCAATACAAAGGATTCTTGTCTTACCTCGTTGATAACGCTCGTTCAAGTGTTGTGGGTAATGCCGACTCTGCAGCGTTCCCTCAATGGTGGGTTAAAACTACAGAAGCCCAAATGCAAGCTGCTTTCGAAGAATATGCAAAGGGTTACGACGGGATCGTTGCCAATATGATGCGCACAATTTACAGACAAAACCGCGAATCTTACTCAAACATCTTCGCAAAGATGTGGGATAAGCTTGGCGATGGAACTAAGAACTTCTTTGATAAAGAGTTCTGGGGACGAGTCCGTGATGACAAAGCCACTCTGAATCGCGGACCTGTTTCAAATGGAGCTATGAATTCAGCATTCCAAGAGGAACGTGCTTATCTTTCAATCTTGAATGAATTCTTGGCACCGTCTGAAAAATACAGCATGGATCTGGCGACAATTTTGACGAAGGCTCCGACTCAGACACAATTGAAAGAAGTTGAAAACCAATTCGCCATTTTGAATGGAATGATTCAGCAAATTAAGGTTAAACAAATTGATGGTCGCGAGGCTATCCAGTCGAATCTTGAGAACTATCAACTTGAAGAGCAGCTTCAAAAAATTCAGGCTGCGTTGACTCAAGTATCGGCAGCTCTTGGAGTTGGTGATGCGAAAAATGGAGCGCTGGTTAAGTTATCAGCTTCTCAACAAGAAGTGGCCGTTGCATGTCTCGAGAATCTTCAGTCTCTAGCCTCTGAGGTGATGATGTACGGAAGCATGGCAAACGCAGTTAGCTGGGAAAAAATTCGCAATATCAAGCAAGCGAATATCCAGCAAAACAAGTTCAACAATGAAATTCAGGAAAAGCTTGCAGCTATGAGAGGCATGACAATGCCTGGAAAGCACTAGCCCCGACTTTCCTCTTTACGGGACCTTAACAAAAGGTCCCGTGTCATTTTTCCTCCCGGTGATTATTAGCAACCATGACTTCTTAAACTTCTCTTTATCGTGAAATTTCCCGATTCTGTTTCAGAACAGACTCAGATGGTGGTCCCAATTACAAAGGTTTATTGGAGTTAATTTTTAGTTCTCTTTGATGAGATAAGAATTTGCAAATACGAACTGCTTAATCTCTAGGATGGAGGTTGGTTATGATCACAAGAATTATCTTCGCTGCCTTGATTAGTTTAATTTTAATCGGTCTAAGCTCCTGCAAAAGTCCGTCTAATAAAGTAGCCGAGACAAATCCGGCGTTGGTCACAATCGGAAGCCATGAAGCTCGGCTGCTTGCCGAGCAAATCTATGCTTATGGATATCCTTTAGTTATCATGGACGTGACCAAAGACATGATGACTCACTCTCCTTATGCGACCGATAATGCTGCACCAATGAATCAGTTTGTTCACAAGAAGACTTTTCCAGATTCATCTTTTACTGACGTGGTCAGTCCCAACGCCGATACACTTTATAGTTCTGCCTGGCTCGACTTATCTAAAGAGCCCATTGTATTAAGTCTTCCGGACATGGGAAAGCGCTACTATCTGATGCAATTGATGAGTGCGTGGACAGAGGTTTTCGCAAACCCTGGTTCACGCACTACCGGCAATGAAAAAATTGATTTTATTGTCACAGGTCCGAGTTGGATCGGAACTGTTCCTGCGGGTTTAAGACAAATCAAGTCGCCGACCAATGATGTATGGATCATAGGACGCACCCAAACAAATGGAACCAATGACTATGCAAATGTTCAAGATTTGCAGAAGCAATTTAAACTCATTCCCCTTGGATCTTGGGGTACTAACTACAACCCTCCTGGAAAAATGCCTGTAAAATCTGGAGTTAATCTGAGTCAAATTCCCGTGGATCAAGTCGAAGCTCTTTCCGGATTAGACTTTTTTGCTAAAATGTCAGAATCGATGAAGCGCAATCCTCCTTTGGCACAAGATGCACTTATGGTTGAAAAAATGAAACGCATTGGTCTGATTCCTGGACAAAGTTTTGATCCTGCTCTGCTCAGCCAAGATCAAAAAAATTCGTTAAACGAAGGCGCGCGAATCGCGTTAACTAAAATTATAAATGCTGCAAAGAACCCCAAGGCTGAAAAAGTGGATGGCTGGGTTTATAATTTTCAAACCGGAAGGTATGGAACTAATTACTTAAATAGGGCAACAGTCGCCATGACTGCGCTAGGGGCCAACTTGCCTCAAGATGCCGTTTATCCACGTACTCAGCTTGATTCTTCGGGAAGAAGATTAAACGGGAGCAACAAATACGTTATTCACTTTGCAAAACATCAACTTCCGCCAGTCAATGCATTTTGGTCGATCACAATGTACAACAATAAAAACTTTTTCGTGAAAAATCCACTCAATAGATACTCTTTAAATGATCGCAGTAAGCTTGCTTATAATAACGATGGTTCTTTGGACATATATGTTCAATATCAACCACCTGACAAAAGAAGACTTGCTAACTGGTTACCAACCCCTCAAGGGGACTTCAATATGATCGCAAGATTGTATTGGCCAAAAAGAGAAGTCCTCAGCCGGCAATGGCGCATGCCTGGCGTACAACGAATTGAAGAGATGAAAAAACTTTCTCAGAATGGAAACTTAGATTAATGACGAAATTAATCGTTTTCATCTTCTTGCTACTCAATTTCGGAGTTTGCCTCGCGCAAACTCCGAATACGTGTAAGACAGTTCAATTCACCGAAGAGCCCGAAACCACCTAGTAGCAGCGATTTAAAACGGGTTTCATTTCTATATTTGTCCCTGAATCTCAGCTTTAACCGAGTCTCACCGCTGTCTCATTTTGAGACCCAGTGACCTTTAATGTCTCCTCTTTGGGGTCTTTGACATCTGTTATTCCCCAGAACCGCTTAAATTCGTTTTCAGAGAGCACCACTTTTGCTCTCTAAGCAAGTGAAGCAATTTATTACTTTTTTGACTAAGGAGAGAGAGTCATGAAAAAAGCATTTGTAATCGGTATGGTAGCTTTGGCAACAACTATGTCCTTCTCAGTGGCACACGCAGCTGGCGCTACAGGGGCTAAATCAATCAGAGAATCTTTGGTTGATTATACAAAACAAATTAAAGATGCGGCCTTCGGTAAAGGCGGCTCTGCGAAAGGTCTTACAGCGCAACAAGCTCAGATCGCTCGTGATAAAATGATCAATGAGCTTAACTTGCCTGCTGGTAAAAACAACTCACTGGCAATGTCTTTAACATCTGACTCTGCGAAATCATCACAACGCCTTGAAAACTTGGCAACTGTGATCGCAGCTAAAAAGATGGCTGTTGAGATTTCTAAAAAAGACGCGGCTGAAGGTAAATCAATCGACGCGGCTGCAACAGCTTCTGCAAAATTGTTGGCAAACGCTTCTTTGACAGGCGCTCGTAAAACAGCAAAAGAATTGAATGCAACAGAGTTGGCTGATACGTCAGCAGCTTTGACTAAGCTTGAAGAACTTCCAGAAGGTATCTTGACTCGTTTCTCTAAAGCAGAGCGCGATTCTTATACTAAAATCATCGAAAAACATGATGAACTTGTAGAAACAGGAGCTAAATCAACTTCTGAGGAAGCTTTCGTACAAGCCATCATGGATGTGAAAAAGATCGACAAAGAGAAAGCTCTTGAGATCGTTCGCAAACTTAAAGAGTGCGTTTAGTATTCTCTTAAATATTAAAATCCTTAGAAACGCCGGATTCGTCTCCGGCGTTTTACATTTCAGCCATCTCTTCTTTTGCCGAACAACAAACACTTCGTTGAATAGCCTGTTGAGAGCCAAAATTATTCTAAAATCTATAGACAACTTGATCGTCTACAATTCTACTTTTTTCTCATCTGTCACAATTAATATTTCGATACGACGGTTCATGGCCCTGTGGGCTTCACTGTCGTTAGGAACAATCGCCTTCTGATCTCCATAAGAAATGGAAATAAATCGTTTCGGATCCAACTTATGATATTTTACGAAATATCGAACCACAGCGGATGCACGTCCTCCAGCTAACTCCCAATTACTTGGAAATTGAGAGTCTTCTATTGGAGTGTCATCGGTGTGACCTTCTACAATGATTCGTTTGTTGTTGGATTTTAAAACATCCGCAACTTTATCCAAAGAAGATAAAGCTGACATCTTAAGCTTTGCAGATCCTGGAGGGAAAAATGTCGATGCCGTTAAAGCCACGCGCACGCCGACAGCATCGTGATAAACATCCTGTATCACATTCTTTTTTTGTTCCCCAGTCATGGACTTATCCAGAGATCTTTCCACATAGTCTTCCACTTCGCGATTTCCACCTTTTTTCGGGAAACCACCCAGTGGCATAACTAATTCGGCGATAATATTGTCGATAGCGTTACCTTCTTGGTCGCTTCCACCTTTACCCACCAAGTGAAAATTCAATTTAATGGACTCTTCAAAATCTTTTTGCTTTTCTTCATTAGCCGTCGAAGTGGCATACATCACAACAAAGAATGCAAATAGCAAAGTGATAAAATCCGCATAGGAGACCAACCATCTCTCATGGTTCTCATGCTCTTCATGTCGGCTTTGCTTGCGACCTGCCATCTAAAGTTTATTTCTCATCACTGTGCAAGAAAGCGAAAAGCTTCTGCTCAAGAACCAAAGGATTTGTGCCCTTGCCAATAAGAATGCCACCCTCTAGGATCATTTGTTTCTCACGCGACAATGAATGCACTTTGCGTTTTAGTTTGTTACCCAAAGGAAGGAACAGCAAATTGGCCAGACTCACGCCATAGATTGTCGCGACGAATGCGACCGCGATACCGCCACCTAATTTGCTAGTATCCGTCAGGTTTCCCATCACATGAATCAAACCCAACACTGCGCCAATGATACCAATCGTCGGAGCAAATCCCCCCGCATCGGTCCAAACTTTTGCACCAGCAAGAAGCTCATCCTCTTCCGTTTGAATTTGCGTTTCATAAATGTCGCGAATAGTTTCCGCATCAACACCATCAATGACACAGCGAAGAACATTTTTTAAAAGAGGATCTTCCACTTTATTAAGAGCAGGCTCCAATGCTAGCAAAGATTCTTTTTTTGAAAGACGAGAGTAGTCAATAATTTCTTGAACTCGCCCCTTAGCTTTACTTTCCTTGGTATTAAAAGCAGATTTTGCCAAACTCATTCCGGTCTTCAAATCTTTTTCAGAACTTGAAACCATCACGGCGCCGATAGTTCCGGCTAAAACGATAATAAATGCAGTGAGCTGCATAAGCGAGCCCATGTGACCACCCTCAAGAAGGTTGCCCGCAATGATCCCACCAAAACCCACCAAGAGGCCTGTCCATGTTGCTTTATCCATATCAAAATGATGCCATATGAGATGTGTGATGACACTTGGCCTCTCTGAAGACCTAGACTTTCTGCGAGCGAAAAACTGAGGTATGATTTCGCACATGCTCGACTTCATAGTGAACCTCGATAAACGTCTTTTTGTGCTCATCAATTCTCAGTGGACCTCTTCTTGGGCTGATCAATTTTTTCCAAATATCACTGATTTGCACAAGACCATGGGTTTCAAATTCGTATTCATTCCCTTTTTAATTGGCTTATTCATTTGGAGTCGCGGTCTTAAAAAAGGCCTTATGATCTTACTTTTTTGCGTAATGGGCGTACTTATTTCAGATGGCGTCGGGAACTATGCCTTTAAGAAAACCATTCAGCGTCCGCGACCTGCCGAAACACAAGGTTTAACAGTTCAAGTTCGCGCTCCGTTTGGTGGTTATAGCTTTGTTTCAAATCATGCGACAAATATGTTTAGCTTAGCGGCATTCCTCTCTATTATTTTCCCGACGGTTGCAGTTCCCGTTTATGCAATTGCTACTCTTGTGGGATACAGCAGAGTTTATAGCGGTGTGCACTTCCCGTTAGACGTAATTTGCGGAGCGCTGTTGGGAATGTTAATTGGTTATATGTTTGCAAAGCTCTGTCAAAGAGCGATGGCACGTTTAGATGCAAAAGAGGCAACGACAACATGAAAGTTCTAGTTACAGGTGCAAATGGATTTCTGGGAAGTTGGGTCACACGTGCGCTCGTCAATGAGGGACACGAAGTTTTTGCATTGGTCAGACCCAATGCTGATCTTTCTGAATTAGACGGAGTTAATTGCAAGTTCGTCCATGGTGATGTCACAGATATCCTGTCACTATTGGAAGCTTTCAAAGATATAGACACCGTTTTTCACTTAGCCGGAGTTATTGCCTATAAAAAATCTGAGCGCGCTAAGATGGAAAAGGTCAACGTTCAAGGAACTGCCAATGTTGTCGAAGTCTGTCGCGAATGCAAAGTCCGTCGTCTTGTTTATCTTTCCTCAGTTGTCGCTATCGGCAGCAGCTTAAGTGAAGGACCTGTTCTCAATGAGAGATCTGACTTCAATATTCATGATTTGAACTTGGGATACTTTGAGACAAAACACAAAGCAGAAGAGATCGTAAAAAAAGCCTGCGATAAAGGTGAAATTGATGCCGTCATTTTAAATCCTTCGACGGTGTACGGTCCTGGAGACGCCAAAAAGGGCAGTCGCAAGATGCAGCTCAAAGTAGCGCAAGGACGATTCAAATTTTACACCTCTGGCGGTGTGAATGTTGTAGCTGTCGAAGATGTCGTTCAAGGAATTTTGAGCGCTTGGAAAAAGGGCAAAAAAGGCGAACGCTATATCTTGGCTGGTGAAAACATTCTTATTAAAGATCTTTTCGCCATGATTGCCAGTGAGGCAGGAGTGACACCTCCTCCGCATCACTTGCCGGATCAAGTTATCCATGTAGTGGGTGCCGTTGGTGATTGTCTTGAGGCGATCGGAATGAAGGGACCTTTAAGCCGCGAAAATGCTTGGACCGCAACCATGTATCATTGGTTTGATTCCAGCAAAGCTCAGCAAGAACTTGATTTCAAACCTCGTCCTGCACGTGAAGCTATTCATAACAGCGTTCAATGGATGAAAGATCAGGGGCTTCTTTCTTAGTATGAAATGGTTTGGAGTTTTCTTTTTTGCTGTCGCTGCGATGATGCTGACTGCCGCTTTGTTTCTGTGGAACTGGCTTCCAACTCAAGCGGAAATCAAAGGCTGCATGATCACGACCATGTATCACGTGACGTTGTGCCCGGGCTCTAAAGACTATGTTCCATTAAAGCAGATCTCACCCTACCTACAAAAAACTATCATTCTAACTGAGGACTCCAACTTCTATAATCATCACGGTTTCGAGTGGGACTCTATTGAAAAGAACTTCCGCGAAGGTTGGGAAAAGGGCGTTTATAAGCGCGGTGGTTCAACGATCACTCAGCAATTGGCCAAGAATTTATTTTTGAACAAAGATAAAACCTTTATCCGCAAAGGTCTTGAGGCCCTGATCACTGATCGCATTGAAAAAACACTCAGCAAGAAGGAAATTCTTGAGCGCTATCTTAATGTCGTGGAATTCGGAAAAGAAATTTACGGAGTTAAAAAAGCTGCCGCTTACTACTTCAAAAAAACACCAGCTGAGCTAGATGTCGTAGAAAGTGCCTTCTTAGCGATGGTTCTGCCGAATCCGGAAAAATATTCGCGCTCTTATTTCAAAAAAGAGCTGACACCTTTTGCTCGCAAAAGATTGGATCGCATCGTCAATGATATGTTCCGATACAACCGTATCAACCAAACTGATTATGATATCGCGATAACCAAAATTCAGAATTTCTTAAGCCCCGCTCCCCCGCCTGAAGAACCGGGTGCGGTTGAAGACACCATGACTTTGCAGGATCTGGAAAAAATCGATCAAGAAGACCAGGAAAGCGAATAGCTTTCTCGCGAGATTCTGTAACTGGTCCAAAGACCGTTTAGAAATAAGAAATAAAAACCGATTTATTTGATCATGAATTTTTTATTTTTAACCCTATTCCTGCTTGCTGCAACCCTGGGAGTCCCAGACGCATTTACAGATGATGCCCGTCAAGTGGATGTCACCGTTATCTCTGACGAACGTGCTCAACAACTTTTTCAAGAATTTAAAAATCACACTGAAATTCCATTTGGTTTTTCCGTTGATGGTTGCTACGCCCGTGCTACTGCCATGGCAAAAATTGCCGAAGAGGAAAAGATTGAAATGGGAAAAGTTTGGGCAAAAGGCTTCTTAAGAGTAAAGACCAATAATCCTGTTTTTCCAGATGTAGAGTGGGGTTACCATGTTGCTCCCATTCTTTATGTCAAAGCTCCGAATGGCACCGTGAAACTCATGGTTTTTGATCCATCTCTTTTTGCCAAACCAGTCCCCGTCGACGAGTGGACAAATAAGATGACAGCTGATGGAGATCCAAAAGCAAATGTTGACAAAGTCTACTATGGAGCTCGATTTCAGTATGGCCAGTTGGGCTGGGAAGAAAAAAAATACAATTGGCACACGGAAGACATCCGAGCTTCAAAAGTGGTCATGACATATTACAGTGAAGTCTTAGAGCAGATAAATCAGATGAGGGACCCTCACACAAGGTCAGATTCTGTCTATAGAGGAGTTAAATAATGAAACACGCCATTCTATTGTTAATTATTTTACTAGGACTGCACACTGTCGCCATGAATGCTGAAGCTAAATCATTTACAGGTTTCAAAAGAGGACCGAGCTCCATCATTAAGGAGATCAAAGGACCTGTAAGCGAATTTATTGAAACCGCTACTCAATTTAAGATTTTAATTGGTATCAATGCAGCCTTCTACAATTTTCCAAAAGACCAGAATGCGATGGAGCTGAAACAGGTTTTGGAAAGTAGCAACAAGTCCAAAAAAGCTTTAACATTCAAAGTGGACATAGTGACTCGCCAGATTATCAGCATTGAAACTGGCGAATAATCTATTTCAGAAGTTTATTACGAATACGTTTAAACGCGATGTTCATGCAGATCCAAGTTAGCACTAGCAAAATAAAGATATGTACGGAAATCCAAATCGGATTCCCTTGATGCAAAATTCCGCGCACGGCTGCCACGGCATGAGTTAGCGGAAACAGATAGGCCACATAACGAAGACCCGACGGCAACTGATCCAGCGGGAAATAAGTTCCACTGAGCAAGCTCATTGGTACAATCAATCCCGAAGTTGAATAGATAAATGAATCATAGTTTCTAGCAATCGAAGTAAAGATCATTCCGATGCATGAAAACAAGCATGAAAGTAAGAATAAAATCGGAAGCGCCAACAAGATCTTATAGGAATCAATCAAACCGAAAAAGATCGCGACAACTGTGACACCAATCACGCCGAAGAAACCCTTAGAAGCCGCCCACAGCAACTCACCGGCAACAATTTCTTCAGGACCTACTCGGGTTAGCATGATGGTCGCATAAGTTCTTTGATGAGTAAGCTTCGTATAGTTTCCGTAAGTACCCTCAAAGAAAGCTACCAGCATCGCGGTCGTACAAAGCAATGCAGGAAAGAAGAACTCAATATAAGACATTCCACCCATGTTATTTACAAATGCACCCAAGCCGAAGCCAATGGCACCTAAATAAATAACCGGCTCAAGAACGATCCAGAATAAAGAAACCAACCAAGTCTTTTTGAAATATAAGAAATTACGTTGCCACACTTTAAGGGCCCCGTCACTTACCTGAGGAATAGAGAAAAACTCTTTGAGCTTCATGCTATTCATCCCTCAATTGATGACCTGCCAACTTCAAGAACACATCATTCAAAGTGGGTTTTCGAATAAAAATCTTATCGCTGGCAATCAAATCAACTACCTTACGGCCTTCTTGATTTTCTTTTACCAAAACAGAAACAGTGTCTTTGATAACTTGATAAGAATAACCTTCGGCACGCAGGCGACCTAGGTAGTAGTTCAAATCGACAGGATTGGTATCAAACTCGACAACTTCCTTGCCGATCAGTTCGCGAATCAAATCCTTCGGCTTTCCAACCGTCAGAATCTTTCCGTTATCAATGATCGCAACACGATCACACATCTGCTCTGCTTCTTCCATATAATGAGTCGTCAGAACCAAGGTGCTTTTTTCAGATTTTAAATGCTTAAAGAAATCCCAGATCCAGATACGCGCTTGCGGATCTAAACCTGTTGTAGGCTCATCCAAGAAGATCACTTCTGGAGAATTAATCAAACCACGCGCAATAGCCAATCGACGTTTCATACCGCCACTCAGAGTTTCCACGGAGCGATCTTGGTAATCTTCAAGCTTCATAAGACGCAATAATGCCTGAGCACGGAGATCCGCCTCGGCCATTGGAATATTATGATAACTTGCGTAGACGTGAAGGTTTTCGATGACTGTAAAGTCAGGATCGAGGCCGTCCTCTTGAGGGACGACGCCGATTCTAGATTTGATTTCGCTGTAATTCTTTTTGACGTTCAAACCGAGAACATAAAGCTCTCCGCTGGATACGAGGGCTGAGCAATACATCATTTTCATGGTGGTTGTTTTGCCAGCCCCGTTAGGACCAAGAAGTCCAAAACATTCGCCTTTGTAGATTTCCAGATTTATTCCGTCGACAGCAATTCTGTCTTCGTACTTCTTTGTTAAATCTTTGATCTCAATGGCGACATTTGTACTCATTATTCCTTCGCTGCTCTTGCACGTGCATTCGGGCTTAGCTCGCGGCAACGAAGACGGATGTTCTTCGGAGTCACTTCGATAAGCTCTGATTCTTTAATCCACTCCATCGCTTTTTCCAACGTCATAGGACGAACTGGAACCAGACGGATAGCTTCATCAGAACCTGAGGCACGTACGTTAGTCAATTTCTTCTCACGGCAGATGTTTACTTCAAGATCATTGTCCTTAGCATGCTCACCTACGATCATACCTTCGTAAACGTCTTGACCGTGGACAACGTACATAATGCCGCGCTCTTGAAGATTCCAGATAGCGAATGCAGTAGCTTGTCCTTTGCGGTCAGAAATCATGGCACCATTCATACGGTGTTCGATTTCACCCTTGTACAATTCCCAGCCGTTGAACTGAGTATTCAAAAGACCTGTACCGCGAGTGTCTGTTAAGAACTCTGAACGGTAACCGATCAAGCCACGTGAAGGGATCAAGAACTCAAGACGAGTACGTCCTGAACCTTTTTGTACCATGTTTTGCATGACACCTTTACGTTTACCCAATTTCTCTGTCACCGCACCAACGAAAGAATCTTCGATGTCGATAACTGCGATCTCCATTGGTTCCATTTTTTTACCGCCTTCATCTTTGAAGATAACTGACGGTTTAGAAACTAGAAGTTCGAAGTTTTCACGACGCATTTGTTCGATCAATACGCCCAACTGCAACTCACCACGGCCAACAACTTTGAACGCATCTGTGTTCTCAGTTTTTTCTACGCGGATCGCAACGTTATAAAGCAATTCTCTTTCAAGGCGCTCTAGGATTTTACGAGAAGTAACGTTCTTACCTTCCATACCTGCGAAAGGACCGTTATTCACAGAGAATACCATTCCCACTGTCGGTTCATCGACACGGATACGAGGCAGAGGACGTGGATCAATCGCAGAAGTGATAGTATCACCGATAGTGAAATCTTCCATACCCGCGATAACAACGATATCACCCGCACCAACTTCTTGAGCTGGAACTTGTGAATTCACCTTGTACTGATACAAAGCTGATACTTTAACTTTCTTCTGAGCATTTTCTTGAACGCAAAGAACTTCGTCACCCACTTTGATTTTACCAGCTCTCATACGACCGATAGCCAAACGACCAACGTAATCATTGTATGAGATGTTAGAAACCATAACTTGAAGTGGAGCATCTTCATCAATTTTTGGTGGTGGAACCAAGTTTACGATAGCATCGTAAAGAACTTCCAACGTACCTGTGTTAACCGCAGGATCCAAAGTCGCCATACCTTCACGCGCGATAGCGTAAACAGTGTGGAAATCACATTGTTCTTCAGTCGCTTCAAGGTCGATGAACAAATCGAAAAGTTCATTGTGAACTTCTTGAATACGAGCATCTGAACGGTCGATTTTGTTGATACAAACGATAACTTTAAGATTTTGCTCTAGAGCTTTTTTCAATACGAAACGAGTTTGTGGAAGTGGACCTTCAGAAGCATCGCAAAGAAGGATACAACCATCAACCATGTTCAAGATACGTTCAACTTCACCACCGAAGTCACTATGTCCCGGTGTATCTACGATGTTAACTTTGATATCTTTGTAAACGAAAGAGGCATTTTTTGCAGCGATAGTGATACCGCGCTCTCTTTCAAGATCCATAGAGTCCATCAAACGGTCATCAACGTGCTCATTGTCACGGAATGTACCAGCTTGTTTAATCAAGTGATCCACCAAGGTAGTCTTACCATGGTCGACGTGGGCGATAATCGCGATATTTCTAATCTTCTTTGGATCTTGAATCATATTTAACCCTTCTTAAATTCAATTCGCTTAAACTAAAAAACAAAACTAATAAAAAAACAAATCAGCATTCAGTCAGCACCCTTGAAAACTGAAGACCGTTCAAATAGATTCAACCAAAGGTTGATCCATCACCCAGCGCCGCAAGGCGGAGGATTTGCCCCGCAGCGCAGGCGTGCTAATAGCACATCGGAGCGAGGAGCAAGTCCGACAACGCAGTCGGATGGGGCCGTTTCAACGGTCTGACTTACCCGTGTCCGCCCATCAAAAACTCTTCAGAGCTAGTATCTGCCTGCTCTACATTACCGATGCCGGAGAAAAATTCTTCCGCCAGGGCCATGATCTCTTCGTTGCTTTTGGATTGGAAAAGATTCTTTCTGAATTGTGCGGCACCAGAATACCCTGTTGAGAACCAAGCTGCAAACTTTCTGAGCTGGATGCCAGTGATGTGTTCATCACAATGCGCAACGATCTCATGTTTCAGACTGTTGAACAGACTCACATAGTCTCTCTTCACGTCTTTAAGTGGTTCTCCGCGCCATAGGGAGAGGGCATCCATAAAGATGAACGGGTTTTTAAGGCATCCACGACCGATCATCACCCCGTCACATCCAGACTGTTCCAGTCTCAAAACAGCTTGCTTAGGTGTGAGGATGTCTCCATTTCCCAAAACAGGAACTTTGGTTTTAGCTTTTACGTCCGTGATGAAATCCCAGTCAGCAAAACCTGAGTATGCCTGATTACGAGTGCGACCATGAATGGCCACCCATGAAACGCCTTCGTTATAAGCGATATTGCAAACTTCAACTGCGTTACGAGAATTAGAATCCCAACCCGTGCGAATTTTGATCGTCAGCGGAATGTTAATGGCGCCCTTCACAGCCGCCAAAACTTTTTGCAACTGTAAGGGGTCTTTCAACATCGCAGAACCCGCGCCTTTTTTAACAACTTTAGGAACCGGGCAACCGAAATTCAAATCGACAAAATCACAGCCATCAGCCTCAGCAACCTTCGCAGCTCTTGCTAAAAGCTCCGGCTCTTCACCGAATAACTGAATGCCGATGGGTCTTTGCGACTCATCGAAACTCATAAGCTTTAACGTTCTTTCAGATTTATATTCAATACCGCTTGCGCTCACGAGCTCTGTGACAACAACACTGGCATCAAGTTTTTTCATGAAAGTGCGGAAGGCGTGATCCGTAATCCCTGCCATAGGGGCAAGAACAAAGGGATTAGTCTTTAAGGCTTCAACTGGATTCATAAGGGATGCGGTATATCAAACTACATTACCAGAAGGTAGGGAAAAGGTACTTTTTTTGCCATTTCGAAATAAAACCAACTACTTACTGACCTTATGTGCCGACGAGTACCTTTTTACACACTCTGGTACCTGCTTCCCTTTGGGTCAAATAGGAAGCAGGTACCTTTTTGACCCAAAGGGAAGCAGGTACCTTAGAGCCAAGTTATACGGTTTTCTGTTTGGCGTGGGGCTTTTGGGGGATTGTGATCTGGGTAGCCGATGACCATTCCGCAGAGGAGTTCAAGTTCTCCGCTTTGGTATTCTGGCAATTTGTCTACGCCTAGGAAGCGGTCTACTTCTTCTTTGATTTCTAGGGGGGCGCCCATTGTGCAGCTGCCGAGGCCTTCAATCAAACATGCCAAATTCATGTTTTCTACGGCCATGTATACTGAGCCTATGCTTGTGTAATGCTGTTCATTCACGTCATTCAAAGAGTAAGCAAAAATTAAAACTGGAGCGTCGCCAAGGGTGAAGAAAAATCTTTCTGTGAAATCGTAAAGCGATGGCTTCAGTTTTTTTGCCAAAATATCTTTCAGACTTAGCCACGATTTTTGCGAATACTGAACGTATTCATCGCGCTTCTTTCCCGTCACAACGAAGAAACGCCAGTTTTGCAAGTTTTTGCCAGAAGGCGCATGCATACCCGCATGCAGAATCCTTTCAATCACTTCCCGTGGCACCTCATCCGTTTTAAATTTACGAATAGATTTTCGAGACTCTAGCAATTGATAGAATTCTTCTTTTTGCATTCTGCGACCCCTAGGCTTCGACGAATTTTTTATGCAAGCGTTGGATGGTCTCTGTGCTTTGGTCTTCACTAACCAAGAAACAGAAATTATGTTTGCTTGCTCCCAAACAAATCATACGCACATTGATATCAGAAATCGTCTCGAAGATTTGCTTTCCCAGGCCCGGTGTGTGATTGATATTATTGCCGATCAAAGAGATCAGCGTCAGGTTTTCTTCCACCTGCACATCGGCGATTTCAGACAAATCAGAGATTAATTTTTTATTGAGCAAAGTCGAATCATCCAAGGTCACGCTGACTGAAATTTCCGAAGTGGTGATGGCATCGATACTGACTTTGTGATCGTTAAATATTTTGAAAATCTGGAACAAGAAGCCATGGGCATGAAGCATTTCTGGAGTCGAAAGCGTTACCAAGATTTGTTTCTTACGCATGGCCATGGCGCGAATTAATGGATAATCCGTGACCTCTTTACGAACCCAAGTCCCGCGGGCCTCGACATCAAAACTTGAACCTACGAATACCGGGATGTTCTTACGAATGGCTGGAAGCAAAGTCGCTGGATGCAAAACTTTTGCCCCGAAAGTTGCCAGCTCTGAAGCCTCCTTAAAAGAGATCTCATCAATTGGTTTTGCTTTTGGGCAAATACGTGGGTCCGTTGTCGCAATGCCGGCCACATCAGTCCAAATTTCTAGAATATCTGCCGAAACTCCCTCAGCCAAAATCGCCGCAGAATAATCACTGCCGCCACGACCCAACGTTGTGGTCATGCCTTCTTCTGTTCGACCAATATAACCTTGAGTCACGATTACGGTTTTGAATTCGCGCAGATGACCAAGGTGCCTTTTGCATAGAGCCTCAATATCTTTGGTAATCGGCTTTGCTTTACCAAAAGCATCGTCGGTGCGAAGAACATCACGGGCATCAAAGAGCTTTGCAGTTTTAGTATCTTTATGTTTACGCAGAACCTGCGCCATCGCCTCTGTACACAAAACAGAAGACATTCTTTCACCTAAACTCATCAAAGCGTCCATCGCTTTCACTGAACAATCTTTAAGAAGATGAATTCCCTTTGCCAAAGAAGCCATCTCTTCAAATAGAACTTCAAGCGATTGACGTAAATCAGAGGGCAAATTCAAATCCGAGGCAATTTTCATGTGGCGAGATTGAATCTTCGAGATGATTTTTTCTGACTCAGACCAAAGCTGAGTCTCTGCTGTTTTACCTAGGGCGATCAAGTCGTTGGTCGTTCCAGATGTCGCAGAAACCACGACCATGCTTGATCCCTGACGGTGAGCTACTTCAGCACTACGGAGCATGCACTCAGCATCTCCCATGGACGTTCCACCAAATTTCGAAACAATGAGCTTAGCCACTTGGACTCCTTCGTCTTCACGTCTGCTCCGGTCGGGCCGGAGCGAAGACAATCTTATCTGTTCTTTTGTTTCTACTTCAATGACTTTTGTGGCAGAATTTCTATATGACTTCGACGACCGAAAATACCTTTAGCAAAAAAGAACTCACCCTCATGATGGTCCTGGCGGCCCTAGCCATGGCTCTAACCACTGTGGCCGTCATTCCATCTTTGCGGACGAAAGTTAAAGAGACTTTTGCTATCGAAGATCGAGAGATTCTAGCGAAGGTTTCCGGGAAGATTGGCGCCCTTGGGCCTAGAGTTACTGTTCTAAAAATTAAGGGTCATAACTCGTTAACTCTAGAAATTTACGACATGGACGGCCAGGAAGGAACGGCCTTGCTAGCGAAGATTCCGTTGGCAGAGTCACGTGATGGGTATTTTTCTTTGCAGGGTAATGCCACGAACCTGGCTTTGACGGATGTGGACTCAGATGGAGAAATGGAAATTGTGGCTCCAACCTATGATGATCAGATGGTTCCGCGTTTGAATATTCTCAAATACAACAGAACCACCAAAAGCTTCGATCGAGTGACCGCTCCGGAACGCCACTAGCTCCTATTTCTTAGGAGCTACCTGCTGCGCCTCTTTCTTTTTTAACTCTCTCCATGAATGACCTTCGCGGGCTTTGGCATTGAGCTGGAAGCTTTGTACCGCTTTTTGATGTGCTTTATAGTCTTCCGAGAAAATGTGAGTGCCATCATTCTTACTAACAAAAAATAGATAATTTGATGTTGCCGGCTTAACAGCGGCTAACAAAGACTCACGACCCGGGTTTGCAATAGGAGTCGGTGGCAAACCATCAATCACATAAGTATTATATCGAGTCGGCATCGAAAGATCTGCACGAGTGATATTGATTACAATTTTACCGGTCTTTTCAGCTTTACCGTAAATAATCGTTGGATCTGTCTGCAACTTCATTTTTCGGCTCAAACGATTGTGAAAAATAGACGAGATCAAAGGACGCTCTTCTGGAGCCCCTGTTTCTTTCTCGATAATACTTGCTAGAGTTACGATCTCACGACGATTCATGCCTTTGATTTCAGATTGAGGAATGATCTCGTTATACACATACAAAAATCTTTTCACCATATTTGAGATCAAAGTTTTTGTGTCAGTGTACTTGGTTAACATATAGGTTTCAGGAAACAAATAGCCTTCAAGGCTTTCTTCAGGCTCTCCCAAAAGACTTTGAATCAATTTTGGGTCCCGCACCAACGTCAGAAAATCTGCAGCGGTGCCAAATCCCTCTTTTTGATAAAGATCGGCAATTTCATAAACGCTCAAACCTTCACTGACTGTAAAACTTCTTGCGATACTTTTACCTGAAGTTAAGACCTGCAGAATCTCTTCTGGCAGCATATTCGTGCGCAATAAATATTCGCCGACCTTCACTTTCGAACGCTCACCTTTAAAGCGCGCCCACAAAGAGAAGATCGTCGCGTTTCTTACCAGACCCTTGCTTTCAAGTTCTTTGGCAATAGTATTAAAAGCCTTTCCAGGCTCTACTTCATAAACAACATCCTGAGCAACTTCGCTGGGACGAGTGTGAGTAAAGTCATAGGCAAAATAGCCCACGCCAGCACTCACCGCTGTTAATAAAGCCACAACCGCGATAATTAAAACAAGGATCGTTTTCTTCATTATTTCATATCCAAATTCATGCCTGGTAAAACTTTTGTTGGATCAAAAGCCGTTGGATCTTCAAGACTTGCCACAGGCACTGTGCAATATTGAATTGCGAAATGCGCTGAAGGCCTGTCATTACCTGATTTACCCATACCGCCAAATGGCAAACGAGAGCTCGCGCCATTCGTCGTACGATTCCAATTCAGAATGCCCACTCTGGCTTTGAAAAGAGCTTGCTCATAAAGCTCTTTATTTTTTGTAAAGAGAGCCATCGCCAAACCGTATCCAGTCGAATTCACGATATTCATCGTTTCATCGAAGTCGTCACTGCGATAAATCGCAACGTTCGGACCAAAGATTTCACTCTTTTGATAAACGCTGTTTGGATCAAACTTTTTAACCAAGTGAATTGAAGGCGTTACGTAGTGACCTTTGTGTTTCAAGTCCAAAGATTTACCGCGCATAACACTTTCACAGTTTTCACGATTAGCAATTTCCTGGAAGCGAATGTACTTCTCTACCGCTGCGGCGTTGATCAGCGTCCCCATGAAAGTATTTTCAGCCCAGTGCCCGATAGAAAGCTTCTTCGCTGCTTGATAAAATTTTTCCGTAAATTCGTCAGCCAATTTAGGATGAACGATGATGCGGCTTGTTCCCGAGCAGCGTTGACCTGAAGTCATATAAGCGCCGACCAAGCTTTCGTACACAGCTTTATCCATATCAGCATCATCCCACACAATTGTCGCATTCTTACCGCCCATTTCCAGAGCAAGAATTTTCCAATAATGTGTCAGAGTTTCTTGTTTGATCTTCAACCCAACTTCATACGAACCTGTGAACAGAATTCCATCTACAAACTCATGGGCTACTAGCAAACCACCGGCTGCGCCATCACCTTGTACAAGATTGAATACACCTGGCGGGAATTTCGCTTTTTCAACCAACTCAGCCATGAATTGACCCACGGCTGGAGTTTGTTCAGACGGTTTAAAGACGATCGTGTTACCAGCAATCAAAGCTGGAATGATGTGACCATTTGGCAAATGGGCTGGGAAGTTGAAAGGTCCCACAACGGCCATGACTCCGCGGGAACGATGGCGAATCACGCCGTCCACTTGTGGAAGGGCGTTCACAATTCTTTCTTCAGCAATCAGTTTAATCGACTGACTCAAAGTGATGTCGATCTTTGCACCCAAAGCTTTGGCTTCAGTCATACCGTCCCATAGGGGTTTACCGGTATCGCGACAAATCAATTGAGCCATTTGATCAATGTGCGAATCGTACATTTCTTTTAAGCGCATCAAATAGGATTTTCTTTCATCCATCGAAAGCATCGCCCAAGCTGGGTAGGCTTTTTTTGCTGCCGCACAAGCTTCATTGATATGATCGTGCTTGAAAGGAACTGTCATCACGACGTCACTTAAGTCCGCCGGACTGATGTCTTTGAACTCGCCGTCACCTTTGACGACAGGAACAAATTGACCATTGATAAAATCACCTTTGTAACTCACTGGAAAAATGGTGGTGTTCATAACTCTTACTTTCCTCTGTTGTAGTGAAAGGGTGCCAAATAAACTTCATCGCCAAATTCAAGACCTAAAATTGTACGGGCCTTGGGTGCAATCGCCACTTGATCGTCGCGTAAATCAACGGAACATAGCGATGCTAAAAACTCTTCGCCAGTTGTTGCAACCAACATCTGCTCTTTGTAAGAAGCGTCTTTAAACTCTGTGACCTTCGCGCGCTTACCTTGTTTCACGGGCAAAATTTCCTGTAAACGAGCACCATAGTGAGGACCACCATCAAAAGGATCTACTTCATCTAAATAATGGAAGCCGATACTTTCAAGTAAGTGCTGCGCAGGCTTCGTCGCCTCGCCCACGCGACCAAGTACAAGACGCGCTTTCGAATCTAAAAGAGCTAAATAGATATCTTCTTGCGGAAACAAACTTTCAATAAACTCTTTATGGGACTGACTCAATAAATCAGCCTCTTGATAAGGAAGCCCTGTGAATCTGCGACCCAAAGCCTCCCAGAATTCACTACGTCCTTCTTCAGTCAAAGGTGGAGTCAACTCACACAATACACGCTCTTCAAATCGTTCTGGATGCAAAGCCATATAAAGAAAACGGCTTAGACTGATTTGCTTTCCTAATTTTTCAGGACGTCTGCGGTAAGATTTATCGACAAGAAGTCCTCCGATTTCTGTTGGGCCGTCAAAGTCCAGCTGAAAGCGCAATACTTGATGAATAAAACCAATTCCTAAATCTGAAGAAAAATGATCTCTTTTCAAAACTTTAAAAGCACTGTGAGGAACATCATCGTTACCATGTTTTGCGATAACCAAAGAACTTCCCACGATCAGCTTTTCTTCGAGGTCTTCGATCACAAATAAATACTCGGCTTGTGACTTTTCTAACTTGCCAGCAAATGATTGCTCACTGCGATCAATTTTATCACTCAGAACTTTTTTATCACCTGGTAGATTGAGCAAATTAAACTGCTTTGCCAAATCTACGAGTTGATTCAAGTCGTCGTGGCGGACCGATCGAACTATAAAACTCATAAACAGAACCTTTCGATAATCTTTTTATAAAACTCAATGGCCTTTTCCAAATCGGCAATGGCCACGTGCTCTTTCGGTGTATGGACGTTGTCTTCCCTTTTTCCGGGACCAAAACATACACACTCAATACCAATGCGCGAGAAGATACTCGCCTCGTTGGTCGACGGCTGCGTAATGGGTTTATCACTCAAGCCCACAGAGCGAAGTTCATCTAAACATCCTCTTACCAGCATCGAATTCATCTCTGTGCGGTAAGGTTTTTTGTAATCATTTACTCGGAAAATCGCGCCGTTGTTTTCACAAACCACACGAAGATTATCCATCCACTTTTCATAAATCTCATGGGTAATGATTGGCGGAATACGACAACTGCCCGTAATTTGAATATCATCATCATTCGTACGAATGAGGCCGATGTTCAAAGTCGGAGTGCTGGGATGAAAATCATTATCCTTATAGTTCAGGAAATCCAACTCCATCGCTTTAATTGCCCTAAAGATATTCGCAATCTTTTTAGCAATCGGCTCTTTCACCGCAGAATCAATATCAATTTCCAAAAATGCGTTGCTCGGCACCGTATTAAAATTAACACCACCGTCGATTTCCATGACGTTCACCGAATCGGGAAGCATCATCAAATACTCGAGCATTTTGGAAATCGCACTTTCGCCCAAATGGGGTGTGGATGAGTGCGAAGCTTTGCCTCGGAACATCTTCGATTGTGTTGAAGTACTTTCGCGAAGGTTGTGTTCTTCGCGATATTGAATTTCTTCACCCGAAAATGGAATACGAATTTCAACACTCGCAAAACCCTTAGCAGCATTAATCAGCTGCAGATCGCTGGGCTCACCAATAAGAGCCATCTTTGCAGAAACCTTATTCTTGCGAATCAACTTCAACGCACCCTGCATTCCAGTTTCTTCACCAAAAGTTCCAACCAATACCGGATTCAGTTTCCAAGCACGATCTTTTCCAAAAGAAGCCAAAGCCCAAAGCTTACATAAAAAATCCAACTTCACGTCGGCGGCTCCAAGACCATAGATCTTGCCATCAATAATGTGTGCATCGAAGGGGTTGCTCCCCGTCTCTGTCCACAAAGAAAAAGGCCCTGGCTCGACGGTGTCGAGATGATTTTGCAAAAGGAATTCTGCAAGTGGACGCTCTTCCGTAGGACGTGCAATCACATTGACTTGTTCTAAATCTCCAACGACTTCATCTTGCTCTTCGACGTACAAACCTTTTTGACGACAGAAGGCCGCAGCCCACTTGGCAAGCTCACGATTGCCATGGGTGGGCGTACTTTCAATGGAAATCAGCTGACGACAAGCCTCAACGAAATCCAATTATACCCCTTCAAGAAGAGTTTTTTCGATGGCCTTCAAAGCCACATCAATATCTTCATCTTGAATAATCGCAGGGATCAAGAAACGTGCGCGCACAGGATCTTTACCGCAAGGGAAGGCAATAACGCCATTTGCAAAAAGTTTATTCAAGAATGAATTTACGCTTTCTTTTTTTCCATCATGCGGAGTAAAAGCCACCATAAGACCCATACCACCTGCATCAGAAGCGATCCCTTTGCAAGTCGTCTCATTCAACTGATTCAGACCACTGATGAAACGTTTATGGATTTGTTGAATGCGACCATTTGGTCCCAAGAAGCCTTCTGAAAGCATATCCAACATTTCCATGCCTGCAGATAGTGAAGGTGTTGATCCAGAGAAAGTTCCCGCAATCAAACCCGGCTTCGGATTGTATTCCTCAGTGTAAAGAGTGGCGCCGATCTGTGCTGTTTTAGCAATCGTGCAAATGTCGATGTACTGACCCAAATCCAAAGTTTCAAACGCGAAGTATTCGCCTGTGCGAGTGAAAGTTTGCACTTCGTCCGCCCATACTGCGATATTTTTTGATTTGCAGTACTCAAGAAGAGGAACAAAGAATTCACGCGGAGCAGCTTGATATCCACCCTCACCCAACATCGGCTCAAAACCGAAGCAAGCAATATTGCCTTCGTGTTTTGCTACGTGTTCTTTTAAAGCAGCCAAAGCCTTTTCACCGGATTGAGGATCGCGTTTGTCATAGAATGGAACGCGAAGTACTTCATGGTACTCTGGCAAACCTTGTTTGTACGCTGGGTTGTCAGTCACTTCCGCCATCATTGTAGAGCGACCCGCAAAAGCATCTTTGAAGCTGATAATAAATTTTGCCGGAGAATTTTTTTGACGAGAAAGCTTCAAAGCATTTTCATTCGCCATCGTTCCGCAAGTTGCAATCCACGCATACTTCAAACGACTTTTACGAGAAGCGATCTTCACCATTTTTTCAGTGAACAAACGGTACTCGTTATTTGGTTGAAGATTACCTTGAGTCAAAATATCAGACAAAGAACCTCGCACAGCTGCTGCGATCACGCGAGGATGTGCGTGACCCATCAAGTGAATACCGATTCCGTTGATAAGATCCAATTTTACGCTGCCATCTTCTAGCTCAACATAAGGTCCACGACCTGCACCCGTGCCCATGTATGGGTAGTGCAAAGGACGTCCACGATTCAAACCGATCGCGTCGATCTTTTGTTTTGCTGACTCTTTGCAATCATCTTGCGGAGCACGAATGCCAGGAAGCTGAGAATTTAGCTTTGTCACTTCGCCCACAAGTTCTTGAATCAAAGAATTTACTTTTTCAGATTGTTTAATTTGATGGCCTACAAGAGAACTCATAATACCTTTCGTAGGTCTGCGAATACCCCAGACCTTACCTGCGATCCGACTTCGTCGGAGCGGTTGTTATTTGAAATGCCCGTCCAGTTTACTCTTGGGCCAGGACTAAGACAAGACACCTGGTAGACATCCCGAGACTTTTATTTATAAACTTAGAGGCCTATGACGAAGCGACTCATCGTGTTCTTTTTTACTCTGATTTTGCCCTCTTTACTGTGGGCACAAAACAACTCCTTCGCTGAGTTTTTTAAACAAGGAACTCAGTTTTACACGACGAAAGAATACGAGAAGGCACGTGACGCATTCGCAAAAGCTGTCGAGGCAGATCCCCACAACGCAACGGCTCTGACGAACTTGGCTTTAGCCCAGTTTCAACTTGGTAAAAAGCCCCTTGCAATTGGCCTTCTGCGCAAAGCTTTAGCCTCCGATCCAGAGCTTTCAACGGCGCGAGCTGGACTAAAGTTTGCCCTTTCGCAAATGGAAGTAAAAGACATTCCCCATGAGATCGAAACTTACGAAAGCATCAGATCGAAGTTGATCGCCCCGGTTCCTTTACTTGCCTATCTCATTCTTACAGCTTTGCTATTATTTGCTGCGGGATGGGCCTTGCTTTCTTATTTGGGACGTCGTCGCGTGGCCTTGCATGAAGAAAGAACTCCACCACCTGCTCCTGTTATCGGAATCATTTTTTCATTGGGATTTTTGATTTCTTTAAGCCTTTTAGGACTTAAATTTTTTGATGCGAATGTTTTGCGCGCGACCGTTATTGAAGACAAAGTTTCTTTGCAAACGGCTCCCGGCGAAAACCAAGCTTCCATTCTTGATTTACATGGCGGAATGGAAGTGATCGTGAAGACCACGGACAAAGACTGGGTACAAGTTACTTATCCAGGTTCATTAACTGGTTGGATCAAATCTTCTTCGATTATTGTGACATCCGGACAGTAGTACAAAGCTGCCAGTGCAAACATCGCAAACGAGAACGAGGAGAGGTCTTTCATCATGACCAAAAATCCTCCATGCAGTGCCAATACAAAAATCCAAGCCCATTCTTTCTTTCTAAAAAACAAGAGTGGGATCAGCAACTCCAAGACGATTACAAGATACGAACTCCACAATGAAAAAGTGGAATTTGTGAATGGAATCCAGAGACTTTTTTGCAAACCAGAAGCCATTTCAACTTGATGAAGAGCTATTGTGCGCAGGGTTTCGCCGCTTACAAATTGTCCAAATATTTTTGATAGCGCACTGAATAGATAGACTAAGATAATCTGCCATTTCAAAAATTTTCGAGCAGAAATGTTTGCAGGTAGAGCCACAATCCACAGAACAATCCACAATAAAATTTTCTGGTTTTGCATCATTTGCGAAAGGCTTAGGGTCATGGCAACTGCCGCAAAGAAAGCTCCCTTTCTTTTTTCCGCCGTGAACAAAAGAACTCCACCGGTCAGAGCAAATCCCCACTCCAAAAGAAGTCCTGTGGTTCCGTAAAGAGGAAAAAATCCAGGATGACGATAGGGATACAACTCTCCGGCATGAATTCCCCATCTCCCCAAAAGAACATCGTCCACAAGGCGCATAAGAACCGCGCCGCCCAAGAACATATAAAACAAACTCAGACTATTTTTTTCGAGGTAGGCAGTCATTGGCTTTAAGCTCATAACTTTCTCCTTCAATTTGCAAAGTCCAAGTCGGAACTTCTTGATGTTTCTGACAGATAAAGCTCGCCACAGATTGAGCCATAGAGTTACTAAAATCATAATAAGTTTCAGGGAGATAGCCCTTCATCGGAATCTCATGGCCCTGGTCATCGCGAAGATGAACCGGCTGAACCCATTCGACATAGGAAAACATTTTCCAACCCGGCAAAGGAGAAATAACAAGAGCCAAAGCCAGATAAAGGATTTCCGCCACCAGCAAAATGGTAAAAAAACGCTGTTTTAGCGAATTTAGCAGCATTTTTTCTCCTCCTTTAGCAGCATTGAAGTCCCTTTATTGACAGTAGGTCCTAGACCAAAATATGATCAACTCCTATGCTAAAAACGCTCCGAGTCATGACACTTATTTGCGCAAGCAGCTTGTTCATCACAGCCTGCTCTTCTGTGGAGAGAAACTCCAATACTCCTGAAGGTGCTTTTGCTATTGCCGAAGAATTCGACAAAGGCGAGCGCTATGAAGAGGCGATCCGTCGCTACACAGAAGTAAAAAATAAATTCCCGTACAGCAATTTTGCGACGAAGTCTGAACTTGCCATTGCGGATGTGTATTACAAACAAGAGTCTTACGCTGAGGCACAAGTCGCTTATCAGATGTTTAAGGATCTTCATCCAACATCTCAGCAAGCTGACTATGTTCAGTTCCGTTTGGGCATGAGCTACTTCAATCAACTGCCTGCGACGATTGACCGAGATTTATCTCTGGCGAATGATACTATCCTCAATCTTACTGATTTGATTAAAAAATATCCGAACTCTCAGTACGTGGCTGAGGCCAAAGAGAAGCGCACAGCGACTGTAAAAATGCTGGGTGAAAAAGAAGAATACATCGCCGACTTCTACTTTAAGCGTGAAATCTATGACAGCGCCTTGGGTCGCTATGAAGGTCTGTACAAAAATTACGGCGGATTGGGTTTTGAAAAGAAAGCTCTTTCTCGTATCGTGATCAGCGCTAAAAAAATCGAAGACACTCCTAAGGCTGAAAAATATCTGAAGATTTTAGCAACTGATTTCCCTGGTAGCTCTGAATTAAAAGCCGCAGAAAAGGTGATGAAATGATGAATTCTATCTCCGATGACATGCTTTCAGAGGCCCGCGAAAATTTCATCAACGGCAACTACAAAATGGCTGAGCCTATTTTGAATCAGATGCTTTTGCAGAACACTCGCAATCCGGAAGTTTATCAAATGCTTGCCACGATCTTTTACGATAAAGGTCAGTTCAGCAAAGCGATCAAAACTTTCCGTCGTGCTTTAGAAATTGATCCTACTTACACGGACGCCAGCGTTGGTCTTTCTATCATTTTGAACGATTTGGGCAAATACGATGAAGGCAAACAGGTCTTCTTGGATGCCCAAGCCCAATTGGATAAAAAATCCGGCAAACAAGATCCTTTCGTTGATGAGAAGCTGGCGTCTAAGCACGAAGAGCTTGCGGATCTTTACTATCAATACAAACGCTACAATGAAGCTTTGGAGCAATTGTTAAAGGCACAAAAGCTGTCCGGCAGAAAAGCCGAGATCACTTTGCGTGTTTCCGAAGTTAATGTGCAATTAGGTCACACGGAACGCGCCATCAAAGACTTGAAAGCTTTGATCCGCGAATACCCACACCTAATTCCAGCTCGCCTAAAGCTTGGGGCGATCTACTACAACTCGAACAATATTGCTGAAGCCACAGAACAGTGGGAGAATATCTTGATTCGGGATCCACAACATCCTGAGGCGCTTCGTTATCTTAAGATGGCACAAGCAGCCGGCATTACATCAATTGATTTGTAGAGATAGACTTGCAGAATAGAGGCACAACGATGGCACAGCTTAAAGATCAAATGGTTCCTTTCCTTACTCGCGAAGAAATTGACGGACTTATCTCTGAACTTGCGGAACAAATTGAAGCGGACTACGACGGCAAAGAAGTTGTTTTCATCTGCCCATTGCGCGGCTCTATGCATGTCACTGCGGATTTGATGAGAAAAGTAGATCTTCCTCAACAAGTCGACTTCGTTTATGTACAAGCTGTTGAAAAAGGTGGAGCTATCAAGATCGTTAAAGACATCTCTGTGAACATCGCAGGAAAGCATGTTTTGATCGTGGAAGAAATCATCGATACAGGTCGTACACTAAGCTTCCTAAGAAGCCGTTTGTTTGCTTCTGCTCCTGCATCTCTTAAAATTGTAACTTTACTTGATAAGCCAGCCCGTCGCGAATTGCCGATCAAGGCAGACTACATTGGCCAAACTATTGATGATCGTTATGTTGTTGGATACGGAATGGACTCTGAAGAAGTCGGAAGAAATTATCCCGATATCTATACGTTGAAAAACTAGAACGGTTCAGACCGACTAGGAAACAACGACGTTCACGACAAAAAGTACGAGAACACAAAATACGTAAAGAAAAACAAGTTGCTTTGGCATGGTGAGGGCTCCTAGTCCTGTAAATTAGGCCCTCTTAGGACTTTCGTCAAACACTTGTGAAAATTTCCAATCAGTTCATCACATTTCACACTGGACCTCCTCAACCTAGGTCCATGAGATTTTCGCAACTAAAGCTGTCAACTTTGCAGACAGTAAGCTGTACAGACTCATTTAAATCAAATTTCCCGGTGTAAATAAGTTGTTCGATTTCCTAAAAAACTTGGGGACCTTCAATCTGCGTCCTTATTCTCATAATAAGACAGACCTCTAATCATATTCTCCCTCGAGAACCCTCAAGAGAATCCCCGTTTGAGCCGATAAATCTTAAAAAGGGGGACATCAATGACGAAGTTTAAGAACTTTTCTAAAAAGCTTTTCAAGAATCAATCAGGACAAGGTGCTACGGAGTACATTCTGTTACTTGTAGTTGTCGTTAGTCTTGTGATGATTTTCAAAAAAGATATTCAATCTGCGGTATCTGACAAGATTGTCCAACTTAAAGATGGTATGGGCCAAGTCAACGTTCAGTAATTTCATTAGCTTAAACAAGCTGAGGATAAATGACCATAGAGTATGTCCTGTTGCTTTTTGCAGTGTTTTTCATCGGACTGAAATCTTTTATTTCAGCTCCGACGAAAGCATTTCGTGAAGCGGGACCACGCATGGCGGCCCGTGTGGAGATGCATCTGGAAACAGGCGCTGGATTTAAAAATCCAAGCGGCAACTCCAATCAGTGGGAGGAGTGAGCATGAAATTCACTCGTGGAAGCCAACAAGGTCAGTTTGTTATCGAAGGCGTTTTGCTAATGGTTGTGATGCTTAGTCTTTTTGTAGCCAGCACGAATGCACTTCGTGAAGGAAAATACCTTTCGAGCTTGATCGAGCGCCCTTGGGGCGAAGTTCAAGGTATGTTGGAGTGTGGAGTTTGGGGTCCACCTTCCAAGGCTTGCAAATCATTGCCAGGGCAACTTGGCAGACAGGTATCACTTAAGCCCTAAAATAAGGTGGATGATGACGGAACCAGGACAAGGTAGAAAGATCATTGGAAATTCGTGCGGAATTATTTCCGTCGATTTCATTTTTGCACTCACGTTGTGTGCAGGTCTTTGTATTGTCCTTTTCTCACTGACTTTCACTTTAGCCATGGCCGAAGTTGGCCAATATATCACATTCTCAACAGCTCGAGCGGCAGCGGCCGCCCATGAAAATCCAGACAAACAAGCCTTAATGGGTAAAGACAAGTTCAATGAACTTATCAATCGTCCCGTTCTTAAGGACTTGTTTGCGAAACCTGATGGCAGCTGGTTCTTGTTGGGAACTACTCAACCAGGAAGTGCTCCTAAGGCAGATATCCGTGGTGGCTATCAAGGATCTGATTTTTCAAATGAGTACAGCGGCATCAATTCAGATGAAATTCCTCTGACTGGCGCACGCATCGTATTCGTTCCTCGTATTCTAAATTTAAAAATCGCTTTTTTGGGTAGCACAGCATCTGATTCAGCTGCTGGCTTTAGCGCCAACCTCACAGCCTTTATGATTCGCGAACCCACTCAGTCCGAGTGCTGGGAGCAAGTCAAAATGCGCAACGACGCTATCCTCAATCTTTCTAATACAACTTACAAAGCCATGGGTGGAGCTACTTCATCCAAATACATTCCTATGGAGGACAACGGATGTTAAAATCTAAAAAGTCTTCCCTTATTAAGAATGAAAAAGGCATGGCCATCTTCGAGATGATTCCAATCATCGTCGTGATTGTTCTTTTAATTAATTTCTCTCTTGGCTTCTTTGGTGCGGTTCATACTGGCATCATGAATTCAATTTCAGCCCGCAATTACGCATTCAGCACTTTCAATCATCGTGCAAATTTGACTTATTTCCGCAGCACTAGAAACGCGGAAATTCACTACAAAGCCTATGGCATGCGCTTCCACGGAACGCGCGATGAAGCCATGAATAGCGGCGACAACTGGACAGCTACGAAAAGAAAAATAGCCTTCTTTGATTTCGCTGGCAGCCAACCGGAAGCTGGTGGCAGTAAAGGTGATCACAATAATCAAACGAAGGCAATTTGTGATTATGACTCCGTCAATCCTGCAAAGTGTGCGAACCCCAAGAATGACAAGGTTAACGTTAGCCCTGTCTGGATTAAAACATCATATGGCATCTGCTTAAAAGCAGATTGCCGAGCTTGACCTCGAGGAGCGCGTTATGGGACCGAACGATACAAGAAATCTATGGCTTTCGATTGGGGCTGGGGTCTTCGCGACATTCCTTTTGTATAGCTATTCTCAAGAGAAAAAAGCTGAGTACGATAAACGCTTCGGCTCCACAAAACGTGTGGTGATCGCTAAAGACGATATCGCTGAAATGCAAACGATCTATGATACTATGGTTGAAACCAAAGAGCTTCCTGCTGACTTCATTCAGCCTGAAGCCATCACAGTTCCAGATGAAATCATCGGGAACGTGGCGGCCGTTCCCATTCGTAAAGGTCAGATGGTTTTAAAAAATAACTTATTAACACCAGGTCCTGATACAGGAATCGCTTTGCAAGTGGCACCAAGTAAACGTGCCATAGCAATCCCAGTGGATGAAGTCCGCGCCGTTGCTAAGATGATTCGTCCTGGTGACCGCGTTGATATTTATGCCGCTGTCGATAGCGGTAAAGGTGTGAATCAGAAGCGCGAAGTTTTCACAATGATGAGTGACGTCGTTGTTCTGGCGACTGGGGTGAGTGTTGTAAATAACATTCCCCGTATGTTTGAACTGGATGCCTCTGGAAAAAATCTCAGTCAGATTGCTCTGACTGGAGATACTAAATATACCACGATCACTGTTGAAGCGACCCCGAAGGAAGCCCAAGATCTGTTTTATATCTTGTCAACGGCTCCGGGAAATCTCTTCTTTGCATTAAGAAATCCTAGCGACAGAACGGTGCCGCCTCGTATGCCGAGCTCGACATCAGATTCTGTTGCAGGAAGACCTGTTGTTTCTTTGGAAGGAGCACCGGCTACACCAGCTATGGCGCCACCAATGATGCAACAACCAGCTAGACCCAATTTTGCGCCGCCAACACAACAACGTACGGCACCTCCACCAACACAACGACCAGGTGGATTTCACACTTTGTAGTACAGGTTCTGTTTTAGGGGAATTGTTAGTTAAGGGGGACTTATGAAATATGAACTACTCATACTAAGTATGCTTCTTAGTCTGAGCGGACACACTGCCCGCGCTGAGGATGATCTCACTGCGGATCCATCTGTTTCTGTCTCTGAAGATGGCGGAGCTTATCGCTCACGCAAGTTCTTAAGCCTCACTCTGGGCATCGAGCACGATGAGAAGCTTCCTCCACTTCCAAGTGACGTCGAATTCCGCGGAGACTTCCGTCGCATTGTCACGGCTGCCTATGCAAAAGATCTTAACGTCATTCGCTTTACACCAAAAGCCGATGGTTTTGCGACTTTAACAATTCATGACAAAAAGAATGGCAAGATCGTTGCCGAATACCGCATTGATATCAAAAAAAGCAAGCTCGACAAAGTGGTCCGCGAAATGCGCGCTTTGCTTGGCGATATCGAAGGTATTAATATTAAAATCGTGAACAACAAAGTTGTTGTGGACGGTCAAATCCTTCTCCCTAAGGACCTTGCTCGGATCTATAACGTTGTTCAACAATTTGGTGATCAAGCTTCTTCTCTTGTGACTTTAAGCCCTCTTGCGCAAAAGAAGATCGCAGAGTTCATCACTCGTGATATCAACAATCCTGAAATCGAAGTTCGCGCTGTGAATGATAAAATCATTCTTCAAGGCTATGCCAACAATGAAGATGAAAAAGTTCGTGCAGAGATCATCGCCAAAACATATCTTCCAGATATCGTTATTGAAGCCGCTGAAGAAAAAGGCGTGATCAAAAAGCGTAAACCTGCCAACGACGGCGTAATCAACCTTATTCAACTTAAAGAGGCGGCTCCGAAGCCACCAGCTAAGATGATTCAAATGGTTGTGCACTATGTGGAACTGAATAAGGACTATTCTAAGGCCTTCAAATTCCAATTCACTCCAGAGCTTGGCGACAACTCACAGTTAACTGTAACAGGTGGGGGTAGCACGGCCGGTGGTATCGTGAGTTCTATCACTGGAACTGTTTCTAATCTTCTGCCTAAGTTAAACTGGGCGAAGCAACATGGACATGCGCGTATTCTGCAAAGTACGAGCTTGATTGTTGAAGATGGCAAAAAAGGTGAAATCAAACAAGTGACGAATCAACCTTATGCGGTGATTGGTCAGAATGGAACACAAGGAACTGCTTTCGCCGAAGTCGGTATTGTGACCACAATCACACCGATGCTTTTAGGTGAAAAATCCGGAAGCGTGCACATTGATATGGCCTTCAAGGTGAGCAGTATGATCGGCAGTACTCCAGCCGGGGCTCCGATCACAAGCGCTAATGAAATGACCAGCTCTGTGATCGTGCGTGACCGGCAAAGTGCGGCTGTGGGTGGTTTGATTCGTAATTCTTCAACAACTGGGTACAATCGTCCATCCGGACAAAAGAATCCAATCATCAGCCTCTATGCCTCAAAAGAATTTGCAAAAGATCAAAGCCAGTTTGTGGTGTTTGTGACTCCAGTCGTGAAGACTTCAGCCAGCGCCGGAGCTGAGCAAATTAAGAAGAAGTTCCGCTTACGCGATTAGCCTGTCTTCTCTACTCCGGTAAATCCGGAGTAGGCTCTTAATCGGGGCCTAAGTCTCGTATAAAGACAGTGCACGTCGGCCGATAAGGAAGACGGAGGTCCGCATTGGCTATCAATCCTAATTGTAATCTCATTGCCGTTGTTGGTGGTAAGGGAGGCGTCGGTAAGAGCGTCTTCGCTGCTAACTTTGCCTGTGCCCTTATGTCTGAGCTTCGTACTCAGGTTTTGCTTGTCGACGCGGACTCTAAAAGTGTTGGCGACCAAAACGTGATCATGGGGTTAAAACCCGTCAAGACTCTTAAAGAGCTTTCAAACTTCCAAGGTTCTTTGAATTCTCAACCCATGAACACTCTCGTGACAATGCATCCTTCGGGTCTTGCTTACGTGGGTGCTGTGCGTGGACCCGAAGAAAGCATGAATATCTCTCCGGACATGCTAGGTAAACTTGTCGATTTCTTTGCTCGTGCTTTTAAATTTGTCGTTGTCGACTGTGGCAATGATTTGGGACCAGCACAGATGGCGGTTCTTCAAGAGGCCACTGCAATCATGATCGTAACGACTCCTGAAGTTTTGGTTGTCACGCAAACTCAACGTTTGATCAATGAACTTCTTTCTGCAACTTTCCCTAAAGATATGTTCCAACTTGTGATCAACAAAGCCTCTCCAACGGGTCTTTCGCCACAAGCTATTTCCAATCAGTTGCAATTGCCATTCTTGGGAATCATTCCCCAAGACGAAGCCACTTCAACAATGGCGATGCAAAAGTATCAACCCTTTGTTCTGGCTGCTCCAAAAGCTCCGGTCACAGCGGCTTACTTCGATCTATCTAGAAAACTTACTGGCGGGGTCATTCAAAGACTTAAAACTCTTTCACGACCAAAACCAGCGGCTCCAGTAGCTAGTGCTGAAGGCGGCAATGCCGCAGCTCCAGCGGGCACTGCGGGCATGGATCCTCGTACGATCTTAAAAATTCGAGTTCACAATGAACTCATCCGCACCGTGGACCTTAAGAAACTTCTTATGGACACCAAGGATGAAAATAAAGAAAAAGAGATTCGCGAAAAAACCAAACGTGAAATCACATTGATCGTGGATAAAGAAGCTCCAGATACGGCTCGCGAAGAGCGCTCTAAAATTATCAAAGAGGTTCTTGAAGAAGCTCTTGGCTTGGGCCCGCTCGAAGATCTTCTGGCGGACTCTGCAGTTTCAGAGATCATGGTTAATGGTTATAAAAAGATCTTCGTCGAAAAAAGCGGTAAGGTTCAATTGAGCCCCGTACATTTCACTTCGAATGATCACCTTCGCCGTATCATCGAGCGCATTGTGACTCCGCTAGGACGTCAGATCAACGACTCTACTCCTTATGTCGATGCGCGCTTGAAAGATGGTTCCCGTGTGAACGCCGTGATTGAGCCATTGGCAATTGACGGCCCGGCACTGACAATTCGTAAATTTAAAAAAGGTGGTATCACACCTGAAAAGTATATCGACTATGGAAGTATCACAAAAAATATGATTGACTTCCTTCGTATCTGTGCAGAAAACGGTTTGAATATCGTTATCTCTGGCGGTACGGGTTCAGGTAAAACATCTTTACTGAATATGATGTCTTCATTCATTCCATCGAATGAACGTGTTATCACTGTCGAGGATGCGGCCGAGTTGCAATTGCAACAGGAACACGTCGTGCGTCTTGAGACTCGTCCTGCTTCAATGGAAGGAGCGAACTCAGTAACCATTCGTGACTTGATTAAGAATGCCTTACGTATGCGTCCCGACCGCATCATCGTGGGTGAGTGCCGTGACGGCGCCGCTCTGGATATGTTGCAAGCGATGAACACAGGCCATGATGGTTCTATGACGACAACACATGCCAACAGCCCTCGTGAGTGTATTGCCCGTCTTGAAACTCTGTGCCTAATGTCAGGTATGGATCTTCCAATTCGCGCCATCCGCGAACAAATCTCTGGCGCGGTGAATTTAATTGTGCAGATCTCTCGTCTTTCAGATGGGAGTCGTAAAATTCTTAGTATTACTGAGGTCGCTGGTATGCAAGGTGAAATTGTCACCTTAGCAGAGATCTTCCGTTTCAAAGAAACGGGCTATGATAAAAATCGTAAAATCCAAGGTGTGTTCCAAGCAACTGGTACCATCCCTAGCTTTATCCAAAAATTAAGCGACAAGGGTGTTGTCATTCCGCGCGAAATCTTCGCCAATGACCCAGCAGCTGCGAACCCAGCTCCGGCAGCAAAAGCGGCAGCGCCAAACATCGCTGCGCCAAAGATGCCGGGAATGCCAGGAGTCACACCTCCTAAAAAGGTGGGATAAACATGCCACATTTTCTTTTTAACGAATGGATTATGATTCCTCTTTTTGGTATTTGCATTTTCACGATCATCTTGCTGTGGTCTGAAAAAGGCATTACCTGGTTGCACAAGCGCAGTCTTGGACAACGCGAAGAGGTCGTTAAAATATTGCGCCTCATGGGCAATGACGTCGATGAAAAGAAGATCACTATTCTGATTCTTTTGATGAGCTTCGGTGTGGGTGCCTTGGCCTTCTTACTTTTTTGGCCAAATGTAATGATGGGCATCTTCTTCGGCGCCACTTTGACAATTGGTGGCTGGCAGTTACCATTGCTCTTAGTGAAATTCATGTACGAAAAACGTTGTTCAGTTTTCACCGATCAAATGGTGGATGGTCTGACGATCATGGCCAACGGTATTAAAGCAGGATCCAATCCTCAAGAATCAATGAAACGTGTTGTAGAAATCATGGGAAATCCAATCAGTCAGGAGTTCTCACAGGTTCTTTATCAAATGCAAGTCGGTGACAGCTTTGAAAGCGCCCTCAGTGACTTAGGAAATCGCATTCCTCGTCCTGACGTGCAAATGTTCGTAACTTCCATCAATATTTTGAAAGAGACTGGCGGTAACTTGGCTGAAACTTTCCAGACCATAGTCACGGTCATTCGTGAAAGACAAAAAGTAGAGAAAAAAATTCAGGCTTTGACTGCGCAAGGTCTTATGCAAGGAATTATCGTCACCATGATTCCGTTTATATTGATGGGCGTATTTCTAATGGTGGATCCGAATTTCATCAAACCCATGTTTACCACAACCCTTGGTCTAGTGTTGCTGTTCGTGATGCTGGCTCTACAAATTATCGGTGGCGTGGTCATCAAAAAGCTTGTTACCATTAAAGTGTAGTTTGTCAGTTACCAGCTTGTACTCCGGTTTTGCCGGAGCAGTTATTGAAGAGGTAGGAATAATGAAGAAGACTCTCTTGGCAATCGCAGTCCTTTTTTCTGCGCAAGCGCACGCGCTTGTCGACATGAAGAATGCCAACTATTCGAATACCTGGATTGATATGGACGTTCCAGGCAGTGGCTACGATCTCAAAATCGTAAGAACATATAACAGCCGTTCACTCTTTAATGGCATGTTTGGCTTCGGCTGGTGCTCTGATTTTGAAACAAGCATGGAAGTAAATGCCGAAGGCAATTTGAAAGTGAAAGAGTGCGGAGGCGGTCTTGAAGTGATTTTCTCTCCTCGTGAAGTCACTCGCAAAGACATCGACAATACAATCACTGCCATTATCACGAAAATGAAGGCAGAGAAAAAAGTCGGTGTGACAGAAGCTTATCTCAACGGCCTTAAAACTCAATTGGTTGAAGATGACAACGCCCGCTCTGAGTTGGCAGCCAAATATGGACTGACGGCCCCAGTAAAGGAAGGCACAAAATTCTTCGCCAACGGTCGCGAAGTTGAACATTTTGTCTTTAATAAAACTTACTACACTCGTAATCTTCCAGATGGCAGCGCTCAACGCTTCAGCCTTCAAGGAAAAATGACTCATATCTACGACAAGAACGGTAACTTCTTGAAGTTTACTTATGACAAAGACTTGATCGCTCAAGTAGAAGACAACAACGGTCGTCGCTTGGCTTTCAAATACTTCCAAAATAAGAAAATCAAAACAATCACGGGTCCAAACGGCTTGATGGCTGAATACAAGTTCGCAAATCTTGATGACTTGGCTTCAGTTAAAAATGCTTGGTTGAAAACTTATACGTATGAATACGACGATGTTCACAATCTAACTAAGGCAACTTGGCCGGATAAAACTTTCGTTGCCCTTAAATACGACAAGAAAAACGACTGGGTTATCGGCTTCGCAGACCGCGATAAGTGCGTAGAGTCTTATAAATACGAGTTCGCGACAAATGATCCGAAAAATCACTACTGGTCGACTGTTAAGAAAGTTTGCGGAAAAGAAGTTATCGCAGATAACAAGTATGAATTCTGGCATCAACAACGCGCTGATGGTCAGTTCTTCCTACAACGAGTTATGACTTCAGTAAACGGCAACACAACGGATATTACTTATCACGAAGTGTTTGGTAAGCCGACGTCTATTCGCCGCAACACTGATCGTATCTCTTACGAGTACTTCCCAGATGGACTTGTAAAAGTAAAAGCAACCGCAGCAATGCGCATGACTTACGAATACGATCCTAAGGTTAAAAAGGTAAGCGAAGTGACTTCCGTATTCTTCAATGCGAAGGGCGCTAAAGTTGCGACAAAACAGACTAAGTTCCAATACGATCCTAAAGGAAACTTAGCCTTTGCTCAAAATACAGATGGTCAAAAGATCTCTATGACATACGATAATCGCGGCCGCATCGCTTCGATCACAGATCAAGCGAAGAAGGTTGTAAAAATCGAGTACGAAGAGCGCTATGGCAAACCTGCCGTAGTCACTCGCCCTGGTTTGGGCACTATTCAGGTTTCTTATAAACAGAATGGTGAGATCAACAAGGTCGACAGTAAAGAAGGTCCTTCAGTGGCAATGCAAGTAGCCAGCACATTTAATAACTTGCTAGATATTATCGCTCCAGCTACAGCTGAGCTTTATCTGTAAGAGAGGTGACTGTATGAAAAAGATTTTAGTTGCTACAACAATCTTGGTTTCCTTAGGTTCGGCCTTCTCTGCATTTGCTGATGACTCTAAACGCTCAGTAAATCCTGGCGAAGATCCAAATGAAGCAATGACTTCTCAAGGAGCTTCAGTGGCTTCTGTAGGCGAGTGTAAAGAGTGTCTAGCGCGTCTTAAGCATATGCGCCTAAGTGATCCTACGGCGGCTCAGCCGTCTTCTAATTCAGGTCAAAACTCAGGTTCTGGCAGCAAGGCAAACGACGCCGTTCAATAGATCTAGACGTCAAAACTGTCTAGTTCCTTTTCACAAGATGAACACAAAAGGGCTCAGGGCAACCTGGGCCCTTTTCTTTTATCGCGATCATACCTTAAATCATTGAAATCAGTCCGTTAGCGCCTCACTTTGAGACGTATCAAGTGGCATGGGCGATGCAATAGCTTCCTATTGAAGATTACTTATACTCAAAGGAGTCCCTATGAAACTTGCTAAAATTCTAATGGCTGCTGTTGTACTTGCGTCTGCTTCTATGTCATTCGCAGAACCAAAATGCGCTCACAAGGATAATGGGTCTTTATTCGCATCAACGAACCCACCTGTAAAAGTTCGTTCAGCGAATGCACCTGCTGCGACATCAAGCTCTAACGGCGCGATCAAATAATTTGAAATATGTCCCCCAAAGGAGAGTGGCTTCCCCCCCCAAATGGTCGCTCTCCTTTCCCTTTTGTCTACTCCCTTATCAGGAGCGGAACAAAATGCGCGCGCGACAGTATCGGCCTTCTCAATCTGAGAAGACACTCTTCTAAGATGTTGATTCGACGTCTTTTCAGTCTCATTGTGATTCAGAAAATCTGGCATGGGCGATGCAATACCCTATTGTGTACGGCGAACAAATGCACACTAGGAGTTCAAAATGAAAATCACCAAAGCAATCATCACAGCAGCAATCCTAACAATCGCTTCAACTTCTTCTGCAGGATCTAAATGTTCGCACATGATGAGTTCACAAGGTAACAGCCTTTTGGCGCATACGGCGGCTGCCCCTGCTTCTACGCAAGGTTCAACGACTGCAACAACGGCAACTCAACAAGCTGTAAAATAATTTCAGCTGATTAGCGAACGGCCTTTTCGTGTGCACCCTCTTGAAATCCATCAACGGTACTAACCACTCCATCTTTCACATGTCCACTCAAATTCTTAATGGCCATAGCGCCACCCGCAGCCGCACTCTGGATCCATTGCGAAACCGTCGAGTGCTGAAGCCATCTGAAAGAATGACTTTCAATTGAAGCTCCACCGACTTTAACTTGCATAAGCACAATCAAAAGACAGGTAAAGGCAAAAGTTTTTAGAACGAACTTAAGTTCTTCCATGGGCTGCATCCCCTTGCTGTGGTAACACTTTTTCTATAATTTTTAAAATTTGATCTTTTGTAAATGGCTTCGTCAGATACTCATCAAAACCAGCATCCTTCGCTCTTTCGATAAGGTCTTCATTGTCGATCGTAGAGCAACCAACGATCTTAATATCAGGCGCGAATTCTTTAATCGCCCGAGCCGTTTCAATGCCGTTCTTTCCAGGCATCACCATATCCATGAAAACTAGATCGGGAAGGGTGGCTTGAGTCAGCTCAACAGCTTCATCGCCGTTCTCAGCCTCTCCAACGCACACGCCACCGGCAGAGGTCACAATATTTTTAATGAGCTCACGAAGGAAAGCGGCATCGTCGACAACAGCAAAACGTATCTTCATCCGGTTCAGTATAGATATTTAAACTGACTTTGGTGAGTGGATTCTAATGACCCCAACGATAGCCTAGGTTCATCAAATACATGGTATTTGTCACACTAACACCCGTCGGAGTAGATCCTGTACTTGGGTCTGGCAAAGAAGCCGGGCCCGTGAATAGATTTCTTTCAGACGTCACGCCCAGACTCCAAATCATCTGACTGTAGCGTGAAAATTTCCATTCGCCGCCAACATCAAATCCAATGCGAATATTCTCATCAACTGATCCGGAACTTACGTTCACGGCTGTTGCAGATTCAGAATGTTGCAATCGAGGAAAGAACATTCCTCCCACAGTCCATGCATAACTTACTGAAGTGGGAAAACGCCCCTTCAAACCTACTCCCAAACCGGAAGATTTAAGACGTGGATGCAAAGTACTGTCGTTAGAAACCTTAAACGCATTGTCGCTATACAAAACAGAGAACTCCAGCGAGTTGGCTTTCCGAGACACGCCAAAGAATTTTCTGAAGTTCAAACCAAGATCCAAGTTCTCATACTTAGTCGAAACTTTCGAATGGTTCGCATCATCAATATCAGCACCGAACGAAAATAAAATCTGTCCACTCAGGCCAATCAAAGGAGTCAACCAGACGTTAGCTTTCAATTTTAAAGCCTCAAAGAAGCTTTGGTATTGCCTAAAGGAATAATTCGAAGACGAGTCGTTATAACCAAGCACCGGAGAGAACTCCACTTCCACTTTGTTATTACGAATGTCATCCGGATGAATCTCTTGACGATAATAATCGTAGACCTTTTCCGCTTTACTAGAGAACAGCGACTCTGCCTGCTCGGAAATACTTGGTTCTTCCGCTTCAGCCGTCGCAACTTCTTTTGCCTTTTGTTCATCGGCCAATTTTTTTTCTAATGCAGACTTATCTTCAAGAACCTTCTTGTCGGCCGCTTGCTTATCTGCCAACTTCTTTGCGTCAGCATCAGCAACAGCTTTTGCTTTTGCCTCTGCCGCCTTTTCAGACGCCAACTGAGAGGGGGTCAACAAGCGAACCTTCATTCCATCCCCATCAGTCACAGGCTTTGAATCCTCATCTACTGACAAAGGTTTTCGCGTCGCCTTCTTATCAGATTTATGAATCTCATACCGGCCCGTAGAGAAGCCTTCTAGACTAGACTGCGCCAGAGCCATGGAGCCGCTGATAAGAATTGCGATAGAAAATGGAACCGAAATTAAAGATTTCATGGTTTTTATTTCGGCTCTCGGTCTGAATTACTTGATGTCAAATTGACGAGTTTTCTCTAGCGAGGCACAATTAAAATATGAAATCATTCCTTCTTAGTTTTAGCGTCGTGTTGTCTGCCATCATCGCACCTCTTCACTTGGCATTGGCCCAAACAAACAACCAGGCAGCCAACCCGTCAATGGGCCAGCCGACTAGTCAAAATACTTATGTCAGCGCGGTCGATCAGGATCTTGCAATTAAATCCATCGTTCTAGTTCCAACAACTGACAATGTTGGCGGCATTTACGCAAAGCCAATCGACGACGAACTTCGCAAGCTTTTGAATGATGACAAGCAATGGTCCTTGAGTGAATTCCCAAAGGATCTAAAAATTAAATCCGAACTTCTTGATGAGCACCCAGAAGATGTAAAAAAGATTCTACAAACGGGAAAATCAGAAGCGATTTTGACTTCGAAACTTATCAAAGGACCCCGTGGAATCTCGATCACGCTGACTCTTTTCGTAGGCCGCGAAGGATTGCCACTTCTTCAAGAAAATATTTCTGACTACAAGGGATTTGAAATTAACGATATCAAATCTCAAGTTGCCAGATTGTTTACAAACTTAAAAAATCGCATGCCATTTCGCGCGACCATCCTGAGCCGTCGTGGTCAGCAAGTAACTCTTAATCTTGGTAGTAACTATGGCTTGAAGCCCGATAGCCGTGTTTCCATCGTGCAAATCATCAAGATCAATCGCCATCCTAAATTGAAATTCATGGTCAGCACAGACAAAGAAGTGCTGGGACGAGTGAAACTTTTCAAAGTAGAACCTTATCTGAGCTTCGGTTATGTTGAACTTGAAAAAGAAAGTGGCGTTATCGGCGTCGGATCCAAAGTGATGCCTGACGAATTCGTGAAGTACTCTCTGCCAGTGACCACTCCATCTGGCAAAGTCATGCAAGACATCACACAACGTCCCGACAAAGACGTGGCCTTCGGTGAAGAGCCTAAGGAATGGGTTCCTGAATCCGCCCCCCAGTTTGGGAAAGTGGAGCTTATGGCGGGTTTTTCTTCCTATACACAAAATGCCAAGCTTCAAAGTGCCGGATCTATCAGTGGAAGCAACAACTTCGCACCTAATATCTTGGTGCGCGGTGAATTATGGCTCAACCCTGAATGGTTCATTGGTTTAAATTTACGTCAGTCTGTCTTTTCGATCGACAATGGTTATGCAGGTTCTTCTCCGGGAAAATTGAATATGGCGATGAGCCAATATGGGGTTAACGGGGGTTATAACTTCCTACTGACCAATGACTTCTTTGGACCAAAGATTCGTTTGAATGCCGGGTTCTCATTAACAGATTTCAAAGTGGACGACAGCACACCCACTGCATTTACATCCATGAAGTACAGTGGCTTCCTTTTGGGAATCGAAGGACAGTTTCCGTTGTCCGATGACTTGCCAATTGATTTAGGCGGTAAGTTTGATCTCTACATCAACCCGAGCTTGAGTGAAAGTAAATCCAGCGGCGGATCTTCCAGCAATTCGATCAACGCGTTTAGCTTCTTTATGGATTATCGCTTAAAAACAAGATTTAAAATTAGAGGCGAGTTGCTGTTTGAAAACTACAGCTCAGATTTCAGCGGAACCGGTCAACGCACCGATCCCGCTTCAAGTATCAGCCACAAGATGACAACTCTTATGGGTGGTATTCAATACCTCTTCTAGATTGTAAGGACTAAATCGAACCGACGTTCAGCATTTGTGTCTGACCGTCCATAACCTTTTCCATAGTTCCTAAAACATCACTCCATTGAGGGTCTTTATTCACATCAAATAGATGTTTGAACAAGGCCTTCAAAGTTGGAACTTCGGCCCAGAAATAACTTTGCAAACCTTGAGTGATGACATCAATTTTGCCTCGAGATTTTTTCGATTCAAACAACGACAAATAGTAAGAATAACTAGAGCAAGAGTCGAAGAAGAAATTCTGTCTTTTCTTCGGATCAAAATTAATCTTGCCCGCTTTTTCCTCTAACGAAGCAATATCTAAATTTCCACCCAAACCAGAGTGGCCGTTGTAAACTACAACGTCCGCTTTTTCGAGAGCGTTCTTAAAGAATTTCGCAAAAGTCACATTCTTAGAAGCAATTTCCGTATCTGCAAGAAGACGGGTGATACGAATTTGAATAACCTTACCCTCTTTTGACTTTACGCTTTTTGTGAACTGTATCACCGGGCGATTTTGATATCGGGCCAAATCCTTTTGCTCAAAGCCAAGGCTCAAAAGCCACTTATTGGTTTCTTCAAAATTTTGACGACCAAGATCTTCGCTGTCTGTGGCGCTTTCAGAAAAACCATTGATAGTAGCAATATCAAAAAGATCCCCGTTGCCATTATCACCACGAAGAGCATCTAATCCCGCCGAAATATCTTTAACTTCAGCCGTCGGCGCAATTTTAATAACCACTTCATGAGCCATAGGCTCTTTCCTTAAGAAGTCACAGCCCTTGCGATATGGATCATAGAAATACCAGAAGTCGCCGACCGTGTTGTAGTGCTCATCTGTACATTTCTCTGCATAGAAATTATCAAGGTCATAGGGCAAAGAGATATGCCATTCCTTTTGCTGGATAAGATCCACAGCAGCCAACTTGTTAACAAGAAGCAAACCATTCACTTTGTAACTGATAGTACGAACACCTTTAGAACGACGATCCGATAAAATCTGGTACATCATCGGCATCTTCGGAGCGCCCATACCTAAAGTTTGCGCATCAATTCTGAATTGAGATGTCACTGTAGGAGACTGGAAATATCCAAAGAGATGTTGCGCATGACTGTCTGACAAACTGACAGCATCACCTGCTTGCGAAGTTTGAAACTCCGCTTGGTAAGAAAATCGAACTTCTTTTGAAGATGGCGAAAGAACGCCGGCGAAGCTTTGAGTGGAAAGCAATAACGAAATCAGAATCACAAATCTCACGTAAAACCCCCAGATTTACAAATAGAAGCCGATTTATAGGCGAGTCCGCAAAATTTCGCAAATTTCCAAAAGCTAATAGAGGTAAGGTCTCATAAAATTGAGAAGAGAATCCTCCCCTGGGCGCACCAGGGAATATTTCTATTAGGCGATCAAATTTAGAACAAAAAAAGGCCCGGGATTTTACTCCCAGGCCTTCGATCTGCAATTTTTTATTCAGCAGCTTGGCGGGCGCCAGATTACATCATATCGCCCATGCCACCCATACCGCCCATGCCGTGGCCGCCGCCAGCTGGCATAGCAGTTTCTTTCTTCGGTGCTTCAGCGATCATAGTCTCTGTAGTAAGCATCAAGGAAGAAACAGAAGCTGCATTCGTCAAAGCGCAACGAACAACTTTAACAGGATCGATAACACCGTCTTTGATCAAGTCAGTGTATTCGTCAGAGTAAGCATTGAAGCCCCAAGAAATTGATTTGTTTTGAAGGATACGATCCAAAACAATCGCGCCATCCAAACCAGCGTTAGCCGCGATTTGACGGATAGGCTCTTCGCAAGCACGTTTGATGATGATTGCGCCGAATTGCTCTTCTTCAGAGAATTTAGTTTTATCAACTTTAGTAGAAGCGCGAAGCAAAGCAGTACCACCACCAGCAACGATACCTTCTTCAACAGCTGCGCGAGTCGCATTCAAAGCGTCTTCTACGCGGTGTTTTTTCTCTTTCATCTCAACTTCAGAAGGAGCACCAACGTGGATAACAGCTACGCCGCCAGCCAATTTAGCCAAACGCTCTTTCAATTTTTCTTTATCATAGTCAGAAGAAGTTTCTTCGATTTGAGCTTTGATAGCGTTAACACGTGCAGTGATGTCAGCTTTTTTACCAGCGCCATCAATGACAGTTGTGTTGTCTTTGTCTACAACGATACGTTTTGCAACACCAAGATCAGCTACAGTAGCTTGCTCAAGTTTCAAACCGATATCTTCAGAGATCACTTTTGCGCCAGTCAAGATAGCGATGTCTTCAAGCATAGCTTTACGACGGTCACCGAAGCCAGGAGCTTTAACAGCACAGATATGAAGAGTGCCGCGAAGTTTATTAACTACCAAAGTAGCCAATGCTTCACCTTCAACGTCTTCAGCGATGATCAACAATTGACGACCTTGCTTAGCAACGCCTTCAAGAATTGAAATCATGTCTTTCATAGAAGAGATTTTTTTGTCGTAAACAAGAACGTAAGCATTTTCAAGAACTGCTTCCATTCTTTCTGCGTTAGTTACGAAGTATGGAGACAAGTAACCACGGTCGAATTGCATACCTTCTACAACTGTAACTTCAGTTTTAGCAGTTTTAGATTCTTCGATAGTGATAACGCCTTCTTTACCAACTTTGTCCATAGCGTCTGCCAACATTTGACCGATTTCTTTGTCATTGTTTGCAGAGATAGAACCAACTTGAGCAACTTCGTTCGAACCTTTTACAGGTTTCGCCATAGTTTTCAATTCGTCGATAACGATCGCTACTGCTTTGTCGATACCACGTTTGATAGACATTGGGTTGTGACCTGCAGAAACTAGTTTAGCACCTTCGCGGTAGATCGCTTGAGCCAAAACAGTTGCAGTTGTTGTACCGTCACCAGCTTCGTCATTGGTTTTAGAAGCAACTTCTTTAACCATTTGCGCGCCCATGTTTTCGAATTTGTTTTCCAATTCGATTTCTTTGGCAACAGTCACACCGTCTTTAGTGATCAATGGTGAACCGAAAGATTTATCGATAACAACGTTACGACCTTTAGGTCCCAAAGTTACTTTTACTGCGTTCGCAAGAGTGTTCACACCTTTCAAGATGTGAGCGCGAGCGTCTTCTGAGAAAATTAATACTTTAGACATGATTTACTCCACCTGATTCACTCCGACTTCGTCGGAGTAGATAAGTTATTTATTAATTCAAGTTAAACATACTCCGACGAAGTCGGAGTACAGACAGACCTAGTTGAATACGCCCAAGATATCTTCTTCGCGCATCATCAAGTATTCAGCGCCTTCAAGTTTCAATTCAGTACCTGCGTATTTGCTGAAAAGAACTTTGTCGCCAACTTTAACTTCCAACGGAAGAACTTTTCCGTCTTCAGTAATACGACCTTTACCAGTCGCGATGATTTCACCTTTTTGTGGTTTTTCTTTTGCTGTATCAGGGATGAAAAGACCGCCAGCGGTTTTTTCTTCTTCCGCCATTCTGCGAACTAGAATTCTGTCGTGAAGGGGACGAACGCCGATTTCACTCTTAGCCATGGTATATGCCTCCGTTAGTTTTATAACGGAGTTAATATGAATTGCCTGTGATAAGAGTCAAGGTGGGACGCCCAATAAATTTTAAGGTTGAGGTCCTAATGCTGAGCGTAAATAAGAGGTTATTTTGAGGACTATTTAACCGGGTCTTTTGCCACGTTAGTCGCACTGGCAGGCAAATCCGCGGCATGGGCACCGAATACGGAATTAGCATAAGCCGTCATCAACTCAGCCACTTCATCTGGAGACAACTTGCCAGCAACTTCTTGAAAAGCTGCCTTCTTGTTTTGCACCTTAGTAAGGTAACCAACGAAATAATCTGTAACAGTTAAATCATTTGCAACGTCTAGATCGTACTGCTCTTCACGCAGGTTTTTTTCAAGTTTTTCAAGAGCTAAATCTCGGGAAGCCACAGCCTCAAGACCACGGGTTTTTCCTAAATTTGGATCTACTCCCTGGGCAATCGCACGACCTTGCTTACGAGACTCAATTTGGGTTTTAAGATTAGTGACTTTACCTTGAGCATCGATGACCAATTCATGTTTCCACTCGCGGTAGCTTTTTACGTGGGGTGCAGCGGATGCAACTGCAACGGCAGGCTTCACTTGCACGACCGAAACTGCGGCGGCCTGGGCTTGCGCTTTTACGGTGATCGCGGTCAACGCAAGGAATGCGATCAAAGGCAGTTGCTTTAACGGGTTCATTAGGTCCTCCAACAGACGTCAGCTATTCGGAGCATTGTGTTACAAACCCTGTGCCTACCTAAAGATGGATCAATTGCAATATATAAGACTTAACAATATTTAGAGGCCCATTTGTGTCAGTTTGAGGCGCTCATGGTCCCATGGGAGGATGCACAGAAAGGGACATCAAAGTTCCCCGCAACCTCGGTACGACCTACGTTTCCGGCACTAAAATTACCCTGAACGGAACCCGTAACTCTGCCATTTTTGATGCTATCAACACGAATCGCACCCTTGCTTGCGACCATGTTGTTTCGATAATTCGCGCTCTCTGTAAGGTCAGAGAAAATGATGGTTGGAATTAAATTGAAAGGATCGCTCGGATCAATATTTCCGACCCCTACTTTATTCTCAGAATAGAGGCGAATCTGAAACGTCGAACCGAAATACTGATTGCATGGATCTGGATAACTTTGATTCCAAAGTTTGATTTCTAAATAGATCTTTCCATTACGTTTAAATAGAGAAGCTCTACCCTCTGCAAACTTCCAAGCGCGCCCGTTCACGGCACCTTCTGCGACATTCTCAAAAACCGGTTTTTCAGAAGTCGGAGGGGGTACCGGAGGTTGCGCCACCGGGTTCGAGTAGTCCGATGCTTGACAAGCAAGCAAAGAACAAAAAGCAAAAGATATAAGACATTTAGCAACGTACTTAGAGTATTTCATCTAATAGGAATCCTATCCAAACGCACCCTCATGGACAAGTTGTATTAATAAAGTAACTGCTCTTTCGTTTAGGCTTTCATTTCATTTTGTTCCCGGCAATAGGGGAACATCACACCGACAAAGATAAAACCAGACCTGAAAGCTCTCTTAACCAAATTGAGACACTGCTGATTTTTCATCTGCTGAAAAATCAGCAATTGCCAAGTTTTCAGCAAAATTTCTACGTCTCATCGCTGACTTACGCTGTTTTTTCCCTGGCTCCATCTTCGCAATAGTTCCAAGTGTGAGCATGTTTGGATCGCTCATTAATCCAAGGAGGATTGTATGAATAAAGTATTGAGTCTTCTGGCAATTGCCGTGGCCTTAGCTTGCGGAGCCTGTGCTCCAGCAGCTGGAACATCCAGTGGAAGCACTTCCAATGATCAAGTGTTTCCATCAAGTCTTCAATTTCAACAACCAGAAGGAGTGAAATAGTTATGAAATACATAATCAAAAAACTCATTATTTTAGGCATCGCTTCTGTTATCAGTAACGTCGCTTTTTCAGCGGCTCCAACGGCCGACAACTATCGTGGTGTGGTTCGTGGTGTCTTGTCAAAGTTTGATCGTGACTATTCCGATTTGAATCCTCAAGGGGAGCCAAGTCCAGGAGCACTGAAGATTGTTGAAAAGTTTCTGTCTGTTTTCAACTCAATGAAAATCGCCAAAGCTGGGGAATACCATTTTTTCTTCCCCGAAGACTCGCCCTTAGCATCTTGTAATGTGGCTTCGCAGAACTGTCAGGAAACGAAAATTCTTGTGCGCGAGAGCATTCACCAGAATGATTCAACACTGTTCGATGTTCAGACTGCTTTCACTTGGGATATCGTCGTGTGGTCTAACTCTGGCAACGGCTTTGCAAAATTTTTGCAAGGAACCTACACCCCTGTCATCGGGACAGCGGGCAAGGCAAATCTCACTGTGATCTCTTGCAGTGGTTGTTCGACGGTGGGTCACTCGCAAATTGAATGGGATGGAACGGGCGTGTTTTATCACCTTCGATCGAAGATGTACGACACACGTATGAGTAATAATCCGGAAGTTTACGCTGGCGTGAGGGTTGATGCTGTTTACTCTCCATTAAGCGGAGATATGAAGTTAGCAATCTCGGCAACGAATGTCTGCGATTCACAAAGTGTTGGCGATTCTATTTGTGGAATCAACGGCAATAACGATCACAGCACAGGATACGCCGCGATCCTTCACGCGAACACTGTCACTGGTAACGTTTATGTACAGGGTGTACAAGGTGCCAATAACAGCGTGATCGTTCCAAGCCAGGATGCCATGTGCTTACTTGCTAACGGAACTGAAGATGTCGCGGCCGCAGCCTGCCAGCATGATGGTATCGACAACTTCAACGGGATGACGGCTTATGCGCCCAACGACGCTCCTTCCTCATTCATGGCATCAGGAAGTCCTTGGCCTTTAGCTGAAATCACAGACAACCCGCCATTCTAAAAAGGTTTCAAAAAGAGGGAGTCTTCGGACTCCCTCTTTAATGATTTTCGATCCCAGACTCGACTCTTCTTTCGGCACGACCTTCGCCTGATTTGCCAGAGTTTGTGCCCATTGGAAAATTCTCTGGCATAATAACGACTTATTATCTGGAGATAATTTATTTCATGAGCAAGAACTCTATTTTTATCCTCGTGGCACTCGGAGCTCTCTTCGCAGCAGTGCTTTCCTCTTGTGAAAAGGTCACAAAAAATTCGCCGTCGCCGTCTCCAGCTCTGGCTCCCACGAAACCTATTGAAGTAACAACTTCAAACCCACCATCAACCGCCGAAGTAGCTCCGACAGTCATCGCAAATTTAGCGAAATTTAAAAACCTTGTCAGCTTCCGTAGAGCTCAGGACTTAGCTTGGAATGATGTGAAAGGTCTGGTGCCCTTTTATCGACAAGATGCAATTCACACATTGGCTGATTCTGAGGCCTTGATTAGTTATGCTTCTGGCAGTGAAATTTCGATGAAAGAAAATACCTATCTTATCATTGACGAGCCTTCGAAAAATGATGGCGGTCCGCGAATTGATCGAGCTGTCATGCGTGACGGTAAATTAGAGGGCGAAACCTCTGGTGAGATGTGGATCTTAACTTCGGCAGCTTTAGTTAAACTTAAAGCCAAAGAGAAAATTCACACTGCCAAGATAAAAATTCAAATTAAGGAAAAGGCCACATTAGATCTCCAGCTAAAATCTGGAGACGGCGAAGTATTAATCGCTCAAGCAGATAAAGGACAAGCAAGCAAAGCCCCCCAAGAAGCTCGCTCTATTCACTTGAAAGAAAATAAGAGTGTTTCAATTTCTTTAAAAGAGACGACCTCGGAAACCTTCGGCTATAAAACAGAGTCCACAGATTGGCTAGAGACCGTGAAGGTCATCAAAGAGGCTCTACAGAATTCTCCACAACCCCCGCCAAAAGAAGAAGTCAAAAAAGAAACAGCTCCCTTCTTGCAAATTGAATCCCCTGCAAATAAAGCCCACACTAATGAAGCCTCAATTATTTTCTCTGGAAATGCTGGGCCGACAGGGGCTCAGCTTAAAATCAATGGCAAAAGTTGTAGTATCAACGCGACCTCTCACTTTTCTTGCGAAGCTTCTTTGGATCTTGGTTTAAATCTTTTTGTTCTGCAGCTAACCAGCCCCGAAGGAAAAACTATTTTCCAAAAATGGATGCAAACAAGGACCTCGCAATGATGACCCATCTTCGCAGTAAAATTATTGCACTTGTTTTATTTTCGGTTCTGCTTGCCGTGGCTGGAACCGTATTCGTGACCACCAAGAATATTCTTGAAGACAAGCGGAACTATATCACCGACGTCAACTCAGTTGCATCGGCTCATGCCTCAAAACTTCTAGGTCAAATATTGTCGAATTATGAAAACGAATTCGAACATCTCAATGACTTATTGGCTCGCCCCGATCGAGCATTTTCAGATCGCCTGGGCAAAATAGCTAATCTTGAGCAAGTCCGCATTTATGATTTAAAAAACAACTTACTTCTCTCTGCCGGTCGTCAGAATAAATCAGATGACTCGTATTGGATCGAAAAAGCCGTCAGAGAGTTTCAAGAGAAACAAAAGTCTCTTTTTAAAACTCCCTCCGACAAATCATTTCTTTTTGTCACTAAAGTCAATAATCACATCTATGCCGCGATCTTTGATAATCGCAGTTTGTTGTCAGGTTTTAATCTGGCAAACGCTGTGAGCGTCTCATTGATCAATGCCGATGGTGAGGTGTTGGTAGAAAACAAAGTAACTTCTATCTGGAATGACTCTGCCGTAAAATCTTTTGCGCAGCAATTTTTCACTAATCATCAAAACCAACCCGTTTGGGCACAACTTCTAAACATTGGTGAAGGACAGAAAATTCTTGTAGCCATGAGTCCCTTAGAACAATTTCCCAAAAATGGGGTTATGGTTCTTGTTCCTGATGCACAATCGGCTCATTTGGCTTCTCAAATTACGCGCAACTCGCTGCCATTTGTTTTTGGGATTTTAATTTTTGTCTCTTTGCTGACTTTATTATTCTCTTCACGTCTAACTAGGTCTCTTGAAAATTTGACCAAAGCCACTTCACTTATTTCCACAGGTAACTGGGATGTGCAATTCCGTTCTCAATCTCGCGACGAGGTAGGGCAGCTTGTAAAATCCTTTAAAAAAATGGCCAAAGAACTCAAACTGCGCGAAGAAGATTTACAGAAGGCCCACGAAAATCTTTTGCGCTCAGAAAAACTAGCCTCTTTAGGTCAGTTCAGTGCCGGTATTGCACATGAAATTAAAAATCCACTGACTTCCATTTTAACCTACGCTCAGCTGATCGAAAGAAAGTTAGGGAAAGAGTCCGGGGTCGATTCTCAGAATGCTCACTCTCCAGGCCAATTTGCCAAAAATATCGTTGAGGAAACTCTTCGCGCGAATCGCATCGTCACGGATTTGTTAACCTTTGCCCGACAAAAGCCTCCAACAAGGATACCGCAAAACTTGCTTCCACTTGTCGAAAATACTTTGGCCATAATAAATCCTCAGCTTGAAAATGACCATATTACCTTATCACGACACTATGACGCTCACACACCGATCATCGCAGCAGTTGATGCCGATCAAGTTCAGCAAGTTCTCAGCAATCTTATTTTAAATGCTCTACAAGCCATGGAGAATCAGTCGGCGGGAAAAAGGGAAATCGCCGTCAACTTAGAACAAAAAAGCAACGAGGCCGTTATAACGATCAAAGATTCGGGACCAGGAATCTCTTCAGAAAATTTAGGAAAAATTTTCGAGCCCTTTTTTTCAACGAAAGCCACAGGGAAGGGGACCGGGCTAGGCCTTTCCATGTGCCACGGAATTATTCAACAGCATGCAGGACAGATTTCAGCATCGTCACAGGTCGGAGAGGGAGCCACTTTTGAAATTCGACTTCCTTTGGCTTAATTCTATTTTCCTATTGCTGGGAGTCCTTTCGTCCCCCGCATTTGCAGGAGTCAAAAATGTCTGCCAGGCCCCCGTACTTATTTCGGGAACACTGAAACCCATGACCCTAGCTGTTAATGGCCAGAAAATCTTAAACCTCGAAAGCGAAGACACTTCGATCTTCATCAATGGTCATGAAGTGATGTCAGAGAAGCAGGATTCTCATCGAACCATCTTTTACAAAATCACTGAAAGTCACCTTGAGATTAAAGATTCGCACCAAAAAATCCTCGTAACCATGGAATTGCCTAGTCTGCAAAAATTTGAAAGCAAAAAGAACAACTTCCTTGCAACAGTCTTTCCGGCAAACTCCTTACTCAAATTGGATGACGAAGTTGTGCCCGGTGATTCGGAAGATCGCTCGGTGTTCGTTACGACTGATGAACACAGTCCTTGGTTTCAAAACGATCACACTTTGACTGTCATGGATCCCGCGACCAAAGTGGAAAGAGTCTATGTCATCGAAGTTTTTTACGATATCCCGAATCGACGAATTCAAAGGCTAGGACTTGAGATTGGCGATACTCCCATCTCCGATCCCAATCTGCAATTTGGAGTTGGAGCATTTTATGATTATATTTTTGCGAATCATTTTCTAGTCGGTGGCAGGATTTCTTTACCGTGGCCAAAGAGCAGATTTTATGAACCTCAAGACGGTTATATCCTTCAAGTTCGTACTGGATATCAAATATTTCGCAAATCCAACGCTCTTCATTCCGCAGTGTGGCTCGAAGCTGGCGCCGGGATTGAGAACGTCTCCTATCAAGAATACAACAATTCTTCATCAGGCCCTCAGACCTTCAACAAAGCAGTTCCATTTTTCTATTTATACACGCAGCCTCTGGTGATTGATAAAATCCAGCTGGGCTTTTCAATGCAAGGGGGTCCTCGAGCCGCTCAAGGGGTGCCCAATTTTATTAATACATTGATGGCAATTTATGAGTGGTAAGTCTGCTCTAGGCTGCAAATTTTTTTAATTTATATTGAAGAGTTCCGCGTGTGATTTTTAAAATTTGTGCCGCTTGAGTTTGATTGTTCTCGGCCTGAGACATTGCTTCTTCAATCAACTTTTTTTCAAGTTGCTCTAAATTTTCATCAAGCCCCAAGGACAACTTTGTAGGTCCATTCAAAAAACCAGTTAAAGACACAACATTCTGATTCTGAGAACCAATCACTTCGGGTGGCAACAAAGAGGTTGGCACAACTCCCTGACGGGGCCCCAGCACCGCAAGACGCTCTAAAATATTTTGCAGCTCACGAATATTCCCCGGATAAGAATAGGCCTCTAGAGCTTGCACCAACTCGGGAGAAAGCTGCGCCTTCGAATTTGAAGTCACGCGAGCTTTTTGCCAGAAAAATTCTATCATCTCAGGTAGATCTTCTTTGCGCTCCACTAAAGAGCTCAATTGAAAACTTAAAACATTGAGCCTGAAGAATAAGTCTTCGCGAAAGCGACCATCTTGGGTCATTGCCTTCAAGTCCCGATGTGTAGCCGCAACAACGCGCACTTCGGATTTGATTGTTTTCAGTCCTCCTAGACGAGAAAATTCTTTCTCTTGAAGGACACGCAAAAGCTTTGCCTGTAATGGCAACGACAACTCACCAATTTCGTCAAGAAACAATGTGCCACCACGAGCTAATTCAAATTTTCCCGGTTTTGAGGATACGGCTCCAGTGAATGCACCCTTTTCGTGACCGAAAAGTTCTGACTCAATCAGATTTTCATTAAGACTTGCGCAGTTAATTCCTACGAATGGCATATCTGCCCGAGAGCTAGTTTCATGAATGGATTTCGCCATCACTTCTTTACCGGTACCACTCGGTCCCAGCAACAATACTGGTGCTGGGGCATCGGCCACTTTATCAATGAAGGCTTTGGTATTTTGAACACTGACTGACTTTCCAATCAGACGAGTGGTGTTCTTTTGAATTTCTTTTTCTGCTGTGGCACGGGCTCGCCATTTGCGAACTTCAAAAACTCTTTGCACCCGGTGTTCGAATTCAGAAATTTCGATGGGCTTTAGAAAATAATCATCGGCACCAAGTTGGATCGCTTGGACCGCTTGGTTAACGCCTCCAAAGGCCGTCATCAACATGAAAGAAGTTTCCGGCGAGATCTCCTTCGCCTTTTTGATAAATTCAAGTCCGGTCAATCCTGGCATCTGATGATCCGTGATGATCAAGTCAAAGCTGCTCTTTTTCAAAAGCTCCAAGGCTGCAATACCGTTTTCACAGGTCTGCACCTGATAGGTTCCAGAAAGAACCGCAGCCAGGGAGTTTCGTAAGTGGATTTCATCGTCGACGATAAGAATCTGCATATAGGTTCTTTTCGTCTTTTTTCGAAAGAAGCTAAAATAAGATTAAACGAGACCTTAGAAGTGTTTAAGCACTGAATTTCGTAGAGTTTTTTTAGGATTAAAATAAAAAAACCCCAAGAATTACTTGGGGTTATAAATAAAAACCAAAATAAATGGCTCAGGAGGAGGGACTCGAACCCCCGACCCAGCGGTTAACAGCCGCTTGCTCTACCGACTGAGCTACTCCTGAACATCGGTGAGAAACTAAATTAGTGGTTCAGGTCTTTCTTGTCAAACATAAATCTGGTAGAAATCCAGGCAGATTTTAATGTGAATCAGTCCCGATTGAACGCTGCAGTGCTTTTTCAAGCATTGGCGAGGTGAAAGGCAAGCCTTGAACTCTAAATAAACTGCCATCTTTAGACTGCTCTAAGACCTTTTCTTCCTTTTCTGAACCTCGCGCGACCAATCGGCGCACAAAGACAGCTTGGTCCAACTTATCAGCAGTGACCCCACCAATCATGGTCTCACAGAGGGAACTAATCTCTAAGGAATTCTCGAGGGTCTTTTGAATACCTCCCTCGTTGTTCAGAATTTCTATTTTAGATGTCTTTCCAGAACACCAATTCAATGGGCGCAAATCATTTCCCAGCAATAACGAGATCGCACTGTCTGGATTTTTGGAAGTTTTTGCGAAATCGGGGGACTTCAAGACTTTGATTCCATAGATAACGACCCCTAAGGCCACCAACATCATCGCCACTTTCAATATTAATTTGATATTCACGCTTCCCCCAATCTGATCACAACGATTGTGATCCGAAGAGGTCGAGGTTGCCAAAGAATATTCTTCGTCGATCGCAAAACACGAAGGAACGCAAATGGAAGAACTGCTCTTCGAACAGGGTAATGTAACTATTCGTTTTTATGGATTATTTTAGAGAAAAAATGGTGCACTCGAGAGGATTCGAACCTCTGACCACTTGATTCGTAGTCAAGTACTCTATCCAGCTGAGCTACGAGTGCACTGTGAAAGAGAAGTATTTCTAAGCTGTGGCCAGCGAAAAATCAAGCATTCTTCCCAAAAATTGCAAAAAGCACCAGGCCAAACCCTTGCTTTGGGGGCCCCGATATGGCACCTTGAACCCCTAGTCGCTTTATATCGACCGCGGGAAGGTGGGTGAGTGGCTGAAACCAAGCGTTTGCTAAACGCTCGTACACTCAAAAGGTGTACCGCGGGTTCAAATCCCGCCCTTTCCGCCAATTAAAGTCGATAGTGACGACCGATCATCACGTAAGTCTCGAAAATCACGAATCAAAGGTTTCAACGAGTTAGCAAGGTTAGAACGAAGTAACGATCACGGACCGTCACAGAAAATCACGGTCGTTGTCTTACTAAAATCTTACTGAAGTCTTAGTCAGACGCGGTTTCTCGCGAGCGTTCAGTCCACTTTTTCTTGTCGAAAGAGCCTCACACTTAACGGAGGTTCTTATGAATTTAATCACTCGAATCGTTTTAGGGCTGGTGAAGCTAGCGTTAGTGATTGGTGCTACGGGAGGGCTAGTTGATATGACTCAGACTATGAGAGTTGAAGCAGTGAAAGCTCATAAGCAAGGGGTAGTGAGTTTGAAGCAACTCAACTCATCGTTAGTTGGGAGATAACTTCCAAAATGAAGGAAAACAAATAGCTAAAGGTTCCAAGCGAGTGATTCACAAAAACACGCCTATTCTAACGATTGGGACCCCTCCCCAGATTAACGAACTCTTCTCTTAGTAGATCCACCACAGTTCTCACCTTGGGCAAATCCACCATGCGCTTGTGGCAGACGATTGTAAGTGATCCGCGAATCGCTGAAGGAAGCTTGAGTTTGAGTTCAACGAGGTCACCTGGTTGCGCCAGTCTACGGCGGGTCTTCAGAAGGATCATCGCTCCAACTCCGGCCTGGCAGGCAGCAACCTGCACACTGTAATCATCGGACGCGAAAACGGGCCGGAATCCTGGAATCTTGGCCGCGAGTTCCGGATTGGGGGTCACCATCTCAAGTGCCCCAGCCCCTCCGATCCAGTCTAGGTCACGGAAATCGTATTTTGCGGGTAGATTTCTGGCGTATTCCTTGCTCGCGTATGCGCCAACGGAAAGCGTAACTTCATCGAGAGTAACGAGATCAGGATCATCGGACGGATGTATTCTGAGTGCGATGTCTGCTTCGCCGAGCGAAAGATTGAGGCGCTCCATGCCAGCCAGGACTTCGAGGGATATCTGCGGATGCTTCTTTTTAAGTGCCGCCGCAAATGGTGCTAAAAAATCGAAGGCGAACGCGGGAACTGCCGTGATCCGTACTCGACCGCTTACGGGAGAGTTCTTCGCATCAAGCGAACGATTAGCCTCCAGCGCCCATTGCGCCATCCCTTGCGCGGCGGGGATTAACCGCATTCCAGTTTTCGTTAGCGCGATGCCCTGATTTTTCCGAATAAAGAGCGCCTCGCCAAGTTCGTATTCCATCTCTGCAATCCGACGGCTCAGGGTGGGCTGACTCACCTTGAGTCTTCGTGCGGCACCGCTCAGGCTTCCTGCATCACTGACGGCGAGAAAAATTCGAAGATCATCCCATTGCAGATCCATTTTACCTCCTTAAGACCCCTTTGTTAGCCATTCAAATATGTATGGCGATATAGAAATTTAGGCAATTGTTATTCTATTATATGGGGGGCAAAATTAGGAGAAGAAATAAGAAAAGAGCCATAGAGAGGAGACAAGTATGGGTAAATTAAACGGGAAAATCGCAGTCATCACCGGCGGCAACTCGGGCATGGGTTTGGCGACAGCCAAACTGTTTGCTCAAGAAGGCGCAAAGATCGTCATTACGGGTCGTGATCAGAAGACACTCGATGCGGCGGCTCAAGCCATCGGAAACGGCACTGATGCGATTCGGAGCGATATATCCAAAATGTCGGACATCGAAACGCTTCGTGATTATGTCGTCAAAAAGCATGGCCGTATCGACATCATTTTTGCGAACGCCGGCGGCGCTCGACCAAACTTGTTTGAAACCATGTCTGAGGAAGAATTCGATTTCACGGTCACCAACACTTTCAAGGGCACGTACTTCACGGTGCAGAAGCTTCTGCCGCTCATGGTTGCCGGTGGATCTATCGTCCTCAATACCTCGACCCTAACCACAAAGGGCGTTCCATATGTCAGTGTCTATTCGGCTGGAAAAGCTGCCATTCGCTCGCTTGCGCGGTCGCTCGCTGCGGAACTCACAAGTAAAGGTATTCGGGTAAACGCTATGGCACCTGGCTACATCGACACGGATCAAGCGCGTAAATCGGGAATGAGCGAAGAGGCGATTGAGCAGACTCGAACTCAGGTACACGCGCAAATTCCCATGCACCGAAGCGGCACCGTTGATGAGATCGCGAGAGCTGTCTTGTTTCTGGCTTCAGATGACTCGACATACATAACAGGCAGCGAGCTATGCGTTGATGGTGGTTGGAACCAGGTCTGACCGCGCTTTGGAATACTCAATTAAATATAAACAAGGAGATTATTATGGACTTCAAAGCGAGATTCATTTCCGGCGCTGCCCTCATCACTATTGCGCTTTCTGGTTGCGCGCAAACATCCCATCCGACTACGAGCGCCAGTATTGGCAAACCAATCAGCTCCTCGGCGATGGAGGCTTTAATCGACCAGCCAGGCCCCATCGAGGTCAAAACAGTCGGCGTCGATTTTGTAGCGGAGTTTTCAGGGCTACTGAACTTAAAAGACCCAAAAGCCGTCCAAGCAGGCCTCAAGGATCACGAAGAACCAATCAAGATCTACACGCATCTCTTGAAGCACCCCACACAAGGATTCTTCATGGTTGATACGGGCGTTTCGAAGAAGATGGTCGAGGACCCGGCTTCTCTAGGAGTTGGATGGGTCTTAAGACAATTTGTCCCGATCAATAAGATGCTAGTTCGGGACCAAGACACCTTATCAGTCATTAAATCGGAAGGCGCACCTCTCAAGGGAGTCCTGATGACACATCTCCACTTCGACCATATTTCAGGATTGCCGGATGTTCCGAAGGAAACTCCGATTTATACCGGACCGGGCGAGGCATCGGAGAAAAAGGCGGAGAACTTCTTTTCGAGTGGTATGATCAATGCCTTTCTTGATGGAAGACCAGCGCTTCAAGAATTTCAATTCACAAAAGATCCAGATGGAAAGTTTGAAGGGGTGGTTGACGTCTTTGGTGATGGTTCACTCTTTGCCATCTTCACCCCTGGCCATACTGCGGGCCATGTGTCCTACCTCGCCCGGACGCCATCTGGCCCAGTGCTTATGACGGGCGACGCTTGTCACACGCGCTGGGGTTGGGAAAACGGCGTCGAACCTGGAAGTTATACTTTCGATCGGGAAAGCGAAAAGAGCAGTTTGCTCGCACTGAAAGCCTTAAGTGAGCGTCACCCGAAGATGATTGTGAGACTCGGGCATCAGCCGTGAAAAAGAATAGGAGAACACTTTGAAAAACAATAAACTGAAAATTGCCTATTGGATTTTGACTCTGCTGTTTTTGCTGCCGTCGGCTGGTACTGGATTCCCAGAGTTGTTCTCGGATAATCCGGGGCAAGCTTTAGAGACGATAATCAGGCTCGGCTACCCAGCCTATCTTTTAAAAATTCTCGGTTTCTCGAAAATCATGGGTTTCTTAGCCATTATCACCAACCGTTTCCCGCGTCTTAAGGAATGGGCTTATGCCGGCTTCGCCATCGATTTTTTAGGTGGAGCAGCTTCCCACATTCTCGCAGGTGATGCTGCACACGCACCAATACCGTTCGCCATGTTTGTCATCATGATGAGCTCATATGTAACTTGGAGAAAAACCGGTGGGCCGATTCAAGCAAGGATTAACAGCGGCCTACGGTATCGTCCCCAATGAGTTAAAAGTTGATCTTACTAAAATCTTAGTGAGACTCTAACCCAGCGGAATTGTTGATTACCCATCAAATCCGCCATTTTTAACTAAATGGCTCCAAAAAGCGACACATTGTGGTCGCTTTTTTATTTTGTACTCACTCAGATTTCGATTCCACCCCAATTAAAGCTTAGCCATACAAGATACCTGCTCTTGTGGTTTCATGCGCATCTCGCTACATCCAAAGCTCTCAAACATTTTTTTAGGAGTCGTTCATAGAGTCAGTGGCGGCATTTATGAGGTGACTGTCGAGGGATTTGATGAGGCTTCTCATGAACTGAAAAAAATGACCTATGTGATCGATGCCGTAAAGGCGATCCGTGAAATACAAAAAGTAAATTGTGGCGGGGAAGTTTATTGTTCGGCTTCGGAAAACTTTCAGTCCTCAATTGTGCTTACAAAGAAATAGTTCTTGATCTGAATCCTAAGAATTTTCATCCTAGATCATAGGCTGGGTTCTTCAGGATTTTGTGAGAAGACAATGTGAGTAAGGTATGATGAAAGCATGACTAAATTCTTGCGACTTTTAATTCTGACATTCCTAACTTGTACGTCATTGAGTGCCTTTGCTGATTGCAAGGTGGCTATGGATGATATTCTAAAACATGAAGGCATGACAGCGCAGTCGCCGGGCGTTCAGCACAAAGATGTCGAGATGGATTCAAAAAAAATCCTGGATCGTCGCGACTATTTAGTGAGTCACGCCATTTATAATTATAAACCGGATCCTAAATACGGTGATATTTTTAATCTTCCAGAAGATACAGACGCTTTTCTTCAAGATAAAAAGCACTTCACTGTGATTCATGAGTTTGCCAAGGGAAAATCTAAGATCCGTGTTTTTGATAATGCAAAAACAAAAACTATTCAGGGCTTTTCTTATGAAATGAGCAAAAGGTTGGAAATATTTTCTTTCAATTCTGATTGCAGCATGAACGAAGTAACGGTGATGCTTGAGGGCGCGCGTTGCTATTTGAAAAAACAAGAGTGCGCAACCTTCACTCCTGTTAATGCAGATAAGCTTCAAAAAAAATGTTCTTACTTTGCTGATTTCTCTGAAAAGTCTGTGACAGCTTTTGAAAAAGCTTGTGAAATCATGACTGCGAAAATGGGTTCAACCTCTTCGACGCCAGCATCTACGACGGCAGAGCGCAAAGACAAATCCCCTGCCGTCAGATAGAAGCTGAAAGACAACCTGAGTACGTCATAAGGAATCAGCATCATGGCAATGTTTATGGATATCATTCTTCATCTTGATCAACATTTGGTGGAATGGTTGGCCTATTTTGGGCCTTGGATTTATGTGATCATGTTTTTGATCATTTTCTGTGAGACAGGATTGGTGGTAACTCCGTTCTTACCAGGGGACTCTCTGCTTTTTGCTTTAGGTGCTTTGTCGAGTGTAGAAAATGGTTTGAATCTTTGGATACTGCTAGGCTCTTTGACATTGGCGGGTGTTCTTGGGGACACCTGCAACTATCAGATAGGGAAACACCTGGGACCCAAGGTCTTTGACTCTAATAGCCGCATCTTCAAAAAAGAATATCTTGAACAGACCCAAGGGTTTTATAAAAAATGGGGAGCCTTTACGATTGTAGCGGCCCGCTTTGCTCCGATCGTTAGAACCTTTGCCCCCTTCGTGGCGGGAATTGGCACCATGGAATATAAGAAGTTCCTATCTTACAACGTTGTAGGTGCCGTTGCCTGGGTATTCGTTTTTATTCTTGCTGGGCACTTCTTTGGGAATCTTCCGATGGTTAAACGTAACTTCCACATCGTGATTTTCGGAGTAATTTTCGTATCTTTGATTCCTATGCTCGTACCTTGGATCAAGAGCCGTTTGGCACACTCCCCTAAGAAGTGACAATCTTGGGCCTTGGAATTTTCCAATTTTCCAAGGCCTCCAAAACCATCTCAAATACCCGTAAAGCTTGATATCTTCGCTAGGACTCTGATGAGGGAGTCTTCTATGAAGATACTTGCTAAGAAATTCAAAAATTCAGCTCTTTTATTTTCACTGACGGCTCTGGCTTCGGGCTTGGCTGCCTGTGGAAATATGTCGGCGAGTATCAGCCAACCTCCTTCTTCTTCCGCATTTCAACAGAAACAGAAAGAGCAACTAAGCTACGACTCTATCGAGACAAATCCTTTGCATGATATGGGCGGAGGGGATTACGAAGACTTTGCTCAGCAACAGGATTTTGAACAGACTCCGGTTGATTCTTCCCAGGGGGGAGATGTACTTGCTGGTGATGATAAGTCTGCAGATCCGAAATCAAACGATTCTCAAACGACTGATTCAACACCAGCTCCGTCACCTAAGCCAACAACGCCGGATCATAAAGTTATTGAAACGGGTATGATTAAACCAACGGTCTATTACTTCCCTGTCTACAATGAAGATAGAGGATTGTGTGACAAGGGCGATGTTAAAACTCTTCATGGTACCAACGGAGAGAAAATCATTAATGCTTGCCCAAAAACCTTAGTGGCATGTGGGCTACAAGGTTCTTGTGCGATCATTCAAAAAGGTGTTCGTCGTAGCTTCAATATTTCAGACCGTGTTAGTGGGCAAGATCGTTATTTTGAAATGACGAATACAGAATGTCGTTATGGATACGGCGTGCGCAGTGCTTGCTTGGATCCTTTCTATACAGTGGCGGCGGATTTGGATGTTTATAAACCTGGTGATGTGATTTTCATTCCTGCAGCTGTAGGTTTGAAGCTTCCAGACGGAACTACTCACAACGGATATTTTATTGTGAGAGATCAGGGGCGCGGAATTAATGGTAAAGGCCGTTTTGACTTTTACTCTGGTTTCTTGAGTTGGATGGATAGTAAGAATCCATTTAGAAAATTAAACTTTGAAGATATGAAAACACAGGTTCCCTATGCAAAAATTATCGGGGCTAAAGCGGAACAGGTGTTGAAAAGTCGCGCATATCCAAAGCTGCCAATGCCACCTCTAAAATAAGAGCTTTATAGACCATAATCTTAAGTATTCTTAAGTGAGCCATCCCCGCTTGACTATTGTAACGTGGACCCATAACTTGGGCTCCCTATGAAACAAGAATTCATGCAACGAGCGATTGAGCTTTCAAGAAAAAATATGCGCGACGGAGCCGGCGGACCTTTTGGTGCGGTGGTTGTTAAAGACGGAAAGATTATTGGTGAAGGTTGGAATAAAGTAACCTCAGCGAATGATCCAACTGCTCATGCTGAAGTCACCGCAATTCGTGATGCTTGCAGCAACGTGAAGAATTTCTCTTTGGATGGTGCAGAGATCTATACCAGCTGCGAACCTTGTCCAATGTGTTTGTCAGCAATTTATTGGTCACGCATCAGCAAAATCTACTATGGCAATACACGCAAAGATGCTGCTAATATTCAGTTCGATGATGATTTTCTTTATCAAGAAATTCCCAAAGATATCAAAGATCGTAAAGTTCCAATGATTCAATGTGGACACACAGAAGCTTTGGAAGTTTTTAAAGAGTGGCAACATAAGGTCGACAAAGTTCCTTACTAGTCACCTCTACTAAGGCCTAGTAAAGATAAAATGACTCCAAGGGGGCTTACTTCCTTGGGACAATGGAGGAATGAAACACGGATTTTCATTCCTCTTTTTATTTATGAGCGTTCTCGTATTTTCTTCCTGTGCGACAAAAGAAAAATACATCCCTCGCGATATCGCCTCTTTGCAAACGAATAATGGTGTCGAGGGTATTTGGTTTCTTCAGGGGACCAGTTCTACGCGGGGTCCTTACAACGGAGAACTTGAGTTACGCAAAAATTCCGACGGAACTTTTAATGCAATTCGCATCGCGACTTACATTAACTATTTCTATGATGGCTTGAAGGTCCAAGAAGTATGGACTGGGAAGGCCGTGGCAGAAGGTAATCATATTACCGTGAGCTACGACTTGAAGCAGGCGGACTTTATCACTCGCCTTAATAATACCAGCCGCGAGAATTCTGACTTTCGAAATGACATAAATATTGTTGAGCGTTTTACTCCTTCTGATAAGGGATTGGCGACTCAATTTACAGACCGCAAAGTTTCTAACTATACAGAGTGGTTAACAACTCGTCGTAACCTTGAAGCGCAGCCGTTGTGGGTGAATGAGCGTCGTAATTTGGATGCTAAGGGGCCGCGGATTCCTACGCCAGTGCGAAATGCGATCTCTGCTTTTAAGCTTAAGATTGCCTATGACAAAGACCTTGTGGTTAAAGCCTTTAAAAGCCGCAAAGAATTTGTAGACGAAAAACCTTCCGTCGTTTTTGATCCTACGGATTTTGAATTTTACAGGGAGAATAAAGACATCATTCGCGTGGTCAATAAAGTTACCGATGACATCAGTATCACTGAAGCCTCAGTAAAGCGGAATGCTTACTCGCCAAGTCTTCAAGAAAAACAGCAAGGGTATGAACGTAATGCAGTAGATCGTCATCTTAACGATCAAGGCATGGTGGCAATTGCGAAAGTGAACGAAGCGGGTCAGTTGGTAAACTTCGAAGATGATAGTGATGCGGGTTTGTGGACTGGGACGTACATTGGATCTCAAGCTATGCGCTATTTGGTGACGAAAGATCCAGAGGCCTTGAAGAACGTTAAAAGATCTCTTAAGGGATTGTTTATTTTAATGGATATCACCGGAAATCAAAAAGAATTCGCAAGAACTCTAGCCTCGTTTGTTCCTGGGCAACCTGTTCCCGATAAATGGCATCAAGGCAAAGTGCCGTTTGATAATATCATTTGGCTTGAAGGAGGAAGTGCCGACATGCTTAAGGGTCTTGCTCACGGCTTCTTGTGGGCAAGCATGGTAATTCCAGATAGCGATACGGAAACCTGGGGTCACCTTAGAGAGAAATCCCGTCGTTTGATCGATCTTAATGCGACTCAGGAACAACCTTCGAATAAATCAATGGCTCTTGGTTTGGCAGCGCTTATTAACAGAGATTCGAATCTGCAAGAGCAGTACGTAAGAAGTTATGATTCAAACAAAGTGAAGCCGTCTGGACCATTGTTTGAGAATAACTTTTACTGGCATGGAAGCGCTGATTGGAATGGAATCAATCTAGCAGTGGTTGGTGATGTTACCAATATCATGATCGCCGATCGCCTTAGGGAGACTAGCATTCGCGATCGTGTGCGTGAGCAACTCATGGCTACCTGGGTGGTCTATTCACCGGCTCAGCGGCACCTGGTTACCTTGGCAGCGTTTGGCTTCGCCTATTCCCACGGGGCTCGCGGTGAAAGCTTTAAATCAGAAAGCAGTGATGAAAAATTTAAAGCAGCTTTAGGGCAAGCAATTTGGGGACTTCGTGAAGTTCCTTATCCCCGACCAAACCAAGAAGTTCAGTATGATCATTCTTTAAGTCCGGATTGGTGTATTTCGCCGATCCCTCGCATGTTCTGGAAGCCTGTCAGTAAGCCATTGCCTGCGATAGAGTCCTTTTATCAGGGGCTCTATGAATATCCGATCTTTGAGAAAGCAGGCATTGATAGCAATTTTATATGGAGAGATGGAGCTTTCTTGTATAAGGGAGGACGTTCTCGAGGTGTAGAGTATTCAGGAATTGATTATCTCTATGCCTATTGGCTCGCTCGCTATTCTCAGGTGCCAAATCTGAAATAAGGGCATTGATATTCACATTTCAATCAGATAGAAAACCACTATGAAAAAGAACATTAAAAGTAAGACTGGAAGAGACACCAAAGAATTGAAAAACTTTGCTTTGGGTGAAACGAAAACCGATTATCCACAGACTTATGCACCAGAAGTTCTGGAAGCATTCGACAACAAAAATCCTGGTAAGATTGCTTGGACTACTTTTGTTTGTACTGAGTTTACTTCGTTGTGTCCTAAGACAGGGCAACCTGATTTTGCAAAGATTTTTATCAACTATATTGCTGATAAAAAAATGGTCGAATCAAAATCTGCGAAACTTTATCTTTTTAGCTTCCGCAATCATGGAGACTTCCATGAAGATTGTGTGCAAACAATTTGTGACGACTTAGTTAAACTTTTAAAGCCTAAATATTTAGAAGTGGTTGGAGAGTTCACTCCTCGTGGTGGCATTGCGATTTTCCCCTACGCAAGTTATGGAAATAAAGAAAAGTTCTATCAAGATCTTTGGCAAAAGCGCCTGAGTGAGTTTGCGCCTGGTAAATATTCAATGGAACTTAGCAAGTTGTATTAAAGAGCACGTGCTTAAAGCCCGCAACTGAGCTTAACTGGCTTGTGAGGGCTTTATATGCAAAAAAAATTGGCTCCAGAATTTACTCACCTGGTCGATTGGTCCGTGACAGAGTTGGGCCATGTGATCCAAGCAGAGCTTGGCAAAAAATCCTATAATCGTATTGAAAAAATCCGTCGCTATATTAAATCTTCAGAGGGAAGCAGCCTGCGCGGCTTGTTGAAACTGAAGTCAGACCTTTCTAAATTAAATAAGGCTGAACAGTTTCAAATAGCCCACGCTTTTGCTCTGATGTTGGAAATCATCAATACCTGTGAGGCGGCTTATCGTATACATCGGCTAAAAGCCGAAGCTTCTGTCGACCATGCTGATCACTCCTTTGGCCGAATTATTCATGTTCTAACGGCACATCCAACTGAATCGAGAAATCCTGACATCATTTTCTATTTTAAAAAGATGCAAAATCTTTTAGTCCGGCATCTTGAATCACCCTCAAGGAGCGATACCTCGGAGCTTTATAAAAATCTTTGCATGGCGTGGAAGATTCCAATTTCTAAGCAGCGAAAACCGACTGTGATGGATGAGGCAGACTATGTTTACTCGTTGGCTTTGCAAAGTGAAGTGATCGAACTTTATCTTCGACAAAGAAGAGCGAAGTTACCCTTTTATGTTCGCACCTGGGTGGGGGGAGATAAAGACGGACATCCTGGCGTTGACGAAAAGACCATGATTGGAAGTTTGCAGAGATCAAGAGCATTGCTTTTGAGGTGGATGAGGAACTCTTTAAATAAATTTGTCGAAGAACTTATTCCAGTTGCCAATTCCGCAACGGAAGATCGTGCGCAAATACGAGAGCTAGTTTCGGAGACAAAGGGTTTGAGGCAGGATTTATTAGGTCTTAAGACTATTCGTGAAAAGGATTCTCAAAGAATTCATAATTTCCGAATTAAGCTTTTGGAACTAGAGAAGTCTTTTTCCCGATATGTCGGTGGCAGCACTGAAAATTTAGTACGAACCTTGGAAATATTTAAAATCTTTCCAGCTCTGGTTGTTCCCCTTGAGATTCGCGAAGATTCTTCTTTGGTGCATGAGGCCCTTAAGGATTCTCGTCGAAAAATGAATATCTCGCGGATGCTTTTTACTTTGGGAAAAATTTCTCCAGAACATGATCCACGGAGCTACGTTCGTGGGTTTGTCTTGAGTCAGACGGAATCTGCCAAGGATATAGTTGCTGGCATTCAGCTTGTGGAAAAGTATCTGGGAAAAGCGCGACTTCCGGTGGTCCCACTATTTGAAAGTGCGCACTCATTGGGGAATGCGACCGCGATTATTGGTGACCTTCTAAAAAATAAACGAGTTCTTTCGCTTATTAAATCACAATGGAGTGCGCAGCTTGAAGTGATGCTTGGATATTCCGACTCTGCTAAAGAGAATGGATCCTTTCCATCTCGATTTTTGATTCAATCAGCAGTGAGTGACCTAGAGGAAGTTATTCAAAAGCATAAATTCACTCCTATTTTCTTCCATGGGTCTGGAGGAAGTGTTGAGCGTGGTGGTGGTTCAATCCAAGAGCAAACTGAATGGTGGCCGTCATCGGCTTTAGCTACGGTAAAGATGACTATTCAGGGCGAGGTTATTTATAGAAATTATACTGCGCCGGAGTTGCTGCAAAGGCAGATTGATTTGATAACGACAACTCGAGACCAGCGAAACAAGTTGGCGGCGAAATGGGATTCAAAAAAGATACAGGCGCCACTTTCCTCTTTGGCTACGTTTGTTCAAGAATCCTATCGGGAGATGTTGGCAGATCCCGAATTTCTGGAGTTGATTCAACACGGAACTCCTTATGCGTTTCTTAAGGATCTTCGTTTTGGATCTCGACCGGCGAAACGCCAAGGCGCTGTACAGATTAAAAATCTGCGCGCAATTCCATGGGTTTTGTGTTGGACTCAGACGCGCGCCTTGTTTCCAAGTTGGTGGGGGGTCGGCTCTTACTGGAAAACCTTAAAGACCTCAGAGAAAAATCAATTTAAAGTGGCTTTTAAGCAGTCACCACTATTCAGATCTTATATCAAAGTACTGGGCTTTACTTTGGAAAAAATTGAGCTGGATATTTTCTCGATGTATCTGTATTCATCTAAACTTCCTGAAGACTTGATTGAAAAATTTGAAAAAAAATTCCGAGACGAGCACAAACTATGTATCCGTTGTGTAAAAGAAATTACGGGGGAAGAAAGTTTATTGTGGTATCGACCTTGGCTAGAGAAGAGCATCGCATTGAGATCTCCTCTTATACATCCGTTGAACATTCTTCAGCTCGTTGGATTGGAAAATAAAGACATCAAGCTGCTTCGAGAGACGGTCACCGGTGTCGCTAGTGGAATGCTAACCACGGGATAGTTTCTTGCCGAGCTACAACTATAGAATGTTTACTCTTGGCAAAAGATCCACAAAAACTCGATAATTAAGCACTCAAGGAAAAGTTTCAGTTTCGTCATTTGTAGTAGATGAAACTTTTCATGCACTCTTGTTGGATCAATAGCTTCGACTTCGTCGAAGTGCAAGTCCAAGGAGTGCTTTTCATGATTCATACAAAGCTACGATCCGGCATCTTAAGTCCCGAGGCTGCCGAATTTTTAATTTCATTGCACGAGAGGTTCGACAATATCCGTCGGCATCTTCTGCTCAAAAGAAGAACTCAATCTTTGCAATTCGCGCAGGGGTATTATCCTGAGTTTCTGTCTGGGACTAAAGCTATTCGAGAATCAGATTGGTCCGTAGCCGAAGCTCCATGGGACCTCTTGGATCGCCGGGTAGAGATCACAGGTCCTGCAGAGCCGAAGATGATAATCAATGCTTTAAATTCTGATGCAAAAGTTTTTATGGCGGACTTAGAGGATTCCCTTTCTCCAACTTGGCAAAATGTTTTATTAGCTCAGGATTCTTTGCGCAAAGCAGTTCGGCGAACTCTGGTTTTTCAGAATGAAAATGGTAGATCGTATACGCTCAATGAAAAACTTGCCACTTTAGTAGTAAGGCCCCGGGGCTTGCATTTGGTGGAAAAGAACTTTCAAATTCGTGGGCACGCGATTTCAGCTTCCTTATTTGATTTTGGACTTTATTTCTTTCATAACGTCGAAGAACTCATTCGTCGCGATAGCGGCCCTTATTTTTATTTACCAAAGTTGGAAAATCACGAAGAAGCTAACTGGTGGAATGATGTTTTTGTTTTTGCTCAAGATCGCTTGAGAATTCCAAGGGGAACGATTCGCGCGACTGTCCTTATAGAAACAATCACAGCGGCCTTTGAGATGGAAGAGATATTGTATGTTCTTAAAGATCATGTCTCGGGTTTGAATGCGGGCCGCTGGGACTATATCTTTAGCGTTATCAAAAAATTTCATACGCAAAAGAATTTTTTAACTCCCGATAGATCTTTAATAACCATGGACACTCCATTCATGGACGCCTATTGCAACCTGCTTGTGCAAACTTGTCATCGCCGAGGCGCCCATGCCATTGGCGGCATGGCGGCCTTTATTCCTAATCGACAAGATCTTGAACTCAGTCGCAGGGCTCTGTTGAAAGTTTCACAAGACAAGCTGCGTGAGGCTGACTTGGGGTTTGACGGAACGTGGGTGGCGCACCCAGATCTTATCTCGACAGCAAGTAAAGAATTTTCTAAGTCATTAAAAGAGAAGCCACATCAGAAAGATGTTCTTCCGTTGAGGAATATTAAGGCTGAAGAGTTGTTAAATCTTCCGTCGGCCAAGGATCATATTACAGAGCAGGGTGTTCGAACGAACATTAATGTAAGTCTACTTTATTTGGACAGATGGTTTTCTGGTGTTGGCGCGGCGGCTCTTCATAATTTGATGGAGGATGCTGCCACCGCTGAAATATCGAGAGGGCAATTGTGGCAGTGGCTTCATCATGTGGTGCAATTATCGGATGGAAGAACTTTCACCTTAGAGCTTTACAGTGAATTTTTGCGTGATGAAGTGAAGAAGCTGATTCCTTTGAATCTGCCATATTTGGATCGCGCCGTGAGCTTTCTTAACGAGCTTGTGTTGTCGAATCAATTTCAAGATTTCCTAACAGTCAAAGCCTATGAAATTTTAAACCAAGTTGAACATAAAGGAGAGGAAGATGATTTTAAGTTCGGAGATGCAATCGCGCCAATTGGATTATAATTGGAGCACTGATAAGCGTTGGCAGGGCGTGCAGCGTAATTACTCGTCAGCGGATGTGGTGAAACTGCGTTCTTCCCTGCCCGTGAAGCATACGATTGCGGATTATGGGGCAAGACGGCTTTGGAAAGCTCTTAATAGCGAGGGATATTTGAATACATTTGGAGCCATGACCGGAGGCCAAGCGGTGCAGATGGTAAAAGCAGGTTTGCAAAGCATCTATCTGAGTGGCTGGCAGGTTGCTGCGGATGCAAATTTAGCAGGGCAGACTTATCCTGATCAAAGTCTTTACCCATCGAACTCAGTGCCTGTAGTGGTGCGCAGAATTAACAACGCTCTGATGAGAGCGGATCAGATCGCAAATCAATCTAATAAAGATATTCGCGGTCTTGATTGGTATGCCCCGATCATCGCTGATGCAGAGGCGGGTTTTGGTGGTCCCCTGCACGCCTTTGAATTGATGAAATCCATGATTGAGGCTGGGGCCTCAGGCGTACACTTCGAGGATCAACTTGCGGCTGAAAAGAAATGTGGTCATCTTGCGGGAAAAGTTTTGGTGCCGACAAGTAACTTCACGCGGACTTTACAGGCGGCGCGACTTGCAGCTGATGTGATGGAGGTTCCCTCAGTGATTGTGGCTCGTACGGATGCTTTAAGTGCCGCCTTGATGACCTCGGATATTGATCCGGCTGATCGCCCCTTCCTGACCGGTGAAAGAACCCCTGAGGGATATTACGTGATCCGTGGAGGCTTGGATTGTGCCATTGCAAGATCACTTGCTTATGCGCCGTGGGCGGATGTCCTGTGGTTTGAAACTTCGAAACCCGACATGAAAGAAGCGGAAATCTTTGCGCACGAAATTCATAAAAAGTATCCAGGCAAAATCCTTGCTTACAATTGTTCCCCTTCCTTCAATTGGAAAATGCATCTTTCTGACAGTGAGATCGCTGAGTTCCAAGACCGCTTAGGAAAATTGGGATATAAATTCCAGTTCATTACATTGGCAGGGTGGCATTTGTTGAACTATCATACTTTTGATTTGGCTCATCAGTATGCAAATGAAGGAATGTCAGCCTATGTGCGGTTGCAAGAAGAAGAGTTCGCGGCTGCGGGTCGTGGATATACAGCGGTGAAACATCAAGCGGAAGTAGGTACTGGATACTTCGATCATGTTTTGCAGACTATCACGGAAGGCAAAGCTTCCACGGGTGCTTTGAAAGGTTCGACGGAAGAGCAATTTCATCATGGAGAATCTCAATCAGCGCATTTGTAGAACATAGATTTTTCATTCCTGAGAAATAAAAAATGCCCTGCATTCTTGCAGGGCATTTTGCAAGTTTCGAGATCTAAATCGAGCGCAGTTACAGGTCTTACCAATTCACCCAAAAGGCCGTGAAACAGTGTGCGTATTACTTCACGCGTCTGATTCATTTTGTCCGGAACTAATCGTCCATAGTACAAGAAACATTTACGTGTCCAGTAATGGTCACGAAATTTCGTTGGTCTACGGCGACCGTATCAGCGCTAGCATTTCCCAACCAAAGTATCATAGGCAGAGCACTATCCGCGGGAATCGCCCACTGAACGATGGAAGCACTCTCATGTCCTGTAAAAAACTTAGTCGTGAACAAGTAAGCAGAAGCAACCACTGCTCGAAACGAGCCAAGGGTAGGACTTATACATGAAGCTGGCTGAAAGCCCCAGCCTTGAGTCTGAATGTTTCCGATGACGACGTTTTGCGGTGCCTTAAAATATAAACTCTTGGCGTTTCCTTTTTCGGTCAGGTCCACCCGTCCAGAGAAGGCTCTCCACTGTCCAAATATAAAAGCGTAAGAAGGAGAGGTAGACGATGCCGTGGTAAATGAATTCAAGAGGACTTGAAATCTCTAAGGAAAATTTGTCTGATTCTGATACGCACTCCAAAAAAAACATCGAGAGACACGGCACTCGATGTTTTCACGAATTGTATTTACTGTGTACTATTTTAGGTCCGAAGGCTTGTACATGCCGATGTCACAATAAGAAGTATCGTAGGCACCTAGAATTTGAGCGAGATTGATTCTGATTTGGCCATTTGGTAAAAAGTTATAGTTGACGGCAATAGTCGCTACCATATCTCTAGGAAATCTTTGATCATAGACGATATCGTAATGAGCAGAGTAAAGGCCGTCTTGCCCTGGCATTTCATAGTTGTCTTCTAAAGACGTTTGCGGAGTTGTGTGGCTTTCATAAGCTCTGGCTACAGACTGCTGACATTTTTGGTTGAAAAGTTTAGTTATGAATTGTTGGACTTGTGCGGGGGTGCGATTGTTACTTGCGAATTTAATTTGCAACTGAGAGCCGGCAGCCTGAGAGTGAAGCGAGACCAACAAGGTAAGAACAGAAGCCATGAATGACAATTGAGCTTTCATTTTAATTCCTTTGTGAAACAGTTTTGGTTTACACGCTTATAGAGCAAATGCGTTATTTTCTCAATAGAGGGAGCTTAGATTTTCTATGTACTGAAATTTTTCTGAGGCTCTATTTTTTTCGAGCCACAGTTTTAAATTATTTTGCTTTCAATCAAGTAGACCTAACATAGATTTTTAAAATTATGACGATTCAGATTTTTATCCAGGAAGAATTTAATAGACGGCGAGCAAAGAACTCTAAATTTTCGCTGCGATCTTTTGCCAATTTACTTAATACAGATGCAAGTTCACTGTCTAAGATTATGAATGGCCAACGAGTGCCTTCAATGCAAACTTTAGAAAAGTGGGCAAGTAAGTTGAAGCTTAGCTTGCAGCAGTCGCAGCAGTTATTTGCACTTTTAGCCCCTGATGTTGCAAAAAAAAGAAAGGCAAAAAAGAACTTCGCTTTTGATGCAATTAGATCTGACATGCTGACGTCAGAGTATGAATGGTTTTATCCGTTTATCATCGAGGCCAACAATCTTAAGTTTTCTAATACGAATATGAAACGTTTGGCTGAGCATCTCGGTATTTCAGAAACTGAAATTATCCGAGGAAGAGAAACTCTCAGAGCCATGGGTATTTTGAAGCCTCACCCTAGCAATAGTCAGAAGTTGCTGCCTTCTCAAAGCACAACAATGGAGTTTAAATCTACAACGCAAAAACTTCGCTCTATTCAGCAGAAGTATTTAGAAATGGCCATAGGAGCAGTCGACAATGTCCCCATTGAGAAGAGGGAAAATACGACATTGACGATCGCCTTGCCGAAAAAAGATTTGCAAAAAATTAAAGATATTCTAAAAAAGGCCCGGAAGCGAATTAACTCTGTTGCTCAGGAAAAAACAAAACAGGCAGACACCCTTTATAATGTGACCATGGCTATCTATCCTGTTTTTAGCGAGGACCCTGGATGAAAGCTCTTTTAATGAACGTTGCCTCTTTGTTGTTGGTATTTATTTTCTCATCCACCTTTTCGACGACCGTATTGGGTCAGTCTGTTCAATTCATTGATGGGACAGAGACCCATGGCGGAGATTCCTATGCCGCTGCCTTTCAGCTGATTTTAAGAGATTACGTTCAGATTCTTCCAAGAACTTATACTTTTTCAAGCGGCGAGTCTTTTACCAAAGAGCAGCTAATCGTTAAGAGCCAAGCGGTACTTATTAAAAGTGAAGACCAAGTCTTTCTAGGGGATCGCGAACTGGCCGCCATCAACCAACCTAATAGCAATCCTCCTCTTGTTGTGATTTCTCGTTCATTCTGGGACAGATCTAGCGAAGATCAGCGTAGACTTCTTGTGCTTCATGAAGCTCTTCCTTTGTTAGGTATTTTAGATGCTGACTATGTGAAGTCGACATTGCTTTTTAGTAGCTTCAAAAATCCGACGACTCCTCTGGCAAAAGGCGATATTCGCCAAGCCATCATGAATTGTGATGTCTCTACATTGTCGCAGATTTCGGAATTGAATTTTAAAAGTAGCTTTGCAGGGGAGGAGCTTACCAAAGTTATCTTTCACGCCGTCTACAATTACTGCTCCTATGCGATCGATAAATTTGCGCAGTGGAAAATTAATATGAACGTGTGTCCTGCCGGAGCAAAGTACACTCCCTTGTTCGCATTGTTTGTTCAGCCAGAAGAAAGTCCCGCGTTTATTGAGACCCTCATAGCTCTTAAGGAAGCTGGTGCCGAGAATGTTCATACTTGTGCTGATGAAACCACCGATATTTGCCTCAAAATTTTGAAGTCGCGCGAAGATGTACGCCCCCGAGCTCGGCAAATCCTGGGGTGTAGCAACTAAGTTCTATTGGAATAATTCCGAGCTTTGACTTGTGATACAGGCTGGTCTTGCAAATAAAAATCTGGTAAGGGTGATGACTTCTTTAGACGGTCTTGTCCCTAAAACAAAAAAAGCCAGGATTGATTCCTGGCTTTTTTTGTTTCTAATTTCTAGGAAAAACTACTTAGAAAGTTCGATGACTTGAGCTGCGATCTCTGCAGACTTCTTCCCGAATCAGCGAGTTGAAGACCATTAAATCCGCTGAGTTCTTTACTAGAGCTGGCTTCGACTAAAACTCCTAGCGTCACCATTTAGGTGAGAGTAAAAAAGATCAGGAAATCACAT
>JACXTT010000129.1_pt1 | contig 112541 bp, 104 predicted proteins | sample 9270951 | NCBI WGS metagenome assembly JACXTT01 (sample SAMN15532306, study PRJNA645909) | rock metagenome | isolation source: weathered quartz diorite | place: Puerto Rico | collected 2017-06-21 | reverse complement strand
ACAAGTTCCCCTTGTACCTGTATGAGATGCAGTTCCGGTACAATCATCGGCACGAGGATCTCTTCCAACGGTTCCTCGATGCCCTCACACAACCGGTACCAGATGTTTGACAATCACCAACACTTCTACGGCACGCCAGAGGACGCCGTCAAAGCCAAAATCAGGATCGCTGTGGCCGTCGACATACTCGTCACCATCATCAAGAAGCGCCCGAACCCAAGGTGCGGACAGTGGCAGCTCTTCTGTACAGTCCACAACCGCTTCAAGGTCCACCAGTTCGGGCCGGGGTTCGCATGAACCACCGACGGCAAGCGGCGCACGCCGCGGATCGACAAGGACTGCCGGGAGGGTCGGACCAAAGCGATAACGCAAGGCTCTCCCCCCACGACCCCGCCACTCCTTGGCCGGGTCGAACGGTTATGCGACGTCGGGATGGAGTTTTCCTACAGACTCGTTGCTTCGGTGTACTTAAAAAGGTACGTGCTTGGTTCTGGTGGTCTCTTGGGGGAATTTACATTAGAAAGATCATGAACACGTTCAGGCCATTGGCAAACATATTGGGGAAACTCCAGGGAGGGGAGGGAAGAAGAAAAAAGGATGCGCTCATATGGACACATGAAGACTACTACAAGACCGCTTTCTATTCGGATCTCCATCCGGATGGAATGGCATTAGTAGACTATGTCTGTAATCACGCAAAAAAACACGAAAGGGTTCTGGACATTTGCTGTAATCAAGGACGGTTTCTCCTTGAGCTGAGACGCAGGGGTTTTTTTGAGTTATACGGTTTTGACATTATGGAGCCGGCGATTCAAAAGCTCAGGCAAAGCGAGGACTATGATCCTGATTTGCTCCGCGTGGAGCATTGCCTGGCGCAGGAGTATTTCCTTAATAAGGGCGATAGTGTTTTCGACTGGGCGATTACCTATACTGCGACGATCGAGCTGATTCACCCGGAATTTGATATTTTCGGGGAGTTGGGCAGAACCGTTAGAAAGGGAATGTTTCTGGTCATAAATGAAAATGGACATAACTATCCTAGGTTTTACCGGTTGCTCCACAGAATGAATGGATTCAGGATCATGGCGATAAAGAAACACATGGGGGGGAGTGTGCTCATACATTCGATAAAAAATGGGCTTGAATTCCGTGAAAGTAATTTATTCTCCTAATGGTCTCATTTTTGCTAGCTGAGGTTTCGTATCGGTTGGTTGAGATATCAGCTTCAAAATCCAGAAGAACACCAAGAAGGGATATATCATATTTAAGAAAGGGTTGGGGGTATTCCCGATCGAAATGTATGTTAGTGCCGTTTGACCAAGCGAGGAATAACCAGGCGGAGCACGTTAATCAATGCAGGGAGCTCGTCAGAAGAACCCCATCGTATGGGGCCGATTCAATTATTTTCGAGGTATCTTTCCGGTGTCACCCTCTCGATCGACTAAAAAGTAGGTTGTGGGCTTTCCATTGACGCAGACAGCCGAAATCGAGCTAGATCCGTCTTCTCCGTCTCAGGCCGGGACCTCGAAACCACGTCCGGCCATCGGGTTTCTCTGGCACGGAGATCGGAATATCGGCGGTGGCGAGTATGCCACATGGCTGCTCGCGCGTTCTTTACAGCGCGACTACCGCCCGGTCCTGATTTATGCGAAACACAATCATCTAATCACGGACTATGCGGCCTCGGGTATCGAGCTTGTGAACATTCCGCTTGCCTCACGGCTGACGGGTGTGTACCGTGACGCGGTCCGGTTTGATGCCCGGCGACTGGTTCTCTTGGTGTGGCTCTACCTCAACGCCATCCCCCATGTGGTGCGGGCAGTGAGGCAGTACCGAATACAGATCCTTCACCCGGTGGATAATCTTTCGAAGCTGATCGCAGGCGTGGCTGGAGGAATTGCCGGGGTTAAGGTGGTTGCCCATTGCCACGATGATTTGGGAAGCACGTTCATCGAACGGATGCTACGTGTGTACCAATTGATCTTTATGCATCGGATCATCGCGGTTTCGCAGACGATTGCGCGTCGATTTACGGTCCTCGGACGACTTCCGAGAAAAGTTGCCACGATCTATAACGGTGTAGACCTTGCGATGTTTGGCCCTGCACGAGGTGGCGGCTCGGGCGTCGATGACGGAGGGACAGCAGCGAGGGCGGTCACCATTGGCATGATCGCGCTGTTTGACGGCGTCAAAGGACACCGGTTTCTCTTCCGGGCATTGGCGTCTCTTCGGGCAAAGGGCCAGGACGGCTGGCGCTGTGTCCTCGTCGGCGATGGCCGAGAAAAATCGGCGCTGTTGAAGGAGGTTGACGCGCTGGACCTCTCCGATCGCGTGACGTTCCTTGGGTACCGTCGGGACGTTCCGGAGCTGTTATGCGGCATGGACATCCTGGTTGTTCCATCCGAGCGCGAATCATTTGGGATGGCGGCCGTCGAAGCGATGGCGATGCGCGTTCCGGTCGTGGCTTCCGACGTGGGTGGGCTATCGGAAGTGATCGAACACGGTAAAACGGGTTTTCTCGTGCCGCCGCAGGATCCCCTGGCGTTAGCGGAGGCGATCGAGACGCTCATTCGCAACCCTGCGTTACGGGCGGAGATGGGGAAGAGGGGGCGGCAGCGCGTGGAGCACTACTTTTCGCTGGAGAAGAACGTCGCCAGCACCAGGGCGCTCTATGATGAGTTGCTGCAAAGCGTCGCTCCGGGGTAGACGGTCCGATGGGGCACGCACGCATCGCAGCGATTATTCCAGCCCGAATGGCGGCCAGCCGGTTTCCCGGCAAGCCCCTGCTGAACCTACGCGGGCTTCCGATGGTTGAGCACGTTCGACGGAGAGCCCTCCTTTGCAAAGGGTTTTCCGAGGTGGTGGTGGCGACGTGTGATCGTGAAATCGCCGACGTCGTGGAGCAATGCGGCGGAAACGTGGTGATGACCTCCTCCGTCCACGCGGCAGCCAGCGACCGCGTTGCCGAGGCGATGGAGCGACTCGATTGTACCCACGTGGTGAACGTTCAGGGCGATGAAATTCTCGTCCTCCCCGAGGATCTGGAGCGGCTCGTCGACGCCGTGGCCGCAGAGCCTGAGATAGCTGCTTGGAATGCCGTGGCGAACATCGAAGATCGAGAGGAGCTTGGAGATCCGTCGATCGTCAAATGTGTGGTTTCCCTCTCGAACCGAATCCTGTTCTGCTCGCGGACCTTCTCTTCGCTCCCGGTGAGCAATGGACGGTTCGACCCGGTTCGTAAGGTGTTGGGGATTTTGGCATTCAGCCGGTCGTTTCTTCAGCAATATGGTACGATGCGCCGGACCCCTCTCGAAATAGCGGAATCGATCGATCAGTCCCGTATCGTCGAACACGATGTGGTCTTGCGTGCAGTGGAGTACTCAAAAGGATATCTCGGGATTAACGAGCCGAGGGAGGTTGGCGTGGTGGAACGGTGTTTTGTCGAAGACGTCCGGCAGCGCGAGGTCTTGGCACATATCTTATCCGCCTGAAACCGATGACCCGTGCTCAGGGTTCTGGAACGATCACGGAGGAAAGGAGTCCACGAGTGATCAAGATTGGACGTGATCAAGATCGAGCAGGAAAATCAAAGAAGATTCTGGTCCTGGAGCCTCCCGCCGCATCGCGATACGGCAACCAGCGAATTTACGGGGGAAATGGCGGGAACAAAAGCGAGTTCCGGAAAGCGCCCCTGGACATGTTGTGGATGTCGGGATACCTCCGCTCGCACGGTTACGACAACGTCTTCCATGACGCCAACAATTCGAGAGAGACGCTTGACGACGTCAGGACGTTGGTGGCCGCCCACCAACCCGACATTGTCTTCATCTCCACCTCGACCTGTACGATTTACAGCGACGGAGAGGTCGCCAAGGTTGCGAAACAGGTCAAGCCGTCTTGTCTGACGGTCGGGGTCGGCACCCATATCATGGCCCTGACCGACGAGACCATGAACGAGTCTCCGGGGTTCGACGTCGGGATCTACTCCAACGAGTGGGAGCAGGTCGCGCTGAGCGTCGCGCAGCACGCAGATGATCTCTCCGGCGCGCGTGGGATCGTGTTTCGTTCGCATGATAGGCAACTCGTCAAAACCGATCGTCACCCGGAATTGGTACATTATGATGACCTTGGCTTTCCGGCCCACGACAAACTCCGCAAGGATCTCTATCGCGATCCCACGATGAAGCGGTTCCCCAAGACGATGGTTCAGGCCAGCCGGGCCTGTATCGCGAAGTGCAACTTCTGCTGCCAACCCGCGTTCTTCGGCAATGTGATGAAGCGAAGCGTTCCGCATATTATTGAAGAGCTGCAGTGGGTACACAAGCTCGGTTTTCGCGAGGTGTTTTTCAACGATGCGACGTTCACCTTCGACCACAAATGGAATACAGAAATCTTTGAGTCGATGTTAAGCCACTCCATCGACTTGTCCTGGTTTTGTACCACCAGGGCCCACTGCTTGAATCGGGATCTGCTGAAGCTGATGAAACGAGCAGGGTGTCATACCATCGGCATCGGCATGGAGAGCGCCGACGATCAGGTGTTGAAGAACATCAAGAAAGGCGTGCGGCGGGAGCAGGTCCGGCAGGCCGTGGCGATGGTCCGGGAAGCCGGGATTGATGCGCTCCTGTTTTGTGTGTTGGGATTTCCAGGTGAGACACGCGAGAGCATGCGGGAGACCATCGAATTCCTCAAGACCGTCAAGGCGTCTTTCATCACATTGGGCATTGCGGTACCGGCTCCGGGCACCGATTTTTACCGGCACATGGAGAGCGAAGGCTATCTCCACCATCAGAAGTGGGATCTCTACGATCCGCTGAAAAAACCGGTCTACAGCTATCCCGGCTTATCAGGGGAGGAAATCTATGATTGCGCGGCCTATGGGCTTAGGCAATTTTATCTCCGCCCGAGCTATATTTGGGATCGCATGGGCTCGATTCGAAGCCCATCCGAATTGGTCACGTATGGGACTAATTTTGTGGGCTTCATGAAACGGTACGTGTTTCGGGTGCCGGCGTAAGGCGCCAATGACCATCCCTTACGCTGTGCTTGGGCACTCAACGGATAAAGAGAGAGGAGATCCATGAGGGTTCTATTTCTCAATCCGCCGTTTAAGGTGGAGCATGGTCGATATTCGCGGACGTCCCGAAGTCCGGCCGTCACGAAGAGCGGCACGAACTATTACCCCATCTGGTTGGCCTATGTCGCCGGAACCGTCGAGGCGGCGGGGCACGAGATCGCCTTGATCGATTCCTGCGCCGACCGCATCGACAAGCAGAAGACCCTGGCGTTGATCGCCGACTTCAAGCCGGACCTCGCCGTGCTGGATACCAGCACGCCCAGCATCCTGAATGATCTCGACGTGGGCGCGGCCATCAAGGCCCAGCATCCCGACGTGTTTGTCGTGCTGATGGGAACCCATCCGTCGGCGTTTCCCGACGAAACGTTGGGATTCAATCCGGCCGTGGACGCGATCGCCCGGAGCGAAGCGGATTTTACGGTCCGTGAGCTCGCCGACAAGCTTTCGGGTATCCGTTTCCAACGACTCGATGACGCCACCAAAGTGGCGGTCTTGAAACCCATCGAGGGGCTGACCTTTCAGGTTGACGGGGCGGTTTACCACAACGCCGACCGGCCGTTGATCATGGACCTCGACAGCCTACCTTTTGTCAGTCACGTGTACAGAAAACATCTGAACATCAGAAACTTTTTCTTTGCGGCGTGTGATTATCCCGAGGTTCAGATCATGACCGCCCGCGGGTGCACGGATCGCTGTACGTTTTGCGTGTATCCCTACGCGATGCACGAGTTGAAGTATCGCATGCGCAGCGCGAAGAACATCGTGGATGAGTTCGAATGGATTGCGAAGAACATGCCCGAGGTCAAAGAGGTCGGCATCGAGGACGATACCTTTGCCGGCAGCGTGAAACGGGTGCACGAGTTCTGCGAGGAGAAGATACGGCGCGGGGTGAAGCTTAAATGGTATACCAACGTCCGTGCGACCTTGAAGCTCGACACGTTGAAGCTCATGCGGAAAGCGGGCTGCGTCCTCCTCACGGTCGGCTATGAGAGCGCGAATCAGGATGTCCTGGACCAGATGAAGAAGCGGATGAAGGCCCAGTCGATCGTTGAGTTCTCGAGAGACACCAAAAAGGCCGGCATCATGGTGCACAGTTGTTTTATGGTGGGCAACCGCGGCGACACGCGTGCCACGCTCCAGGAGTCGCTGGACTTGGCGCTCAAGCTCAACGACGATACGATGCAGTTTTTCCCCCTTATCGTATACCCCGGGACACCGGATTACGAGTGGGCGAAGGCGAACAACCTCGTGACGGTCGACGGCTATGACCAGTGGGTGACGGAGGAGGGACTCCACAACAGCGTGGTGCGCATGCCGGACATGGACTGTCGCGAGATCGTCGAGTGGTGCGATTATGCGCGCCGACGGTACTACCTTCGGCCCCGCTATTTGACGTACAAGGCCCTCCAAACGATCACGAGGCCCAGCGAGATGGTTCGCAACGTCAAGGCGGCCAAACGATTCGTGCGGTTTCTCTGGGGAGGGACGTTCGGCCGGGGAGAGAGGCCGGTTCAGGGTGCGGCCGAGTCGAAGCCCGGCCTACCGGGTGGCACGACGGGCCCCGGCGCTCCAGCCGTGACCCAGGAACTCCCGGTCCTGGCGTCACGCGATTAGCGCCGTGGACGCCTTGTTTGTCCTCAGCATGGGCCTCATTGCCTACGGGTATGTGGTGTACCCTGTGGTCGTCGCGGGAATGGGGCTCTGGAGCCGGCGGGTCTATCGTCGAGACCATCGCTTCGTTCCATCAGTGACCCTCATCATCTCGGCCTATAACGAAGAAGAGGTGATCGAAGAGAAGTTACGCAATTCCCTTGCGCTCGACTATCCCCGGGACCAGATCGAGATCATCGTGGCGTCGGAATCCAGCGACGGCACCAACGACATTGTCAAGCGGTATGGTTCGCGCGGTGTGGCGTTGCGCGCATTCTCCGGGCGTCTCGGTAAATCGGCGACGCTCTACCGGGTCGTCCCATCCGCTCGCGGGGAAGTGCTGATCTTTTCCGACGCCAATTCCATGTATCAGCCCGACGCCATCAGGAAGCTCGTGCGCAATTTCGCCGACCCCTCGGTGGGGGCCGTGATCGGCCAAATGCGCTATGGTGAGCGGTCGCCGTCGATTGGCGCGCAAGGGGAAGGCCTGTACTGGTCCTACGATCGCTGGTTGAGGAAACATGCCGCTCGAGTGCATGGACTCGTTCCCGGGATCAACGGAGCGTTGTTCGGGATTCGGAAGTCCCTCTACCTGCCGATTACCGAGGATCGCGGCGATGACTACGAATTGTGTACGCGCATCGCCATCCATGGGCATGCCGTGGCGTTTGAACCGGAGGCGGTGGCCGTCGAGACGGCGTCTGAAACGACGCCTCAGCAGTTCAGGCGCAAGATGCGACTCGTGCGATGGAACACCATGAGTTCGCTTCTGCTCCTGCGCGAGGCGCTGGCCGCCCGACGGTGGGTGGTGGCCTTTCAGCTGGTGTCCCACCGACTGCTTCGCTACTCGGTTCCCGTGTGGCTCTTGGTGGCATTGGGAAGCTCCGTCGTTCTGGCCGGCCGGTCCACCGCGTTTGCCATACTGCTGGCCATTCAGGGGACGTTCTACGTGTGGTCCCTGGCTGGATTGGCGGTGGATGCCGCCGGCATGCGTCTCCCGAAAATTTGTATGATTCCCTCCTACTTCCTCATGGTCAACTCCGCTGCGTTCATGGGGATCCTGTCCGGTATCAGCCGAGGCCAGGTGACCACCTGGCAAAAAGTCCGATAAGGGGTTGTTCGATGCAGGTCGCTATCTTGGCCGGAGGGCTCGGAACCCGTCTAAGTCCTATCACGTCGTCGGTTCCGAAACCGATGGTGCCGATCCACGGGCGGCCTTTTTTGGAATACCAAATCGAGTGGATCCGGCGGGAGGGGTTTGACCAGATTCTTCTTCTCGTGGGCTACTTGGCCGACCAGATCGAACGACATTTCTCCGATGGGAGTCGGTGGGGCGTTTCGATCCGCTACTCGCGCGAGCCGTCCCTCATGGGAACGGCCGGAGCGCTGAAGGTTGCGAGCCGGCAATTGCAGGAGACGTTTCTCCTCCTCAACGGCGACACCTACCTTCCGATGGACTATGGGAAGTTCGTCAGGCGGTTCCAAGAGGTCGGAACCACGGGGTTGATTGCGGTCTATGAGAACAGCGAGGCCGTCGCGCCGAACAACGTCCGGGTTTCGTCCGAGGGGTTGGCCGTCCGGTTCGACAAGGGCGATCGAGGGGCAATGACCCACGTGGATGCGGGGGCATACCTGTTTCGAAAACGCGTGCTGGAGCGGATTCCGGCTGGAGGCCCAGCCTCGCTGGAGGGCGAGGTGCTGCCGAAGATGGCGTTGGAGCAAGACCTGACCGCGTATCCCATCACGGAGCGGTATTACGATATCGGGACGTTTGAACGTCTGACGCTTGCGGAGGATATCCTTCGATGATCCTCGTCAAGACACCGTTTCGGGTCAGTTTAGTCGGCGGCGGAACCGACCTCCCGGCTTTTTACACGAGAAACGGCTACGGCGCAGTCGTGAGCGCGGCCATCAACAAGTATATGTATGTCATGATCCACCCGTACTTTCATGACAAGCTCCGCGTGAAATACTCGCAGACCGAGGACGTCGATTCCATCGAGGAGTTAAAACATCCGATCGTCCGTGAAGGGCTCCGAATGATGAAGGTGACGTCGGGCGTGGAGATCGCGAGTATCGCCGATATTCCTGCGGGGTTGGGCCTTGGGTCTTCAAGCAGCTTTACCGTGTGTCTCCTCCATGCGCTTCACGCTTTTTTGGGAAATTATGTGACGAAGGAATCACTGGCGCAGGAGGCGTGCCACATCGAGATCGACCGGTTGCAGGAACCGATCGGAAAGCAGGACCAGTACGCCGCGTCCTACGGTGGTCTGAACTTCATCCGGTTCAATGCCGATGGGTCGGTCGAGGTCGAGCGGTTGATGAACAACAAAGACTTGATGGCTGATTTGACGCGAAGGCTACTGGTCTTTTACATCGGCCGGCCTCGCGCGGCGCGGGATATTCTCACGGAGCAACGGAACGCGATCGCCGTAGACGCGACATTTCGGGTGGCCCAACGGATGGCCGATCTCGCCGACGAAATGAAACGCGCGATCACCGGCGGCGAACTCGGTTTGGTCGGAGAGATTCTGGACGAAGGCTGGCGACTCAAGAAAGGGTTGGCGTCCGGGATTGCGACGGCGGACATCGATGCGTTGTACGAGGCGGGCCTGGCAGCCGGGGCCAGCGGGGGAAAACTTCTTGGGGCGGGCGGTGGCGGGTTCATGTTGTTTTACTGCGAACCGGAGTCACAACCTGCCGTGAGGCGAGCGCTCGGCCTGCGGGAGCTCTCGATCGAGATCGACCGAGAGGGGTCGAAGGCGATCTACCACGAATAGGTGCCCGGTGCGTGGCAGCAAGGGTAGCGCGCGGTCTGAGGAACGATGAAGCGTGTTCTTGTCAGCGGAGCCACCGGATTCATCGGTCGACACGTCGTCGACCGGCTGCTCAAGGACGGAGTGTCGGTCCGGGTCTTGTGTCGCGATGGATCGTCTCGGTTGCCTTGGGGTCGGGCGGTCGATAGCGTCGAGGGCGACGTACGGGATCCTCGGGCGATGCGGACCGCTGCCGCGAACTGTGATACGGTCGTTCATCTCGCGAGTCGGGTGCATGTGCTGTCGGAACTCGACGACAAGGAGCAGGACCACTGGTCCGTCAACGTGGAAGGCACCAGGAACGTGCTCGAAGGCGCGTTGGCGGGTGGTGGGCGACGGTTCGTTTTCTTCAGCACGGTCAAAGTGATGGGCGAAGAAACCGCAGAGTGCCTGGACGAGTCCTGCACCCCCCGTCCCGTCAGCGCGTATGGGCGAACCAAGCTAGAAGCGGAGAGGCTGGTGTTGGACTACGGCAAACGAGAGGGGTTACACGCGGTCTGTCTTCGGCTTCCGCTCGTGTACGGCCGTGGAACGAAAGGCAACCTCTTCCGAATGATTTCGGCGATCGATCATGGGCGTTTTCCGCCTCTCAAAGAAGTGAACAGTCGACGAAGCCTCGTTCACGTGTCGAACGTGGTGGAAGCCGCGGTGCTCGCGGCGTCGATTCCCGCGGCGGCGGGCCGGTGTTATATCGTCACGGACGCGAGGCCCTATTCGACGCGCGAGCTGTATGAGCGGATTGTCTTGGGGTTGGGAAAGCCGATCCCGAAGTGGTGTGTTCCGATGTGGTCTCTGAAGACACTGGGCCTGCTGGGCGATGCCGTGGGCGCGCTGACCGGAACCCGGTTTCTCTTCGACTCGAACGCGCTGAGAAAACTCACGGGCTCCGCGTGGTACAGCTCGATGAAGATTGCTCGCGAGTTGGGGTATCAGCCGACCATCGACTTCCAGCGCGCGCTGCCGGAATTGATCGCCTGGTACCGAACCACGAACATCGAGGGACTCGGTCGGGTCGCAGCCGCGGAAGTCATGTAGAAGAGAGGGTGCAGGGAACACTACTCCTCCTGTTTGCGGGCGCCTTCGTCCTCTCCGTTCTTTTGACGGCGTGGATCCGGCGCTCCGCGCTGGCGTGGTCACTGCTCGACATTCCGAACACCCGCAGCTCACACCGCGTTCCGACCCCGCGCGGCGGCGGTCTCGCGATTGCTCTTTCGTGGTGCGCGGTACTGATCGCGCTCATGGCGATGAACGTCCTTGAGGGCTGGGTGGGGCTGGCGCTGATCGGTGGGGGGGGCAGCATCGCGCTCATTGGATGGCTCGATGACCGATTTCACCTGTCTCCCGTGGTTCGGGCGGTAGTCCATCTTGTGGCAAGTGGGTGGGCGGTCTGGTGTGTGGGGGGCCTTCCCTCGATGAACCTGGGGCTCGGACCGTGGCCGCTGGGGTGGCTTGGTGCATGGGGCGCCGTGGTCGGCATCAGTTGGCTCGCCAATGTGTACAACTTCATGGATGGGATCGACGGATTAGCGGGAGGAGAGGCGGTGAGCGTCAGCCTGGTGGCTGGAGGACTCATGGCCGCCGCCGGAGCATGGGGTCTGGCCTCGGCTGCATGGGGATTGGCTGCGGCCAGCGCCGGGTTCTTGGTGTTCAACTGGCCCCCGGCGAAAATCTTCATGGGGGACGTGGGCAGCGGCCTGCTTGGTTATGGATTTGGCGTGCTCGCGGTGGCGTCCGAACGAATGGGGGCGCTCCCACTCGGGGTGTGGATGATTCTGCTCGGAGTGTTCGTCGTTGACGCCACCGCAACGCTCATCAGGCGGGTCATCGGCGGTGAGCGGTGGTACGAAGCTCACCGTTCGCATGCCTATCAACGTGCCGTCGAAGCCGGCTATTCACACCGCCAAGTTACGGTGAGCGTGTTAGCGCTCAACGGCGTCCTGGCGTTGGTCGCCGTCGGCGTCTGGGCCGTTCCGTCGTGGCTTCTCGGTGGGCTGGTCGCGGTGGTAGGTTCGCTCATCATCGGATGGTCGATCTTGTCTCTCCATGTTTTTGTGAAGCCCTGCACCGATTGACTTTTCCTGTGAGGATGACTATAGTGGCCCGAACCCGGGAGGCCTGATGGAACACGGAGGTCCACGTCCCACGGGGGTAGTCGCTCGCGTTCTCGATCCCGTTCTGCATCTTCCCAGTAGCATTCGTCGGGTCCTCGTCACGACGGTGTTTGTCGCCGAACTGGCGATTGCGACCTTCCTCGCCTTTTACATCCGCTTTGAAGGGGAGGTGCCGCCTCCATTTGCATCGCTCGGTCTCTCCGTGTTCGGTGACGTCGTCTTGGTCTACCTAGGCTGTTACCTTGCGCTCGGCGCCCATCGAGGTTTGTGGTCCTTCACCGGAATCCATGACTTCATGAGAATTCCAGCGGTGGCGCTCGCGGGCAGCGCTGGCTCTTACGTCCTGGTGCACCACGTGATGGGCGTGACGGCCTACCCGCGCTCGATCTATGTGTTGACGGCGTCCTTCTTGTTTATCCTCATGGCCATGAACCGGGGCGGGGTGCGACTAGCCCGGCAGTGGTACCAAAGCCGCGGCCGAGAATGGACTCCCGTGGTCATCGTCGGGGCGGGACGCGCGGGCGAAATGCTGGTCCGCGACATGAAACACAGCGCCTACTATGCGTACAAGCCCGTTGCCTTTATCGACCGTGATCTGTCTAAACGAGGGTCGACGATTCACGGCATTCCGGTGGCGGGCGATTACCGTGCGCTCGCGGCGGTGCTCGCACGACACCAGCCGCGCGAGCTCATCGTCGCTATCCCGTCGGCTTCGCCGGCGCAGTTGCGAGCCATCGTCAAAGACTGCCAGCCGTACGGTCTGCCGATCAAAGTGTTGCCCAGTGTTCGGGACATCCTGCGTGGTGACGTCGCCGTCTCAAGTATTCGCCCCTTGGTCTTGTCCGATCTGCTCACGCGCGCGGTCGTGCCTGCGGAGGTGAAGGGGCTCGAGGCGCTGATCGAAGGGAAGTGCGTGCTCGTCACGGGGGCTGGCGGGTCCATTGGTTCCGAGTTATGCCGGCAAATCGCGAAAAATCGGCCGGCGCGTCTGGTCCTGGTTGAGCGCTACGAGAACAACCTGTATGCGATCGAGAACTCGCTCTTCGACCTTGGCGCGAAGAGCCGACTCGACGTTCGCCCGTGTCTGGCCGACGTGCTGGATTCCGCGAGGATGGAGGCGATCTTTGCCCGGTACCGGCCGGATCTGGTGTTTCACGCGGCGGCGCACAAGCACGTCCCGATCGTCGAGGAAAATCCGACTGAGGGGGTGTTGAACAACGCGATAGGGACCTATCGCGTGGCGAGCCTCGCCAAGGCATTCGCGGTGGAGCGCATGATCCTGGTCTCGACGGATAAGGCGGTTAACCCGGCGAACGTGATGGGGGCTACGAAGCGGTTCGCCGAGTACGTCGTCCGCTCGATGAACGGGTCAAGCTCGACCCGGTTCATCACGGTTCGGTTCGGCAACGTGCTCGGGAGCAACGGAAGCGTGGTCCCGCGGTTTCAACGGCAAATCGAACGCGGCGGGCCGGTGACGGTGACGCATCCCGAGATCGAGCGCTACTTTATGCTGATTCCGGAAGCCGTCCACCTCATCTTGGAAGCGGCCCAGCGCGGGGACGGCGGGGAAGTCTTTGTGCTGGACATGGGTGATCCCGTCAAGATCGTGGATCTGGCCCAAAATATGATCCGGTTGGCGGGGTATGTCCCGCACGAGGAAATTTCGATCGTCTACACGGGATTGCGGCCGGGGGAAAAGCTCTTCGAAGAGTTGTTCGATAAAGAGGAGCGCGTCGAACAGACCACACACCCGAAGCTTCAGAAGGCCGTCGCCGACGCGGTATGGTCCGAACAGGAGCTGACCCAGGCCCTCAACGGGGTGACCGACGCGCTGGGATCGAGAGAGGCCGCTTCCCTCCGCGAGGTGTTGCGAAAGTTCGTTCCCTCGTATCATCCCACCCCAACCGAGGATGCCGCGGCCTCTCATGGGGGTTCTCCCGAACGTGGCCCGACACCTGCCCAGGCGCCTGCCAGCGCCTCGGAAGGCCGTGTCGAAACCGAAGTTGAACAGGAGGTGTTCCCGTCCTTGGTCGCCCCGAACGGTTCGATCGAAGAAGTTCGATCGTCGTGATGGTGCGTCGACAACACAACGTCCTCTAGGTCCTGAGCCCTACGTTTTTCCCTACCCGCTGGGCCTTTTCCCCTCCCCTTTCTGATCCATCGTTACGTTGACTCGTTCTGACGCGATGTGCTACATTCAGCACTTCGAATCGCGTGTTCCCGGTTCAGTCGAACCGTTGATCTGAAGAGGAGTGTGGTATGAGCACGACGTATCGCGTCAAACCAGGACCCGAAGCATTTCTCCCGCCGGCCGCCGCGTGCATGGGCGTGACGTTGCCGGATCCAGGCCAGGCCCATATCGAGGGCGTCATCGTGGATGAGGCTCTCGCGTTCGAGGAAGCGGCTCGGAAGTTCTTGAGCGCCAAGGTCCCCACGATTTTCCCCGGTCCATTGGTCCTGTGGCGGTGGAACGAGAATGCCAAAGAGAAAGCTGTCGCGATCAAGGCGTTGTTCGAAATCTTAAAGACGTGCGCGCCCAAGGGCAGCACTCCGATGCTGATCCCCATGGCCGACTACCGGCCGAAGTATCCGAAGATCGACCCCGAGATCGAAATCAATCCCAATCATCCGAACCTCACGATTTGGCACAACCGGATCGACACGTGCATGTTCGTCGGCGTGCATTGCCACCAGGCCAATCTCGCCCTCAAGATCATCCGCGGCGGGACGTCGTGTTATACGATCGCGATGTGCGCTCAGGCCGGCCACGAGGACGCGAACCTGTCCTTCCGCGACGCGAGCCCGGCCAAGATCAACCGCTTGGCTGACGCGATCCGACGCGTGGCCTCCCAGCTGGCGGTAGCCGGCAACGGATCTGGCGGGTAGCTCACCCGTTCCCGAAGGTCGGATCCCGGCGCTGCTGTAGCGGTTTCTCCCCCCGTTTTCGCTTCGTTTCCTGTCACCCGATCCCGTCATCTCCCGCCTGCGCTTTCCCTCGGTGACCCATAAGAAACTTTCCCCGCGTTCCGGTGTTCAATAGAAGTGGTGCTGGTGAATAAACCGGTTTGAACTTCGTCTTGTAGGCGTAGTCAAATTTGGCCGTCTCAGGTGAGGAACACCGATGCAACGACTCTACCGGTTTGGATGGTCTTCCGCAGTTCTGGGTCTTGTCCTTCTCGGCTGTGTTCAGGGACAGGGTGTATACCAATCGTCGCGTCCAACCGCCGATGTCATCGAGTTGCGGCTGGGCTATTCCGAAGTCTTTGACCGTGTCGTGCGGTTGCTTGAGAAAGAGGGCTACGAGGTGCAGGCGGACGAGCGAACCGGGTTGATCCGAACAGTCCCCAAGACACGCAAAGGCTCCGACGGCGTGTCGTACAAAGTCGGGGTCGTCGTACGGATGGGGGGCAATGACCGTGAGAGTTGGCTTACGGTCGATCAGATGGCGGTCCCGACGTTTCCCGAAGACGAGAAGCGGCTCAAAGAGCTTGTGAAGGGACTCGTGCCGTGAGAGCGTGGCTCCTTCCCATCGTGGTCGTGGTGCTGATCGGTTCGGGTGTAGTGGCTCAGGCTGCGGCGCCTCCGGTCTCGTTCGGAGTCGAGTTGGGACCGGTGTCGCGGGACATTGAAGAAGAAGGCAATCTGGTCGTCGGAACGCAGCGAGGGGTCGCGGATTCCACGCAACTCACCGCGCGCCTCAGCCTCCAGGTGGCTCCGCCATTGATCGTGTTCGGCGAGGTCGGCGTCGCCGATTTGAGCGTGGACGAGTTTCAGGATTATCGATCGGATTTGCACCTGCTGTATGGAGGTGGGCTGCGCGTGTTGCTGTCCGAGGGCGGGTACGGCCAACCGGTCACTGTGTACAGTGACCTCAAATTCTCCCGCCTCAAGACCAACGACCAGATCTGCGCGGCGAATTGTAACGACCCTGTGGTCTTTCCCACGTTCGTCGACGAGGACATCTCGTGGACCGAGTATGTCGTGTCGCTGGGGGTGAAGGGTCAGTACGAGGGGTTTCGCCCGTTTGGCGGGCTGCGGATATCGAAGATCGATGGGACTGACCGGATCGGAAGTCAGACAGCCGAGATCAGAGAGCGCGACATGTTGGGGTTCTTCTTCGGGGCCGATATTCCACTTGATCGCATAGAGCGGACGGCGCTAACCATCCAGATTTCCGGTATCGACGAAAACGCGTTCCGAGTCGGCTACAAAGTGGCGTTTTGAGGCGGACGATGACCAGCGGGGTAACGTGGCGTGGGGCGGTGTTGGCCGCGGTCTTGTGCGGCGCGGTCCTGGCTGGCTGCCAGTACGGCTACAGCCGGAGCATGTTGGAGACGGAAGCCGGTCTTTCCCCGGAGCCGCGCGGGTACGTGGGCTACGGGTACGACGTGGGGTGGATGGTTTCGCCGTGGTTCTTCTCGTTTTCGTACACCTATGGCGATCCGTATTATCCACACCCGTTCTTTCCGGCGTACTCGTACTATCCTTATTATTACCCGTACTACTATCCTCCCAGGTACGTCTATCCCTATCCGTACGTGTACGTTCCCTATCGGGTGGCCCCGGCTCCACGCCGGACCCTCCGCGTCCCGCCAGGTTCGTCGACGGCGCCAGATTCCACATCTCCGAACACCTCGCGGCGGCGACTCAATCTCCCGTAACTGGGTCAAAGTGCCCAGCGTGCATTAGGTCTTTTTCCCTCCTCGGCGGTGAGCGCTTAGGGGCTTGCGCCGCCGTGTTGATCTTCATATAATGAGGCGTTTTTCTGCCAATTGGCTTGCCGCGCCGGCGATCCGCGCCGCAGGGTCAGCGTTTCCATCGAAGTAGGAGTTGAGGCATGGCGAAAGTACTCGAAGGCCCCGGGATGGACCTCTTTAAGAAGTGGGGCATGGCGGTCCCGAACCACGTCGTGCTGACCTCGGTGGATCAGTTCGACCCGCTGGCCCAGGCCAATGCCTGGATGCGCAACAGCAAGCTTGTGGTCAAGGCCCACGAAGCGATTGGCTCGCGCATGAAGCTGGGCTTGGTGAAGGTGGATCTTGACGTCGCGGGCGCCAAGAAAGCCGTCACCGAGATGCTGGGGAAGAACGTGGGCTCCGGTCTCACGGTCAGTCAAGTGATCGTCTCCGAAATGGTGCCCCACAGCGCCGAATACTACATCGCGGTCAAGTCGGTTCGCGAGGGCGCGGATCTTATGCTCGCGGCTGTGGGCGGGATCGAGATCGAATCGCAGTGGGACAAGATCCAGCACGTGGCCATCGAGATCGGAGACCCCGCTCCGACGGCCGCGATCGAAGCCGCGGCGAAAAAGGCCGGTTTCTCGAAGGACCTCGTCCCGAAGGTCGTCGACTTCGCCCAGAAGCTCTATCAATGTTACGACCAGGAAGACGCCCAATACCTCGAGATCAATCCGCTGGTGATCAGCGCCTCGGGCGAATTGGTCGCGCTCGACGCCGTGACGCTGCTGGACGCCGACGCGCGGTATCGGCATCCGGATTGGAATTTCACGTTCGCGTCGGAGTTCGGCCGGCCGTACACCAGCGACGAACGGGCGATCATGGAGATCGATAGCCGGGTGAAGGGGTCAGTGAAGTTCATCGAGATTCCAGGCGGGGACACGGCGCTCCTGCCGGCGGGCGGCGGTGCGAGCGTGTTCTACTCCGACGCCGTCGTCGCGCGGGGCGGGAAGATCGCCAACTACGCCGAATACTCGGGTGACCCGCCGGACTGGGCGGTCGAAGCGTTGACCGACAAGGTCTGCAGCCTGCCCGGCATTAAGCGGATCATCGTCGGGGGTGCGATCGCCAATTTCACCGACGTGAAGAAGACGTTCACCGGCATCATCGCCGGCTTCCGCCGCGCCAAGGCCGACGGCAAGCTCAAAGGCGTCGAGATCTGGGTGCGCCGCGGTGGTCCCAAAGAGGCCGAGGGGCTCGCGGCCATGCGGGCGCTGGAGGATGAGGGATTCAACATCCACGTCTACGACCGCTACACCCCCCTGACGGACATCGTCGATTTCGCGATTCAAGGAAAGGGTGCCCCATGAGTATCGTCGCCAACGCCGACACCCGAGTGGTGATCATGGGCGGTCCCGCCGGCACCAACGCCGCGCGGCGGATGGGGGAGTTCTGCCACCTCATTAAGAAACCGCTGAACGTGGTCGCGTTCGTCTTTCCTCCCGACGCGGGGAAGACGGTCGAGATCCCGTACGGAGCGCAGTTGGTCTCGCTGCCCGTGTATCGCACCGTGGCCGAGGCGACGGCTGCGCACCCCGAGATCAACGCCACCGTGATCTACGTGGGCGCCGACCGCGCGACCAAGGCCGCGCAGGATGCGCTGGCTGATCCCAAAATCAAATTGGTGTCGATGATCACCGAGGGCGTTCCGGAGAAGGACGCCAAGCTGTTAGCCGGAGACGCCAAGAAGCGCGGCAAGGTGTTCAACGGCCCCTCGTCGATCGGCATCCTCTCGGCCGGCGAGGCGAGGCTGGGCGTAATCGGCGGCGAGTTCAACAACCTCGTCCTGAGCAAGCTTTACCGCCCGGGGTCATTCGGGGTCATCACCAAGTCCGGCGGGCTCTCCAACGAGATCATGTGGATCTGCAGTCAGTTCGCCGACGGGGTCACCACGGCGATCGGCATCGGCGGTGACGCCTATCCCGGAACAGACTTTGTCTCGTATCTGGAGATGTTTGAGAAGGACCCGCAGACGAAGGCGGTCATCATCGTCGGCGAGATGGGTGGCAATCTGGAGGAGCAGGCCGCGGCGTGGTTCGGTGCGAAGAAGCGACGGATCAGACTAATCGCGACGATCTCCGGGTTTTGCCAGGAGCACTTGCCCAAGGGGATGAAGTTCGGCCACGCGGGTGCGAAGGAAGGTCTGCGCGGCGAAGGCAGCGCCCGGTCGAAGGCCGATGCCCTGCGTAAGGCCGGGGCGATCGTCCCGGACACGTTCGGCGCCCTGGGTCCGGCGATCGAGAAGCTGCATCGTGAATTGGTCGAAACCGGCGTGATCGCGCCGGTGGCTGAGACCGACGCGGCGGCGCTCCCGCGGCTACCCAAGAGTATCGACCAGGCGATGAAGAGCGGCGAGGTGATGGTCGAGCCGCTAATCAAGACGACGATTTCCGACGACCGGGGGGATGAGCCGTGTTATGATGGCTATCCGGCATCGGAATTGATCAAGAAGGGCTATCAGATTCCGCATGTGATCGGACTGTTGTGGAATAAGAAACTGCTTTCCGCGCAGGAGGCCGAGATCATCAAGCGGATCATCATGCTCTCGGCGGACCACGGGCCCTGTGTGTCCGGGGCGTTGGTCACGATTATCGCGGCGGGCGCGGGGATCAACATGGCCCAAGCCGTTGCGGCGGGGATGATGATGATCGGCCCTCGCTTCGGCGGCGCCGTCACCGACGCGGGCAAGTGGTTCAAGTACGCGGTCGATCAGAAGCTGGCGCCGGAGGCGTTTCTCGATTACATGAAGGCGAACGTCGGGCCGGTTCCCGGGATCGGTCACCGCGTCAAGAGCGTGAAGAACCCCGACAAGCGCGTGGCCGAGCTCGTCTCGTACGTGAAGAGTTTGAGCATCCCCATGCCCCACTTGGATTTCGCGCTCCAAGTCGAGAAGATCACGACCGCGAAGAAAGACACCCTGATTTTGAACGTCGACGGGACGATCGCGGCGATCCTTGTCGACCTGGGCTATCCCGTCGAGAGCTTGAACGGATTTTTCATTCTGGCGCGCACGATCGGGTTCATCGGTCATTGGATCGACCAGAAGCGGCAAGGGAGCCGTCTGATCCGGTTGTTCGATTACCTCGTCAACTACGCGACGCCCAAGCGGCGCGACGTGCCGCCGCTGACATAGGGTCACACACAGATTCGTAGTGGCGACCGGCCGTCGCCACTACAAGGAAAGGCCACATGACCACGGACCACGCGACAATTCCATCTCCCCAGGAAACCGGCCAGATGCCTGGGTTTGTCACCGTCGAGGTGATGGGTAAGAAGTACCGCGTGCCGGATGGGATCACCGTGATCCAGGCTCTTTGGTACACCGGTCACGAGATGATCCGCGGGATCGGCTGCCTGGGCGGCACCTGCGGGGCTTGCGCGATGGTCTACCGCATGCCTGGCCGTTTCGAGCTCTTAAACGGCCTCGGCTGCCAGACCACGGTCCGCGACGGGATGTGGTTCTCGATGATCACCAATTACCCCGCCGCGCAAGCCCACTATCGGATTCCGGACCTCACCAACGCGAAGGAACAGCTTTTCGAGCTCTACCCCGAATCCGCGCGTTGCGTGAACTGTAACGCCTGCAACCGCGTGTGCCCCCAGGGGATCGACGTCCGTAGCAGCATCTGGTACGCGGTCTTCGGCGATTTTCAGAAGGTCGCCGATCTCACGATGAGTTGCAACATGTGCGGACTCTGCATCACGCGTTGTGTGGCCGACATGCCCCCGAATCTCATCGGCCTCTACGCGCGCCGCGCTCAAGGCGCGTTGTACGCGCCGGCCGCGACCGACCTTGCCCAGCGGGTCGCTGAGATTGGTAGGGGCCGTTTCCGCGACGAACTGGAGCAATTGCTAAAAGTCGACGCCACGGAGATGAAAGCCCGCGCAGCGGCCGTAGGCCGCTAGACCACCATGGCCGTCGATCTCATCACGGAATCCCGCGGCCGGGTGGACGCCTCGCGGGCCGCGCGTAAAGACCAGGTCGTCCCGCTCTTTACCCCCGCTGAGAAAGAAACGGTCCTCGCGCGCTACCACCCGGACTACAAAGCCGAGGCCTACCGACCGATCCGCGTCGGGCCCAACACGGGCCAGAAGACGGTGCACGAGGTCGCGGATCTGCTCGAGGGCGACAGTCCCGTCGCGACCGCCGACCTCAAAGCGGAACCGGATTACGTCACCGAGCTCTTAATCCTCGGCGGAGGCGGGGCCGGATGCGCCGCGGCACTCACCGCGAGAGCGGCTGGCGCGAAGGTGCTGCTCGCGACCAAGCTCCGGTTGGGGGACTCCAACACGGTGATGGCCGAGGGCGGGATGCAAGTCGCGATCAAGCCCGAAGATTCCCCGGTCCGACACTTTCTCGATACGATCAAAGGCGGCCATTTCGCGAACGATCGTGAGCTCCTGAAAGTCTTGGTCGAAGAAGGCCCCGCCGCCACTCAGTGGCTGCTCTCGCTCGGCGTCTTGTTCGATCGTGACGACGTGGGTAATCTCAAAGTTCGCAGCGGGGGCGCGACGAGCACGCCGCGTTTGCTGACCTGTAAGGACTATACCGGATTAGAATTAATGCGGGTGCTCAAAGACGCGGTGATCAACGAAGAGATCCAAATCGTCGAATTTGCCCCGGCGGTCGAACTGGCCAGCGACGAGGCCGGTCGTTGCACCGGCGCGATCCTCAAGAACCTCGACAACGACCGCTTCATCACGGTCCACGCCAAGGCGGTCATCATCGCCACCGGAGGGAGCGGACGACTTCACATCCAAAAGTTTCCGACCAGCAACCATTTCGGGGCGACCGGCGATGCGCTGCCGTTGGCCTATCGCATGGGAGCGGAGTTGGCGTTCATCGACACGTTCCAGTACCATCCGACCGGCGCGATTTACCCCGAGCCGATGGCGGGCCTGCTCGTCACCGAGGCGATCCGCGCGGCGGGCTCGCAACTGGTGAACCGCCTCGGTGAACGATTCGTGAACGAAACCGACACGCGCGACGTGGTCGCCGCCGCGATCATCCGCGAGTGCGTGGAGGGACGCGGGGTGACGACCCCGTCCGGCCGACGCGGGGTTTGGCTCGACGCGCCGATGGTGGATCTCATCAACGGTGAGGGCACGCTCGATACCCGCTTCCCGAACATGCGCAAGCTCTTCTCGCGCTACGAGATCGACATCCGCACCGAGCCGGTGCTGATCCACCCGACGCTGCACTATCAGAACGGCGGCGTGAAGATCGACGTCCACGGCAAATCCACGGTGGACGGCCTGTTCGTCGCGGGCGAGGCCTCGGGCGGCCTCCACGGCCGCAACCGGCTGATGGGCAACTCGCTCCTGGACATCATCGTCTTCGGCCGCCGCGCAGGCCAGGCCGCCGCCGCGTATGCCGCGTCCAGCGCGCAGGGCGCGGTCACTCTCGGCCACCTTGCGCGATTCCGCGACGCTCTCCGCCAAGCGGGAATCACGGCTCCGATCCCCTCCCCGCGTCTGATCCCTGATTACGTCCGCCGCGAAGCCGCGACCAGCCCCTCCTGATCGGGTCTCTCCCGAAGACTATCGAGGTTGGGGTGATTCGTTCCAGGAGGGATCGGGCAACCGCGAGAACAGCTCGCGCAAGCCGTCCGCCCATCGGCGTTTGATGTCCTTAAAATATGGGTCATCGGCGTCGATACTGCGTCGGACATCCACCCGCAAGCTATCGCGCGCGTAACTGAGCAAGTCGATCGGTGTACCCACTGACAGGTTGCTGCGAATGGTGGAATCGAACGAGATCAAGGTGCATTGGATCCCTTCCTCGATGCTGCTCTTCCGCGTGATTACGCGGTCGATGATGGGTTTGCCGTATTTGACCTCCCCGGCCTGGAAGTAGGGCGTTTCCGTCGTGGCTTCGATGAAGTTCCCAGCCGCATAGATATTGAATAAGCGAGGCGGCTCACCGCGGATCTGTCCACCGAGCAGAATGGACGCGTTAAATTCCGTTTGGTGCTGTTTCATGTGTTCGCCGTCCAATTGATGGATATCCCGAAGGGCACTCCCGATCATGCGCGCGGCGGCAAACATCGAGGGGACGTTCCAGACGTGAGGTCGACCGTCATCGGCGCGCGTGTTCTCATTCAAGATGGTGACCACGCTTTGTGAGACGGCGAGGTTTCCCGCGGTCAGCATCACCAAGACGCGGTCCCCCGGTTTTTCGTAGACCGTCATCTTGCGAAACGTGGCGATGTGATCGACCCCGGCGTTGGTGCGGGTGTCGGAGGCGAACACGAGGCCCGCGTCAAGTAGCATCGCAACACAGTACGTCATGTCATCCCCTCGATCCTCATTGCTGCGTCGTCATCACACGGACCTGGACGTCCATCTCCTCGACTCCGCCGCCGAAACGCACGCCACGAACGGGGCACGCATCCAAGTAGTCGCGTCCGATGGCCAAGCGAAGATGCGTGGCTCCCGCGGACTGGGCGTTGGCCACGTCGAAGCTAAACCACCCCAACGGCTCGACCCACGCCTCGGCCCACGCGTGGCTCGCCGCTCGGAGGTTTGAATCCGTTTCGGAATACAAATACCCACTGACGTATCGAGCGGGGACGCCCAACGCGCGGCAGCACGCGATGAAGATATGGCTGTGGTCCTGACAGACCCCGGCACCCTGTGCAAGGGCCGCCGACGCGGCGCTCTGGACGTTCGTGATGCCCTGTTTGTAACGGACCGCTCTGCGAATGCCGTTCATCAACTCACGTAAACCGGCCGGTACGTCCGATGCCATCAGCGATCCGTAGCCGTTTGCAAACTCGCGCAGCAACGGGTCCACGGCGGTCAGCGGAGTCTCGCGCAGGAAGACGAGTGGCGAGAGTGTCCCGTCGTCCTCGCTCGGGCCGTCCACGTCGTCCCGGGTCTCGACCACCCCGTCGACTTCGATCCGAATCTCCTCGTGGAGCCGATCCATGACGAGCACCCTCGCCGTGTTCCCATAGGCGTCGACGTACTCGTGGGTCGGGACGGGTACGCCGAGATACCACGCCAACACGCGCTGCCGGTTGTCGCGCCGCGGGATCAAGCGGAGATACTGGATGCTGTGCGTGACCGGCGCATGGTATCGGTATACCGTCCGATGTTGGATCGTCAGACGCACGCGGGCACCAGGAAGCTGCGGTTGATTTCAAGGCCGAGGTCGTTCACGCGAGCGATGAAGTTGACCAGGTAGTCGTGCAGTCCCTGCTGAAGGATGTCCTCCATCCGCCCGTAATGCAGGCCCGAGTGCAGTTCACCGGCTCGACGCGCGGCCTCCCGACCGGTCTCGCCGGGGATGCCGGCGAGGATATCGTCGATCGCATTGAAGCAGCGGTGAAGGGAACGCGGCATATCGGCGCGAAGCACGAGCAACTCGGCGACCCGCCACGGCACGATCACGTCACGGTACACTTTGCGGTACGCCTCGAATCCGCTGACCGATCGTAGGAGCGCGCCCCATTGGTAGTAGTCCACGGCCTCCGCCGCATTCGTCGGGTTCGTTAGGAGGAGGTGGTATTTCACGTCGAGGATGCGCGCGGTATTCTCCGCCCGCTCTAGGAACGTCCCGAGTCGGAGAAAATGCAGGGTCTCGTCGTGCAGGATGGTGCTCTGGGTCACGCCGTGGAAGAGATGCGCGCGCTCCTTCACCCAGTCAAACCACGCGCCGACCCCTCCGGCGTTCAGACGCTCTTCGTCGAAGTATTGGATTTCAAGCCACGTCGCATTCAGGCTTTCCCACATCTCGGAGGTAATGGTCCCCCGAACCGCCCGGCCGTTTTCTCGCGCGGCCCGCACGCAGGACACGATGCTGGAGGGATTGTCGGGGGCGATGGTCATGAAGCGCAGGACCTGTCCCGGGGAGGCCAGACCCTCGGGGGGGGCTGATGCCTGGCATCCACTCATGGCAAGGGCGGCGCTCCATTCTTGTTCCGCCACGGCGCTGTCCTTCGGCAATAAGGACATGCGGTTCGTGACGTCGAGGACGCGCGCGGTGTTTTCCGCACGCTCCATATAGCGCGCCATCCAGTACAAATGATCGGCGGTCCGGCTCAACACGATCAATCCTCCAGAATCCAGGTGTCTTTGGTGCCGCCGCCCTGTGAGGAATTGACGACCAACGAGCCTTCGCTGAGCGCGACGCGCGTGAGGCCGCCCGGCGCGAGATCGACGTCCCTTCCGCTTAGGACGAATGGGCGCAGATCGACGTGGCGGGGCGCGATGCCTTGCTCGATAAAGGTGGGGCAGGTGGAAAGCGCTAGCGTCGGCTGCGCGATGTAGTTTTCCGGAGTTCGCACGATGCGGCGCCGGAACGCGCTGCGCTGCTCCGTGGTACTGCTGGGGCCGACCAACATGCCGTACCCTCCGGAGCCGTGCACTTCCTTGACCACCAATTCGTCGAGATGGGCCAGCACATATGCACGGTCATCCGCCTTCCGCAACTGGTACGTCGGCACGTTCGCCAGGATCGGCTCTTCACCAAGGTAGAATCGAATCATCTCCGGTACATAGGCGTACATCGCTTTGTCATCCCCGACGCCGGTGCCGAGTGCATTGGCCACGGTAACTCCGCGGTTTCGGTAGACCGAGAGCAACCCCGGCACCCCCAACATCGAATCGGGCCGAAACGACAGCGGATCGAGAAAATCGTCGTCGATACGCCGGTAGATCACGTCCACCCGGACCGGGCCATGGGTGGTCCGCATGTAGACGGCGTTGTCGCGAACGAACAGGTCCCGGCCCTCGACGAGCTCGATCCCCATCTGCTGCGCCAGGAACGCGTGTTCGAAATACGCGCTGTTGTATGGGCCTGGGGTCAACAGAACCACGGTCGGGTCTCGGGCGCCGACCGGCGCGACCGCACGCAGGTTATCGAGCAGCATGTCGGGGTAGTGGTCGACGGGCGCGATGCGCTGGCGGGCGAACAGCTCCGGAAATAGCCGCATCATCATCTTTCGGTTTTCCAGCATGTACGACACGCCTGAAGGGGTCCGCAGGTTGTCTTCGAGCACGTAGAACTGTTTGTCTCCGGTACGGACCACGTCCACTCCCGCGATGTGGACGTAGATGTCTCCGATCACGTCTACGCCGTGCATCTCGATCCGGTACTGCGGGTTGCAGAACACCAGTTCGGCGGGGATACGGCCGGCCTTGAGGATGTCTTGGTTGTGATAGATATCGCGCAAGAAACTGTTGAGCGCGCGCAGCCGCTGGCGGAGCCCCGCCGCCAGGGTTTGCCACTCAGAAGCGGGAATGATCCGGGGGATGATGTCGAAGGGAATCAACCGCTCGGTCCCCGCACCCTCGCCGGACACCGCAAACGTGATGCCGAGACGATGGAAGAGAAGATCGGCTTCTCTTCGTTTCTGCTCGATCCGCGACGGGGGCGTGGTCTGCAACCATTCGGCAAAGACCTGATAGTGCGGTCGGACCTCTCCCTCCCGCGCGTACATCTCATCGGCGGCATGTCTTGGTGGTGCGTACGGCCAGTCTGGGCCTGGTGGGGATACGATCATGAAACGGATACTCTCCTTGTCAATCTAATACAATTGCGAGTCGTCTGCAATGGGGAAGTTACGGAGCGCTGCGATTGACGAGCTGTGGCGAAGTTGCTAGAATGACGCCTCGTTTGCGGCGGTAACCCTAATTGTAGTGATCAGAGATCGGACTCTTTCATGAACATCCATGAATTCCAAGCCAAGCAGCTGTTCTCGCAGTTCGGCGTTCCCGCGCCACGGGGCCGACGCGCGGACACCGTCCAAGAGGCCGTGGCCATCGCCAATGAACTGGCTTCCCCGATTACGGTGGTCAAGGCGCAGATTCACGCCGGTGGGCGCGGCAAGGCCGGTGGAGTCAAGCTTGCGCGGAGCCGTGATCAGGTCGAACCATTGGCCCGCGAGATTCTTGGCAAGACCTTGGTGACTCCTCAGACCGGCCCACAAGGGAAAGTCGTCAAGAAGCTGTTGATCGAAGAGGGCGTGAGCATCGGACACGAGTTCTATCTGTCGTTCGTCGTCGACCGCGCCTCGGCGTCGATCGCCGTGGTGGCCAGCCGCGAAGGCGGAATGGAGATCGAGGAAGTCGCGGCCAAGCACCCCGAAAAAATCATCAAGGTCCTCATCGACCCCACGATCGGCTATCAATCCTTCCACGGTCGTCGCGTCGCGTTCGCGCTCGGCTTGCCGAAAGACGTCGTCAACCCGTTCGTGAAGCTTCTGGGCTCGCTGTACTCCCTCTTCATGGGGAAGGACGCGTCGCTCGTCGAGATCAACCCGCTTGTGCTGACGACCGACCAGAAATTCATCGCCCTTGATGGCAAGATGACCTTCGACGATAACGGGCTGTTCCGGCAGGAAGACGTGCGCGCGTTCCGGGATCTGGACGAAGAAGAACCGCTCGAAACCAAGGCGGCCGAGCACAACCTCAACTACGTCAAGCTCGACGGGACGATCGGCTGCATGGTCAACGGGGCCGGACTCGCCATGGCCACGATGGACGTGGTCAAGCTCGCGGGCGGCGAGCCCGCCAATTTTCTGGACGTGGGTGGTGGGGCCACCAAAGAGACCGTGAAAGAAGCGTTTGGCATTTTGCTCGCGGACCGGAACGTCCGCGGCGTGTTCGTCAACATCTTCGGCGGGATCGTCCGGTGCGAGCGGATTGCGGGCGGCATCATCGACGCGACCCGCGAGGTGCGGGTGGGCGTTCCGCTCGTGGTGCGGCTCGATGGAACCAATGCGGACGAGGGCAAGCGGATGTTATCGGCATCCGGCCTGGATCTGGACGTGGCCGACACGATGTGGCAGGGAGCACAGCGGATCGTGGCGCTGGCTCAAAAGGGGCGGGGATGAGCATCTGGGTCGATAAGGAATCAAAGGTCATCGTCCAAGGCATTACCGGACGGGAAGGCGGGTTTCACGCTGACCAGTGCCTGGGATACGGGACACAGGTGGTCGGCGGGGTCACGCCCGGAAAAGGTGGGACGACCTGGGTCGGCGAATCGTTCGGGAAAAAGGCGCCGGTGTTCGACACGGTGCGCGAGGCGGTGGGCCAGACGGGAGCGAACGTGTCCTTAATCTTCGTGCCGCCACCGTTCGCGGCGGACGCGATCCTGGAGGCGTCCGACGCCGAGGTCCCGTTGATCATCTGCATCACCGAGGGGATTCCTATATTGGATATGATGCGCGTCAAGCGGGCGCTCACCGGGAAGCCGTCGCGTTTGATCGGGCCCAACTGTCCGGGTGTCATCACGCCTGGGGAGGCCAAGATCGGGATCATGCCGGGATTCATCCACCGTCCCGGACGCGTGGGGGTGGTCTCTCGAAGCGGCACGTTGACCTATGAAGCCGTGTGGCAGGTGACTCAACGGGGGCTAGGCCAGAGCACCTGCGTCGGCATTGGCGGCGATCCGTTGAACGGAACGACATTCGTCGATTGTCTGTCGATGTTCGAGCGGGATCCCCAAACCGAGGCCATCGTGATGATCGGCGAGATCGGCGGCGATGCCGAAGAGCAGGCCGCGGCCTTCATCGCGCGTTCGGTCAAGAAACCGGTGGTCGGATTCATCGCCGGAATCACCGCGCCGGCGGGACGTCGGATGGGGCACGCGGGGGCCATCATTTCCGGCGGCGTGGGCAGCGCCGCCGACAAGATGGCTGCCCTGGAGCGAGCTGGGGTGACAGTGGTCAAGAACCCTGCGCTGATCGGCGACGCCGTCAAAGATCTCATCGGTGGCCGCCCGCCAAAAGTCGCAGTCCGCGCACAATCGCCACCGCGGAGGAGCACGCGGCTGAAGGCGGCCCAACCGCGTGGGAAAGCGAAACCGGTCCGCAAACGCCGGGCACGCGCGTCGTAGCGTCAAGGGACTTCTGTCAGGACCGTCGAGTGAAGGGAAAGGGAGCGATGAAGGTCTCGTTGGTGATCGGGCTTGCCACGGTTTTCCTCATCGGAGTGGGCTGGTTGTGGACGCGGTCGAGCCATGCCGAGACCGTCCTCCTGGTTCGGGTGGGCCAGGCCGCACCGGATTTCACCCTGAACGACCAAAGCGGCAACCCGGTTACCCTCAGCCAGTTTCTCGGCCATCACACGGTGGTGCTGTATTTTTATCCGAAAGACGACACACCGGGATGTACGAAAGAAGCGTGTAGTTTCCGAGACGACATCGCCCGCTTCGAGGCGCTCAACGCGCGGGTGTTGGGCGTGAGTATCGATGGGCTCGACTCCCATCGGGCGTTTGCCGAGAAGTACGGTTTAAATTTTCCTCTCCTCAGCGATGAAGACCACCGGGTCAGCCGAGCCTACGGGGTATTCAGCAGCTTTGCGGGCTTCTCCTACGCCAAACGGACGACGTTCGTGATTGCGCCGGACGGCACGATCGGGCAAATCTTCACGGACGTGGACCCGAACGATCACGCCGCCGAACTGCTTCACTACCTGAGGGATCTTCCTTCGCCCTCTGCCCCCGTCTCGGCCTCCCAAGGGTAGCGGTTGCGCGTTATCGGTCTGTCGTCGGGGACATCCGTCGATGGTATCGATGCGGCGCTGACCGATATTGCCGGACACGGGCAGCACGTTCGGCTCCGGCTTCTCGCCTATCGGACCTTTCCGTATCCGCGCGGACTCCGCCCCCGTCTCCTGGCCCTCCAGAACGGCGGACGAACGGAAGATCTGTGCCATTTGAATGCCTATCTCGGGGAGCTCTTCGCAGACGCGGCGAAACGACTGGCCGAGTCTGCGGGCATTCCCTTGCGGCGCGTCGCCCTGATCGGCTCCCACGGCCAGACCGTCGCTCACCGGCCCGTTCCGATCCGAGAAGGGCGATATCGAATTCGGTCCACACTGCAGATCGGAGAACCCTCGGTGATCGCTGAACGTACGGGAGTACTCACCGTGGCCGATTTCCGACCGCGCGATCTCGCGGCCGGGGGACAGGGGGCGCCGCTGACACCGCTGATTCACCATCGGTGTTTCTCGCATCCCAAGCGTAATCGGTTGGTCGTCAATCTGGGTGGTATCACGAACGTCACGTGGTTGCCAGCCGGCGGATCGCTCGACCGTCTCGTTGCGTTCGACACGGGACCGGGAAACATGGTGATCGATGGGCTCATGGAGCGCGTCACCCGTGGGCGACGGACGATGGATCGGAGCGGTCGGACCGCATCATCTGGCACGGTGCGTATGGAGCTGCTCCGGTCGCTGCTCCGGCATCCGTATCTTCGGCTCCGTCCGCCCAAGACAACGGGACGGGAGCTGTTTGGACGCCTACTCGTCGATCGCGTGTGGCGACGGGTGTCGCCTTCCATGCCCCCCCGCGATCTGATCGCCACGGTGACGGCCTTTACCGCTTCCTCCATTGCCGATGCGTATCACCGGTTTCTCCGCCACCGCGGGACGGTCCACGACGTGATCGTGGGAGGGGGAGGAGTCTATAACGACGCGTTGATGAAACGGTTGGCGGATGCGTTCGAGCCCGTTCCGGTGCACTCGATGGCGGCGCACGGAATCGACCCGAAGGCGATTGAGGCGACGGCGTTTGCGCTCTTGGCGTATACGACGATGCAGGGAGAAGCGAACAATATCCCTCGGGTTACCGGGGCCCATCATGCCGTGATGCTGGGAAAGATAATCCCGATATTAGATGAAAAACGCCTTGAAAAACGGCGCGAAGCTTGACATAGGCCTCGCCCACCGTTAGAATAAAATCATCCTGTCGCGCGTGTTGGCGGGGGATGAATGTCGAAGGGTTCCGTTCTGGCAGTGGATGTGGCCACCGAACGGCTAGCCGGTAGGAGCCGCGGAAACACCACCGGGAGGCACTATGTTCGAGCGATTCACCGATCGAGGCAGGAAGATCATCATTTTGGCGAGGGAGGAAGCCGAGCGGCATCAGAATGACTACCTCGGTACCGAGCATCTGGTGCTGGCCATCCTGCGCGAAGGAGATGGTGTCGCCTTAGCGGTCGTGAAGAAAATGGGGCTGTCGCCCGAGCAGGTGCGTCTGGAAATCGAACGCAACCTGCCCAGCGGAGGCAGCACCATGACGTTCGGGGAGATCCCGTTCACTCCCCGCGTGAAAAAGGTGATCGAGTTTTCGATCGAAGAGGCCAAGCTGCTCGGCCATAATTATATAGGAAGCGAACACCTCCTCTTGGGACTGTTGCGCGAAGAGGAAGGAATGGGCGGGAAGATTCTCCGAAGCCTGGGAGCGAACCTGCTGACCGCGCGTCAATTGACGATCAATCTGCTCAAGAAGAGTATCCCCCGGGAGAAGGACAAGAAGAGCAATACGCCCGCCCTTGACGAGTTCGGCCGTGACCTCACGCAGCTCGCGACGGAAGGGACGTTGGATCCGGTCATCGGACGGACGGATGAGATCGAGCGTGTCCTGCAGATTCTCTGCCGCCGCACCAAAAACAATCCCGTGTTGATCGGTGAATCTGGGGTGGGCAAGACGGCGATCGTCGAAGGACTGGCACAGCGGATCGTCCTTTCTGAGGTTCCGGACAATCTCCTCAATCGCCGGGTCATCGCGCTGGATTTGGGATCCCTGGTGGCGGGGACCAAGTACCGTGGGCAGTTCGAAGAGCGCTTGAAAGTCGTGATGAAGGAGATTGTCAGCGCAGGGAATATCATCATCTTCATCGACGAACTGCACACGTTGGTGGGAGCGGGAGCGGCGGAAGGATCCATCGACGCGTCGAATATGCTCAAGCCGGCGCTGGCCCGCGGCGAAATTCAATGTATCGGCGCGACCACGCTTGATGAATACCGAAAACATATCGAGCGCGACGCCGCGCTCAAACGCCGGTTCCAGCCGATTCACGTTCATCCTCCAAGCCTGGACGAGACGATCCGAATTATTCGCGGTTTGAAGGATCGATACGAAGAGCATCACGGGATCACTATTACCGACGACGCCGTCGTCGAGGCGGTCCGCCTCTCCGACCGGTACATCACCGATCGTTTCCTGCCCGACAAGGCCATCGATGTGATTGATGAAGCCGGTTCTCGGGCGAAGTTGATGAATTACGCGCTGCCTCCTGATCTGCGTGGATTGGAGCAGGACTACAAAAAGATTGCCAAAGAAAAGGACGTGGCCATCAAGCTCCAGAATTTCGAGGAGGCGGTAAAGCTTCGCGAAGAAGAAGAGCGGCTGAAGAAGATGTTGGAGGATTCAAAGCGCGAGTGGAAGAAGAATCAGGAAAAACAGCGCACGAGCATCACCAAGGAGGAAGTGGCGTTCGTGGTGGCCAAGATGACCGGTATCCCGCTCTATAAACTGGAGGAGGAAGAATCCAAGAAACTCCTTCATATGGAGGAGGCGCTGCACAAGCGTGTCATCGGCCAAGAGGAAGCCATCACCGCCGTGTCCAAGGCCATTCGGCGCGCGCGTGCTGGCTTGAAGGGTGAGCGCCGTCCCATCGGATCGTTCGTCTTCTTAGGGCCCACGGGCGTCGGTAAAACCGAGCTGGCGCGCACCTTGGCGGAGTTCCTCTTCGACGACGAAGACGCGCTGATTCGGATCGACATGTCGGAGTACATGGAGCGGTTCGCCAGTTCGCGGCTGGTCGGTGCGCCGCCAGGATACGTGGGATATGAGGAAGGGGGGCAACTGACCGAAAAGGTTCGTCGGCGCCCATACTCCGTGGTCCTTTTCGATGAGATCGAAAAGGCCCATCCCGAGATCTTCAACATGCTCCTTCAGGTTCTCGATGACGGGGCGCTGACCGACAGCTTGGGCCGGAAAATCGACTTCAAGAACACGGTCATCATCATGACGTCGAACATCGGGGCGCGCATGATCGATAAGGGAACGTCCCTTGGCTTCCATCAGAGCGGGGAAAGCGGCGAGATCAGCCGCATGAAGGAAGACGTGATGGGGGAGTTGAAGAAGACCTTCAACCCTGAGTTTCTGAATCGGATCGACGAGATCGTAGTATTCCATCCGCTGGACAAGAGCAATTTGATCAAGATCGTGGATATCCTGATCGAGGAGGTCAACACTCGTCTTGCGGAGAAAGGGATCCGGATCGAGCTGGCGGACGAGGTCAAGAAGTGGCTGACGGATGAGGGGTATCAGCCGCAGTACGGGGCCCGTCCGATGAGGCGGTGCGTGCAGCGCAACATTGAGGACCCGCTGTCGGAGGAGTTGTTGCGCGGCAGGTTCAAGGAAAACAAGCGCGTCAAGGTCGTTCTCAAGGACAACACCCCATCGTTTGTTGAAGAAGAAGCCATGGCGGGGGTGTAAACACCCCCGTTTTTTTTCTCTCCCGTTCGTTTCCTCCCGTAGCTTTTCAGTGATGATCCCATGTTGATTCTCGGAATCGAAACGTCGTGCGATGAGACCGCGGCGGCCGTCGTGTCCAACGGGCGGGTCATCGTCTCGGAGGAACTGGCGACCCAGGCCGGCGTCCACGGAAAGTACGGCGGTGTGGTCCCGGAACTCGCCTCTCGGGGTCACGTCGAAACCATTGATCGGGTCGTCGGTCGGGCGCTGGAGAAAGCCGGTGTGGACAGCAGCGCAGTGGACGCGGTCGCCGTGACGGCCGGTCCTGGCCTGGCTGGCGCCTTACTCGTGGGTATTTCGTTTGCCAAAGCCTTTGCGTACGCTCTGGGGCGACCCCTGATGGGTATCAACCATCTTGAGGGCCACATCGTCGCTCCGGTCTTATCCGGCCACGAGCTTCGCTATCCTGCGATCGCGCTCATCGTGTCTGGAGGGCACACCCACCTCTATTACGTCGAAGCCTTCGGTCGATACCGATTGATCGGAAGGACGATCGACGATGCGGCCGGAGAGGCCTTTGATAAAGCGGCATCGTGTCTCGGATTGGGCTATCCGGGAGGGCCGGCGATCGATTACCTGGGAGCACAAGGCGACCCCGACCGTTTCGCCTTTCCTCGACCCATGATGAGACGATCGCCGCTTGGAGGGCATGATAGATTCGATATGAGCTTCAGCGGCTTGAAGACCGCGTTCGTCAAAACAGTCCGCGAGAACGGGCCAGGAAACGGGGCGCACGCAGATTTGGCGGCCGGCTTTCAGCAAGCGGTGGTGGATGTCTTGGTCGAGAAGACGATCGCCGCGGCCAGGTTCTACGGGGTCCGAGAGGTCATTCTGGGCGGGGGCGTGGCGGCCAACTCACGTCTTCGTGCCGTGATGACCAAGAGCGCCGTCTTAGAGGGGGTCCGTGTGGTTCTGCCCACACCACGGCACTGCACGGACAACGCTGCGATGATCGCGGTGGCGGCCTTTCATCGGTCGTCGGCCCCACCGTCGGCATCGCTCGACCTGAACGCTGAACCCTCCTGGTCGCTGTGAGCTCCGATGGTTAGATGGCCTCATGGCGGCGTGGTGAGGCGGTAATGAGGGGGCAGAAGAACGCGGACACGCGGTCGGTATGAAACCGGGCGGGGCGTTTCGGGCGATTTTCATCACCGGCGCTTCATCCGGCATCGGGGAAGCCCTGGCCCGCCACTACGCGACGCCCGGCCGAATCCTGGGGCTGGTTGGACGACGTAAGGCCGCTCTCCGGGCCGTAGCCGACCAATGCCGGATACAAGGCGCAGAGGCGGTGTGTTTTCCCGCCGACGTCAGAGACGCGGCTGCTATCCAGGATGCCGCGTCCACGTTTCTCACGCGGGCGGGTGGCATCGATCTCGTCATCGCCAACGCCGGCATCAGTCGCCGCGACGATGAATGTGCCGGGGATGCCGGTATCCTTCGGGATATCATGGCGACGAATTTTCTGGGCGCTGTTCAGACTCTCATGCCATTCGTTTCAGTCATGGAGGACGCAGGTTCTGGATCCTTGGTCGCGATTTCGAGCGTGGCCGGTGTTCGGGGCCTCCCGAACGCCGGAGCGTATTGCGCGTCGAAGGCCGCGCTCAATACGTGGATGGAGAGTCTTCGCGGTCGTCTGCGAGGTCGGGTACACGTCATGACGGTATGCCCAGGCTTCGTCGCGACGGCGATGACGGCATCCAACCCGTTCCCCATGCCGTGGCTCCTGACCTCCGATCAAGCCGCGATACGGATTGCAGAGGCGATCCGGCGAGGGACTTCGGTTCTGGTGTTTCCTTCCCAGATGCGATGGTTGATGCGCGTAGTGAAGTGGGTACCGCCGAGACTGTACGACCGGCTCGTCGCAGGGATCCGTTTCCGACGGCCGCAGTTCTTCCAGCGGGACCGTCATGATCAGGGGAACGGAGGACTGCTGCGATAACCGCGGGTCATTACGACGCCTGAGGTCGGTCCTCTCACCAGCCGACGAGCCGAATACTACTGTATTTTGGCTTGACCTCATGCGCTGGGGTGTGCTACCTTAATCAGAACGTATTAGGGAATAGGTGCAGCCCCGGGACTCCGTCTTGGGGCTTTTGTTTATCACGAGGTTGGAGACCGGTGTGAAGAAAAGTACGGTGACCGCGGTCCGCGAAGATATCAGAAACATCGCGATTATTGCTCACGTCGACCATGGGAAGACCACCCTGGTTGATCGCATGCTCCAGCAAGGCGGTGCCTATGCCGCCCACGAAACGGTGGGCGAGCGGGTCATGGATTCCAACGTCCTCGAGCGGGAGCGGGGGATCACCATCCTTGCCAAAAACACGGCGGTGCGGTACCAGCCGGGGCCCGGAGTGGAGAGTGGGATTCGAATCAATGTCGTCGACACACCGGGTCACGCGGATTTTTCCGGCGAGGTGGAGCGGGTGTTGACTATGGTTGACGGCGTGCTACTGGTGGTCGACGCCGTCGACGGGCCGATGCCGCAGACGCGGTTCGTGCTTCGTAAGGCGCTGGAGTTGTCACTGCAGCCTATCGTCGTGATCAATAAAATCGATCGCGCCGAGGCTCGCCCGGTCGAGGTGGTGAACGAAGTCTTCGATTTGTTTGTGGATCTGAACGCGACGGACGAACAACTGGATTTCCCCGTGGTGTACGCCTCGGCCAAAACCGGCGTCGCCAAGCTCGATCCGAACGGCGAGGGACGCGATCTGCGGCCGTTGTTCGAGACCATCGTCTCCCGGATTCCTCCGCCGCCGGGGGATGACGGGGCTCCGCTGCAAATGCAGATCACGACCCTCGATTACGACCCGTACGTCGGCCGCATCGGACTCGGCAGAATCGCCCGGGGGATCATCCGGGTCAACCAACCGGTGGCGCGGGTCGGTGCGGATGGGCGTGTTCAGATGGGCAAGGTGACGAAGCTCTTTGCGTTCGAGGGGTTGAAGCGATTGGAGGCCTCGGAAGCGCGTGCGGGAGATATCGTGGCGGTGGCGGGTTTCGAAGAGATCGAGATCGGGGAGACCCTGACCGATCCAGCACATCCCGAACCCATGGCGCCGCTCTCGATCGGGGAACCAACGATCTCGATGTCGTTTCTGGTCAATGATTCACCCCTGGTCGGACGTGAAGGGAAGTTCGTCACGTCACGCAATTTGCGGGAGCGGTTGTTCCGCGAGTTGCGTTCCAACGTCGCGTTGCGCGTGGAAGAGACGGCCAACACCGACGCGTTCCTGGTTTCGGGGCGGGGTGAACTGCACCTGGCGATCCTCATCGAAACGATGCGGCGGGAGGGGTACGAGTTAGCGGTCTCGCGTCCGGAAGTGATCTACAAGACGGCGGAAGATGAGCGATTGGAGCCGATGGAACATCTCTACCTCGACGTGCAAGAACCCTATGTCGGGGTGGTCATGGAGGCGTTGGGGCCCAGGCGCGCCGAGCTGAAGAATCTCGTCAACGAGGGCAACGGGTGGGTGCACCTGGCCTTTGAGATTCCGTCTCGTGGGCTCTTTGGCTACCGAAACGAATTCTTGACGTCTACGAAGGGCACCGGGGTCATCAATCACACGTATGCGGGGTATCAGCCCTACAAGGGGGAGATGCCGGGCCGCAATCGGGGCGTGCTGATCGCTCTCGAAGCGGGAGAATCCGTGATGTACGCTCTCCACCATGTTCAGGAACGCGGCACGCTGTTCATCGGCGCCGGAGAGCCCGTCTATGAGGGTATGATCATCGGGGAAAACGCCAGGCCCGGCGACCTGATCGTCAATCCCTGTAAGAAAAAGCATCTGACGAATATCCGGTCTTCCACCGCGGAAGAGGCGTTGGTCTTGGTTCCCCCGCGGCGTCTGTCCCTTGAGCAGGCGATCGAGTTCATCGCCGACGATGAACTGGTCGAGGTGACGCCGAAGTCCATTCGACTTCGCAAGCGGTACCTCAGTGGTGACGAGCGCAAGCGGCACCGATGATCGTCCGACGCCGAAGATCGCGACTCGCTTGACCGGTTCACGGAGAATATGATACACACACGTCAAAGTCGTTTCCCCGCCAACGGACGCAGGGATCATGCTTACCAGGGATCTTGAAGAAGGTCTCACCTTTGACGATGTGGCGCTGATCCCGGCCCGCTCGGCCGTGTTACCCAAGCACGTCGAGACCTCCACCCGGCTGACCAAACGCATCCGCTTGAACATTCCCCTGGTCAGCGCTGCAATGGATACGGTGACTGAGGCGCCTCTGGCCATTGCGCTGGCCCGCGTGGGTGGCATCGGCATCATCCATCGTGTTCTGAGTCAGGCGGCCCAGGCGGCGGAAGTTGCGAAGGTCAAGAAATCCGAAAGTGGGATTATCACCGATCCGATCACCATGACGCCGGATGGGACGATCGGCGAAGCGCTCCAGTTGATGGGTCGTCATCACATCTCGGGGATCCCGGTTACGGACGGTGGACGACTGGTGGGGATGGTGACCCGGCGTGACCTCCAGTTCGAGACGCGGATGAACGTGAAGGTGGCGGAGGTCATGACCACACGGGACCGGCTCATCACCACCCCGGAGGGAACCACGCTGGACCAGGCTAGTGCGTTGATGCAAACGCATCGCATCGAGAAGCTGCCGATCATCAACGCGCGGTTTGAGCTTCAAGGTCTCATCACCGTCAAAGACATCAAAATGAACATCCAGTATCCCAATGCCGTCAAGGACGACCGGGGGCGACTCAGGGTTGGCGCCGCGGTGGGCGTGGGGGAAGATTCACGACAACGGGTTGAAGCCCTGGTTGCCGCGGGGGTGGACGTGCTGGTGGTGGATACCGCGCACGGCCATTCCCAAGACGTTCTGGACACCGTCGAAGCCATAAAAGCCAAACATCCCGAGGTTGACTTGATCGCCGGAAACATCGCGACGGCCCAAGCGGCGGAGGATCTGATCAAAGCCGGCGCCGACGCAGTCAAGGTGGGCATCGGTCCGGGGTCGATCTGCACCACGCGCGTGATCGCGGGGGCTGGTGTGCCACAGTTGACGGCGATTGCCAATTGCGCGCGGGTGGCCGACCAACTGGGCGTGCCCGTGATCGCCGATGGCGGTATCAAATTCTCCGGGGATATTACGAAGGCGATTGCTGCCGGAGCAAGCACCGTGATGCTCGGCGGCCTGTTGGCCGGCACGGATGAAAGTCCGGGCGAAACGATTCTGTATCAGGGCCGTAGTTACAAACTCTATCGCGGGATGGGGTCGCTCGGAGCGATGATGAAGGGCGGTAAGGATCGGTACTTTCAAGAGGGCCGTCCGGACTCGAAACTGGTGCCAGAAGGCATCGAAGGCCGGGTGCCCTATAAGGGGCCCTTGGCCGAGATGGTGTATCAGTTGGTCGGGGGGCTTCGGTCTGGAATGGGATATTGCGGGTGTCGCACCATTGATGATCTGAAACGGGATGCGCGCTTCATCAAGGTCACGGCTGCCGGGTTACGCGAAAGTCACGTCCACGACGTGGTCGTGACGCAAGAAGCTCCCAACTACCGTCGAGAATGGGAGTTGTAAAGGCGCGATCTGCTACGGGTCGGTCCTCACCCGGTTCAGGGGGAGAGGCTGCTCGTCGCGCCGGATTCCGACCCACTCAGTCCTCCTCCGCGGCTCCGCAGGCCGACAAGATTCTCATTCTCGATTTTGGTTCCCAGTATACCCAACTGATCGCCCGTCGCGTCCGAGAAGGGCGCGTCTACTCCGAGATTTTCCCGTACCATGCGTCGCTGTCCGCGATGTTGGCCTTTCAACCTCGCGGGATCATCCTGTCCGGGGGCCCGGCCAGCGTGTACGCGCGGAACGCGCCGACCGTTGACCGAAGGATACTCGATCTCGGAATCCCAATCCTCGGGATCTGCTATGGAATGCAACTGCTGACGTCGTTGCTCGGTGGTCGTGTGGCGAAAGCCGTTCGGCGCGAGTTTGGATACGCCGAGCTCATGGTTGACGAACGCGAAGGACTGTTCAGCGGAATTCGGAATGAGGCGGCCGCTGGAGGGACGCTCTCGTATCGGGTGTGGATGAGTCACGGCGACCGGATCGAGTCGATGCCGCCGGGGTTTCGCGCGATCGGTCACACCGAGAATTCTCCGGTTGCCGCCATGGCCGATCCTCGCCGAAAGTTTTATGCCATCCAGTTCCACCCGGAGGTGGCTCACACGCCACAAGGGCGGGTCATTCTCGATCAGTTCGTGCACACCATCTGCGGATGCACGTCCACCTGGACGATGGGATCGTTCCGTAAAGAGACGGTGACCGCGCTCGCCGAGCAGCTCAAGGGCCAGCGGGCGATCTGCGCGTTGAGCGGCGGGGTCGATTCCTCGGTGGCGGCCATGCTCGTCCACGAGGCGATCGGCCCCCGTCTGACGTGCGTGTTTGTCGATAACGGGTTGTTGCGCAAGGGAGAATCCTCCAAAGTGGTGGAGACGTTTCGGAAGACGATGGAGCTTCGCGTCACGCGGGTGGATGCCTCATCCCGGTTTCTATCGAAGCTCGCGCGGATCGAAGACCCCGAACGCAAGCGCCGCGTGATCGGTCGGGAGTTTATCAGGGTATTTGAGGCCGAAGCCGCGAAACACGTCAACATCGGTTGGTTGGTCCAAGGCACGTTGTATCCGGATGTGATCGAAAGTGTCTCCGTTCGTGGTCCATCGGCCACGATTAAAACGCATCACAACGTCGGAGGGCTGCCCTCGCGGATGAAGTTCAAACTGGTGGAGCCCCTTCGCGAGCTCTTCAAAGACGAAGTCAGATTGTTGGGGGCCGAACTGGGCATGCCGGAGGAGCTCCTCCATCGGCAGCCGTTTCCTGGTCCGGGTCTGGCCGTTCGCATCTTGGGGCGGGTGACGCCAGATCGCTTGGCGGTATTGCGAGATGCCGACGCCATCGTCTTGGAGGAAGTCAAGCGGGCCGGTCTCTACCGTTCGATGTGGCAGGCCTTTGCGGTGTTACTCCCAGTCAAGAGCGTTGGCGTGATGGGGGATGAACGGACCTATGACAACGTCATTGCGGTGCGGGCGGTTTCGAGTACCGATGGCATGACGGCCGAGTGGGTCCGACTGCCATACGAGGTGCTTGGGGCGATGGCAAGTCGGATCGTGAACGAAGTGAAAGGGGTGAACCGGGTTGTGTATGATATTTCAAACAAGCCCCCGAGTACCATCGAATGGGAGTAGTCTCGGCTTCTCAGTCTTGCTGGCCACTTGCCGTTGTCCTGAGTTAACGTAAACGCAAAGAAGCCACGAAGCGGTGTCCCAAAGACCGCTGTGGCTGTTGTCCCCTCCCCACCAACCGCTACGTCTTGCTGCCCGCTGGTTCTCTTCTCACGCAATGAGGAGCGAAGGACGAAACCATTCTCCCGCAGAGAAGCTATACTTGGTACCCGACGAACTAAAAGGCGGGATCGACGCCTTCGGCGCGATCGAACGGGTTGTGGGTTGCAGAGGTTTGGCGGAGATCGATGACGACCCCGAATGTGCTTATTGTCGATGACGAACCCGCAGTCGGCGCGCTCTTGGCCGACGCGGTAACCGGCGCGGGCTACGCGACGGCGGTGGTTTCGAACGGCTCCACGGCCCTGGACCGGGTTCGATCAGGGCAGTTCGCCCTGGTCTTGAGCGATATCCGGATGCCGGGCATGGACGGAATGGAACTTTTGCGGCGGATCAAGGCTCACGCTCCGGAGATCGAGGTCGTGATGATTACCGCATCGGCGGATATCGATCGTGCCCGCGAGATGATTCGTCTGGGGGCATCCGATTACTTGATCAAACCGTTCAAGCTTGAAGAGGTTAGGAAGAGCGTGAGACGGGCGATCGAAAAATACCAGGGCTGGCAAGAGACGCACTCCCGTCAGCACAACATGGAGGATCAAATCGCGCGGCAGGCGCGTCAAATCAAGGAACATCTGTTGACGGCCCAGGAGAAATGTGTGCAGCTTCGGGAGACGGTGGATACGCTCCGCGAGACGTACGACACGACCCTCGAAGCGCTCATTGTGGCCATGGACTACCGAGATCGCGAGCCTGCCGGTCACGCGCAACGCGTCGCCGTGTTTTCCGAAGAGATCGCGAAGACGTTGGCCGTGAGCGGTCCGGAGCTCGATGCCATCCGCCGGGGCGCCCTGCTTCACGACATTGGGAAAATCGGCGTCGTCGATGCGATTCTCAACAAGGCTGGAAAGCTGGCCGAAGCCGAATGGGACGACGTCAAAAAACACGTCCAGTACGGCTACTGCATGATCAAATCGATCCCGTTCCTCCGGGCCGCGGCCCAGATTGTCCTCCATCATCACGAGCGGTACGACGGAACCGGGTATCCGGGGCGCGTGGCGGGTGATGCGATCGCGATGGGCGCGCGGATCTTTGCCGTGGCGGACACATTTGACGCCATGACGTCGGAGCGGCCGTACCGCACCTTGGCGACGTATGCAGAAGTGTGCGCCGAGTTGGCCCGCTGCGCTGGGTCCCAGTTTGACCCCCTCGTGGTTGAAGCCTTTATGCGGATTCCCGAGACGACGTGGAGGGAACTCCGCCGCGCCGTCGATCTCGCCACGCGACATTGGAAGAATGAAACGGGACTCTGAGTCAGATCAGCTCAGCGTGATTTGCGCGAGGCGAGGGCTTCGTCGACGGTGTGTCGCAATTCCTCCCACCGGTGCTTCGGTACTCCAAGGAACGTGTCGACGACAAGCGGATCGAACTGAGACCCAGAGCAGCGGCTGATTTCCGCTCGCACCTGGTCGTAGGGCAGGGCTTTGCGATACGGCCGCTCCGACGTCATGGCGTCGAACGTATCGGCGACCACAAAGATCCGTGCACCAAACAAGATGGTACCGTTGGCGACTCCCGTCGGGTATCCGAGGCCGTCATAGCGTTCGTGGTGGTGCAGAACGATTTTGGCGGCGTCCTGCAGGAAAGCGATATCCTTCAACATTTCGTAGCCGTACTGGACGTGTTTTTTCATCTCGACCCATTCCTGTTGGGTCAGTTTTTCCGGCTTGCGCAGGATCGTATCAGATACTCCGATTTTCCCGATGTCATGAAGGATCGCGCCGCGCTTGATGGTTTCCAGGTCGGAGCCGCTTACTCCTAAAATCCCGGCCAGTTCGATGGTATACACCGAGACCCGCTGGGTATGCCCCTGGGTTTCGTTGTCTCGATAGTCGAGCGCCATGATCAGCGCATCGATCGTGGCGTGGTAGGACTGTTCCAACAGACTCAAGGTGTGGCGGAGCTCCTCTCGGCGCTGGCGTTCGAGACGAAGGTGTTCACGAATTTCCTGGGTTTGTTCCGCTACCCGCTGTTCGAGCAGCCGGTGATGCGCGCGATTTTCCATAAGCAGTTGGCGTCGCTCCAGGGCTTTTTCCACGTGAACCGACAACTCTTCCAGGTTAAACGGCTTCGTCACGTAATCGTAGGCGCCGAGTTTCATGGCGTGAACCGCCATGTGGGTGTCGGCCGCCGCCGTCAGCATCATGACGGCGACGTCGGGGTACGTGTGCACGATCCGTTGCAAGAGGTCGATCCCGGACAGGCCTGGCATCATGATGTCGCTCAGGACAAGATCGAAGGGCTGATGCTCCAGGAGCGAAAGAGCTCGATCCGCAGAGTCGGCGGTCTGGCATTCATAGCCCATGTACTTCAGCTTGGTGGCGAGCAGCTCTCGAATATTGTGTTCGTCATCGACAATTAACAGACGATGATGTTCCATGTCCCTCCAGTCAAGGGTGAGGCGGGATAAAAAAGAATCGGACGGTCTGAGCGATCCCCCAAGGCCGGTTGGCGGCCGCAGTCCGGCGGCGGATTCTTCGGCGCCGAGCTTACTCGAACGTCGAGATTTTTACAAGCGGGCGGCGGGAGTCTCGTCTCGCGTGGCGGGGTGCGTGAGGAGGCGGACGAATACGCCGGCCGATACGAGGGCCAGGCTGGCACCGACGGTGAAGGCGGCGGCCGATCCAGCCAGGTCCCAGACGATCCCCATCAACACGCTCGCGGGCAGTGCGGCGAGCCCGACCGCCGCGTGGTAGAGGCCGTACGCGGTTCCACGGAGTTCCGGCGGGGCCAAATCTGCGATATACGCCTTTTCCACGCCTTCGGTCAGGCCGAAGAACGTGCCGTAGAGAAGAAAAAGGGCCCACACCTGCCAGGCGTCGGTCGCCAGGGCAAAGCCCCCATACACCGCCGCGTAGACCAGCCATCCTGCGACGATCAGCCGGGGGCGGCCGATGCGGTCTGACAGCACCCCCGCGGGTGTGGAGCTCAGGGCTTTGCTCAGATGCAACGCGATCCAGAGGAGGGGAATGGCCGAGGCGCTGATCCCGACCGCATGTGCCTTCAGCAATAAAAATGCGTCGCTCGAGTTGCCGAGGGTGAACAGGGTGACCACCCCGAGCACCGCGCGGAAGCGCGCCGGAAACGGGGCGAGCCTGATCGGGGAGGGGCGCGGTCGCTCACCCGGCGCCATCGGGATATCCGCGACCTGCGTAGTCAAGAGAAGGACGGCGAGCACGCCGGGGATCGCGGCCAGTGCGAACACGACGCGCAGATCCTCGACCACCGTCGCGAGGAGCGCGAACGCGATCAAGGGACCGACGACCGCCCCCGCGTGATCCATCGCGCGGTGAAACCCGAACGCTCGACCTAGCGACGCGTTGGGAGTCGCGGCCGCAATCAGGGCGTCGCGTGGAGCGGTCCGCAAGCCCTTGCCCAGCCGATCGGTGAATCGGATCGCCAGGACGTGCCAGCCCGAACCGGCGAGCGCGACCAGCGGGCGAGCGAACGCTGAGAGCATATAGCCCCCGACGACAATCGCCTTGCGGCGGCCCAGCCGATCCGACCACCAGCCGGAGAACAATTTCACGAGGCTGGCCGTGCTCTCGGCCACCCCTTCGATCAGGCCGATAAAGGCAGCGCTGGTTCCCAAGGAGGTCGCGAGAAACAGGGGCAGCAAGGGATAGATCATCTCGCTGCTTGCATCGGTGAGCAGGCTCACCCCGCCGAGGAAGACCACGGTCCGCGGCAGTTTCGATCGAATCCTGCTGCCGGACGGATCTTCACGGCGACTAGTGGATGGCATCGGTGTCTCGCAGCCTTAGGGCTGAATCCACCTACGATGGGGTAGGTCGATACAGCGACATGTCCAGTAGGCGATTCAGTAGGGCGGCCGAGTATACGAACGCCGTCCAGACCTGTCAATGCGGACTACCACTACGGCCAATTTCTTGACTTTGAAAGGGGTGCTGTCTACAATGACCTGCCTTGCAGGGACGGAATGATAACGAATCCGCGACGCACGCCGCGCAAGAACAGGAGTGGATGGCCTGCGCGTTGCACGAGGCTCGGCGAGCGGCGCTGGCGGGTGAGGTGCCGGTGGGCGCGGTGGTCGTCGTCCGCGGGGAGCTGATCGCCCGCGCGCATAACCGCCGTGAGGCGGATCGCGACCCCACGGCGCACGCCGAGCTCTTGGCGTTGAGGGACGCGTCAACGCTGTTGGGTCGTTGGAGACTTCACGACGCCGCACTCTATACCACGCTGGAACCCTGTCCCATGTGTGCGGGTGCGATCATTGCGGCGCGGGTTGACCGCGTGGTCTTTGGCGCACGTGACCCCAAGGCGGGCGCGTGCGGCTCGGTGGTTGATCTGTTCGCCCCCGGCCGCTTCAACCATCGCCCCGTCCTTATCGGGGACGTCATGGCGGAGGCGTGCGGTCAGGTGCTTCGCGAATTTTTCTCGGCAAAGCGGGTAAGTAGTTCGGCGTGATCCGCGGTTTCGGTTGCGGGCTGCGTCCAGCCTTGTGATCGCCACAGCACATCGAACACGGAGAGATGGCCGAGTCCGGTCGAAGGCGTCTGACTCGAAATCAGATGTGGGGGAAACTCCACCGGGGGTTCAAATCCCTCTCTCTCCGCCATACCGAGCTGGTTCAGCGCAACGGAGGGCCTGGTTTCGCGGCCCGAGGCGGCAAGAGGGGATTGATTCTTAAAGACGCGAACAAGAACGAGCAGAGGCTTCTCGCTCCTTGCCGAGAGAAGACAGCGGCTGCGGGGCGCGACGCAAGCGCGGTTGGGAGAGATGTCCGAGCACGGCTGAAGGAGCACGATTGGAAATCGTGTAGGGGGTCAAAAGCCTCCTCGGGGGTTCAAATCCCCCTCTCTCCGCCACACCCCGCAAAGCGGGCTGTGCAACGTAGGGCCGCATTCCCGGCCCGAGGCTACGAAATCAGCGGCAGTTCACGGTGGCGTTCCACCTATTGCGATGCCTCGACTCGTTTCGTTACAATGACCACCAAAGAAGACCGGGCCCTGTGCGACAGGAGCCTTCGAACCCCGCCAGGTCCGGAAGGAAGCAACGGTAAGGAGATCCTCCTGGGTGCCGCAGTCCAGCCTGGTCTTCTTTTTTTTCTCGCCCCATGACGTATCAAATCCTCTCACGTAAGTGGCGTCCCCAGACCTTCGCCGAGGTGATCGGGCAGGAACACGTCACGCGTACGTTGTCCAACGCGTTGGCGTCAAATCGTCTCGCGCAGGCGTATTTGTTCTCGGGACCGCGGGGAGTGGGCAAAACGACGACCGCGCGCATTCTCGCCAAAGCGCTGAACTGTAGCGCCTTCCCCGCTCCCACCGCGACGCCGTGCGGTCAGTGCGCCTCGTGTCGGGATATCGCGGCCGGGACGTCGGTGGATGTGTTGGAGATCGACGGGGCGTCCAACACAGGGGTGGACGACATTCGGGAACTCCGGGAGCAGGTCAAGTACGTGCCGTTCCAAGGACGGTACAAAGTCTACATCATCGACGAAGTCCACATGTTGTCAAACGCGGCCTTCAACGCGCTGTTGAAGACGTTGGAAGAGCCGCCCCCGCACCTGCTATTCGTGTTCGCGACGACCGAAGCGCAGAAGATCCTCTCCACGATCCTGTCCCGCTGCCAGCACTTTCATTTTAAACGGGTCGGACGCGTGGAGATGATGGCGCAGATCGCGAGGATCGCCGCGCAAGAGGGCATCACCATTGGTGAGCGCGCGTGCTCGCTGGTGGCCAAGGCGTCTGAAGGCAGCGTTCGGGACGCCCTGAGCGTGGTCGACCAAGTGGTGGCGTACGGCGGCCCCGAGGTCCGGGAAGAAGACGTTGTCGCGATCCTGGGGGTGGTCGATCAGGAGGGGTTCGAGACGCTCACCCGGGCGATCCGTGATAAAGATGCCCGTGCCGCAATCGCGGCAGTGCGGTCGTTGTTGGATCACGGACACGACGTCAAGTTACTCTGTGCCGATTTGGTCGAATATGTTCGCCACCTGACCCTGGTGAAACTCGGGGGCGACCCCGCCGCGGTGATCGACTTGCCCAAGGAAGAAATCGATGGATTGACGGCAACGGCCGCCGTATACGAACTCGATGAATTGCAGCGGCTCTTCGCCGTGTTCTCGCAAACCCAAGAGGAGATCCGCGCGGCGTTCTATCCCCCGTTCACGCTAGAGATGGCTCTGGTGAAAGCCACGCGGGTGATGGCCTTGGAGCCGATCGAGCGGCTCATCGAGCGGGTCGAAACGCTGAGCGCGCGCGGCGATGGACCCGAGCCGAAGCTGCCAGCGGAGCGCCGACCACCGCCGGCGACGCTCTCCCGTTCCACGGCATCGGCATCCACACCGGTAATCGGCGGACCTTCGCAGGCCGGATCACCGCCGAACAGCGATGTTTCCCCTGTCGAGCCGGCCCTGAACCCGGCGATCGAGCAGCTATGGCAACAGGCGTTACGGCGTACCATGGATGAAAAGCCGAACCTTGGATCGTATCTGGAGGCCGGCCGGGTCATGGGTGGAGGACCGGATGAGGTGGTCTTGGAATACGATGTTCACCAGGCCGTGTTCGGCGACATGGTCTCGAAGGAAGAACACCGAACGTACTTAGCCGGCCTTTTGAAGGAATTGGCCCAGCGCGACGTCACGTTTCGGGTCCGCTCGGCTGGATCTGGCCTGAAGGATGAAGCCCGAGGCGGTCGTCGTGATCGACTCGCTGCCCCGGATCTTCGGGCCGAGCGTTCGGGAGGTCCGCCGCCTCAGGCCCACTCCGGGCGCCGCCGAATCGTCTCCGAAGTCCTCGCGCATCCCTTGGTGAAAGAAGCCTTGGATGTGTTCGGCGGGGAGGTGATGGAAGTCAGGGACATCAAACGGGCAACCCCGTGAGGCCGTCACCGGTTGTGCGCCGAAAATCGAGGGGGCTGGGCGCGATACAGGAAGGAGTGGGGAGGGTGGGGTGCGATGTCGAATAGAATGATGGGCGATCTGATGCGTCAAGCCCAGGCGCTACAGGAAAAAATGGCCAAGCTGCAGGAGGAGGCGGGGAGAAAAACCGTGGAAGGATCTGCCGGAGGCGGCATGGTGACGGTGATCGCCACCGGCCGTCAGGAGATTCTCTCGGTCAAGCTTGATCCCGAGATCGTCAAGGCCCAGGATCAGGAGATGTTGCAGGACCTCATCGTTGCCGGGGTCAACGACGCGCTCAAGAAGGCGCAAGCGATGATGGCGGAAGAAATGAAGGGGTTGACGGGGGGGCTTGGACTCAACATCCCAGGCCTCTTTTAAACGCTCGATGCGCTCATGATCAATGGGGTGTTTCAACGAACGCTCGATGCGCTCAAGCGGTTGCCCGGCATCGGGCCCAAAACCGCACAGCGCCTCGGATTTTACTTGCTCAAAATGCCGGAAACGGAGGCCGTGTCGATCGCTCAGGCCATTGTGGATCTCAAGGCGAAAATCCGCTTTTGCCCGGTCTGTCAGAATATGACCGAACACGCGCTCTGTGAAATTTGCTCGGATCCGACCCGGGATCGGAGCCGGATCGTGGTTGTTGAGGAACCCAGCACGTTGTACGCCATCGAGCGAACCGGCGAATACCGGGGCCTCTACCACGTGCTGTTGGGGGCCATTTCGCCTCTGGACGGGGTCACTCCCGACGATATCAAGACCAAGGAACTGCTCGCTCGTCTGAGCGGGGACCAGGTGCAAGAAGTGATCATGGCGACGGACCCCAATCTCGAAGGTGAGGCAACGGCCCTCTACTTAACCCGATTGATTAAACCGCTCGGGGTGAAGGTGACACGGTTGGCCTACGGGATTCCGGTCGGAATCGACCTGGAATACGCCGACGACGTCACCCTCATCAAGTCCTTAGAGGGTCGTCGGGATCTGTAATCAACCATCCGGCTGGTTGGCGCGCCTAGGTCTAAAGTCCTAAAGGACGATCCCAGTGCCTAGGCCTTTTCCCCTCATTTTACGGTCCTTTGTCGTGTTGACTTGCCTCCTGGAACACGGTATGGTGAGCCGGTGTTCGCGGTGCCCGCAAGCGCACTATAAACTATGAAATCAATTGACAATATGAGTGCCGCCGCACTATGATTAACCACATCCCTGGAGATCCCGCGGCAAGGAGCGGTCGCCTTCGCGATCAGAGGGATTGTAGGTATCGAAATTTAGAGCATTAGTTATGTTCAGGAATGCTATCCCCACAAAGTAGTACTAAGTTAAGGGAGGGAAGCTATGGAATCCACATCCGTTATCGGAACGGCCAATAAAAAGGGACAGATCTTTACCGAGCCCCGAAAGCTCTTTTTCGAGGCGCCGCGAGTCCCGGCCTTCTTGACCGGTAGCGAGGTCATCAAGGAAGCTATTCGCAGGGCCAGCGTGGATGTCATGGTGGCCTATCCGATCACGCCGCAGAGTGAGGCGGCCGCCTTGATCGGAGAGTTGTTCGCCGAAGGCTACATCGGCGACTACATGCGGGGCGAGAGCGAGTTTGCGGTGATGTCTCAATGCGCGGGCGCGGCGTTCGGAGGCGCGCGAGTCTTTACCACCACCGCCGGTCCAGGGACGCTGCGAGCCTTCGAAAACTTTCCCATGTGGGCCGGGGCGCGGCTCCCCATCCAGGTGATCGTGACCTGCCGGGGCATCAACTCGCCGCTCAATATCCAGCCCGATACGTTAGAGATCAGCTTTTTACTCGACACCGGCATGCTGGTCTGGCATGCGGAGACGGCGCAAGACTTCTTCGACTGGATTCTGATGGGGTATATCGTGTCGGAACAGCCGGATGTCCACCTCCCGCTCGCGGTGTGCTGCGACGGATTCTTCGTGACCCATACGAAGGACACCATCAATCTGACGCCCGCCGACATGACGCTGCCGCCGTATGATCCGTACCGGTCGCCGGTGCCTTGTATGGACATGGAGTGTCCTCCGGTGCGCATGATGCGTGATCCCTTCGTGATGAAGTCCAACTACATCAGCTATGCGACGCACGCGTCGTGGCAGCAGGAAATCCGCGCCGCGTGCGAGCGCTCGCGTAAGCACACCATCCCGCTGATGGGCGGGTTAATCGAGACCGAGAATGTTGACGCCGAGATTCTGATCGTCGCGTCCGGAACGGCGGTGTCTCAGGGGCGCGAAGCGATTCGCCTCTTGAATGCGGAAGGGATGAAGGTCGGATTGGTGAAGGTCAAGAGTCTTCGGCCGTTCCCCACCGAAGAGATCCGTCAGGCGACGAAGAACGCCAAGTGGATCATCGTCCCGGAGTTCAACGTCGTGGGGTGGTTGGCGCGCGAAATTCGCGCGGTGATCGACCGGAATGATCGGGTGATCGTCGGTCCGCACGTCGCAGGGGGCATGACGATGCCGCCCGAAGTGATTGTTGAGAAAATCCACCAGGTGATCAAGGCCGGGAAAGGGGAACTCGTCCATGGGTAAAGAGAAGATCCGCATCAACGAGGAGTTCTACGACATTATGCCCCCCGAGTACCGGGAGCTGGTCGAAAGCGCCACGTATGGAAAAGAGGGCCGTGGCTGGAAGGACATGGGGGCGAGCAAGGAGCTGATCGAAGAGCACTCTCTCTGCGCGGGCTGTCCCGAGTCGATGGCGTTCCGGTACATCCTCGCCTCGTTGCCGGCTCCGGAGGACACCGTGATGGTGGGGTCAACCGGCTGCACCAGCCTGGTGTTCCCGCACGTGGCCGTGCACAACATCCATTCGCTGTTCGGCAACCAGAACGCGATCGCAACGGGGCTGAAACGAGCGTTGACGGTCCGCTTCCCCAACAAGGTGAAAGACGTCGTGGTGTTGGCCGGAGACGGCGCAACCGTCGACATTGGGCTCGATATGACGCTCCAGGCGTGGTTCCGGGGCGAGAAGTTCACGACGATCTGCTTCGACAACGAGTTGTATGCCAATACCGGCGGCCAGGAGTCGGGCTTGATGCAGAAGGGGTTCGTGGCCAAAATGGCGCCGGTCGGAAAGAAGTTCGACAAGGTCCGCCTGCCAGAGATCGCGCGCGAGTCTGGTTGCCACTACGTCGTGAACATGACGGTGAGCCAGCCCGGTAAGGTGGAGAAGGTCATTAGGAACGCGGTCTATATCGCGCGGGAGCTCGGGCCAACGTACGTCCAACTGTACACGCCGTGCATTCTGGAGATCGGCAAGCAGAGTATGGAAGGCTTGCAAGAGATGCGCGATTCGGAGAAGCCTGCCGAACGGTTCGCGTACAAGGAATTCATCACCGATGAAGCCAAGGCCTTTCTGGCCGATCTGGAGGTGAAGCGGAAAGCGAAAGCGGCGGCTCAATTGGCGGCCAAATAAGGGAGCACGAGAATGAAGAAACGGCTCAATATCCGGATTTCGGGGTTGGGAGGGCAGGGCGCGGTAACCTCGGCCCACCTGCTGGCCATGGCCGCCAACAAAGACGGGAAATTCGCGATCTCGAATCCGTTCTTCGGCGCGGAGAAGCGGATGGCTCCGGCCGAGAGCTACGCCCGCATCGGGCCGGAGCGGATCTACGACCGCGGGGAGATCGTGTATCCCGAGGTGATCATGGTGTACCATCCCCAAGTCATCACGATGGGGAAGAGTTACACGATGCCATTCTACTCCGGGATCAAACGGGACGGTCTCGTCATCATCAATTGCAGTGAGCCGCTGTTGTCGCAAGAGGATATCAAAACGTTGGAAGACCTGAACGTTGGAGTGTTCTACATCGATGCGACGAAGGTGGCGCTCGAGGTCGCGGGGACCGAACTGTCCAGCAATATGGCGATGATTGGGGCTCTCGCCGGTATCACGAAGGTCGTGACCCTTCAAGCGTTGGATTTGGCGATTCAGGACCGGTTTGGCAAGAAGTACGTAGCGTCCGGCGGAACGGCCACGTTGGACGAGGCGATCAAGAAAAAATTCGCGAAAAAGGAGCAATTGCTCGCGAAGAACATGGCCACCGTGACGAAGGCCTATGAAATGGGGACCACCTGGGCTGAGACCCACGTTTCTCTCGTGGCGAGCTAACAGGGTCGTTATCGGAAGAGTAGAAACGGGAGAACGGGTGCATGTATAACGTCGCGTTTGTGGAAGATGAAAATTGTGTGGCTCAGAAGGGCTGTCGCCTCTGCATCATGTATTGTCCCGAGGCTGACTGTATCAAACTCGATACGACGAAGATGAAAGCCTACGTCGTGGTCAGTCGCTGCAAGGGCTGTGAGCTCTGCAAGGTCGTCTGTGACGCGGCAAAGCATGACGCGATCATCATGGCACCGGTCAATGGCGCGACCGGTGAAATCGATTTGAGTAAGCGGGCCGCAGAAGTGGCAGGGCTTGGGCAGGCGTATCAGTAACGAGTGTGGAAGATGTGAAAACCCCATGGCGAAATGCCATGGGGTTTTTGTTCTTTTGGGGAACGCGACTCTCGGAGGCTTAGGCCGATGACAGAGGACGTGCAACAGGCTTTGCTGCAGGTGGCGAAGGCCATTGATGGATTGACCAGGGTCTTTGAACACCGCGTCACGGAACTCCGCGCGATCGGTGAATCGGACGAGCAGGTTCGGGAGGCGGTCAAGGCCATTCAAGCCGTCAAAGACAGCGGGGCGATCTACCTGACCTGGGCCAATCATTACGCGAAACGCATCGGAGGCCGTGAGGAAGAAACGGACGACCTCGTGGAAGAAGATCTGCTGGACCAGTGAGAATATCCCGTCTCGATCTATCCCGTTCTTAAGCCGTTATCTTTCCTTGAAATTTGCGGGATCCTGTGCTATAAGTAGGCCGATTCTGGAGGGCAGGCATGGCCGATTCTGGCTTGGTGATGTATGAGGAAGAGTTCAAACTCATCGACACCGAGCTTGCCAAACTCCACCAGCAAGCCAACGCGAAACTCACCTTCCTGGTTGATAAAAACGGCCAACTGATCACCAGCGTCGGCGAAACGAAGGGGGTCGACACCACCTCCTTGGCTTCCCTCACCGCTGGGAACATTGCCGCGACCGGAGGGATGGCGAAACTTCTTGGAGAGAAGGAGTTTTCGATCCTCTTTCACGAGGGGGAGCGGGATAATATTCACATTTCCGTGGTGGGTCAGCGCGTGATTCTGGTCGTGATTTTTGATCAGCGCTCGTCGCTCGGACTGGTCAGGCTTCGCGCCAAAAAAACCACTGATATCTTGGTAAAGATCTTCGATGAGATTTTCTCGAAGGTCGAGAAGGAGCGTGGAGTCAAACAAGCGGTGAAATCTCCGTTTGCAGAGATCACGGAAGAGGACATCGAGAAACTGTTCGGATAGGAGACCACTCGTCGGATGTCCTTTATCAACTACTCGGCCCGTGAGATTAATTGTAAGATCGTGTATTATGGGCCAGGTCTCTGTGGGAAAACGACGAACCTCCTGTATATTTATAAGAAAACAAACCCAGATAGTAAGGGGAAAATGATCTCGTTGGCTACCGAGACCGAGCGGACGCTGTTCTTCGATTTTCTCCCGTTGTCGCTTGGCAGCATTCGAGGGTTTAAAGTCCGTTTTCATCTTTATACGGTTCCGGGGCAGGTGTTCTACGACGCCAGCCGCAAGCTGATTCTCCGGGGCGTCGACGGAGTCGTTTTCGTGGGGGATTCTCAGGTCGAGCGAATGGAAGCCAACGTCGAGAGCATGGAGAACCTCAGGAAGAATCTTCAAGAGCAGGGGTTCAATCCCGATACGATCCCGTGTGTGGTTCAATACAACAAACGCGATCTCCCGAATGTCGTTCCAGTTTCCGAGATGGAGAAATCCCTCAACGCGCGTAAGGCGCCGGCCTTTGAGGCGGTGGCCATGAGCGGGACGGGTGTCTTTGATACGTTAAAGGAAATTTCCAAGCAGGTGATCCTCGAACTGAAGAAACAAGCCTGACTCACCGTCGTAGGTCTGTTCCCCGGTAGCTCAGCTGGCAGAGCGATCGGCTGTTAACCGATTGGTCGCTGGTTCGAATCCGGCCCGGGGAGCCATCTCGTCGCTCTGACCGTTCCGAGCGTCGTCGGTCATCGAAGCCCCGCAGTGGTGTTTCACTCGGGGCTTCGATCCGTCGGGTTCCTGAACACCGTCCCCGACGATCTGCGCGGAACGACATTGCCCACGCACAAGGGAATATGGTACCGTCGCGCAAGAATCCCTTGACGCGTGTGTCGTTCTTTTCCTGCATGGGCTCGGTCGTTGCGCTGACGCTCGGAAAGGAGCCGGCCATGTTCTCCCTCCAAATGGTTCTGGTCCCCATTGATTTCAGCCCGAGCTCCCTTGCCGCGCTTCGGCATGCCGTCGAACTGGTAAGACCGCAGAACGGCACGGTGCTTCTCCTCCACGTGGTCAATCCGGCTGCGAGCGGGTTCTCTGAGGCCGAAACGATGGGCGGGATGGTCTTGGCGCGATTCGGACGCCGACTGAAGAACCTGGCGAATCGCCTCCACGCCGAGGGGCTCAGCGTGGAACCCCACGTCCTGATCGGAAGCGTGGAGGACGAAATTCTGGCGATGGCGAGTCGGCGCGGAGTCGATCTCATCGTCATCGGCACCCATGGACGCTCGGGATGGGGGCACCACCTGCTCGGGAGTACGGCGGAGCGAGTCGTCCGGCGCGCCGATTGTCCGGTGCTGACCGTGAAGGATCAATTGGCGACCCAACGTCTTGAAGTCGAGGTTGAAGAAGCTGAGGGGACCTCGGAGTGAGCTCCCGGAGTTAGGCCAGCCCCAAGCCATCCGATCAAGATCCTCCGCCCCGACCGATCTCGAAGTGGAAGTGGATGAGAGGGAGATCGTGTCCCATGCCGCGATCATCGGTTCCGACGAAGAGATCGGCCGTCGGCGGTTCCTCAAGCGACTGGTCGGCCAGATAGCGGTGATCGTCGCCCTGTGCGTGGGCCGAGCGAACAGTGCTTGGACGCGATGTGTCGGCTCGTCAGGACTCCGACAGCGACCGATCCACGTAGGTCTTCAACGACCGAAACGCCGCTAACATCTCGGCATAGGAGAAGTTGGCGTTTCGTCCGCTGGGGTTCGGCAAGAGGAAGACGCGCGCGCCGTGCAAGGGGCCAGCCTGCAAGCCCAAGCGCAGCGGCTCCCTGGCTGTCCCTCGGTCCCTCGCCTTGCGCGGAAAAAGCACGTGATGCACGGTCAGGCCAACGAGCGCGACCACTTGTGGCCGAGATCGTGAGATCTTCCTCAACAGCATTCGTCGGCCTGCCGCATATTCATCCCGCGTCAGGTCGCCGATCCCCGTCGTCGGCCGCGCAATCAGGTTCGTGAGGCCGTAGCCCCACTCTAAAAGTCGGGCATCCTGCTCGCACGTCAGGGAAACGGAGACGAGACCGGACTCGTACAGCAGCTTCCAAAACCGGTTCGAATAGCCGGCAAAGTGGTGACCGATCCTGGCGGACCGGGTCCCGGGGTTGATACCGACGAACAGAACTCGCAGCCCCGGCCTCATCTCCGGTCGCGAAGACGCCGCAGTCTTCCTGGCGACGCCGACGAGCGGGTTGGCTGAGCCTCTCGCGTTGCGGCTCGAACGGAGGGCATGCGCGATGGGCTGCCCGTTACCGAGAACGTGGTCGGTTGATGTCAGCCACTTGCCGGTACAGAGCGTGGAACTGTTCGGTCGTCAAGCCGGGATCTGCGAGCCGTGCCAGGTTCTCTGCCGACACGGGGATCTGAAAGCTCTCATCGAAGATCGAGGTGCCGAACGCGATGTAATCGGGAGCCAGGCGTTCTTCAGGGAGGAGGAGGGTAATCTCGCGGTTGTAGGTTTGGGCGAGGCGAATCGCCAGTCGAGCGATGGGAGCCGACACGTTGCGGCCGACCGCGAGGTTCGAGGGAGGGTTTCCGACCCGGAAGAATTTTGATCGAACCTTCGTCACGCCGACCGCCGCGAATTCCTTCTTGATGACATCCAGATCGATCTTGCGATCGGGAGCAAGGAACAGTTCGACGAGGATCGCTCCCGGGTCACCGACGGCCGGCTCGGCGGACCACACGGCTCCTGAAAAGCCGAGAACGAACGTGCAAACGAGCACCGTGAGATGCCGTGGTAAAGAGATGACGCGCATGGATACTCCTCGGCTGGGTGACGGACCGGATCGCCGACGATTGTATCAGAACCTACGCCCGTGGTGATAGGGCGTTCCAAGAGCCGTCGGTGAGGTCTGAGGTCGGGAAACACGCTTAAAAACTCATGCGGGACTCTTCGTCATGAAGTCCCGCGCTTGACGACTGACGCGTACCGGGTAATCTTTTTGCTGTACGGTTTGGAAACGGCGACATGAATCAAGACGCAAGGAGGCGAACAATGATGAAGAACGTCGTACTCGGAATGCTCGCGAGCCTGTTCGGAACACTCACCCTGTTGGCCACCGCCACGCCGTCCTACGCGATCCCGGCGTTCGCGAGGAAGTACGACCTCCCATGTAACTTCTGCCATTCGGCGTTTCCAAAACTGAACGACGTTGGCGTGGCTTTCCGTGACAACGGCTTTCGCTTGGGCAACGACCGCGACAACCCCGTGAACCAGCCAGGCGCGTATTTCCCGATTGCCTTCCGAACGCCCGTCGGTTACCAGTACACGATCCAAACCCACCAGGTCACGCAGGAAAATCCCGACCAGACGATCAGGTCCGGGAGTTTTCAGGACTTCGGGCTGGATATCTTGAGCGTCGGCACGCTGGCGGAAAAGATTTCGTACCACTTGGTGTTCGTTTTGTCGGATCAGAGCACGATCGGTCTAGAATCGGCGTGGATTCGGTTCGACGATCTGGCCGACAGCTCCTGGTTGAATCTCAAGGCCGGGGTGTTCGAGATGGACGTCCCCTTCAGTACGAAGCGCATTCTGACGTTGAGCGCCGGGTATCCGATCTACGACTACCGGCCCTCGGGAAGCGTAGGGGAGATGAGTTTGAGCGAAAACCAGACCGGGGTAGAACTGGCGGGACACAGCGCCGATGGGATGATGCGCTACGCGATTGCGATGATCGAGGGTGACAATACCCAGCTCGGGCAGAAGGAACCCTTCAGCCCGGATTTCTTTGCCCACGCGACCTACCGCCTTCACGGACATCGAATCGGGGCCTTCGGCTACTACGGCCAGGAAGCCACGAGTTTCCTCCACGATGCGACCTCCGGCGAAGCGATCGAAGGGACCGGGAAAAATCCCAAAGCGTTTTATCGGTACGGCGTCGACTTGAACCTGAGGGTCGGCATGCTGGATCTGCTCGTGCTCGGGATGCAAGGGTTCGAGCCGAAGGAGGCCATCGACGCCGACTCGACCACGACCGCTATTGAAGCATCGGCACAAAATGGAACATTTTACGGCGGATTTCTCGAGGCCAATCTCCATCTCTCGCCGCGCCTTGTGCTCATCGCTCGCTACGACCTTGTGCGGAACTCCCAGCAACCTGATCCGACCGTGGCCAAGTCAACCGGTGATATCGACCAGGTGACGGCGGCGGTGCGGCGAGCGCTGAACATCAGTACGCGAAGCGACGTCTTCCTTCATGCCGAGGTCTCGGCGCAGCGCACCAACCAAGGCGTCTTGCCGGACGTTCGGGAAATACGCACTCTCCTGGCGTTCGACTTCGCGTTTTAGATCAACGCGTCTCAGCCGGGCGCGGTGAGAATCCTCTTATACTCGCAGCTCCGGCCAGGAGAAGCCCTGCCAAAAGTATGATCGGGCCGATCCCCGTCCCGAGTACGGCCCACGCCCAGCCCTGCCCGAGCACGACGCCGAGATACAGCATGCCGGAGTGCAGCAGCGTACCGCCGATGAACAGCCAACTGATGGCTTCCTTCCACAGCGGCGCGACGGTTAACAGTCCCAACACCACCCCCACCGTGATGTTGAGCAGCGCCTCCAGGTTCCCGTGCGCGTGTGGCCCGCTCTTAATCGAATCAATCGGATCATCGGCCTTGAATTTCTTGTCCAGGGTCAAAATAGCGAGCGTCTGCACACGGTCCAGGTCACCAGAGTCCGAGCTCTGGCCGGTGTGGTTCAACTCGGCGACGGCCGACGCGTATTCCTGAGACGCGTGCTGCAGCGGACCCATGTACTGCGTGATCATGTACGGGCCCAAGAGGGCGGTCAACACCAGATAAAAAAATCCGAATACCACGTTCTTCTTGCCGCTCGTCATCATCCCTCCTTGGTCGAGTGTCATACCGCGTGTTCCGTCACGCCAACGGATACGTGTGGGCCGGTTCGTGATACGGACCTAGACTGGTGGGAATAAGGTCAAAAGTCAAGAACCCGGACTTCAAGTTAGCGGGCGCCATCCCGGTTCTGGCGGTCGAGCAGTCGCAGCGGCGTGAGGCACAACGGTTTCGAAAAAGCACGAGGTTTCGTGTCACCAGAGATACACCAGCAACATCGCTCGATATATCCAAGAAGAGGATCGACGCGAGCACGGGCTACAGCCCAGAATAGTCAATGGGTCGCCGCTCTTCATGACGTGACGTCGTCTTGCGGCAGGACTTCCGGAAAATGGGAGGAGGCGTGCTGCGTGCAAGCTCGCCGGGCGGTTCCATCCCGCGCACGCTGATTGGCAGCTGGGCAATCGCCGCTTGGCGGCTCACCGGTAATCGCGATCGTGAAACTGTATCCATCCCCCAGGGCGTTTGTTTTCCGGGTCCCGATGTGTCCAGTGGATGAGGCCGCCTTTCTCATTGTACTCATATTCTCCATGGACGGTCACCGAGTCACCGGGGGAAACCGGCACGCGCGGGGCGAGGTCGATGTTATGGGCGATGAGTACGGTGTGGTTGGAGGGGAGGCGGAGGATGAATCGCTGGTGGCCCGAGCCCTCACGGTCGTCCGGTAGGAGACGTTCTACGCGGCCGGTGACCTCCACGGTGATGCCGGAGAGCCGCTGTTGGTAAGCCGTTTCAACGTCGGCGGCGCGTGTCGATGAGAGAGGGAATGGCGAGAGGGCGGGGCGGGAGACGGGTTGATAGGTCCAGACGAGCAGGGCCAGCGTGCTCGCTGGTAGGAGGATCCACCATCGGCTTTGCAGCTTCGGGTTCATTGGTGGGCCTCTCGAGGGCGGAGTCGTCGGGGCGGGTGGACGAGAAAGGTGATCACGACCAGAGCTCCAAAGAGCAGTAACCAGCTGTCAACGCTCATCCCGAAGCAGAGTAGAACAAGAGGCGGTCCGTCACTCGCCGAGAGACTATGTATACGCCCTAACGTGACACCAGGAGGTGTAGCGTGAACCCTCCTCGGAGGTCACCTCGTCTTCTTCATCGCCTCGATCAAGACCTTCGCGACCTCGGGCCGCGAGAATTCCACAGGGGGGACGACGCCGTTGCTCAGCATCTCGCGGACCTTGGTTCCGGAGAGGGCGACGTGGTGGGTGGGATCGTGCGGGCAGGTCTTGGTCGAGGCCATGCCAACGCACTGCTTGCAGTAGAACGTGTGGTCGAAGAAGAGCGGGGTGATGCCCAGTTCACCGTTTTTGAATTCCGAGAAGATGTGGTGAGCGTCGAACGAGCCGTAGAAGTTGCCCACCCCCGCGTGGTCGCGACCGACGATGAAGTGGGTGCAACCGTAGTTCTTGCGGACTAGGGCGTGGAAGATCGCCTCGCGCGGCCCCGCGTAGCGCATCGCCGCGGGGAGCACGCCGAGGAGCGTTCTAGTCTTGGGGTAGTACTGATCCAGCAGGACCCGATAACACCTCATCCTGACGTCGGCGGGGATGTCGTCCGCCTTGGTTTCGCCGACCAGGGGATGAATGAAGAGGCCGTCGACGATCTCCAGCGCGCACTTCTGGATGTACTCGTGCGCCCGGTGGATCGGGTTGCGGGTTTGAAACCCCACCACGGTCTTCCAGCCGCGCTCGGCAAACGCCTTGCGGGTGTCGGCGGGGTCCAATCGGTCTTCACGGAAGTCCTGGTGTTCTTGCCTTCGAAGCACGTCCACCGTTCCGCCCAAGAGCACGTCGCCGCGCTTGAAGAGATAGTCGACGCCCGGGTGTTTGGTATCTTCGGTTCGATAGATCGCGCGTGCGGCATGAGACTTGTCGCGCTGGTAGCGCTCTTCCAAATGAAGGATCGCGAGCACGGTCCCTCGCTCGTCGGTTAACGCGACGTCGCGCCCGTCGTGGAGGGGCTTGGCCTGTTCTTGATCCACGGCGAGGATGATCGGTAGGCTCCACGGCAGGCCGTTGGCCAGGTGCATCGCGTCGCGAACGCTCTCGTAATCCTTGCGCCCCATAAAGCCCTCGATCGGGCTGTATGCCCCGACCGCGATCAAGTCGAGATCGGATTGTTCGCGCGCGTTGAGCGCAACCTTGGGCAGTCCGGCGGCCGTCCGGTCGAGTTCGGGGCGCTGTTCCTTCGGCACCATACGGTTGACGAGGGTTCCGCCATGGGGGATGGAACGGTTGGGCATGTCGCAACTCCTTATTGAAGATGGCAGTAAAAAGACCGACACCCCTCAAACAATGGGGGTGTCGTAAAGGGTTTTCGCAGGGCGTAGGCGATACGCCCGCCTCTCTTGGTCGTTACTCCGCCTTGTTCTCGATCACCAAGCGGTAGTGCCCAGCTTCTTCCTCTAACGAGATCACGCGGTAGCCATCGCTCTTCACGCTGCGGGGGACGTTCTCGGCCGGCTCGCCGGCGTCCAACAAGACCTCCAGAATCTGCAGCGGCTCCATCTCTTCGAGCTGCAGCTTCGTTTTGACGTAGTTCATCGGGCACGCCACGCCGAGCAGATCGAGCTTGATCGCCGGAGCTGATGCTCCGCTCGTTGCAGCCGCGGAGGGTGCGGCTGGCGTTGCCGCCGTGTCGCGACCGACCTTCAAGGACGCGTCGATCTTGCTAAACGCCGTCCTGCACGCTGCAACCAGCGTTTTGGCTTCATCGACATAGGCCTTGGCGCCTTCGGTCGTCAAATGGTTCTTGAGGGTTTCGGATCGCGCCCGGAGCGCTTGATACGCGTTCCTGGCGATCACGCCCTTCTCCACCATGCGCTGCTCGAACTCTTTGAGTACTAGCTCGTGGCTGGTGGGCTCGATCGCTTGCGTGACCAACAAGCCCTTGGCCGCGGCGACCACCCCCAACTCGGCGCGCGTGACCGCGTCCACCGGTTTACCTTTTTCGAGCAACACCGCGGCGTGGGCAAGTTCGTACTTGGCGTCTTCGAAGTGCTGTTCGACCATGTTGATGACGCCACCCGCGCATTCTCCAGCGCCCGCCTCATCCAGGCTGAAGGGCTCGTTCGAGCCGTAGTCGAGATACTGCGTCGGGGCCTTCTCGAAATCGGGCAGGCTATTGTACGGGGCCAGCGCCTCTGCGATCGGAGTCTTGCCGACGCGATCGATGAACGCCGTAAACGCTTCACCGGGTTGCCGTTGCTCCCGGTAGAGGGCGAGCACGCGATCAACGACCTCGGGGAGGCGTTTGGCAGGGTATTTCCCGGCCAGTACGCCGAAGACCACCCCTTGATCGGTCGAGCGGCCTCCGAGGTGGAGCTGGTACGCGGGGATGAGGCGGCCGCCGATCTTATGGCCCAGGCCGTGGAACCCGATGGCGGCGATGTGGTGCTGCGCGCAGGAGTTCGGGCAGCCGCTGATCTTGATGTCGATGCCTTGGAGGTCGTTGGCCTGGACCGCGCCAGTTTCCTCGAGATGGTCGGTCAACGCGCGGCCGACGCCCTTGGACGACGTGATCCCGAGGCCGCAGGTATCGGCGCCTGGGCACGCGATCACATCTCCGACCCGCTGCGCTCCGGGCCGGCCGAGCCCGATCGCGCACAGTGCCTCATAGAGCGCGGGGATGTCGGCATCGGCGACCCAACGCAACAGGAAATTCTGCGTGACGGTGGTACGGATCGTTCCGTGTGCGAAACGATCGGTGATCCCGGCGAGTCCGCGGAGCTGATCGGCTTTCAAATCGCCGATCGTCAACGTGACAAGTGCAGTCGAGTAACCGGGTTGCTTCTGCGCTCTGACGTTGGTGGCCCGCCACGCGGCGTATTCCGGAGGCAGTTTCGACCCGTTTTGCGGCGGCCGCGGCGAGCCGTTCGACGGGACAGGTTCGGGTGCAAGATCGAACCGGGTCAGGCTGGCCGCGGTACGCCCGTCGCGCAAGAAGGCGTATTCTTCGGTGTACATCGCGTAGAACTTTTCGAATCCGACTTTTTCGATGAGGAACTTGATCCGCGCGAGGCTCTTGTTCTTTCGGTTTCCGTGACGGTTGAAGACTCGGAGCACGGCCTCGCAGCGGAGGTGAAGCTCCTCGGCCGGCACCCATTCCTCCAAGAGGTATGGTTTCCTCGGGCTGGCGCCGAGCCCCCCGCCGACGGTCAAGCGAAAACCGACTCGCTCGCGGCCGTCGACGACCTGTTTGACGGCCAAGACGCCGAGGTCGTGGATGCCGGTGAGCGCGCAATCGGTTGCACACCCCGAGAAGGCGAACTTGAACTTTCGCGGCAGATTTTCGCAGACCGGATTGCGGAGGAAGTGATAGGCGATGGCGTGCGCGTATGGCGTGACGTCGGTCACCTCGCCGGGGCAGACGCCGGAGTAAGGACAGGCCGTGACGTTGCGCACGGTGTTCCCGCACGCTTCGCGGGTGGTCAACCCGACCTCGGCCAGTTGCCGCATAATGTCGGCGGTGTGTTCGAGCTTCACGAAGTGGATCTGGACGTCTTGGCGCGTCGTCACGTGCGCGACGCCGGTGGAGTAGCGCACGCTGATGTCGGCCAGACGTTCCAGTTGCGGGGGCGTCATCCCGCCGAACGGAATCTTGATCCGAACCATCTGGACGCCGTCCTGTCGCTGGCCGTAGATACCGTGCTGAAGGCGAAAACGGCGGAAGACCTCCGGGTGGATTTCGCCGCGGAGAAAACGCTGGGCTTCCTGCTCATAATGGTCGATTTCCTCCTGGATCTCTCGAGGAATCGAACGGATGCCGATGTCGGTCTGTGCCATGGCGTGCTCCTTCGAGCGCTTACTTCGTAGTCGGCGCGTTCGCGTGACTATGCAGGCCGCATTCTTTGTGTTCCGGCGACTCCCACCACCACCGGCCGGCGCGAACATCCTCCCCGGGTTTAATCGCGCGCGTGCACGGCGCGCAACCGATGCTGGGGAAACCCTGGTCGTGAAGTTTATTATAGGGGATTTTGTTGGTTTTGACGTATTCCCAAACGTCGCTCTCGGACCAATTGATCAGCGGGTTGATCTTGGCGATACCGCCGTGCGCTCCGTCCCACTCGATCATCGGCGTGGCGGCGCGGGTCACGGCCTGGGCGCTGCGCAGCCCCGTGATCCACGCCTTCATCCCCGCCAGCGCGCGCCCTAAGGGCTCCACCTTCCGGACCCCGCAACACTCCTTCCGATTCTCGATGCTATGGTAAAAAAGGTTCACACCCTTGGCCCGTACCATCTTCTCGACGGCGTCGTGCTGGGGAAAGTAGGCTTCGATCGTCACGCCGTAGCGATCGCGGATCGCGTCCATGACCTCGTAGGTTTCGGAGTGCAACCGACCGGTGTCTAGGCAAAAAATCCGAGGGGATGAGTGCAGTTTGGACAACATATCGACGAGCACCACGTCCTCCGCGCCGAAACTACAGGCCAGCGTCACCGCGGATCCGAATTCAGCGAGCGCCCATTTGAGGACGGCTTGCGGCGGTTGGGGGAGGAAGCGGGCGTTGTCAGACTGTAATTGTTCCTGGCGAGATGACGCAGCAGCGGACTTCATGCGAGTTGCGCTCCTTGGGGTGGAGCACGCCCATCACGACGACGGGGTGCCTGGTGTCGTGGCCGCCAGACTCATCGGCCGCTCGTGTTTGCTCTTTTGCCTAAAATCCTCATAAAATTGCGACTATCCGACTAACTTACTAGGAATTGGATTTAACTATACGAGAGCCGGGAATACCCTGTCAAGCGCAGACCGAGAGCCGTCAAGAACCTGTGTGGCGCCGTCCGTGGCGCCCGCGACTTGTGCTCAATCGCTCCCTTCTGGTATCGTATCCGTCGTGAAGCGCTTGGCGGTGAGGTGAATGGATATTCCCTGGCACGCCATTGTTGCTATCGTCGCACTCGTCCTAGCCAACGGATTCTTCGCCGCCGCCGAAATCGCCATCATTGCCGTCCGAAAGAGTCGGATTCTCCAATTGGTGGAGGCCGGGAAGCACCGCGCGCGTGAAGTGCAGCGTCTCCAGGCCGATCCCGACCGCTTCCTCGCGACGATCCAGATCGGTATCACCGTAATCAGCGCGTTGACCGGCGCCGTCGGGGGCGTCACCGCGGTCGAAGACCTCAAGCCGTATCTCGAACAGATTCCGTACCCCTTTCTTCGAAACGCCAGCGAGGGGATCGCGCTCGCAATCGCGGTGGGGGCGATTTCCTACCTCTCGCTGATCTTCGGCGAACTCGTCCCCAAGTCGTTGGCCCTCCGCTACCCGGAACAGATCGCGCTGTGGGTGGCCAGACCGATCGATTGGCTCGCTCGGATCTCGTCGGTCGTGATCAAGCTGCTGACGTGGTCCAGTCGTCTCCTCCTCAAACCGTTCGGGGCGATGCCGCAAAATGCCTTCGTCTCGGAAGAAGAGATCAAGAGCCTGCTGATCGAGGGACGGGAAAAAGGCGTTTTCGATTCCGCTGAGCAGGAATTGATTCATTCGGTGTTCGAGTTCACCGATATCTCGGTCAAAGAGGTGATGGTACCCACCCCCAAGATCCACGCGATTAAACTGGACACTCCGACGGAGGATGTTCTGGCGGACATGGTGGAGAACAAATTTTCCCGTTACCCCGTGTACCGGGAAGATCTCAACGACATCTGCGGTATTTTGTACTATAAAGACTGCATGGAGGCGGCGGTACGACGCAAGACGGTTGATCTCAAATCGGTCATGCACCCCGCGTATTTCGTGCCCGAAAGCATGAAGGTGAGCCACCTCTTGAAGGAAATGCAACGTCGCCACACCCAGATGGCCATCGTCGTGAACGAATACGGGAACGTGGAAGGCTTGGCGACGATGGAGGATTTGATCGAAGAGATCGTGGGCGAGATTCGGGACGAGTACGATCTGGAAGAGCGCCCGGTCGAGCGGCTCAAGGACGGATCGCTCGTGGCGGACGCCGCCCTCTCGGTGCGCGATCTGAACGAAGAATACGGCCTTCCGATCCCCGAATCTCCCCTCTACGAGACACTCGGGGGATTCGTGATGGCCCAGCTCCAAAATATCCCCAGAAGCGGTGCCATCACCTACTTCAATCAGTACAAGTTCACGATCGTCGATATGGAAGGGCGGAGGATCATGAAAGTCAAAATCGAAAAAACCCCCGTCGCCGACAAAAGTGCCGTGCCTTCTTCGGGGCGCGGATAAAACCGCTGCTACCCGCCGTCTCGCACCCGCCCCTGATACAACCGGCGTAAGGCTAAAGCGATCGGACCCGGTCGGCCGCCGCCGATCGGTCGGCCGTCGACCCTCGTCACCGGTAGGACCTCCATCCCAGTACTGGTGAGAAAGGCTTCGTCCGCGTTTTGTAAGTCCTCCGGACTGAACGGCGCCTCGTCGCACGCGAGCCCTTCGCGGCGCGCGAGGTCAATCACCACGCCGCGGGTGATGCCGGGCAGGAGTCCGACCGAGGGGGGTGGAGTGATGATCCGACCGGCGTCGACGCAAAAGACGTTGCTGACGCTCCCTTCGGCCACGAGGCCCGTCTCGGTACAGAGCACCCCTTCGTCTGCTCCACGCGCCATGGCCTCGCGCTTGGCCTGGATGTGCGCCAGACGATTGAGCGATTTAATCGCCGAATCGAGCGCCGAAGCCGGAATTCGAACAGTGGTGACGACCGCGATCGAGACGCCGTCGCGGTACAGATGTGCGGGGTATCCAGAAAATGGCCTTCCGACGACGACCACGGAGGGCCGCGCCGTGGGGTCCGGTTCCCAGCCGTCCGACCCGCCACGCGTCACGGTGGTCCGGATCAGGGCATGGCCGAATCCGTTCCGACTGATGACCTCCCGCACGAGCGCCGACAGAACGTCCTCAGGCGGAAGCCCTCCAATGCCCAGCGCTTGCGACGACACGCTGAGCCGCCCGAGGTGCTCGCCCAGGAGAAAGGGACGACCGTCGTACACGCGAAGGGTATCGAAGACCCCGTCGCCGTACCGGAAGCCCCGGTCGTGGACCGAGACCGCGGCGTCCCGGTCCGGCACGAAGGCCCCGTTGACGTACGCCCACATGGTCTACCGCAACGCGTCGAAGAGGGCCTGAGCCTTGTAAAGCGTTTCCGAATATTCTCGCTCGGGTTCCGAGTCGGCGACGATGCCGGCCCCCGCGTGCAGGACGACCTCGTTCCGATGCACGACGAACGTTCGGATGACGATGTTCCAATCCATGTCGCCCGACCACGAGAGGTATCCGATCGAGCCGGTATAAAGGCCGCGGGGGACCGGCTCGAGCTCCTCGATGATGTCCAGACAACGAATCTTCGGCACGCCGGTCACGGTGCCGCCGGGAAACACGGCGTCAAGCAGATCGAATCCGGTTGCGCCGTGGCGCAACCGGCCCCTCACGTTGGAAACGATGTGGATCACGTGCGAGTAGCGCTCGGTACCCATGAACTCGTCGACCTTCACGCTCCCGTAGGCGCATACCCGGCCGAGGTCGTTTCGTTCGAGATCGACCAACATCACGTGCTCGGCCCGCTCCTTCGAGTTGAGAAGGAGTTCCGCCGTGAGAGACGTGTCTTCGACCGGTGTCCGTCCTCGGGGTCGGGTGCCCGCGATCGGACGGGTGTCCGCTTCACGCCCGGAGAGACGCACGAGGCGCTCGGGAGACGAGCTGACGACCTGCGTGTGGCCCAGATTTACATAGGCGGCGAAGGGCGCCGGGTTGATCGCCCGCAGGCGCCGATACAGCTCGAAAGCATCGTGATCGTCCCAGGCCGCCGTGAACCGGTGCGCCAGGTTGGTCTGGAAGATGTCGCCCGCTGCGATGTAGGTCTTCGCTCGTTGGACCATCTCGCAATAGTCGGCTCGGGACATGCAGGGCGAAGCGATTAGCGGCGGGAAAGAAACGGGCTTCTCCTGAACCGAGGCGGCGGCCCGGGTCTCGATTCCAGCGGCGAGCGCATAGAGCCGCTCGCGGCCCTCGGCGAACAAGCGCGTCCGAGGTTCGGCACGGAAGCGCTCGCCTGACGGGCAAAAGGCCAGCACGAGGGTGTGCTCCATGTGATCGAACACCACGACCAGATCGACGAACAACCAACACACGTCGGGAAACTCAGAGCGCCTGAGCGCGGTGCCCGCGCGACGATGGCGGCGCGAAAGTCCGTATCCCAGGCAGCCGACCGCTCCGCCGAGAAATGGGGGCAGCCCGCGGACGGGTGTCACCGTAGACCGCGCCCACACCCCTCGCAGGTAGTCGAAGGGGTCTCCGGTCCATGTGGAGATCCCGCCGGCCTCCCAGGATTCGACTCGGTCGCCATGGGCCGTGACGATACGGTAAGGATCGCCGCCGAGGAACGAATACCGTCCCTGCATGGTCGTCACGCCGCCGGGCGGAGGGCTGCTCTCGAGTAAAAAAGACGGTCGCGAGCTGGGGAAGAGAGGGTAGAGATCAGGGGGGATGAGCGATCGGATGGGCAACGTGCCGATCAACGGAAGCGGGGTGGAGCTGTCGCGAAATGCCGCTTCGTTGATGATCACCCGCCCATCTTGGCGTAGCCCCCGCGGCGAAGTCAAGCCGCAGAGCCTCGCCACCCTTCCTTCGGCGGTTTTGACAGCGATTAAGCCGTTGTTATACTTGCCATGTGTTACATCCCGATCGGCCGATGTCGTTCATTCCGATGTGTCCATTCTGCGTCAGGTGCTGCTCCCCCCTGCCCACCACGCTGGATGATCGACGGACATGTCAGTAGGCCCATCGAACGCCGTCCAGCCGGCCCAGTCCGACGCGCCCGACAAGGAAGAAATTGAGTCGGCTCGGGAGGTGATGCGCGCGCTGGCCAAGACCCTGAAGGCCTACAAGATGTATTTGCCGGAACATGCGTTCCGGCGTCGATTTCGCGAGGACCTGCACGCTCGTTTCCGCCACCATTTCGATCGACACGGCGATCTGGTCCTGACCGTCAAGCCCTACGAATTTTGGTACGGACCGGTTGCCGTCTACGAAGAGCCCAATCGCTTCGAGAATTTGGCCTTCCGATGCTCGGCGGATGGTTTGCGGGAATTGACCTTTCAGCAGGGCTTGGCGGTGGAAGAGATCGAAGGATTCATCGGCATACTTTCTGGGGATACGCGGCCTCTCGACGAGGACATCGTGACCCGATTATGGGAGGCGGGGTTTGCCCACATCCTGTATCTGGTGGCCGATACGACCGACGAATCAGGCGACCCGAGTCTCGCGACCGGTGCGGTCACGGCCGCCTCAGCCCAGCAGGCGACGGGTCAATCCGATGCCGAAGAGAACGCGGCGGCCGACGCCGGTTTCGCCGGCGAAGCGAGCATCCCTGTCGGTCTGCCGGACGAATCGGACACCCAGGTCTATGTTTTGAGCGAAGAAGAAATCCTCACCCTGCAGCGCGAAGTGGTGGAGGACGCCGAACAGGACTTCGTCGCCCAGCTCATCGATATTCTCACCTCGATGTTGGTTCTCGATGACGACGAGCAATCGTTCCTCGAGGTGCTCAATATTCTGGACGAGATCATTGTGACCAGTCTTCGCCAAAGCCAGCCTCGTCGTGCGACCGAGGTGCTGAAGCAACTGCTCACTCTGGGTGGGCCCGAGTCGAAGATTTCGGATCGCAGCCGGGCATTGATCCGCGTCGTCTGGACGGAGTTGGGGACCTGGGAACGCCTGGCCCCCCTCGAGGAGGCTCTCAACCAGCGAGGGGCGTGGGATGGGAATGATCTGGTGGAGTACCTGCACCTCTTGCCGCCGTCCTCGGTGGCCGGGTTGATCACGTTGCTCGAGCGTGTCCAGACGGCAAAGGGCCGTCGGATCGTGTGCGACGTTTTGATCAATCTCGGGAAAGACGACGTCGAGACCATTGTCCGACGACTGCCCTCTGCTCCGTGGTATCTGGCGAGGAACCTGATCTACGTTCTGGGGGGGCTGGGAGACCTTCGCGCGTTGCCGGCGCTCGATGCGGCGACACGCCATCCCGAAGTCCGCATTCGGAAAGAAGCCTTGAGGGCCTTGGAAGTGATCGGAGGGACGCGAGTCAGCGAGATGATCCCGCGATGGCTTGGAGACCCCGACGAAAGCGTTCGTCTCCTCGTCATGAAGACGGCCCGGAAATTTCCCTCGGCGAAAACCATCGAGACCTTGAGCGCGATGATCATGGAGAAGAGCTTTGCCCGACGCACGGAAGCGGAACAGCGGGAGTTGTTCGACACGCTCGCGGACATCGGAGCGGAGGCCATTCTCCCGTTGCTCAGGTCGCTGATCACGCGGAAACGATCGTGGCCCTGGCGTTCGTTGGAAAGCTCCGACCGTCGGGTTTGGTATGCCGTGGAGGCCGCGAGGCGGATCGGGACGCCGGCTGCCGCTGAGCTGCTCAAGGACACCGCGGCGACCGCAAGCGGCTCGATCCGCGAGGAGGCGCGTCGCGCGTTGCACGAACTGCAGCGGGCGCCCTGTCGCGTCGGAGAACGATGAGCGACCCCGCGCCGCGCGAGGCGAACCCCAAAGTCTTTGAGGCTTTAAAGGGCAGCCGCATTCGAGACGAAAATCTGAACCGTCTCGGGAAACGGTTGGTCTACCAGGTTCATATCCTCCTGAAAACCGCCCACATCCATTTGGCCGGCAACGCGGCGTTGGCGCAGCCATCGGAACGGCTGGTCAAGACCGTTGACGAGATCCTGGAATGGCGCGGAGCGGCTCATCTCCACCACGAGGGCGACCATTTGTACCTGGATGACCTTCGTCTCAAGATGGATTTGGAGGGCTATATCGGATTTACCGAGGTCATCGACAACTTCCGCCGGCGCGAAATCGGGAGCGTCAGGTTTTTGGACGACGTGAGTCCTCAGGAAGTTATCGAGTTCGCGCACCTATGGATGACGACGTCGACCGCCGACGCGCTGCAGGAACGCCTGTCCGAACGCGGCGTGCAACACATCACGATCGAGCCGCCGGCCGTTCACACCCCGTCGGTGCGTCCCGAGCGGGTGACGCAGAAGGCGGTAGCCAAGCGTACGTATTTTCGCACGATCACGGCCGTGGCGGAGGTGATGGAGAGCGTCAAGCTCAAACAGGCGGTCGGGGTCAAGAAGTCCAAGCGCGTGGTGCAAGGGTTGGTGGACATGATGCTGCAGGACGAGATGACGCTGCTGGGGCTCACGACGCTGCGAAGTCACGATGAGTACACCTACAGCCACTGCGTGAACGTCTGTATCCTGGCGTTGGCGATCGGGCAACGGTTGGGGTACGAACGCTCGCACCTCTCCGATCTGGGCATTGCCGCGTTGTTCCATGACGTCGGGAAAGCCGAGATTCCGCTCGACGTCCTGAATAAAGCCACCGATTTCACGCCGGAAGAATGGGACGTAATCCGCCGGCATCCGATCCTGGGCGTCAAGAGCTTGCTCCGCCTCAAGGGCTTGGACGACATTTCGACCAAGATCGTCATCGCCGGATTCGAACATCATCTCAATTATGACCTGTCCGGGTATCCCCGGTTGGCGACGCCGAGAAAGCTCACCCTGTTCGGGCGCATCATCTCGCTCGCCGATTGCTACGATGCGATGACCGCGTCTCGGGTGTACAATCGGATTCCGCTCGCTCCCGACAAGGCACTCCGATTGATGCTCAAAAAGAGCGGCACCGCCTATGATCCCTTGCTGATGAAGGTCTTTGTCAATTGCATGGGGCTGTATCCCGTGGGCACGATCGTGACGTTCGACACGGGGGAGCTGGGGGTGGTGATCGGAGCGCACCCGTCGCCGGACCGGCGGGGCCGCCCCATCGTGAAGCTCATCCGCGATGGATCGGGACACGAGATCGACGGGGACACGATCGATCTGGCCGATCCGGCCCTTTCGCCGACGCGGCGGATCGCGTCCACCGCGGACGCCGCGTCGATGCAGATCGACCTCTCCCGGTTGTTCCTCTAGCGCCGTTCGATCGACCCTCCCCTTGATTTCTCGAGTCGCGTAGTGTATTTCTATGCCGGCTCTGTGGTGGAGCATGGTGTTCCGCCTCGGAATACATTGCCAATCACCGATGCGAAGGGAGGTGAAAAAATGAAGAAACTAGTCGTGATGTCTTTGGTTGCCGCTCTTGCGTTCTTGCCGATGACGGGATGTGAATCCAAGAAGCTCAAGGATGAGAACGTCAGCCTTAAGCAGAAAGTGGACTCGTTGACCAATGAAAAGAACGGCCTGGCGGCAAAGGCCGACGAGTTGAGCAAGGCCAATGCTGATCTCCAGCAGAAAGCCAGCGAGCTGGAAAAAAAGGTTGAGGAACTGTCCAAATCCGCTTCGAAAACCCCAGCCAAGAAGGCGCCGGCAAAAGCTCCTGCAGCGCCCGCCAAAGCCCCAGTCAAAAAGAAATAGCCGTTTCAGCAGAAGGGCGGACCGTGTCGGTCCGCCCTTCGTTTTCTCGCGTATGGCTGGTTGTCAGCGTTCTTTACACGGCGATCGGCCATGCGATAGGATAGCGACCGCATGACTCCGTGGCGTCGCATGCTGGCCTTCCCGTTCCACGAGACAAGGAGGATTCTTCGTGGGCTCCACCTGAGCACGAAGTTGCTCCTCATGCTCTGCGGGTTAACCGCCCTCTCGATCGGATCCCTCTTCCTGTTTTACGCCTATAACGAGCGATTGCTGGTCCAGGAGGTCACGGACAACGTGAAGGACCTGTCGTCGGCGATCCAGATCAGCGTAGAGGAACTGACCAGTCGAGAATCCACGAACGAAGGGAGGCTGCGTGACTACGTCAACCGGCTGACGAAAAAGGGGGTCAAAGAAATCTCGATCATCAGCAACGCCGAGGAAATTATCGCGAGTTCCAATCCCAGCCGGGTCGGCTTGAAATTCAACCCTCGCCGTAAAGACCTGTTCATTACCGCCAAGCTCGGGGAAGAAGGTGCCGGTGCGCAGACCCACAATCTGCTGGTCCCGATCGTGGTGGGCAAGCAGCAAATGGGATACGCCCACATCATCTTGGTGATGGACGACTACGAGCGACTCCTCCGATCGAACTTCGTGACCCGGCTGCTGGTGACGGGCGGCATCTTCGGCTTGGGGATGGGGCTCACGTTGTTTTTGTCCTGGCGGTATACGCGTCCGATCTATCAGGTGGTCGACGTCGCAAAGCAGGTGGCGGCAGGCGATCTCAGCCCCGTGCTTCCCGAGGAACGCAGCGACGAGATCGGCGAACTGACGGCCAGCGTCAACGAGATGGTGCGAAAGCTTCGGGAGCAAAAGGTCTTGGAGGACCGTCTCCGACAAGCCGAGCAGTTTTCGGCGCTGGGGCATCTGGCGGCCGGAATCGCGCACGAGATCCGCAACCCCTTGAACTTCATCAGCCTCTCGATCGATCACGTCAGGGATCTGGTCAGACAGGACCAGGCCACGCCGCTGGGCGAAGTTCCGGCGCTGCTCGGCAACATCAAGACCGAGATCTTCAGGCTCAACCAGATGATCGAAAGTTTCTTGCGGTATGGCAAGCCGATGAAGCTGTCTCGTCGCTGGATGCCCCCTCGGGAGATCCTCGACGACGTGATCGCCTTGATCCGACCCAAGGCCGATGAAACCGGGATGAGGCTGTGCATCGACGCGGATGAGGTCCCTTGGTGTTGGATCGACGGCGAGCAGATCAAGACGTGTCTGATGAATATCGTGGTGAACGCGTTTCAATCCATGCCGGGATCCGGTACGCTGCGTATCGCGACGGGCGTGGACCGCTCGGAGCCGACCGCTCCCCGCGTGCGCATGGTGTTCGCCGACACCGGAACGGGCATCGCGCCAGAGGACCTCGTGCTGGTTTTTCAGCCATACTTCACCACCAAGAAACTGGGGATCGGTCTCGGATTGGCGTTGACGAAACGGATCATCGAAGAGCACGGGGGCACCATCGGCATCGAGAGCAGGCTTGGCGAGGGGACCACGGTGACCGTGCTGATCCCGGTGGGATCCGAGGAGAAGACGTGATGCGGGAACGCGTGTTGATCGTCGATGACGAACGGTCGCAGCGTGACATCCTCCAGCGTATTTTGGAGGCCGAAGGGTACGAGGTGCGGACGGCCGGGACCGCGCGAGAGGCGGTCTTGCGCCAACGCGGCTCGCCGTGCGCGGTGGTGCTGAGCGACGTCAAGATGCCGGACACGGACGGGGTATCCATCCTCGACGATCTCCTGACCGTCAATACGGCATCGAGCGTGATCCTCATGACGGCCCACGGTACGATCGACTCTGCGGTGGAGGCGATGAAGAAAGGGGCGTTCGACTACCTGACGAAACCGTTGGATAAGGACGAGCTCATCATTGCGATCGGGAGGGCGTTCGAACGCATTGCGTTACTCCAGGAAAATAGGCGGCTCCGCCAAGAGCTGGAGGATCGGTGCCGGGTCGGCGGGCTGATCGGACGGCATCCCTCGATGCAGGCCATCATCCGAGTGGTCAAGAAGGTCGCGGCCAGTCCCTCGACGATTTTGATCCTGGGAGAGAGCGGCACCGGCAAAGAACTGATCGCGCGGGCGATTCACGCCGAAAGCCCGCGGAGCGACCGACCATTCCTGGCGATGAACTGTGCGGCGATCCCCGAAACCTTGATGGAGAGCGAGCTGTTCGGCTACGAGAAGGGGGCGTTTTCCGGGGCGACGGCACGGGGCATCGGGCTATTTGAGGCCGCTCATCGCGGCACGATCTTCCTTGATGAGATCGGCGATCTGGGATTGGGCCTGCAAGCCAAGATCTTGCGGACGCTTCAAGAACGCACGATCCGGCGCATCGGCGGACAGGAAGAAGTGCCGATCGATGTGCGGGTCGTTGCCGCAACCAACAAGCATCTGGACCAGGAGATCGCCGCGGGACGGTTTCGCCAAGACCTCTTCTACAGGCTCAACGTGGTCACGATCCAGGTTCCACCACTTCGGGAACGAGCATCCGATATCCCGTACTTGGTGGAGGCGTTCGTTGCCAAGTACGGATCGCGAAATGGAGGGAAGGTGAAAGCCGTTTCGAAGGACGTGCTGCGACTCTTAATGGACTTTCCGTGGCCTGGGAACGTTCGGCAGCTCGAAGCGAGCATTGAGCGAGCCGCTCTGCTGTGCGAGGGGGAGGAAGTTCAGGTCGAGGATCTGCCGCCAGAGATCCGTCAGCCTGCGATCGCCGGTTCACCACCCTTTCAGCTCCCTCCAGGGGGGCTTTCGCTAGAGCAGCTTGAGCGCATGCTGATCGACCAGGCGATGGCTCAGAGCGGAGGTGTGATCGCTAGGGCCGCCAAGCTGTTGGGGCTTTCCTACAAGACTCTGCAATATCGCCTGGAAAAAAATAGAACCAAAGAAACCAAAGAAACGACCGAACATTCCACTACCGCAAATCAGGCACACGATGACCTCAATTCGGGTAGTAGGAACGACCCTTCGGTTGAGGCTCATTCATAACTGGCTGAATGGTCGTGACTTTCAATCACTTACGGATCTGGCACGCCCCATGCTTTCCACAAACTCCCCGGAAAGGGGGTGATCACGGATGAAGCGATGGATGAACCTAGCCGTCACGATGGCGGCGGTTGTAGCGTTCGTTGGATTCGCCTATGCCGCTGTGGCATCAATGAGCGGCGAGGTGACCAAGTACGAGGCAGCCAAGAGTATTTCGATGAAAGATGCCAAAGGGAAAGTGCACACCCTGCAGATTAGCAAGGACACCAAGGTGGAAGGCGAGGTGAAGGTCGGCACCAAGGTGACGGTGGAAACTGAAGGAAAGAAAGCTCATAGCATCAAAGCTGCGGCGGCGAACTAGGGCTGTCGTGACAATACACCGTTCCGGGACGGCGGGGCCCCCCGCCGTCCCGGAACGGGATGTGGACGATTCGACCGGGAGGATGGGATGAAGCGAACGCGTAGTGCGGCAGGAATAGTGCTGGCGGTATTGCTCGTTCTTCCGCTGGTGTCGGGGTGCGAATCCAAACAGCAGCGAGAAGAGAACGCCAAACTCAAAGGGCAGGTGGCATCCTTGACCCAGCAGAAAACTGATATGCAGAAGCGGGTTGACGAGGCTACCCAAGAACACGGCAGACTCCAGGCCAAAGTCGACGAACTGACCAAGAAGATCAGCGAGGCGGAAGCGAAGAAGGCCGCCCCGAAACCCGCGGCTAAAGCGCCGGCCAAACCGGCGCCCAAAGCGGCGACCAAGCCGGCTCCAACCAAAAAGTAAGCCCGCTTCCCAGACCGCCGGGGCTTGCTCGTGAGGGCAAGCCCCGCGTGCTGTGTCCGTATCCACCCCCTCTTGCCCCAGGAATTTTGAGGCCGTACTCCGCCAGAAAGACCTTTTTGGTTTCCCTGGTTGACAGTCTCCCGCGACCCTCTATAGTTAGTTCACGCCCGTCTGAATTCGACCGATCCGTTCGTGGGGAGCCCGTATGGATGAGGAAAACACCATTCGCCCGGATGTCAGTCACCCGTACCTCGTTGGCATCGGGCCATCCGTTCCGGTGCTGAGGGTGCTGAGCGGTCCCTTAGAGAGCCGGCAGTACCAGTTGGACAACGAGATCTGCCTGATCGGTCGCGACCCCGAATCGGATATCGTGATCGATCAAAAAGAGGTGTCGCGCAAACACGCCAAGGTCATGCGGATGGCGAGCGAATACGTTCTGATGGATCTCCAGAGCGCCAACGGGGTCTATGTGAACAATCTCAAATTGCAACGGTCCGTCCTCGCGCATGGTGATGTGTTCCAGATCGGATCCTGCGTCTTTCAGTTTATCTGGAACCGCACCGTCCCTGAACGGTGACATGATCATCGCGGACCGAGGATGAAGCGCCGACCATCCCCCACACGAACGGGACCGAGGCCCCGCACGCCCGCGAGAGCTCGCCGAAGAATTGATCCCAGCTTGCCCGTTCTCTCCGCCCTGATGAGAAACCTCCCTGGGATGGTCTACCGATGCCGGAACGATCGGGAGTTGACCATGGAATTCGTCAGCGACGGGTGCTTCGACCTCACGGGGTATCGCCCCGCGGAGTTGCTCGAGAGCGGTACCGTCTACCGACAACGAGTCATCCATCCCGACGATCTTGGTTCGGTCGGGGAGGAGATCCAATCCTCGCTGAGGACCAAGCGACCGTTCAAGGTGATCTACCGGATTCAGACCTCGGGGAACGGTCAGAAGTGGGTGTCGGACCAAGGTCAAGGCGTCTTCGCTTCCGACGGAACGCTGTCTGCGCTGGAGGGGTTTGTCAGTGACATCACCGACCGCAAGTTAGCCGAGCAGTCGCTGGCCGATCAAGCGGTTCGAGACGCGCTCACCGGCCTGTACAACCGGCGGTATTTCGACCAGCGGATCGGGTCGGAGCTCGCCAGGGCCGCGCGGAGCCAGCACTGTCTCGCCATCCTGCTGTGCGATCTGGACCACTTTAAGTCCATCAACGACGCGCAAGGTCATCAGGTGGGCGATGACGTATTGCGGGCCGTGGCCGGGACGATTCAGGCGTCGACCCGCGGGACGGACTTGGTCGTGCGCTGGGGTGGGGATGAGATCGTCGTGGTCTTAGCCGAAACCACGCAGGCCGGCGGTCTGATCGCCGCTCAGCGGGTCCGGCAAGCGGTCGGCAAGATGAGCGAAGGCATGAAGATCACGCTCGATCTCAGCATCGGCGTCGCCGTATACCCCGACCATGGGAAGACGGTCGACGATTTGATTCGGATGGCCGATCGCGCCTTATACATCGCGAAAAAGAGCGGCGACAAAATTCACATTGGCGAAGAGCAGTATCCGCTGGATGAGCACGCCATTACCATCGTGTTTCAGCCGATCGTGGACGTGTGGTCGGATCAGATCTTGGGGTACGAAGCCCTGGGGCGGGACCCCCAAGGCCTCGTCAGTATCGGTCAGTTGTTCAAGAAGTATCACGCCGTCGGCCAGTTGGATGAGCTCAAGCGGATCTGTTTTCTGGAACAATTGAAAGTGGCCACCGAAGCTCGGTTGACGCGGGTCTTCCTGAACGTGGACCTCGGCGCGCTCGAGCGCCTCGAACCCGTCCCGAAACCTCCCGGCATCGAGGTGATCTTGGAAATTTCCGAACGGGAGGTACTGCACGACGTCGAGAACCATCTCAAGATTGCGATGATGTGGCGCGCACAAGGGTTCAAATTCGCCATCGATGATTTCGGAGCGGGGTTTGTCTCGCTGCCGTTCATCGCTCGGCTGATGCCCGAGTATATCAAGATCGATCGCTCTCTCGTTCTCCAAGCGGTGTCGTCGGACACGTTCAGGGGGTTCTCCAAGCACCTGCTTTTGGCCCTGCGGATGTATGCAACGGAAGGGATTATCGCCGAGGGCATCGAAACGGAGAAGGAGTTACAGGCGATGAAGGGGGTCGGGATCTTTCTTATCCAGGGTTTTCTCTTGGGCAGACCCCAAAAGCTGCTCTGACCCCGGCCCGACAGCCGTCGGCGTCGGGCTTGACGCTAGATCCGGCGCGACCGCTGGTGATCGTCCGGGACCAAGACGGGATAGGGCGACCCCGGCGTGCGATTCAGTTCGCCGTCCATCGTGTCGAAGACAAAGTCCTTGCCGTCAAAATCGAGAATCTTCGGAATGGGCAGTATGCGGGGAGTTGGGCACGTCCTTCCGGAATGTTCGACGAATTCCTCCGGAAAGTGCTTGAGGATACTTCGAACGATGATGGATTCCGCGTTGATCAAGAAGCACCGCCCTTTGCCGGGCATCCGTTCCGTGATCGACCAGGCCTCGACCATATCTTCTTCGGTCCCGGTCCCCATCTCGACGCTGAGGAGGCGGCGCGTCACTTCGGCCGTGCTCCACCCGCAGGAAAAGCACTGACGGCAGCTCTCGTTTGCGAAGAACCGCGAGAAATTGTAGGCCACGTGCACCATGCACGCGGTGTCGTCGTAGACGATGACGCACCCGGACCCGAGGCCAGAATCCACTTTTTTGAGCGAGTCGAAATCCAGCGGGGTGTCGAAGAGATCCGGCGTGATCAGGCCACACGACGGGCCCCCCGGGAAAGCGGCCTTGAATGTCCGCCCAGGCTTTGGACCGCCGGCGATCTCCAGGAGTTGCGTCATCGTGGTGCCCATGGGGAGCTCGTAAAACCCCGGTTTGGTGACGTCGCCGGACACGGTCCAGATGAAGGTTCCGGGGCTTCGCGGGGTGCCGAAGCTCCGGAACCAATCCGCGCCGTTGCGTAGAATGTGTGCGACGTGTGAAAGCGTTTCGACGTTATTGACGACCACCGGGGATGCCATCCCACCCCCGTTGAAGGGAAGCCCCCACTCGAACGGCTTAACCTGACGCGGCATCGCGGCGTTACCCAGGATCGATTCTAGCATCGCGGTTTCTTCCCCGAACAGGTACGTAGCCGGGCCGATCGAAAGTTCGACGTCGACCGAGCGTCCGGACTTCAACACGTTGGGGCCGATGTACCCCTTTGCTTCGCACTCCGCGAGCGCGGAACGCAGCCGGTCGATCTGTCGAGTGAAAATCTCTTTCACACAAATGAACGCTTTGTCAGCGGGGATTGTCAGCGACGCAATCGCCACCCCCTCGATGAGCTGGTAGGGGTTGAGGAGAAGGAGTGGACGGTCCTTGTACGTGCCGGGTTCACCTTCGGCGCCGTTGCACGCGAGGTACTTCCTGCCGTCGGGTGATTCTTTTTGGCGCGTGCCGGCCCATTTGATACCGGTCGGGAAGCCCGCGCCGCCGCGTCCGCGGAGCCCGGATTTCTTGATTTCGTCGATCACCGCCTCGGGTGACATCGAGAGCGCCTTCTCGAGGCCTCTCCACCCGCCGGTCTTCGCATAGTCTTCGGCCGTTTTGATCTCGTGATCGGGAAGCAGATATCCGGGCACTATGACCTCCTCTGGTCGGGGTCGTCGGTCAAGTCGCCGCTGCGGCGACTTCCCACTGTCTCGTACAGTCCGACAAAGACTCAAGCCCCAGCACGCTTGGCGTCTTTGGCGCGTCGAAGAGGCCCTAGGATAAAGGAGATGGCGCGTTCAAGTCAAATGCCGAATGCACCGGTAGAAGCGTTCACGCCTACACCCACGCAACAACGGCCCGAATGCCTCAGTCGGGCGAGGCGATCGGCCGATGAAAGGCGCCTCGTCGGTAGGCCATGGGGCGGGGTGATGGTGGGCCTTTTTTCTCCGAGAATTCGGGGCTTCCGGCGGATGGTGCTCGCCGCGGAGATTCGGTATGGTGGACAAGGAGAGATAAAAAAACCGGGAGAGGGAGGTCGCCATGACCTGTCTGCGATGCGAAGGGCTGATGGTTCCGGAACGATACCAGGATCTCCTCGACGAAGCCGGGCAGATCAATTTCGTGGCGTGGCACTGCCTGAATTGCGGGGACATCCTGGATCAGGTGATCGTCGCCAACCGCGAACACCGGCCCGAACCGACGCCTCACCGTCACCGCTAAGGCGTGACACCGCCCGACGATGCCCCTTACACGGAGTATTTCGGGGCGCACCGGCCGCCGTGTTCAATCGCCACCGCGTCGTCGAAGAGCGTCACCACGTAGGCCAGATCCCGCGCGGTGACGGGCCGACGTTCCAGCACCAGCGTGGTGCGGCCGTCGTCCCACATTTCTACGTCCCCGCCAGAGACCGGGAGATGAAAACCGGTGCCGTATTCTCGCGTGGCGGATGCTAAGAATTCCTTCCACGGCGTGCGTGACGAGTACTCGACCGAGAACGTGATCTCGATCCGCGACAGCCGCTCCCGGGTGAACGTGCACCAGATCCCGGTCACGTTGACTCGGAGCCCGATCACGGAAAACAACCGGTCATCGCCCACCGCCCCGATCTCGTCGGCCGGGACTGTCGCCAGGAATTCCTTGATCGGCATCCCGAGTTCGAACGGCTCGAACGTTCGTGAGATCGACGGGGCGGCCTCGACGAGGGGTGCTGCAAGACTCCAGATCAGGACCGCCCACGGCGCCGCGCGCCGAAGATGGCCGACGGAAAGGCGCGTCATGCCACCCAGTGTAGGCGAAGCCGTGGATCGTTCGCAAGCCGTCGCCGTGGGTGCCCCCCCGATGCTCGGCTCATCCCCGGTCCCCGGACCGACCTCCCATCGAATGGCCGGGCTTGACCCGTAATGGACAGGACGATTATTCTGAAACCTTTACCAGATCAGCGGCTCGGTCCCTGATCCCACACCGTTTACCGAAAAGGAGACCGCATGGCGGAGACAACGAGTTCGACGGGCCTCAAGTACGAAGACCTGAGCGTGGGCGAAGGCGAACCGGCGAGAGCGGGACAGACCGTGTCGGTCCACTACACAGGGTGGTTGACCGACGGCAAGAAGTTCGACTCGAGTAAGGATCGGAATCAGCCGTTCAATTTCCCACTGGGGGCCGGCCGCGTGATCCGCGGTTGGGATGAAGGCGTTCAGGGTATGCGGGTCGGCGGGGTCCGGAAACTCACCATCCCCGCCGCGCTTGGTTACGGCGCTCGGGGGGCGGGGAACGTCATTCCACCCGATGCCACGTTGGTGTTCGAAGTCGCGCTGTTGAAGATCCTATAGGCCGACCGAACATCGGGGTTCAGACCGCACACGATGCCGTGAATCGGATGCCGAGGAGGGACAAAAGAAAAACCCGGAAGCGGATCCTGCGATCCTCGTGCGGCTCCGGCGTCCGCGCTTCCGGGTCTGGTGGCGCTGGGGCTTGTGTCCCAGCTCCGCCGAAAGAAGGGGCGTGGCTAAGACGCCGCCACCTCACTCGCCGTAGGGTTGGTACTACCCACTGGACCACCTCCTTTCATCGGCGCGACACCTCAGCGCGCGGACCCAGACCCGCGAGCACCCATTCACCGGACCGCCGCTGTCCGATTCCTGGGGCGCCTCCCCCCTTGGGAGACTTGGGGAAGAGTGATTCCCCTGATTGAGCCCGAGTATAACACGGGTGGCGAGAGCCTGAAAAGGACCAGACGGGGGGTGAACTCTCGTGTGGTGTTGTGCGATAATAGGCCATTCCGATCAGAGACGTTGCAGAGAGGTTCGTTGAAGCCATGACACCGAAGACGATGTTCCAAAAGATTTGGGAAGCCCACGTCGTTCACGAGGAACCGGGCAAGCCGTCGCTCATCTATATCGACCGGCACTTGATCCACGAGGTGACGTCGCCCCAGGCGTTCGACGGCCTGCGGCTCACGGGGCGCCGGGTGCGGCGTCCGGAACTGACGTTCGCCACCATGGATCACAACGTCCCGACGACGGCCCGCTCGCTTCCGATCGAAGATGCGACCTCGGCTCTACAGATGGATACATTGTCGCGGAACTGCAAAGAATTCGGGATCACGCTGTTTGATCTGAAAAGCCCGGAGCAGGGCATCATCCATGTGATTGGTCCCGAGTTGGGGCTGACGTTGCCGGGCACCACGCTCGTCTGCGGCGACAGTCACACCTCCACGCACGGGGCGTTCGGGTCGCTGGCGTTCGGGATCGGCACGAGCGAGGTCGAACACGTTCTGGCCACGCAGTGCCTGCTCCAAGAGCGGCCGAAGACGTTCTTGATCGAGGTTATCGGCGACCGGCCCTACGGAGTCGAGGCCAAGGACATGATCCTTTCGATCATCGGCCGGATTGGGACGGAAGGCGGCACCGGCAGCGTGATCGAGTACGCGGGCGACACGATGCGCGGACTGTCGATGGAAGAACGCATGACCGTGTGCAACATGTCGATCGAAGGGGGAGCCCGAGCCGGGATGATCGCACCCGACGAGAAGACGTTTTCGTATTTGCGCGGACGGCCGTACGCGCCGAAGGCGTTCGACGCGGCGGTGGCGCGGTGGAAGACCTTGCCCAGCGACCTCGGCGCCAGATTCGATCGCACGCTGCGGGTCGAGGCGGGTTCGCTGACCCCCCAGGTGACGTGGGGCACCAATCCGGGCCAGGTGGTCGCGATCGACGCGCGCGTGCCGAACCCCGCCGAGTTGAGCGATCCCAACGCGAGGAAGTCGGCGGAACGCGCGCTCGACTACATGGGCCTCAGGGGGGGCACCCCGATCACCGAGATTTCGATCGACCGGGTGTTCATCGGTTCGTGCACGAACTCCCGGATCGAGGATCTGCGCCGGGTCGCGCGGTTCGTGAAGGGCCGTCGCGTGTCGCCGAAGGTCTACGCGATGGTCGTCCCGGGTTCGCAGCGGATCAAGCAGACGGCCGAAGAGGAGGGCCTGGATCGAATCTTCAAGGAGGCGGGGTTCGACTGGCGCGAGTCAGGGTGCTCGATGTGTCTCGGCATGAACCCCGATACGCTGAAGCCCGGCGAGCGCTGCGCCTCGACGTCCAACCGCAACTTCGAGGGCCGCCAGGGCAAGGGCGGCCGCACGCACCTCGTGAGTCCGCTCATGGCCGCCGCCGCGGCCGTCGAAGGCCGCTTCGTGGACATCCGCCAATACGACCTTAAAGAGCGCTGACCCATGGAACCGTTCCGCACGCTGAAAGGGCTTGTCACGCTGTTGGACCTTCCGAACGTTGATACCGATCAGATCATCCCCAAGCAATTTCTCAAACGCATCGAACGCACGGGGTTCGGGCAGTTCCTCTTCTATGATTGGAGGTTTATCGACGGCAAGCGGCCGAATCCCGACTTCGAAATAAACGCCGATCGCTATCGCGCGGCGACGATTCTCGTGACGCGCGCCAACTTCGGTTGCGGCTCCTCGCGCGAGCACGCGCCATGGGCGCTGCTCGACTACGGTTTCCGTTGCCTCATCGCGCCGTCGTTCGCTGACATCTTCTACAACAACTGCTTCAAGAACGGGATCCTCCCGATCCGGCTCAGCGAAGACCAGGTCGAGACACTCTTTCAGCGCGTCCGCGCCACGCCGGGGTATCGGCTGACCATCGACCTGGAAAAGAAAACGATCGCATCCGATGACGGCCTCACCTACGGTTTTGAGGTCGACGAGTTCCGCCGTTTCTGCCTGCTCAACGGCCTGGACGACATCGGCCTGACCCTCCAGCACGAAGACAAAATCCGGCAGTACGAAGCAGGCCATCCTGTCGCGTGAAGCGACCGTCCCCAAAACCCCTCAAGAGCTTCTTCATCGACATGGATGGCGTCCTGGTTCGTGGACCGCACTTGATTCCCGGAGCCGATGCCTTTATCGAACGGCTCAAGGCGCAGGGCCGGAAGTTTCTGATCCTCACCAACAACTCGGAGCGCACGCCCAAGGATCTTGAGCACCGACTGAGGAAGATCGGCCTCAAGGTCACATCCGATCACATCTACACCTCCGCCATGGCGACCGCGCGGTTTCTCAACAGCCAGCGGCCCAAAGGCACGGCGTTCGTGATCGGAGAATCCGGCCTGATGGAGGCGCTCCACGACGTGGGCTACGTGGTCACCGAGTATCATCCCGACTACGTCGTGGTCGGCGACACGCAGCACTACGACCACCAGCGGATCACGCAGGCGATCCGGCTGATCCACGACGGGGCCCGGTTCATCGCCACCAACCCCGACGTGACGGGTCCCACCGAGACCGGGATCGTACCTGCCACCGGGTCGCTGGTCGCGCTGATCGAGAAAGCGACGGGCCGCCAAGCCTACTTCGTGGGCAAGCCGAATCCGCTGATGATGCGGACAGCCCTCCACCAGCTCCAAGAACACTCCGAGAATACCGTGATGGTTGGCGATCGAATGGATACCGACGTGGTGGTTGGGATCGAAAGCGGGATGGAAACGATCCTCGTCCTCACCGGGGTCACCCGGCGCGAAGACATCGATCGTTTTCCCTATCGCCCGACGCGCATCGCGGAGTCGGTCAGCACGATCGAGCTCTAACAGGCTGCTGAAAAAGTCCATCTGCTGCGTTCTCGGTCGTCGGAAATCCTCACGTACGACCCAGTACGCTCCGGTTTCCTCCTCCCTGCGGGCCTTGCATCTGGAGCTTTTTGAGCAGCCTGCAGGCTTTACCGATAGGTTTAGGGGGCGGGGCGAACTTTGTTGCCGATCAGTTCGTCATAGCTAAACCGCAGATACGACTCCACTTCGAGATTCATCCGTTCTGAGACCTTCGTCTGTTCTCGGTCGGGCTTCTCGAGGAGGTTGGCCCCTGGGTTGGTCCGATAATCGTAGAGGCCGATCGGCTGGTTCAGGTCGGTCAGTAGCATGTACGGTTCCCGCACGTACACGAAGTGGTCCCCTCGTGGAAGCAGCGCCATGCGGTCGCCATCGGCGAAGACCGACTTTCCCCACGAGGTATAGGGGGCGGAGATGCGCAAAAAATCGAGCAGGGTAGGAGCGAGATCGAGTTGGCTGACGACCCGAGGTTCACGGCCCGGCGGAAGATGCGCCGGACTATAGAGCAAGCACGGGATGTGGTATCCCTCGTAGAGGTTGCCTCCGGTCGATGGCCCTTCCGTGTGGTCGGCGACGATGAGGAATACGGTATCCCTGAAGTAGGGAGCCGTTCGCGCGGCGCTGAAGAATTTCCCCAACGCGTAATCCGAGTATCCCATGGAATTCAAGAACTCCCGGTGGGGCACCGAGGCGTCGAAGCGCTCGAACATCTTGGAGGGAAGCGTGTAGGGGGTGTGGGAACTGAGCGAGTACACGACGGAGAAAAACGGCTGCCGCATCTGCTCGAACTCGTGATGGGCTCGGAGAAAGGCATACTCGTCGTAGATGCCCCATACCCCGTCGTCGGTCACGCTATTGATCTCAAAATCGTCCCGCGCGATGTATCGTGTGAATCCGATCCTCTTGGTCAGGCCGTCGAACCCCATCGAGCCGCGTCGCGCCCCGTGGATGAACACGGTCTCATACCCATAGTTTTTGAAAATGTGTCCGATGGGCTCAAGCCGGGTCTGGTACAAGAGCCCGCCCTGGCCGAGCACGACGCCCTTCCACACCGGGACCGAGCCGAGCAGGGCCGAGAGACCTTCGATCGATCGCTGGGCGTTCGCAAAGCAGTTGGTGAGCAGCAGGCCATCGCGCGAGAGTTCGTCGAAGACCGGAGTAGCGTCCGGGGAACCCTTCAGCGTACCGATAAACTTGGCCGACCAGCTCTCGAGGACGAAGATCACCACGTTCAGGGGTTTCCGCTCGACCGGTTGGTAGGAGAACCGCCGAAAGAGGGGATAATCAGGCTCGTGGGATTCCCGGTCACTCGACGCGATCATCCGTACCACGTCATCCTGACTGGGCGCACCGACTGAGGCGTGTAACGACTTCAGACGGGCGACCGGATCTCGGCCGTCACGACTCTCTGCGAGCGCGTTGAACGTCGTGTAGATGCCGTTCAGGCTCAAAATGCCCAGTTCGACCGCGTCGCTGGAGAAGGCATTCTTCACCCCCAGGGGTTTCGCTTGCAGTCCGCCCCGGATGAACACCACGAAGAAAGCGATCATCACGATCGTCAGCGGCACGTCCCACGCCAGGCGTCGATGCCACGGGGGTTGGCCGCCGGGCAGCGATCGTTGGGTAAAATCGCTCGTCACCCTTCGAAATGCCAGCGCGAAGGCGCCCAGGAACAGCAGGAGCCCGAGGAGCTCGACGACGTACTGTTTGAGCCCGATCCCGAGGAGGACCCGCGTATCACCCCAGGCGTTTTTCAGCTCGAACGTCAAGTGCCGCTGCGCGAAGGCATAGTACTGAACATCGATGAAGTTGTAGCCCAGCAGAACGACGTACCACAGGAGAAGCGTGACGAGTACTCCCTGCCGCGTGTGCCAATTCCTGGATATCCCGGGGAGGAGAAGAATCACAAAGAAGGGGATCGACACGATGCAGGCGGTCGACAGGTCGAAGCGAATCCCTCGCAGAAACGACAGAACGATCTCGGACGGAGGGTTTCCAGAAAACGAGGCGAGGTACTTCAGAAAGAAGTACGCTCGACCCACGAACAAGGCGAACACGAACAGGAGGATCAGCTTCACGAAGAGGAGGGATTTTTCTCTCACGGGGGCGTCTCGTCGAGGATCTTGGGGTCCATCTCTGATCGTGAAGGTGAAGGCCTGAAGTCGAGGGGGGAGTATAGTCCAAGGGGGCGATGGGATCAAGCGGAACCTGGGTCCACGAACACGATTGATCTTCGACCGCGGTCACGGTATCCTGATCGCAATGAGGATATAGGAGACGAAGCATGGGGGAGAAATCGAAGGCCACGTTCGAAAAGCGCCAGAAGGAATTGAAGCGTCAGAAAAAGCAGAAAGAGAAGGCCGCGAAGCAACAGGCCCGGAAGGTGGAAAAAACCCGTGACACGCCGCGGGACGGTGGTGAAGACCCGGATCTTGCGGGGTTGGTCCCCGGGCCCAATCAGCCTCCGCCGGAGGAAGCGGGTTCCTGATTTGCCCGCGAGGGAGGCCACGCCGAGCCCCGACTCCTCACGCGGACCTCAGCCGCGTTCAGCGCGCCGGTCGCTCGGGTCACGAGCAACCCGGCCCTTTCACCTCTTTCGCGGCGGCGCCGGAGGGGAGAAGGTCCGCGGCGAAGGCCGCGGGGTCGGCGTCATGCTGGTCGAGCAGGGCCTGAAGCTGCAGTAAGACGTCATCACGCGTACACAGCCGATAGCCGTAGATGCCCATGGGGGCGATCAGTTTCATGTAGTAGTGATTTCCCGCGTCGTACTGCGTCGAGCATGCGCTGGGTTTCTGGGCGACTTTGAGGAGCGAGTCGAACGTCTCGGCGAATGTTGCCAGCACGGGCTCGCTGTGGAGGTCGGGCGGGATTTCGCGGAACCGTTTGATCAATTCGTAGACGGTCATGGCGTTCGCTCCATTGGGGGGGCGCGCCGTTCCGGAGAGAATCTGGTCGGGCCGCCGTGCGCGCGATTATATCTCCGGTGACCGCATCGCGGCAAGCGCGGCCCAGGCCTTGGGCAATGCTTGAACTGGCTGGCCGGGGTCCATGAGAAAGAAACCGAGCCGTGCAAAACGAGACACCCTGGTCGGCCTGATCGCGATCTGGGTGAGCATGCCGGGGTTCTTCCTCTGTATGGGAGGCCTCCTCGTTTTTGGCTGGCAAGTCTATGTGTGGGTCAAGTTCGGGACGTGGCAACCCAAGCCGCTCCTTGGCGTAGCCCTCGAGTTGGTTCAGCCCGATGCCTCGTGGCTGATGCACCCGCAGTCACTCCATCTGTTGCAGTGGGTCGTTTCAGGGACACTGGGGTTGATCCCCCTCTCGGGATTTTTGATCGGGCTTGGGCTGCTGTTCATCCTGGCGGGATACCGGATCGGAGGTGTTCCACCCGCGAAGGACGGAACGAACCCGCCGGAACGACACGATATCCACCTCCACGGAAGGAACGGTCACGGATAAGTCGTTCGTACCGCGCCGGGACCTGAGAGCGAGGCGGTGCCGACGATCAGGCGTGACGCGACGAACGGTCGCTTTCGCGGGCTTCGTCGGTGTACTCGCGATGACGGCTGTCTCAATCGGGGCTCGATCCGCACCCGAGGTGCCCGCCGTTTTGGGACAGGAGCCGTCGGAGATCGAACGAGGGATGTTCTTGGTTGCCAACCCGGACCTCCAGGATCCCAATTTTAGCCGGACGGTCGTCCTCATCACCCACCACGGAACGCGGGGGACGGTAGGGGTCGTGATCAACCGGCCGACGAACGTGCCGCTCGCGCGCGCGCTCCCGGATACGAAGGCGCTGGCCGGCCGCTCCGAATTGCTCTTTGTCGGTGGTCCCGTTCTGCAGCAGGCGCTGGTGCTGCTAGTTCGCGCGACCGTCCCGGTCCCGTCGTCCCGCCGCGTGTTCGGCGACGTGTATTTTACGTCGGACCTCGATGTGCTGAGCCGCCTGCTGACCGAAGGCGATGATCCCACGGTCTCTTTTCGCGCGTATGCCGGCTACGCGGGGTGGGCTGCGGGTCAGCTCGAAGCCGAAATCGAGTTGGGGAGCTGGCGTCTCATCAGAGCCGATCCCGCGACGATTTTCGACCAGGATCCCGAACGTGTTTGGGATACGATGATCAAGCGGGCGTCCGAACTCTTGATCTAGCGAGCGCCTGAAAACCTCCATCTGCCCTTCGTAGCGCGTTGTTTCGCCACCCATACCGGGTTGCTGCGTCACGCAGACCCCGCGTTGCTTCGCCATGTGAAAGACGCATTCTCACCTACGGCCGCAATCCCCCACCCTGCGAGGAACGCTCCTGGCTGGCGCGCCGGGGGTTCGGAGGGCGTTAGGTCTTGCCGTTGCCGTCAGACTTGGGAGGCGGCGCTGGGGTGCTCGGGTTTGACTCTTTTTTCTTGTCCCCCGAGTCGGTCTTCTTCTCCGCGGCGGCGGGCTGTGCCGTGGAGGCGGACTCCGCGGCAGGTTTGGATTCGGCGGGCGCCCCCTCGGTTTTATCCTTCTCCTTGCCTTTGCCCGAATAATCAGTGATGTAAAAGCCGGAGCCCTTGAACTGCAACGCGGGGGCGGCCAAGAGCTTCTTCATCGCCCCCTCGGCCTGGCAGCGAGGACAGACCGTCAACGGCGGGTCGCTACGTTTCTGGATGAGCTCCACTCGATGGTGGCATCGTTCGCATTCGTATTCGTATATCGGCATAGCTCCTTCCTGAGACCTCTAGTTCAATTTGGCCAGCGCCGCTTCCATCCGGTCCAAGCCCGTGCGGATTTTATCGAGAGAGGTGGCGTATGACAAGCGGACGTGCCGATCGTCGCCGAACGCCGCGCCGGCGACCACCGCGATCCGGGCCTCCTCGAGCAGGTAATTCGCCAAGGGTTGGGAGCCCGTGATCGTGCTGCCGCTGTGCCGCCTCCCATATAGCGACCCCACGTCCGGAAACGCGTAAAACGCCCCCTGGGGCTGAAAACATGACACGCCAGGCATGGTCGACAACCGGCGGACCATCTCATTGCGGCGGGCCGCGAACTCGGCGACCATCCGTTCGATCGATGTGCGGGGACCGTTGAGAGCGGCGACGGCTGCCTTCTGAGAGATCGACGTCGGGTTGGACGTGCTTTGGCTCTGGATATTGGCGACGGCCGTCATGATTGGAGCGGGCCCAGCCGCGTATCCGATCCGCCATCCCGTCATCGCGTAGGACTTGGAGACCCCGTCGACGACGACGGTGAGCGCCTTCATCTCGGGCGACAGCGACGCAATGCTGATGTGACGAAATCCGTCATAGACGATCTGGCCGTAAATCTCATCCGAGATCACGATCACCCGATGTCGCAGCGCCACCTCGGCGATCCGTTCGAGTTGCCCCCGGGTGTATCCGGCCCCGGTCGGGTTGGACGGCGAGTTCAAGATCAGGGCCTTGGTGCGAGGAGTGATCGCCGACTCGAATTGCCGCGGGTTGAGGATGAAGCCGTCCTCGGCGTGCGTCGGGACGAAAACCGGAGTGGCGTCGTTGAGAAGCACCTGATCGGGATATGACACCCAGTAGGGGGAGGGGATCAGCACCTCGTCGCCTTGCTCGAATAGCGCTTGGGCGAGGTTGTACAACGTGTGCTTGGCTCCACACGAGACCACGATCTCGTTGGGTTGGTAACGCAAGCCCTGGTCCGCTTCCAAACGCCGGCCGATCGCCTGTTTAAGCTCGTCGGTGCCGGAGGGCGGCGTGTACTTGGTGAATCCCGCCTTGATGGCCGCAATCGCGGCGTCCTTGATGGCGTCGGGCGTGTCGAAGTCGGGTTCGCCGACGCCGAAGTCGATGACGTCGATTCCCTGGGCCGCGAGCGCCTTGGCCCTCGCGGCCATGGCCATGGTCGGGGACGGTTGGATCCGGCTGACGCGCTGGGCCAGCTTCATGGCGCGCTCCGATCCGCTGTCATCGGAAATTTCGCGCGAAGGCGTCGGGCGACCGACGGCGGAACCAGGCCGTCGATGCTGCCACCGTAGCTCGCCACGGTTTTAATGATGGTGGACGTCAAAAAGGAATACTCCACGCTTGGCATGAGAAACAGGGTCTCCACGGTCTGATCGAGGTGGCGGTTCATCATCGCCATCTGTAATTCGTACTCGAAATCCGAGACCGCCCGCAATCCGCGGATGATCCCGTGGGCGTCTTTGCGCTTGAGATAATCAACCAGCAGTCCGTCGAACGCTTCGACGTGCACGCTGGTCCAGCCCTTAGTCGAGTCCGCAATCATCTCCAACCGTTCCTTGATGTCAAAGAGCGGGGTCTTCTGTGGGTTGAGGGCCACCGCGACGATGACCGTGTCAAAGAACTTCAGGCTCCGACTCACGATGTCGAGGTGCCCGTTGGTAATGGGATCGAACGTGCCTGGGCAGACGCCGATCCGGTTCACGACGGCTCCGATTTGGTGTAGACCGCAAGCACCGTGTCACCATACCGGTAGCTTCTGACGTGAGTCATCGGCGCGACCGGCGGCTGGAGCGGCGTGTCCTCGGCGTGTTCGATGACCAGCCAGCCGCCTGGCGCGAGGCCGAGCCCCGCCAGGAACCCCCGCAGGAGGCGGAGAGTCTCGGGTCGATGATACGGCGGGTCCGCGAAGACCACGTCGTAGGTGAGCCCGGAATTCCGCTTGAGATGGCCCAGCAGCCCGGCCACGCCTCCCTTCGTCCACACGGCGGTATCTTGTTCGGACAATCCGCACGCCGTGAGGTTGGCGGTTAAGGCCGCGCGGGCGGCGGGGTTGTCTTCGACGAAGAGGACATGGTCCGCGCCTCGGCTGACGGCCTCGATGCCCACGCTCCCGGTCCCAGCGAATAGATCGATCATCGTCGCGCCCTCGATGCGCGGTCCGAGGATGTTGAACAGCGCCCCTCTGACCTTGTCCGACGTCGGCCGAACATCGTACCCCTTTGGCGCACGCAGATGGCGCCCTTTCATGCGTCCCGCGATGACTCTCATCGAAAGCCGATTACCTTATCACGCGATCAAAACCAGCGTCAACCCGCAGTGCGCCGAGGGCGCACCATCAAAACCGACTTCTTCCTTACGGGTGGCGAAGCACCCCTCAAGCCCCAGGCTTGCCGCGGTCGATCTCCAGCTTGCTCAGGCCCTTCCACGTGCCGAACCACCGCGAGCCGTGCTCGTCGAACGCCATCGAAAAAACATTGTTGTCCAAGAGCCCGTCTCGGGTCGTATACGTGCGCCACCGGCGGCCGTCGTACCAACTCGCCCCGCCGTCCGTGCCGGCCCACAACAGCCCTTCTCGATCGATCCCCAACGCATGGACGTAGTTGCCCCCCAGGCCTTCGGCCGTGGTGTAGGTGGTCCAGCGCGTACCGTCGAATCGACTCAACCCTGCTCCCCACGTTCCGAACCACTTGTGTCCGTTCCGGTCGATGGCGATCGCGAGGACATAGTTGGGGTTGGCCTGGGCCACGGCCTTATCATAACTCGTGTGATGAGGGCTGGGTGGTTCGACCGGTTGGCGTGCCGAAAGATGGGAGGGATCGGCTCCCAATCCGTCGCGATGGGTATAGCTCGTCCAGTGTGTGCCATCGAATCGATTGACCCCTCCCTCCGTGCCGAGCCAGAGCGAACCGTCCCCGTCCACCGCGATGGCGTAGACCCACTTATCGACCAACCCGTCGTCCACGGTGAACGTCGAGAACCCGACGCCATCGAATCGGCTGAGGCCTTTCCAGGTCGCAACCCACATCGTCCGATCGTGGTCGAAGGCGACGTCGTATACCCACAGATCGCCCAGGCCACGGCCCGGCGGATAGCGGGTCCACTCGCTGCCGTACGATGCGACACGGCCCGCGCCATACGGCGTGTACGTGAGCCAACGGTCGCCGTCCAGCAGCGACAGCCCTCCGCCGTATGTGCCGACCCAGGGCCGGCCTTGCGGGTCAATCCGAATCGTGTACACCCCGTTGCTGAGCAATCCCCCGTGGGTCCGCTGCGCGGTATAGACTTCGTGGGTATCGTGCGTGGCCGAGTCGTACCGGATGATGCCGCTCGGCAGGCCGAGCCACAGATAGCGACCGTCCAGGGCGATCGTTTTGACGTTGGCCCCGGTTTCGAAGTTGGTCCACCGGGCCGATGGTCTCGCGCCGGGAGCCGGCGTGCACGCCGCCCCCCATACCGTGAGCAGCAGAAGGATCGCGTGAAGGGGAGGAACACCCATTCGTGCCGGAGCGCCCTTGGCGCGCTGCGGGGTGCTGCGCCACCCGGAAGGAAAAGAGGGTTTTGATTGTGCGCCCTCGGCGCGGGGGGGTTGCTTCGCCACCCGTAAGGAAGGAGTCGATTTTGATGGTGCGCCCTCGGCGCACTGCGGGTTTTTCGTTGACAAGGATTGATCCAGGTTGTTATATTCTACGCAGTTTTTTCACGTGTCGCAACGCATCGCCTCGCCTCGCGCCGCACGAAACCGCCGAGCGCCGAGACAGCGTGGAATGTACAGCGTCCGCGGTCCCAACGAGCAGCCACGGAGTCGTTCCTATCAGGCGGATAGCTCAGATGGGAGAGCGCTGCCCTTACAAGGCAGAGGTCAGGCGTTCGATCCGCCTTCCGCCTAGTTCCGGGCTGACTCCGTGCAACGGTGGGCCGGTCTGGAGTGTAGGTTGTCCATGGATGATACGCGATCGGCATGGTTGTGGAATGACAGCGGGGCCGTAGTTCAGTTGGTTAGAACGCCGGCCTGTCACGCCGGAGGTCACGGGTTCGAGCCCCGCCGGCCCCGCCATTCCGAGCTTGCTGGGCGCAACGTAGGGGCGGGTTGCTGCGCCACCCGAGGGGAAGATAAAGAGCGCGATGAGCATTCCGCACCGTCGGTGCGGTGCGGGTTCCCGCCCCGAGGCTGCGAGACGTTGTTGATTGTGTCGTTTCCTCACTCCCCGAGACCCGCGTGACGGGACGGACCGATCTTTTCGACCTGATTGAAACGGCGAGCCCGATCAGCCAATCCGTCCTGTTTCTCCTCCTACTCCTGTCGATTTTTTCCTGGGCCGTCATCCTCTACAAACTGAAGCTGTTCAGGACGATTCGTTCGCAGGATCGGCGTTTTCTCGGCGTGTATGAGGCCGTCGATGATCCAAAGGAGATTCGCCGTCGGGCGGCGACGATCGGGAAGAGCCCGTTAGCCGAACTCTTCGTGGAAGCGTATCGAACGACGCTGTCGGACGATGGGCCGATGGAGGGCTCTGGACGACGAGGTGCGGAAGGGGCGCGTCGACTGGAACGGGGGTTGCGCCAGGTGTCTGAACGGACCCTGTTGTTCGAAGAGGAGTATGTTGCGGCGTTGGCCACGGTGGGGAACGTGTCCCCCTTCGTGGGGTTGTTCGGGACCGTGCTCGGCATCATCCAGGCGTTTCAGGAAATCGGCCACCAAGGCACGGCGAGTATCGCCGCGGTGGCTCCGGGAGTGGCGGAAGCGCTCGTCGCGACCGCGGCGGGTCTGTTCACCGCCATCCCGGCGGTCGTGGCCTACAATTACTTTCTCAACCAACTCCGCCGGCACGCGACCCAGCTCGAGATCTTCCGCCAGGATCTCGTCGGCTTCTTCGAAGGGCCCCATGAAGTCGAGCCGGCGGTCGTGGCCAAGAATCTCAGGTCCTGATCCATGCTGGCCGATCGACGGCGTGGCGACCCCGGCCGGTTCCTGGCCGAAATCAACGTCGTTCCCCTGGTGGATGTGGTGCTGGTGCTGTTGATCATCTTCATGGTCACGGCGCCGCTGATGTATCGCGGCATTGACATCGACCTTCCGCGTTCGTCGGTGAATACGATCAAGCCGGAAGAGCGGATAGTGCTCACCGTCTCGCGCGACCGGGCGGTCTTCTTCGACAAGGATCGGGTGCCGCGGAGCGGGCTGAACGAGGCCCTCGGCAAATTGGCGCGTTCGCGACCCGACCTCACGCTTTACCTTCGTGCCGATCGAGACGTTCCGTACGGCATGGTGGTCGAGGTGATGGATGCCATCAAGCAGGCGGGCATCGAACGGCTCGGGATGATCACCGAGCCGGCGTCCGGTTCGGAACGGTGAGAGCGGCTGGTGTCGTGGTAGACTGACAGCGTCCGTGATCGGCCATTCCATCGATAGGATCGTATCGGAGCGCCGCGTGGCCCTGATTGGTGCGAATGCGGCGTTGCGCCCCATGGTCCTCGCCTCGGTGGTTATCCATGTTGTGATTGCCATCGGTCTCGTGTGGGCGCCGACCTGGAAGCCGTCTCGGATTCCGCTTCAAGCGTATCAGGTCCGATTGGTCAGCCTGCCGGTCGAACGCCCGAGTGTCCCTCAAGAGCCCCCTCCGACCCCGGTGACCCGGCCCGAGCCGTCACGCAAACCGCCCGTGAAGAAGACGCATCCCGTTGTCAAAACCAAAGCGCCGAAAAAACCGGTCGATGCGGTTGTCGCGCCCACGCCGATCAAGGGGCCGCAGCCGGCGGTGGTGATGGCGCCTTCGGAGCCGGTTGAAGCGCCTGCGACGCCGGCTCCCAAGCCCGCGCCCAACCAAGTGGCCAAGGCCGTCGAGCCGGTGGATCCTGGGATTACCCTGGCGGCTCCCTTGATGGAAGCCGTCGCGCTCAAGTACCCGTATTACATGAACGCGTTGAAGAGAAAGATGGACCCCAACTGGTCGCCCCCTGGGGCCGGTCCGGGAGAGGCGCGAGAGGTGCTGGTGACGTTTACGATTCTCCGCGATGGTAGCGTGCGCGATCCCAAGATCGACCAAAGTTCGGGCAATGTGTTTTATGACCAGGCGGCGGTCCGCTCGGTCTGGCGGTCCAACCCCTTCCCTCCTCTTCCTCCGGGATATCCCGAGGATACCCTCCAGGTTTACTTCACTTTCCTCCTGGACCCCAACCGGTCTCCGTAACGATTTGATCGTGGAATTGGGGAGAGGAGTCGGAGGCCGGTTGACAACGGCCGCGGTTGTCGTGGTCGCGATGTCGATCGCGTGGCTTAGGGTCGGCCACACGTCCGAAGTGTATCTCGGATTGAGCCGCTCGGCGGGGACGAAGATCCACGTGGCTGTGCTCGGCGTGCAGGCCGCTCCGGATTTGACCGAGGCGGCGGCCACGCTGCGATCGGTGTTCGAATCGGACCTCCGCCGTTCGCTGCTCTTCGAAGTGATGGCGCTGCCGGTGCAGGACGCCGGGAAGGCGCCAGATGTCGCACGAATCAAGGAAGCGGGCACGGCGGGCGCCGACGCGGTGGTCTGGGGACGCCTGACGCGCGATCGCGACGGGGACCTGTTGTGGAGTGGAACAGGGTACGACGGCGGCAGCGGGGCCGCAGTCGTTGAGAAGTCCTATCACGGACGCGACGTGCGCTGGCTCGCGCACGCTGTTTCCGATGCGTTAGTGGCGGGGTTCACCGGGGAGAAGGGGATCGCGCAGACGCGCATTGCGTTTGTCTCGGACCGGTCGGGAAAGAAAGAATTGTACTTGATGGACTACGATGGTGAGAACGTGAGACAGATCACCCACGACCGCAGCATTGCGCTCGCGCCGCGGTGGAGCCCCGACGGCAAGTTGATCACCTTTGTGTCCTACCGAGACGGCGCTCCAGCGATCCACTCCTGGGTGCCGGTGAGCGGACGTCGATGGAAGATGGTAGTGTTGCCCGGCACCACGATGTCACCCGCGTGGTCGCCGACCGGCGGCCGACTCGCCTTGTCGTCGAGCCAAACGGGCGACTTTGACATCTACTTGGCGGATGCCGAGGGCAAGAATCTTCGCCGAGTGACGTTCGGCCAGGGAGCGGACCTCTCGCCGTCGTGGTCGCCCAACGGTAGACAGATCGCGTTCAACTCGGATCGGGGCGGGTCGGCGCAGATTTATCTTATGAACGCGGATGGGAGCGATCAACGCCGTCTCACCTTCGAAGGGACGTATAATACAACCCCGGCCTTCTCACCCAAGGGCGACTGGATCGCGTATACGTGCCGTGTCGAGGGACAGGATCAGATTTGCCTCCTTAGTCCGGACGGTGGCCGGCGCGTCCAGTTGACCACGTCGCCGGGCCCGAACGTGAATCCGTCTTGGGCGCCGAGCGGTCGGCACGTGGTGTTCGAATCCAGCCGAGGAGGAGACGCCCACCTCTACGTGATCGGCCTCGACGGAACGGGCGAGGAGGCTCTCACCTCGGGGACTGGCAACGATCAGACGCCGGGGTGGTCGCCATAGTCAGGTGACGCCAGCAAGGAGCGAACACACATGAGTCGAACGCGCCGTGATCTGGACGCCAAGCTGACCAAGAAATGGCTGTCGAGCAACGCGGTCCGGGAGGGGTTGCTGACCAGTCTGAGCCTGACGCTCCAAGAGGCGGGCGATCGGATGGACGTGGACACCCGCGTCGATCGCGCCGCACAGGAGGAGTTCAAGCGGTTCCAGGCCGATGAAGAATATGCCCCGCCGGACACGTTGCGGAACGTCCTGGCGGCGATTGAAAACCGGCTGGGGTTCGATCGACTTCCAGAAGGGGCGGTCAGCCGGCATCGCGACGTCTGCGAGCGCCTGCTTGCGAAAGTGGATCAGAACAGCGGATATCGGTAGGGCGTCGTATGCGGAACTATTTGGTCGGCACGACCGCGAGCACTTTGATCCCGTGGTTCGATTCGAGGTCGGACTGATACACGTACCCCACCGCGCCCTCGGTGCCCGCCACTTCGCGCAGGACGGCCACGGAGTTGGGTTCGAACTTGGGCGTGGCGGCGCCTTCCTGGAAATGGCGCTTGAGGAGTTGCGCCTTGTACTCGGCGTGCGAGAGGTGAAGCACGCGCTGTAAAAACTCTAACTTAATGTGTTCCGCTTCGCTCTGATCCACGGCGACGACGATCGATCCCCCGACCACGCGCTTTTTCCCAAGGTAGATGTTCTGGATCTCTTCGAGGGTGAGTGAGTCAACGGGAAAATCTTTTGCCGCGATGAAGACCAAATCCGTCGGAGCGGCCGAGGCCGCCGCCAGAGAGCCGAGAGAGCACAGGCCCCACAAGACGCTCGCGGCGAGCGGGAGTAGCGCCGTGCCTAGCCGTTTCCTGGTCATCAGAATGTGAAGGCCCATTGTGCACCATACTCCTGGTGATGTTCCGTTCCATCGGTGGCGATGAAGCGCCCTTCGAATTTGAGGACGGATTGCTCTCCGAGTCGAACCCTTACCCCGGTCGTTTCGGTCCGCCGGTCCACGGCACTGAGCGCCACAGCATAGGGGTCGCCTTCCTCGATGGACATCTGTTCGTGTCTGGCGTATGGGGTGACCATCTCCCGGAATTCGTACCCGGCTTGAACGTAATACAAATGGTTGGTGGTCGACCCGCCGGCGCCCAGATGATCCTTGTGCCGGAGCAGGAAATATTCGGTGAGAAGTTCGAAGGGGCCCATCGTCTTGCTGAGATCGGCGCCCACGATGGTCTGAGTCACATCCAGCGCCGGCAGCGGGGCCACGCTCACCACGCGGCTCTCGTACACCGAGGCTCCTAACGCCCACCCGTGAAGTCCGTTGGGCGCGAACGCAGCGTGCAGGCCGACGGCCTTATTCTTGTTCGGATCACCGGCCGTGTTCGGATCCAGGGCTGGTACCGCATTATCCGGGGCGATGGAGGGGCCGTTGCCGACCATGATGGCGTATGACAATTCGCCGGGTCGTAAAAAGTGCCGCCCCGATCCCAGCAGACCCACCGTATGGACCGGTAAGATGCCCCCGTCGTCCTCAAAACGAAGAAAGAACGGTCGTTCGATAGTCAGGTGGAGGAACGCGCCGTGATGGTACGCCGTGTTCCAATAACCCAGCGCGGTGTGAAAACGTCCCGCGTAGACTTTCAGCGCATCCGAAAATAAATACCCCACTTGGAGACGCTCGACGTCCACGCCGCCGTCCTCATACGCGAATTCGGTCAGAACATCGAGGCGGGGGCCGATCGGCTCCGCGATGTAAAAATCCAGGGCGCCGAGGGTAAACGCCCCGTTATTCTCCTCGGGGTCGGCGGCGTCGTGATGATCCCGAGCATACGACACGTCGCCGAAGCCATGGATCTCGAGGGCCGCAGCCCGCGTTCCCACGAGAGGAACGAGTAGGGCGAGAGCTAACGCGGGAAGCCATGCGGCGAGACGATAATGGTATGTCATACCGGTTCTCCGAACAAACGGTTACAACGTATAAACGCCCTTCGCCGATTTGTCAACACCGGAGGCGGGCGGTCCGACGAATTCAGCCAAAAGCTCCACGTGAGCGGTGTGGGGAAACATGTCGAAGCCGTGGACGCGCGTGAGCCGGTAGCCGGATCGGGCGAGGCGTTCGGCGTCGCGGGCGAGGGTCGCGGGTTCGCAAGATACGTACAACAGGCGAGCCGGCGCGAGCGCGATGACGCGATCGAGGGCGAGCGAGGAGAGCCCCACGCGCGGCGGATCGACGATCACCAGATGGGGATACCGATCCCGCTCGTCCGGGGTCCAGGATTCGGCCGGACTCGCGACCACGCGCACGGAGGCGCCAAACGCTCGGGCGTTGAACCGCGCGTCGTCGACGGCGCTGCGCGACGATTCGACGAGGGTGACCTGGCCCGCTCGTCGCGCGAGCGGTAGACCGAAGTTGCCGAAACCGGCATAGAGGTCGATGATCCGTTCCCGGCCGGAGAGATCGGCCCACTCGCCGAGCGTGGCGACCAGCGCTGCGTTGACGCCGGCATTGATTTGGAGAAACGTCCGATCGCTGACCCGGCACGCGATCCCGTCGGTCCGCTCTTCGAGCGCGTCTGAGCCGCCGACCCAGCGATGGCGCCGGCGATCGGACGCGACGAGCCCCCGCAAGGGGAGTACGGCTTGCAGGTCGCGGCCGACCGCGCCGAGCGCGCGCCGATCCAGGTGTTGCATCCGGAAAATGACGAGCACCTCCTCGCTGAAGGACGTCGTCTGCACCTCGATCTCCTCGATGCCGGCGATCCAGCGGTCGGAGCGCGCGAGGAGATCGGTGAGCGGTCCGATCGCGGCCTGTACTCGTGGATGGAGGACCATGCAAGACGAGACGGGCACCACGGCATGGCTGCCCGACGCATAGAACCCCAGCGCGCGACGCCCGCCGACGAGCCCGACCTTAAAGCCCGCTCGTAACCGATATCCGAAGAGATCTGGCGACGGCGTCAACGGCGGAACGTCCACCGCGAGGTGCCCCAACCGCCGAAAGGATTCCGCAGCGATGGCGCGTTTGGCCTCGAGCTGCGCGCGGTACGTCAGGTGCTGGAGTTGGCACCCGCCGCACCGAGGAAAGACGGGACAAGGGGGCTCCACGCGCTCGTTCGAAGCCGTCACGAAACGGACGGCGGTCGCTTCGAGGTATCCCTTGCGTGTCCCGTGCACCACGGCGTCGACGGTTTCGCCCTCAAGCACGCCCTCGATGAACACGGGGATACCGTTCCGTCGGCCCATCCCCCGCCCGCCGTGTACGATCTTTTCGATGGTCACCGTCAGGGGCGTGCCCTTCACGACGGGGAGGACGCCGCCCGCCGGAGGTGTCGGCTGCTCTGGCGTTGCGCTACCCATCGTGCGGCGATGCATCCGACCGGATTTCGATGGCCAGGAGTTTGATTTTACGGTGGAGATGACTACGCTCGAGCCCCAGGGCTTCCGCGGTCTTGCTCACGTTCCATTCGTGCGCTTTCAAGGACTGGGTGATGAACTCGCGTTCGAACGTGGTGCGCGCCTCCCGCAAGGATGCGGCCCGTCGAAGGGACGGGGACGCGGGCGAGGTGACGACATCGAGAAAGGATGGGGTATCGGCCGGGGTGATCACCGGACCGGGCGCCATGATGAGGAGGCGCTCGACGGTGTTGCGCAGCTCGCGAACGTTGCCGGGCCAGTGGTAACGCATGAACGCGTCGAGCACGTCCGGGTGGATGGTCTTGGGTTTGAGCCCCTGCTCGGCGGCAACGTCGTGGAGGAAGTGATCGACCAACTCCGGGATGTCGCCGCGGCGATCCCGTAGCGGCGGCACGAACAACGGGATAACGTTGAGCCGATAATACAGGTCCTCCCGAAACGCGCCGCGCGCGATCTCCCCGGTCAAGTGTTTGTTGGACGCGCTGATGACGCGGACATCCACCTCGATGGGCTTGCCGCCCCCCACGCGGGTGAACCGTTGCTCCTGAAGCACGCGGAGGACCTTGGCCTGGGTGACCAGACTCATGTCTCCCACTTCGTCCAGGAACAGCGTGCCGCCGTCGGCTTCTTCGAAGCGGCCGCGTTTCATCGCGGTCGCGCCAGTGAACGCACCGCGCTCGTGACCGAAGAGTTCGCTCTCGATGAGCGTGTCGGGGATCGCGGCGCAGTTGACGTCGACGAACGGTTTCTCGGCCCGCGGGCTCCGGGCGTGGATCAACCGCGCGACCACTTCCTTCCCGGTGCCGTTCTCTCCCGAAATGAGCACGCGGCTGTGGGACGACCCCGCGGTGGCGATCTCGGCCTTGAGGCGTGTCATGGGCGGGCTGTCGCCGATCAACGCGAGCCGCCGGGTGATCGTGGCGCGGAGGCGGACGTTCTCCTCGCTCAGGCGGCGCGTTTCGATCGCGTGCTGCACCAGGAGAAGCACCTTGTCCAGCGACAGGGGTTTTTCGATGTAGTCGTAGGCTCCCAGTTTGATCGCCTTGATGGCGGTCTCGATGGTGCCGTGCCCCGACATCATGATCACGGGGACGTCGGGCGCGAGCTCGCGGATCTGGCGGAGCGTTTCGAGACCATCCTGGTCCGGCATCCAAATGTCCAGCAGGACCACGGAAGGCGGGTCCTTGGCCACCGACTTGACGGCCTGCGCGCCGCCCTGGGTCTCGGCCACCCGGTACCCCTCGTCGCGCAGGATGGCCGAGAGCGCCTGGAGGATGCTCTCTTCATCGTCGACTAGGAGAATCGTGTCTGCCATCGCGCCGTCCCTTAGGAGTCTGTCTGAGTATGCGGCTGGTGGAGCCTGTTCTTACCCCGCAAAGCGGGCCGCGAAACGAGCGCCCGACTTCCCGGCGCGAGGCTTCGCAAGGTTTGCAGGAATGTACCGGATGCGAAGCGACAACGCCGCTCGAGTGTGACGGACAAATGTTGCTTCCCGAGATGGCCATTGCTTCGCCACCTGCAAAGTCCCTCCGGGCCGATTAGCATTCGCGCCCTTGGCGCGCCAAGGGCGCTTCGCGATGCAGAAACCGCATTCATGGACAGGCTCCTATGTCGCCGCCGGGATGCGCGGTGAAGGTCTGGCGTCCGGGGCGACCGGCAGCTCCACGACGAACGTCGTGCCGTGGGGGCGCCGATCCATGACGCGGATCTGGCCGTTGTGGTCAGAAATGATGCGCTGCACGATGGCGAGGCCGAGGCCGGTGCCGCTCTTTTTCTTGGAGAAGTAAGGGACGAACAGTTTGTCCCGATCGTCGGGGTGGATGCCGGCGCCGTCGTCGGACACCTCGATGCGGATCTTCGGCGGGTGGCCCGCGACCGCGGTGGTCACCCAGACTTCCCCGCGCTTGTTGACCGCCTCGACCGCGTTGTCGAAGAGATTGGTGAAGACGCGCTTCATCTGGTCGCGGTCGGCGTACCCGGGTGGAAGCTCGGCGTCGAAACGCTCGTGGATGCGGACGTCGCGATACGCGGTCTGGTAGAGCTGGATGACCTCGCGAAGCACCTGATGCAGGTCGAGCACCCGGGGCTGCGGCAGCGGCATGCGGGCGAAGCTGGAGAACTCGTCTACCAGCGCCTTGAGGCCGGTGACCTCGCTGATGATCGCGGTGGTGGCGTCGTCGACGACCGCGCGCAGGTCGGGCGCGTGTTCGACGGCCTTCTTGCGCAGACGCTGCGCCGAGAGCTGAATGGGCGTGAGGGGGTTTTTGATCTCGTGGGCGATGCGCTGGGCCACCTCCTGCCACGCGGCGGCCTTCTGCGCCTTGATGAGGTCGGACAGATCGTCGAAGACCATCACGCATCCGAGATCCTGCCGGGATTCTCCCAGGAGGGGGGAGACGATCACCCGCAGCGACAACGACCGCCCGTCGGCGTCCACCTGGACCTCCCGCTCGATCAGGCCCGCGGATCCACGAGCGGTTTCCACTAGCGCGGACAGGACCCCGAGCCGGCGCGGGTCGAAGACGTCCGCGAGTCCTTGCCCCTTCGCTTCGGCCGCGCGCAGGCCCAAAATCCGCTCGGCGGCTTGGTTGAATGTGGTGACCCGTCCTTCCGCGTCGACCGACACGACGCCGGTGGCGATGTTTTCCAGGATGGTCTCGATGTATGCCCGGCGGCTTTCCAGCTCGACGTTGGATTCGGTCAACGAGAGGTTCGCCCGCTCGACCTGTTCCTTGCTGATCCTCAAGTCCCGGGTCATGGTGTTAAACGAGTCGACCAAGAGCCGCAACTCGTCGCTCGCTTCGACGTCGATCGAGAAATCCAGATTGCCTTGCGCGACGGCGTGGGTCCCTTCGGCCAGCTTTTGAATGGGCACGGTGATCCCGCGCGCCACATAAAAGCCGAACCACGTGGCCGAAAAGATGATCAGCAGCGTGATGATGAGGAACGACAGGATGTATCCGCCCTTGATGGGGTTTTTGAACGTTTTGAGCTGATTGTAGTCTTCGAACGCCGAGCTGATGCCCTCGAGCTTGGCGACGAGGTCTTGGGGGATCAGGGTCTCGATGACGATCGTGCCGAGCGCCGTGCCGTCGCGATCGACGACCGGAACCGCGCCCCAGACGACATCGCCCTGGTCGGTCGAGCGGACGAGCGCCCGCTCGCCGTCGGTCGGGCCGTGGAACAGATCATCCGGCGGAGCCACGAAGGGAGGCCGCGCGGTTGGCGCGACCACGCGCACGGGATCGCCTTCCCACACTCCGGTCAGGCCGGGCGCGGGCGCCGGGGGCCACAACCAGATCGTCCGCCGCCCAGCCCCCACGGCCTCTTCCGCCAGCAGCCCGGCCAACTCCCCTCGGGACTCGGGTCGCCACCACTCACGCCTCACGATTTCACGGGCCAGCGTCCGTCCCTGTGCGAAGATCGACGCCTGGTGTTCATGGTACACGGACTGAGCGACGTCGAGCGCGCTCGTCAGCGACCGCTCGACCTGGATGCTGAACCAACTTTCAACCGCCGTCGTCAAGAGCCCGCTGGCGACGGCGAACAGCAGGAGCGAGGGAATCAGCGACAAGCCGATGAACGCCACCGTGAGTTTGGTTCGAAACCCCGTGCCGAGTCGTTGGTGGCGTCGTTCGAAGAACAGCTTGATGAGATTGCGCGACAGCAGCAGGGTCAGCAAAATCACCAGGATGAAATTGACGTTGACCAGGGTCAGGACCAGGATATTGTTCGAGAACGGCGAAGGAGTTTGCAGGCCCTTGTAATAGAGCGTGGTCGCCGAGATCGACAGCAGGATCAGAATCAGGCTCAACCAGAGGGCACGAAGACCCTTCTTGGACCATGGGTGAGAACGGATTTTACGGAACATCGGGCGCCCGAAAAGGGGCCGAATCGGCCCAGGGGGTGTCGATTTCCAGAAAAGGAATGAAGAACAAGAAGTAATCCAGGTACAACGGAAGCTGTGGAGCCTTCATCTCAGCCTTGACGCTGATCAGGTAGGTCTTGCGGCGCCGGAGTTGATCGACCGCGGCGATGGAGATGCGGTCGACCTGCGAGACCATCCGCCGCGCGCTCTCAAAGTCTGGAAAAACGGACTGCGTCGTGCCGGAAGGGAGTCGGGCCGTCACCATGTATTCCTGCTTGAGCAGATTGTACTTGATGCTGTATTTGACCGTAACCGCTGCCTTCTCTTCGTCGAACCACAGTTTTTGGCGTTGCTTCAAGACGACGTAATAGTAGAGGTCCTTGGAGATGCCTTTCCTGATATCGTCCTCCGTCTCGGCGGAGAGGCCGGGATCCAACGCGGCCGAGACCAGGATGCGATCCCCTTCGTACGCAATGTCGAGACGGCGGATCCGCTCGCTGCCGGCCGAGGCCGCCTGCGGCTCGACGAGCAGGACCCAGGCGCCCAGGACGGCCAGGACGCTCACGACCGATGCGCCGAACGTCACCGCTCCCCGTGCGTCTTTGCCAACGTGTCGTCCCGGTCTGCCGTACATGGCGGTGTGGGCGCATCTTACCATCAATGGCGTTGGTCCGTCATTAGAAAGCATGCCCGAGGGTGAAATGAAAGGTGCCGTGCGCCTCGCCCGGCTGCCAATTGAGTTTATGGCCGTAGTCGAGGCGCAGGGGGCCCACCGGCGTGTTGTAGCGCAGCCCGGCCCCCGTGGTGGTCTTCAGGTCGGTCCAACGGACGTCGCGCTGGTTGTGCCACACGTTGCCCCCGTCCCAGAACAAGACGATGCCGAGCGACTTGGGAAGTTGTACGCGGACCTCCGCGTTGGTGACCAGCATGATGTTGCCGCCCGTCGGCTTTCCGGTCGCGGGGTCGATTGGTCCGATCGTGTCTTCGTCATACCCCCGCACCGTGTTCCGCCCGCCGACGTAAAATCGTTCGGTGGCCGGTAACAAGAGTTGGGTCCCGGCCCGGTTGGCGCGGGTTTCGCCGAACCGGTTCGACGTTCCGGCCCGCACGCCCAGCGCGGCAACCACCGAGCCTCCCAGCGCGTGGAACCAACTCGTGCCACCGGTGACCTTCCAGAACTGCTCCTGCGAGCCGAACAATAGGGCGGCGTTCTCGAACCCGAGCGTTGACAGCAGGCCGGAGTGAGGGTTGAACAGGTCGTCGCGCGTATCCCAGGAAAGCGACGGCGTGAGACTCCCGATGTTGGCTCGGTCGTTGTCGAGTGGAGGCGCCGGGTCGAACTGATTCAACTGATAGTCGTAGACCAGTGAACCGAGGAGGTGGGGGACCAACTTCTTTTCAACGCCGACGTTTCCACCGTACGTCGTCCGCTGGTACCCGCGCGTCTCTTCGTCGCGGATTTCGTTGTACAGCGCGGCGCGGCCGTCGATCGGCCGGCCGAACAGCCACGGGTGACGGTAGCTCAACACGGTTTTCCGTTCGATTCGGCTGCCTTCGATGCGTAACCCCGCGCGCCGTCCCGTGCCCATCAGGTTGCGATAGGCGATTTCCCCGAAGCCACGCACCCCTTCGAAGTTGGAGTACCCGAACCCCACATCCACGCTGCCCGCGTCGCGCTCTTTCACGGAGAGGTGCAAGGGTTTCACGGGCTCGACACGCTCGGGATCGACCGGCTCCAGACGGACTTCCTGTAAGAAGCCGAGTCGCGTGACGCGCCGCTGGCTGTCCAAGATGCGCTTGGTGCTGTAGGCGTCGCCCGGCTTGACGTCCAGTTCGCGGAGGATGACGCCGTCGCGCGTCCGCTGGTTGCCGCTGAGCGTGATTGGCCCGATCACGACGGGGATCCCTTCCTCGATCCGAAAGTCGAGGTCCACGCGCGTGCGGTCCACGCTGAACGTGGTCACCCCCTCCACCGTACTATAGATGTAGCCCTGTTCGTTGTAGAATTCGAGGAGCGCCGCGCGCGCGGCCCGGAATCGTCCCTCCACATAGGGTGAACCGGTCGGGAGGTCGAATTGGGCGAGCAGCGTGGCGGCGTCGAACGCGCGATGGCCTTCGACTCGAACCGCGCCAACACGGGTTTGGGGACCCTCCTCGACGTGAAGCGTCACGCCCGCCCGCTTGCGCTGCGGGTCCTCCTGGACGTCGACCGTCGCTTTGGCCGACAGGAATCCCCGCGCTCGATACCAGGAGAGGATCAGCTCGCGGTCCGCCTCCAGGACATCCTCCTCGGCGTACCGCTTGAACAGCCAGCTCGATGGAATAGTGCGGAGCAACGGTTTCAAGGTGCGGCCGTTCTCCTCGGTGGTCCCGACGAGCGTCACCCGGGTGAGTCGCATGCGGGGTCCGGCGTCGACGACGACGTGAATGAGGATGTTCCCGCTCTCCTCCACCTGCCGGTCGATCCTGACCGTCGCGTGTCGGAAACCCCGATCAACGAGAAATCGGGTCAGCCGATCCGCCTCTTCCGCGTAAAAATCCTTATCGTCGCGTTCGTGGAAGAGGGCAAGTTGCTCCAAGAGCGTCGCGGTCCAGCCCCACCTTGGCGCGCCTTCTATGATGATGCGGTAGTGCGGACCCCGCTCGATCGGGATCGAAATGGAGACACCGCTGCCGTCCAGAGTGACGTGAGGCGGGCCGATGGAGACCTGGAGGTAGCCGCGGGCGTGGTAGAGATCGGACAACCGAACGAGCCCTCGGTCCAAGCGGTCCCACGAAAAGTACTCGCCCTCGGCCATCCGGAGCTTCGCGAGGTGCCGCAGACGAGAGAAGGCGGGCGAGCCCGAAAACGTGAGGCGCGTGATGCGCACGCGGTCCTTTTCGTCGATGTGAATCGTGACGCGCGCCCGGGTGCCGTGATCGTCCAATTGGATCGCGGGTGTGAAATCGACGAGGTAGCCCTGTCGCTCGTACCATGTCCGGAGGCGATCAACGGCGTTGCGGACGGTGGATTCCGAGAGCTCATCCCCGATGTGCAAGCCGGCGACGGCTCGCAGTCGGCTGGTGGACTGGTGGTGGCCCCGCAGCTCGACCTCCTTGAGACGGACCTTGGCGACGAACGAGACGGTCAACGCCACCGTGTCGCCCCGGGGTTCCACATCGACGAGGATGTCGGTGTATTCTCCGAGATGGTACAGCGAGTCCATCATGCGGCGGAGCGCGGCGGCGGAATAGGGCTTGCCCGGTCGGATCTTCGTCAGCTCTTCGAACGCTTCGCGGGTTGGCGCTCCGAACCCCACGAGGTCGACGGCCACGATCGGGCGGCCGTCGTAGAGACCGGGCGCGACCAGTTGCGCCGAACGCGCGGCCGAGGGCCATAGGAAAACCAAGGCGCACGCGGCCGCGGCCATCCAGCCGTGTCTGGCGATCCCTCCCGCGGAGCGGGAGGGCGTCATCGGAACTCGAAGCGGTACCGCACGTCCCCGCCGAATCCGCGACTGGAATCCTGTTCGCCGATCAAGAAGAGATTCCGGGCGATCTCATACTCGACCCGCACGCCCTGCCGCCCCGAGGAATCCAGGATGGTCGTGTAGTGGAAGGTCAGCCGGTTTTCCAGGAGTTGCTTCCCGACCGAGAGCCGCGGAGAGGTTTGTTTCACCGTCTCGTCGTAATAGGGATCGATCTGGAAGCTGTCCACCAGGCGGCTGGCGCCCGGCAACCGTTGGACGCCCTCCTCCAGCAAGGTCTGGAGGGCGATGGACGCGGCTTCCTCCCGGCCAAGGCTGGTTTGCGATTCCGCGACCTGCTCGGTCGTTCGGCCGACGGTGAGCAGGGCGAGAATGTCGGTCTCGCTCAACGACGGATCCGAGGTCAGGTCGAGAGCGAATCGCTCGATCGTTCCGGTCAACTGCAGCGTGATGGAGTAGCTCTGCACCTTCGTCGTCGCGTGCAGGTCGACGGAGGGCCGGAGGCGCGTGGGATCGACGAAGTCCACGGTGGCGGACTGGACTTGGAACACGTTGGAACGAAACGTGATCGTACCCTCCCGCGTGTCGACCCGCCCGATCAGGTAGGGTCGCTCGGCCGTCCCTCGCAGGAAGAGGTCGACTTCGAGGGGGATGTCGGCAAGGTTGTTGTGGACCCCGATGTGGTCTCGGCCGCTGAAGTGGATGTTGAGCGAGAGGCGACGCGCGAGCGTGGGAGCTTCCGACGCGGCGGCGTCCTGGACCTCGGCGCGCTTGCGGAGATCCAGGATCCAGTCCTGGATCTCGATGCGCGCCTCGTACATGGCGCGGTCGACGGTCAGTTCACCGCGCAGGCTCTGGCTCTCCGTGGTGCCTTGGAAGACCAATTGCCCGCTCAGTGTGGGCGTGAGTTGTTCGGTCAGGGGGAATTGGATTTCGCTGAGATCGATCAGGTAGCCGAACCGCGAGGGGCGGAAACCCTCCAACTGGATCTGGCCCGTCGCGGAGACCCGTCCGCGACCGAATCCGCCCTCCAGCGCTTCCAACAAGATCTGCCGTTCGTTGAAAAATAACCCCAGCGACGTGATCGTGATCGGCTGGGGAAGCGCCCGGCTCTTCAACCGCGCGTCCTGGACGGTCACGCCGCCCTGAATCTTGGGACTGTCCCACCGGTCGGAGATCTTCAAGACGAGATACGTTTTCCCGCTGGCCGACGAAATCGTGGGGACGACCAGGCGAGTCAAGCGGAGATCCGCTTCGCCGGTGATGAGGAGGCGGTATTCGCGAAACAGGTCGACGTCCCCGGAAACCGTGAGCGTCGTATCGGTTCCCCGTAGACGCAATGCATCGATCGTCAGTCGGCCGTGATCAAGTCGGAGGACGAGGTCGCCGTTGTTCTCGACGACGTACTCGCCCACGTCGGCCGACAGCCGGCTCAGGTGGCTCTCGGCTTGCCACTGCAGGGGGGCAAGGAGCGGCCCGTCCAATGCGATGCGTCCGCTGACCACCGCGGTCATCTCCGCGAGGGCCGCGGGTAACCAGGGACGAATCAACGGAACGAGCGAGCCATCCTCCACGCTCAGCACGGCCGAGACCGGAAACCCCGGTTCCCACTTCAGCGTGCTTTCGAGTCGAGCGTGCTGGTCATCCAACGCGGCCGAGAGCCGCAGCCGTCGGTCGGCGACGTCCAGCGTGACGCGGCCGGCGCCCAGCACCTGTCCGGCGCCTTCCAAGTGCAGAATCGTGACGGTCGCGTGCATTTCGGGAAGGTCGAAGGTCCCGCGGGTCGTGAGCGTGCCCGAGACGGTTCCAGACAGCGGGAGGGTGTTCAGACCGAACAGGTCGACCGTCTGCAGGTGGAGCCGCGGGATGTCGAACTGGGCGTCGAATCCGCCGTGGTACACGATGGAGCCGTGCCCGCGCACTTCGCTCTCGCCGCGCGCGAGCACGGCGTGGGTGAAGACGACCTTCTGGCGGTCGAACGTCATGCCGACGCGTCCGCGGTCGAACGATTGGCCGTAGATCGCCCCGTCGGCCAAGTCGAGGTCGCCTGCGATCTGAAAATCGGCCGGGGAGCCGCGAAACGTGAACGTGCCGTCCACGACGGCATCGATCGGCAGTGGGCGAAACGCGATGGGGAGCACGTCGCCCACGCGCCCCTTCCGCAGCCGGGCGGTCAGGTCGAACCCCGGTGAGGAGTCTGCCGTCCAATCCAGCGTGCCGGAGACGTCGTACCGGGCATCGTCCTTGCGCCAATCGGTCTCACGAAACGAGAGCGTCCGATCCGTATAGCGCAGCGACGTGGCGAGATCGCCCGCGCGATGACCGCGGAGGACGAGATTGCGCACCGTGGCGCGACCTTCCACACGCGGACCGCGCAGCGGTCCGCTGAGCCGTCCGGAAAAGCCGGCCCGGCCCTCGATGCCGAACGGAATCTGGAGCGCACCCGCGATCGCGGAGGCGTCCTGGTCGGACACCGCGAGCGCAAAATCGGCGTCCCCGGAGAGGGAGAGCGTACCAGATACCGTGACGTGTCCGGTCTCGCTCGCGATCGCGGCGTCTTCGAAGCGCACCGCCCCGCCGCGAACCGTCCAGGGCACGTCGGCGGACGCGATGAGTCCCAGCAGCGCTCGAACTCTGGAATCGGTCGGCTCCCCCGAAGGCAGGGCCGAGGCTGCCGGCGTCTCGTGCCGGATCAGATGGAGCCGTCCCTCTCCGTCGATCGCGCCGAGCGCCAAGCCGTGGCCGCGGAGCGCGAGCGGTCCGGAGGTTTCAAACGGCGGAAGGAGCGCGGCCCACGGAACGAAGCGGCGCAGCAGGGGCGTCGGTCGGACGCCCGCGGCGACGAGCGTCACCGACCACGCCGCGGACGCGTCGAGCACGTCGAGAGACACGGCGCCGCGCAGCGTGCCGCCCGCCACCTCGCCCACCAGCTCGGTGCCTTCCAGATGCCCACGAGCGAACGCGAGCGTGACGGCGAGATTTCCAAGTGGGATGCCGTTGTACGCCACCGCGTGCGCGTTGATGCGCCCCCCGATGGCGGGGTCGGAGGCGGACCCCGTGATTCGACCCTCGACCTCCACGTGTCCGGAGGCGGTCGTGCCCGGTGCGAGCGCCGCGCTCAGCGGCGCGAGGTCGAGGGACGCGCTCGCGAACAGGTTGAAGCCGAGACTGTCGCTCAACGGAATCTGCCCTTTGGCCGTGCCGGACAGGCCCGGTCCTTCGATCGAGACCGAGGTCAGCGTGATGCGCTCGGCCTCCGCCACGGCGCGAAGACTGGTGGTCTCGAAGGGCACCGTTCGATCACCGACGTCGAACGCGCCGTGGGGCGCATCGAGTTCCACCGAGAAGTGGGTCATCGGTCGATTCGGCACCACGAGGATGTGGGCGTCGGACAGGGTGACGCCGCCGCGCGGCGATCGATACGCCAGGTCCGCGTTTCTGATCTCGATGCGCTGCAGCAGGACCAGTCGACTCGGTTGGGGCGCCGGGGGGGCGGCGGATCGCATCACGGGGAGGTTCGAGGCTCCGGTGGGGTCCGCCACGATGGTGAGACGCGGATGTTCGATGAGCAGCGAACGAATGACCGGGGTTTCGGTGAGAAACGAGATGAGGCTCGGCCTCACGGTGATTCGCTCGACCGTCAACGGCGGTGTGGAAGGCAGAGCCACCGACGAGTGGACCGTCACGTGTTCGGCGATGAGCGCGAGGGGCGTCATCTGGATCCGGAGCCGTCCGATGTCGACCGGGCTCCCGATCCGTTCCCCAAGGGTGGTCTCGATGGTCCGGGCGATCCGAGTAAGAACGCGCTCCCGCTGGGTGACATACACCACACCCGCGACGATGACGAGCAGGAGGCCACCGAGCAACACGACGCGGAAGGCTGTGCGCATGAGGGGAGAAGCGACTCTCCGTTATGGGATCGTCCGTCGCGTCGAGCTACCGGGCTTTGTCCACATACCGAAGGCGGAGCGTGTAGAGCAGATCGGTGAGCAGCGAGGATTCGGCCGGGTTGAGGTTGCCACGCGTTTTCTCCTCCAGCAATGCCAACAGGTCGATCATCTCCTGAGCCCGAGGCAGGTTCACCGGCGCGGTTCGACCGTCCGGCATCGCCTCGCCGAGGTGGATCATCGCGGTGGACCCGAGGGAGAGGAGAAAGCCGGAGAACTCGACCGGACCGATGGCACGCTCCGAGCGTTCCTCCGTGGCGTTCGTCGGGGGAGGTGGACCTGGAGAGGCCGTCTGCTTGCGCTCCGGTTCGCTCGTCCGTCCGCGACGATCGCTCACCGTAAATCCGCGCTCTTCTTCGCCGTCCGTCATCGTCAGCCGCTCGGCAATCCACTCCCTCGACGCGCCCACCTTAGCATGGGCCTTCACGGGATTTCAAGAAACGTGCGCCGCGCGCGAAACCGGACGCTTGTGTTTTCCCCGATCCTTCAGTACGCTGCCGGCCTGGATCTTCTGGAGATTCGATGAGGACACTCCCTTCGGGAGGGGCCCGAGGCCCCCGGTGGCTCCGCTGGGTGAAAACCGGACACGTCTTCTGGCGGATCGCCCGGCCCGACGCGCCGTCGCCGCTGAGGGGTTTCGTGCAAGCCGTCTCCATCGAACACCGCGAGATCACGACGTCCGTCACGCGGTTGCGCGTGGTGATGTATCGCCCGTCCCTGCCGTACGCGACGGTCGTGGTGAACGGCGGGTTCGTCGAGGACTCGACCGACGATCCCCGCCTCATCAATTTCGCAACCGCCTTGGCCGAAGCGGGATTACTGGTGCTCACGCCCGACTATCCTGCCGTCCGCTCGCTCACCTTCACGCCGGAGACGATCGACCACGTCCACGACGTGATCGCGGCGGCGGGACGCGATCCTGATCTGGGCGCCGGGCGGCCCTTGGCGGTGATCGGTCTGAGTTACATGGCCACGTTGAGCCTCAAAGCCGCGCTGCGGCCGGATCTCGACGTGCCTCCCGCCTACCTCGGGATTTTCGGGGGATACGAAGATTTCGCGCTGCTCATGTGTGACGTGTTTGAGGAAACCTACCGTTTCGAAGGAACCAGCGTACCGGTGGACCCCTACGGTCGATTTCTCGTCTTGCGATCGGTGATCGAGTATTTCGATCCGCCTCCCGCCGAGCGCGACCTCATTCGCGAGCTGGCCCTGCGCTGCGGGCGTCGCGAGGCCCCCGAGGTCATCGAGGCCGCGGCGGGGCGCCTGTCCCCGCAGGGACGTGCGGCGTTCGACCGACTGCGGACGTTCCATCCCGACCGATCGCCGGAGCTGTGGCGCACCATCCTCCACGACACTCACGAGCGATGCGAGGCGCTGTCTGTCCGGGAGCCGGCGGACCGCCTCCGGAGTCGACTCATCCTCCTCCATAGCGGCTACGACCACGTCTTGCCGTGCACGCACAGCGTGAGGCTTCATCAACGGTTTCCCGCGTCGGAGTTGGTTCTCACGACGATGTTTACGCACGTCAACCTGCGGTTCAATCCGCGGGCCGTTCTGTCCCAGGTGCGGGAATTGAGGAACGTGTCGGGCGTGTTCGCCAGCCTCATGGCGCTGCAGGAATGAGCCATTGCGTTTCCTCGCCGCGGTGCACTATCATCGCGCTGAGACCGTGATGAGCCGGAAAGACTATTCCAGGAATCCATGATGAGCGACGTGATCGAACCCGCAACGAGGAGGGCACGAACCTGGTTTTTCATGGGTCTGGCCGTCCTGTCGGTGGGGTGGTTGGGGTTTACCGGGTGTTCCCGATCCGAGCCATCCACCGTATCGCCGACGGTGGCCGCGGACGCGCCCGCGGAATACGCCACGGGCCGGCGCCTCTTCGAGGCGCACTGCGCGCGGTGCCACGGGGTGGGAGGCGCGGGGACCGACCACGGGCCGTCCTTCCTCTCGAAGATCTATGAGCCGAACCACCATGGGGATGGAAGTTTTCTCATGGCCGCCCGGCGAGGCGTGGCGGCTCATCATTGGCGATTCGGGGATATGCCGCCGATCCCCAATGTCTCCGACGACGACGTGACGCGCATCGTCGGCTACATCCGGTGGGTGCAACGGCAGGCCGGGATCACCTAGGAGCCTGTCCATGAAGGGCCATCTGCGGCGTTGTCAGTCGGCCTTGCGTGCTCACGTACGACCCAGTACGCTCCGCGCGCAAGGCCTTCTTCCGCCTTGCATCTGGCCCTTCCTGAACAGGCTCCTAGCGAAGGCAGATGAGCGATGCCTGGGTTTGTGATCCGCTGGCTGATCAATGCGGTGGCGCTCCTGCTGATCAGTCAGGTCATTCGCGGGATCGAGGTGGACGGCGTGGTGGCGGCGCTGGCGGCGGCCGCCGTCCTGGGCGTTTTCAACGCCGTCCTGAGGCCGATCCTCCTGATCCTGACGCTCCCGTTGACGATCGTGACGTTGGGCCTTTTTGCGCTGGTCCTGAACGGTTTCATGCTGTACTTGGTCGGGTCGGTGGTGAAGGGATTTGCCGTGTACGGGTTTTGGTCGGCGGTGTTCGGCGCCATCCTGCTGAGTCTCGTCAGCGGGGCGGCGAACGCGTTCATCAACGATCGGGGACGAATCGAGATCGTCGATGTCCAGCCCCACGCGCGCTGAGGGACACGTCCCCGGAACGCGCACGAGGCCTCGGT
>JACXTT010000128.1_pt1 | contig 112704 bp, 110 predicted proteins | sample 9270951 | NCBI WGS metagenome assembly JACXTT01 (sample SAMN15532306, study PRJNA645909) | rock metagenome | isolation source: weathered quartz diorite | place: Puerto Rico | collected 2017-06-21 | reverse complement strand
GGCCCAGAGCCAGAAGCCGCTAGCATCGAGGAGCAGGGCCTTGGGTGGAAGAGCAAATTCAAGTCGGGCAAAGGCGGTGACGCGATCGGCAGCGGCCTCGAAGTCACTTGGACCACGACGCCTACAAAATGGAGCAACAATTTCTTCACCAACCTGTTCAGTCACGAATGGGAGCTGACGAAGAGCCCGGCTGGTGCGCATCAGTGGACACCGAAGAATGGCGGGGGCAATGCTACCGTGCCGGATGCTCACGATCCGTCAAAGCGCCACGCGCCCTCCATGCTGACCACCGATCTATCCTTACGGTTTGACCCTGCTTACGAAAAAATTTCACGGCGCTTCTACGAGCATCCGGATCAGTTCGCAGACGCTTTTGCGCGGGCGTGGTTCAAGCTGACGCATCGTGACATGGGCCCAATCGCGCGTTATCTCGGCCCGCTCGTGCCTAAGGAACAACTAGTGTGGCAAGACCCTGTTCCCGCTGTGGATCATAAATTGATCGGGGAACAAGACATTACCGCTCTGAAAACGAAAATCCTCAAATCCGGACTTTCGATCTCCCAACTGGTCACGACTGCCTGGGCATCGGCGGCGTCGTTCCGCGGCTCCGACAAGCGGGGCGGGGCGAACGGTGCGCGCATTCGCCTTGCACCACAAAGGGACTGGGAAGTGAACCAGCCCGCCGAACTGGCGAAAGTCTTGCCGAAGCTGGAAGCGATTCAAAAAGAGTTCAACAGCGCGCAGTCCAACGGGAACAAAGGGACGAAGGTGTCACTCGCTGACCTGATCGTTCTGGGCGGCTGCGCGGCCGTCGAGGAAGCTGCGAAAAAGGCCGGGCGCGACGTGAAGATTCCCTTCTCGCCGGGACGCACAGATGCCTCGCAGGATCAGACGGACGTGCACTCATTCGCCGTAATGGAGCCGGTCGCCGACGGGTTCCGCAACTACATCCGAAGCGGACAGGTCTTGTCGGCTGAGGAGTTGCTGGTAGATCGGGCGCAGTTGCTGACACTGACGGCCCCCGAGATGACGGTTCTGGTCGGCGGCATGCGCGCCCTGAATGCGAACTTCGGGCAGGCCAAACACGGCGTCTTCACTAACCGGCCCGAGACGCTGACGAATGATTTCTTCGTCAACCTGCTCGACATGCGTATAAAGTGGGAGCCCTCCTCTACATCCGAAGGGGTGTATGAGGGGCGTGATCGGGCGACGGGCCAAATCAAGTGGACCGGCACGCGCGTCGATCTAGTCTTCGGTTCGAACTCCCAGCTCCGGGCAATCGCAGAAGTCTATGCGTGTGACGATGCGAAGGAGGCGTTTGTGAAGGACTTCGCGGCTGTGTGGACGAAGGTAATGAACCTTGATCGCTTCGACCTTGCCTGATCTCGCCGATAGAGCAAGCTTTCAACTTCGTGCTTGCTCTGTCGGTTGTAACGGAGTCGTCGCGTTCTCGGGCTTAAAGCCGAAGAAGTGCCGAAGAAGTAATGAACGGCGAGCTGGCCACGGCTGGCGAGTAGACGCACTTCGTCGGGTTGCGCCGCGAGCGGCCGAATCCTGCACTTCCCCGCAGGATTCGGCCTTTGTTATGTGAACCGCCTGTGAACGGCTATTGACGCCAACCTGCTGCATCCTCGACCATCATCCCGGAATCCAATCGAAGAGTCGCGGGAGCCGGCATGAAGATTGGCATCACCTGTTATCCGACGTATGGCGGAAGTGGAGTGGTGGCCACCGAACTTGGGTTGGAGCTGGCCCGCCGCGAACATGAAATTCACTTCATTTCCTATTCCCAGCCCATTCGTCTCATCGATACGGCACCCAACATCCACTATCACGAGGTCGAGGTTTCCCGTTATCCGCTATTTGAATATCCGCCGTACGATCTCGCCCTGGCGACGCGCATGGCTGAAGTCTCGCAGCTTTACGAGCTCGACCTATTGCACGTGCACTACGCGATTCCGCATTCGGTGAGCGCCATGCTCGCCAAACAGATGCTGGCGGCGACTCCCCCACGACGCCATCTGCCTTTTGTCACCACCCTTCATGGTACAGACATTACCCTGGTTGGTTTGGACCGTTCTTATCTGCCCATCACGCGCTTTTCCATCGAACAGAGTGATGGCGTCACGGCCATCTCGCAATATCTGCGCACTCGTACCATCAACGTGTTCGACATCAAGAATCACATTGAAGTCATCCCGAACTTCGTCAATTGCGATGAGTATGTTCGCACGGCGGGAAACCGCGAACAGCGCCGGGAATATGCTGCGGACGACGAGCGCATCCTGGTCCATCTTTCGAATTTCCGTCCGGTGAAAAGAATTTCCGATGTGATCGAGATCTTCGACCGCGTCCGCAAGAAGATTCCTTCCAAGCTGTTGCTGATCGGCGATGGCCCCGACCGGTCACAAGCCGAGTGGCTGGCCGTGCAAAAAGGCATTCATGACCACGTGCTGTTCCTGGGTAAGCAGGACCGTGTGCAGGAAAAACTGGCTGTCTCTGACATGATGCTTCTTCCCAGCGAACTGGAATCGTTCGGACTGGCCGCGCTCGAGGCGATGGCTTGCGAAGTCGTTCCGATCGCTACTCGCGCCGGCGGTTTACCGGAGGTAGTCGAGCACGGCGTGACCGGATTCCTCGCCGACGTCGGCGACGTGGACACGATGGCCCGCCATGCCATTGACCTCTTCGGAGATGAATCTGCTTTGCGCGCAATGGGGAAACGGGCTCGCGAAGGGGCACGCGCGCGCTTCTGTACCAGCAAGATTATTCCGCTTTATGAAGACTTTTACCGGCGGGTGCTGGAGCAATCGTCGTAGTCGTCATCAACTCTTCAGGATTGGGCAGAACTGGCAAGCGTAACCGGATTTGCGTGCCCACGCCGTCCCGGCTCTCGATCATCATTTTCGCAGCGTCTCCATAGAGCACTTTCAGACGCTCGGCCACGTTCGCCATGCCGATGCCCGTGCCGCCGAAGCCATCCGGTGGCTCCAGCAGGCGGGCCGCTCCCATGCCCACGCCGTCATCTTCGACCTCGATCACCAGCCGTGACTTGATGACCCGGCTGCGCAGCGTAATGCTCCCGCCCTCCACCTTGGGAGAAAGGCCGTGCTTCAGACAGTTTTCCACCAGCGGTTGCAATAGCATGCTTGGAACCATGACCTCGAGCGAGGCTGGATCCAATTCCTTCAGCACTCTCAACTTATCCCGCCCAAAACGCACCACTTCAATGTCAAGGTAGTTGTCAATAAACTCCAGTTCCTCGCGCAACGGCACAAAGGAATCCGTACTGCTCAGGAGGCGGCGAAGGATAGTCGCCAGCTTGATGATCATTTCACGCGCTGTATCCGGATCGAACCGTACGAGCGACGAAATCGAATTGAGCGTATTGAACAGAAAATGCGGATTGATCTGGTTCTGCAGCGCCACCATGCGCGCCTGAAGCAGAAATCGTTCCTGCTCCTCCAGTTTCATCTGGATGCGCACGGTGTTGAAGATCTTCAGCTCCGTGCCCACCACCATGACGGCGGAGAGGTAGATGGCGCCTTCCACCCACAGATTTGGGTGTTCCAGGCTGAAGATCGCATTCGGCCAGAATCGCCAGATTTCAGTTTGAAGAAAACGCAACCCAACGATGGTCAGAAGAAATGTAATTTGCCAGTCGAAGAGCCGCGGCAACGGCAGATTACGACGGATCCAGTTGTAGATGCTGAGATCGATGAATGGCGAAAATGACCAGATATCTTCCTGGTCCGGTGCGACCCGGCGCAACTGCCCGGTGACCAGGCCGCAGAACACATTGAACGGCAAGGCGGCCCACTCGCCGTGCAGGGCCGCGGGCAGCGCGATTAAAGCGCCGCCCAGTCCTCCTGAGAGCCGGCCCCCGATGACGCCCAGCAGCACTGTGGTCTCCAGCGCCAAATCGCCGGCCAGAAAACTGCGCGCGCTGAAACGGATCCAGACGCCGAGCGCGATCGGCGCAGCCATCCACAAGGCCAGATAGATTTTGTGCCGGGTTTCCCGGTGGTCCTGAAACAGCAGCTTCTTGAATTCCTTCGAACGAACGAGCGCGCTCGACACGGCGGCGGCGACGCCCAACTTGATCAGGAGATTGACGAGAATCAGCCGCTGTTCCATCGAGACATTCTTGTCCGGAGGACAACCCGCGGAGCCGGGATCTAGGCCCCGATTGTACCTGCTGCCTGTTTCAAAAGTTGTTCGATATTGCTGCCCGCCGGAACCCCACCCTGGGCGAAGTCGCGACTTCCACCGCCGCGTCCGCCCACGGTAGCCAGCACTTCCTTCAGTAGCATGCCCATATCAGCGGTGCCGCCTGTTGTCTGCGCGAAAACCAAGCCTGGAGGGTCCATCGTGCTTCCCGCCAATGCGATCGCTGCAGATTCCGTGCGCGCGACCCTCTGCGCGAATAGCTTAGCGAAGCTCATGTCGCGGTCCGTGAAAGCTTTCACGACTACCTTTTTCCCATTCACTTCGTGCTGCTCGGTCACCGCCGCTCTTGCCATCGCCTCGGCCAATTGCTCAAGGGCTTCCTCTCGCTGCTTGCGAAGCTGTTTGCTATCTTCGAAGGTCTTGCGGATTTGGGCGGGAACATCGCCCAGCTGGGTCGAGAACAATTGCGCCGCTTCGTTGAGAGCCGTGTAGTCCCGGCGCGCGGTGCGCACAGCCCGTCCGCCACAGACAAACTCCACTCGCATTCCCTGACGCACGGTTTCGGTCTTGCGCAGCAGGATGGAACCGATCTGGCCGGTGGCGCTGACATGGGTCCCTCCGCACGCCGACAAATCAAAGTTGGCGATTTCGATCAGACGCAGTTCGTCGCGGTCAGCCGGAGGCAGTTTCCGTAATCCGAGCTTCTCTGCCTCGTTCCGCGAAACAAATCGAATGGTTACCGGACGGTTCTCGAAAATAATCTCATTGGCCCGCCTCTCAGCTCCGGCAACCTGTTCGGGGGTTAGCGATGGCGTCGTGAGATCAATAGAGCAATAGTCCTCACTCATGTGGAACGAGACTGTCGGTATCTGATAAAGCTCGATAAAAGCAGCTGATAGAACGTGCTGCCCGGAGTGCTGTTGCATGTGATCGCGGCGCCGTTCAGAGTCAATGCTGCCGTGCACGTTGTCGCCGGGCGCCATCTTCGCTGGCGCTTCCAGGTAGTGGACGATCCTGCCGTCCTCGGTGTCCGCCACCTCCGCGACCCGAACCCGAGCATTCGCTCCGGTGGTCAACCAGCCTGTGTCGTGTACCTGTCCGCCGCTAGTGGGGTAAAACGCAGTCTCGCGCAGAATGACGCCGGAGCGAGACTCTCCGGCGGAGGTAGGCACCATTTCCTGCACGACCGAATCGAATTCGTGGAGATCGGAAGTCGGATAGTAGAGCCGTTTCGTCATGGGGGACTCGCCGACGGATTGCAAAAAAGCCAGGCACCGGCGACCCACTGCACACGAAAGAGCCCGTTACCGTTGCTTCCTTCCGGACCTGGCGGGGTTGGCGGGAAAACGTCGCGCGGGACCGATGCCTGACATCTGATTTTAGCAAGAATGATTACCCATTCTCAGGTTGGCGATCGATTTAGTTGGATACCGGGCAAAGTAGAGACGCGGCAAGCGGCGTCTCTACGAATCGCTCTTCCCGCAACGCCGACAAACTGTGTCATGATTCCATTTCATCGCATGAAACGTCGGCCCAGCCTCGAGCTACTGGATTCCGATGCGGGAACCGCGCGCGAAGTCGCCGCCTCGCTCCGCGATCTGGAGATGTTCAATCAGTGGTTCGGGGGAGTCCGTGTAACGGAGAAACTCATCCGCCGCGCGCTCGATAAGACTCGCAGCGGAGCCGCTTCCCTACTCGAAGTAGCGGCCGGAGCGGGCTTTGCTCCCGCGAAAATCCGAGAGCGCCTCAGCCCGGAGCTTGACCTGACCATTACCTTGCTGGACCGCGCCCGCACGCACTTGAACGGCCACGAGCGCGCCGTTACCGGTGATGCCCTCGCTTTGCCTTTTGCCGACCGGTCCTTCGATCTTGTGAGCTGCAATCTTTTCGTGCATCATCTAACTCCAGACGAACTCCAGCGATTTGTCCGAGAGGCGTTGCGCGTATGTCGCGTCGCTTTCCTGGTGAATGACGTCGTCCGGAACCCCGTCCATCTGGCGCTGGCTTACGCCGGTTTTCCTCTTTATCGCAGCCGGATCACACGCAATGACGCTCCGGCATCGGTACGACAAGCCTATACGCCTGCCGAATTGCGCGAGCTCTTACAACCTTTAGCCTTCGGACCAGTTCAAATCTCAAGACACTACCTTTACCGCATGGGAATTATCGTGTGGAAGCACGCATGAGGCAGCCCTACGATCTGATTGTGATTGGCGGCGGGCCAGGCGGGACATCGGCTGCCATTACTGCCGCGCGTGAGGGCTGGCATGCGCTCCTCCTCGAACGAGGACGTTTCCCGCGCCACAAAGTCTGCGGAGAATTTGTTTCGACGGAGTCGCTCGCGCTGCTGAAGTGGCTTCTCGGTGACTCGCAGCACGATTTGCTCCAACATTCCCTCCCGTTGTCGGAGTCCCGACTTTTTCTGGACGGCCACACGGTTCCCGTCCCGATCAACCCAGCCGCAGCCAGCATCACGCGCTTCGATCTCGATCTCGCGCTCTGGAACGCAGCTGTGCAGGCTGGTGTGATCGCTCTTCAGGAAACAACTGTTCTGGAGATTCAAGGCGAGAATCCGTTCCGCGTCGCGACCTCTGCGGGTGAATTCTGTGGACGTGCAGTCGTCAATGCAACCGGCCGCTGGTCCAATCTCAAGTTGGCGGGCAACCATTCCAGCGACCCTCGGTGGCTCGGCCTTAAAGCGCATTATTACGGCGCCAAAGAGCCGAGCGTCGATCTGTATTTTTTCGAGGGCGGATACTGCGGTGTGCAGCCGGTCTGCGCACCGGACGGAGCAACTCTGCTCAACGCCTGCGCCCTGCTACGTCCGGGTGTAGCGGCCACCCTGGAAGAAGTTCTGGGTCGTCACCCGGTTCTCGCAGCCCGCAGCCGCTCCTGGACCGCTGCCTTTCCGCCTGTTTCCACGTTTCCGGTGATCTTGCGAGATCCCGTGCCTGTCTCGGGAAGCGTGCTGAACGCGGGAGACGCTGCCGGCTTTGTCGATCCCTTCGTCGGAGACGGCATCGCACTCGCGCTACGGGGTGGCAATCTCGCCTCGAGCAATCTATTCGCATTCTGGCGGGGCCAGACTGAACTTAAACAATCACTTGAAGAGTATGCGCGCGCCTACCGGCGCGCCTTGCAGCCGGTGTACCGGAACTCATCCCTTCTCCGGAAATTCCTTGGAGTTCCGCGCGGCTTACGCGCCAGCATCCTGGCAGCCTGCGTGAGCAGCCCGCGCCTGGCGCACTACCTGGTGGAAGTCACGCGCTCGAAACAGCTGGAATTGCAGTAGGGGTGGAACGTTTCAACGCACGAGCAAAACTTCCCGGATGGCGTCCCGCGCCAGGAAGAACTTGATAGAAGCAAAATCGCGGAACAGGTTTTCAATATTTCGATTGTTGAAAACTCGTTGCAAGCGTGGAATTTGCTTGTCGCCACTTCCCGACAACCGGACCTCCTGCGTTTCCAGCATGTCGGTGCCGGTGATGTGGAAGCGATAGCAGGGCGCGTCCGGACCGGCGTCTCGGGTATGGAAAAAAACCAGCAGCAGGCCGCCAGGCTTCATCACCGACCACAAACGGTCGATCGTTGGCTTGACCAAGCTCTCTTCCATATAGTCGGGCAGATTCCAGCACAGGACGACGTCGAACAATCCGTTCGGGTAGGTCAGGTTTTCGTCCAGAAACTTCTTGCTGTCGGGAACAAGCTTGCCGGTCTCGTCCTTCACGCGCAGCGCCGGATCCAGCGAAGCTTGCAGCAGGTCCTCACTGTAGTTCTTGTGGCCCTTGGCGGTAAGGAAGCGGATGTTGTTAGCGGAAGTCGATCCCAGATCGAGCACGCACAAAGGTTCCTCGGAATTCAGAAGCCGCGAAATCTCCGCCATGCCGCTGGAGCGGCGGCTCCGTTTCTGCGGAACGGCGGGAGCCGAAGCCTGGTCCGAAGAGCCCCGAAAAAATCTCATCACGTTGTCAGCAACCGATGCCATCAATCACTGCGCCCGGAAAGTTGTGTTCGCATCTACGAAGCCACGGCTTTTCCGGGTTCTCTTTGAATATCAATCTTTCCCTGGAAGGATGCGCCTTCCTCGATCGCGATGCGCTGTGTGGAAACGTCGCCGCTCACTACCGCGGTCTTCCGCAATTCCACCCGGTCCGAAGCGCTGATAGCGCCGTCTACCTTGCCCTGGACCACGACACCCTTGGCGCTGACCGTGGCCTTCACATTTCCATTCGGCCCGACGATCAGGCTGTTGTTGCGTAGCTCAATGCTGCCCTCGACGTGCCCATCCACGTACAAGTCTTCGGAGCCCGAGAGCTCTCCTTTGATTACCACTGACTTGCCGATGTGAGCAAACTCGCCCGTCTTCGGAGCGTCCATGCCTTGGCCTCCATCTCATCGCGCCTCTGTAATGCCGCGGAGACTCAGATTGTAAATCATTAGGCCGTCTGGGGCCCGGAATCGGCCCACCAATCCCTATTTCCACATGAGGTTAGCGCCCATGCCCAGAGTGCTCGATACACTGAATGCAACTCGTGTTCTGCTACCATCGTCTAACCACTGATGAGAATGAGGCACTCTTCCATGCCTTCGGTCGGCTCTACCCTGCGTTCCGCCGCTGTGATTGTTCTTCTTGCTGGAGCCAGCTTTGCCGGGCAGTCTACGATCCCCCCTCCACTTGCTGAGCCCGGCGAGTTGGTGCGGAAAGCGGTCGAGAACGAAATTAAGGCCTCGAAGGATGACACCGCCCGGTTTATGTTCCGCAGTACCAGGACGACGCCCAAGGGATCCGTCACCAAGATCTACATTGAAACTAAGGAAGCGACCGCCGGCATGGCTGTTGCCTACAACGGGAAGCCATTGACTCCGGAACAACGGCAGGGCGAGCTGGGCCGTATTGAACGCTTCATCAAGAATCCCGACGAACTGGAGAAGAAACGCCGTCAGGAACAGAAGGATAATGACCGCACCTTGCGTATCGTCCGAGCTCTGCCCGATGCCTTTCTCTACGAATACGCCGGCGAGCAACTGGGATCGCCGGGTGTAGGAAGGCCTGGCGACCCTCTGGTGGCGTTGAAGTTCCGGCCCAATCCCCGCTACGCGCCACCCTCGCGCATCGAGCAGGTTCTTACCGGGATGCAGGGTGTTTTGCTGCTGGACACTAGCCGCAACCGTCTGGCCTCGATTGACGGAACACTCTTCAAGGACGTGAGCTTCGGTTGGGGGATTCTGGGCCACCTGGATAAAGGCGGCCACTTTCTGGTGCAGCAGCAGGAAATCAGCGACAACTACTGGGCCATTTCATGCATGAAACTGGACATCACTGGGAAAATTCTGCTGGTGAAAAGTCTGGTTTTCGGCATGACAGAAGTATTCAGTGACTTCAAACCGGTACCGAACGACATCACGTTCGCTCAGGCCGTCGAGATGTTGGAAAAAGAGGAGTCTGTCTTCGCCGAAAACTCCACAACGGGCACGGCGGCGTCGCAATGATGGAGCGCGCCACCCGTTAGGTTTTTCCCGCTCGAAGCGTTTCTTCCCGCACCGTAAGTTTCTGGATCAAGTCTTCACGCACCCGGTATCCCGACCCCGGTGCATCGCGGACGGCAATCATCCCATCGGCGCTGACTTGCACTTCCGGTTCAACGATGTCTTCTTTCCAATACCGCCTGGAAGCAGAGACGTCCCCGGGCAGCCGGAAATTCTCCAGCGTGGACAACGCGATGTTTTGCGCCCGTCCCACTCCCGACTCCAACATCCCTCCGCACCATACCGGAACATTGTGCCGCTGCGCGACATCGTGCACTTTCTTCGCCTCCGAAAAACCACCCACGCGCCCGACCTTGATGTTGATGATGCGGCAGGCGCCTGTCTCCAAGGCAAAATCGGCATCGCGAGCTTGCCGAATGGATTCGTCCAGACAGATTGCTGTTCGGAGCTCCTTTTGCAGCCGGGCGTGAAGGTAGATCTCATCGTTCCACAACGGCTGCTCAATCATCAGCAGGTTGAAGGGGTCAAACTTGCGCAGGTGCTCGGTCTGGTCGAGTGTGTAAGCTGAGTTCGCGTCCACGCTCAGTAGAATGTCGGACCAGCGTGCGCGAACTCTTTCGAGCACATGGAGATCCCACTCAGGCTTCACCTTGAGCTTGATACGCCGATAGCCGGCCGCTACTTCGGTCGCGATCTTCTCCATCAACTGCTCAAGTGTGTCCTGGATTCCGATCGAAACTCCACAAGCAATTTCGCGCCGCGTTCCCCCGAGCAGCTTCCACAGCGGCTGCTGCAGGAGCTGAGCTTCAGCGTCCCACACTGCGTTTTCCAGGGATGCCTTAGCCATGCGATGCCCGCGGACCCGAGCGAACAAAGCGGAACAGTCACGTCCAGCCTGTACGCCGTTTTGCAGGAGAGCCGGGGCCAGATAGTGCTTGATCGTCGGCCAGGCGGTCTCGATCCACTCCGAACTGTAAAACGGATCTTCCCCCGCGACGCATTCTCCCCAGCCGCGCACGCCATCGCTCTGCACGCTCACCAACAGGATGCGTCGGCTATAGACCCGTCCAAAGCTCGTTTCAAAAAAATGCACGAGCGGCATGTGAATTTCACGCAACGTTACCGATTCGATTTTCATGAGTCTTATAAGACAGCTGCGGGCCCAATGGGTTGGTGGAAACTGGGAAGTATAAAAGGTGCGGGCGCGGCGAGCAACATGGCAGGTGGAACCGCTTGCTAATCTATCCGGTTTTCATCCCAGATCCCCAGCAAGAAACGCCCGTTCCCCGCGCTATCTCGCTCATACCCAAGCACCGCCAGCCCGTCTGCAAACGCATTGGTAAATTGCTCTCGATTCTTCTGTAGTACTTCCAGCGCTTGCGCGCGGGTCGCGGCTGAGCCCTTCCAGTCGTAAATCTCCACCGGCACTGTGATGGTCATACGCGGATTGAACTCCGGCCTCCCGACACTTAATGCCGCTTCTACCCGGCGCGACTTCATCCACCACTCCGCAACCAGACGGTCTGTCGGTAGTCCACCCTGCAGAGGGGAAGTCGTGATCCCATACTGGTTCACGTTGTAGCGGCGCGCGATCGCCCCCAGCTTCTCGATATTTAGATAGGCGTTCTTGATCTCCAGCGGATCGAACGTCCACTCCATGAGGTCAAAGCCGCGCGCCAGAGCGTCATCGCGTTGATAGAGCTTCAACCGCCGCCCCAGGCCTCCGTTTCGATACTGTTGCCGAACGGCCAGCATCTGCGAGTGCAGATAGGAGTGCCCGTCCCGATTGCCCGGAATGGCCAAGGCAAAGCCGACCAGTTCTCGATCGTCGAAGGCTCCGACTACGTGTCCGCCGATTTTGTTCGCGACTACAAACAGGCGCACCGGAACCAGGTCGCCGTCGGAGAAGTTCCAGACTTCTTTCTGCAAAGCGAAACACGCCTGCATCTCCTCCAGCACTTCGCATTTGCGGATCGTCACTGCGCCGGTCACGGCCGCTGTTCCTGTCCCTTCGCCCGTTGCCATAGTTCTTCGAGTTCGTCCATGGACGCCTGAGCGGGACCGCGCCCGCTCGTGCGCAACCGCTCCTCCATCCACTGAAAACGCCGTTTGAATTTACGATTCGTTTTGCGTAGGGCCGATTCGGGATCGAGCGACAGATAGCGCGCAATGTTAACCAGCACGAAAAAAAGATCGCCGACCTCATCTTCCAGCCGCTCGCGCAACGCGGTCGGGACTTGAGGCTTTCCTGATCCGGCAATACCAGAATCAGCCGACCCATTCTTGATGGGCAAGTCCTTCAACTCTTCACGAAGTTCGGTTGTCTCTTCCTCCAGCTTGACAAAAAGTCCCTCGATCTCCGGCCAGTCGAATCCAACATGAGCCGCCCGCGAACTGAGTTGGTGCGCTTCGAGAAGGGCCGGCATCTTCGACGAGACGCCGGACAACACCGACTGCGCATCCGTGCCGGTACTTTCCCCTCCTCCCGCCTCTACCCGTTTCTTTTTCTCTTCCGCTTTTAGCGCCTCCCAGTTGCGCAGAACTTCTGCCGGAGTGTCCGCCTTCACTTCGCCGAACACATGCGGATGCCGGCCCACTAACTTGTTGGAGAGCTTCTCCAATACGTCGTCAATCGAGAAGTAGCCTTCCTCGCGCGCCATCTGGGAATAGAACAGCACCTGCAGCAACAGGTCACCCAATTCTCCTGTTAGTTCCTTCCAGTCGCGGTTGTCAATCGCTTCCAGCACCTCATAGGTTTCTTCGAGAGTGTAGGGCTTGATGGTGTCGAAGCTCTGCTCGCGGTCCCACGGACATCCATCCGGAGCCCGCAGCCGCGCCATGATTTCGACCACCCGCTCAAAGCGCTCGCCAGTAGTGGACATAACCTTTCACTCTAAATGAGCGCTCTCGGCATCGGCAAACTGCAACAACGAAGGAGTGCAACGGAGGAAGATGCACTCCGGACATGATCTTTATCAATACCCTACGCACTTGGCAACGATTAGGGTAATGTCGTCGTACTGTTCATCAGGATTGAACTGACGAACCTCATCCACGATCGCTGCAAGCAAATCTCGCGGGGACAATTCACCATGTCGCCGCAACGCTTTGATGAGGTGCTGTTCTCCAAATTCTTCCCCTGCCGCATTAAAGGACTCGGTGATGCCGTCCGTATAGAGCGCGAGCGTGTCTCCGGAGGAGAGGTAACATTCCGCGATCGAACACTCCCATTCCTTGAAGAGTCCGAGTACGGTGCACGTGGAATCGAGCCGTACCAAAGTGCCATCGCGCTGGAGTAACAGAGCGGACAAGTGTCCACAATTCGCGTAGCGCAAACGTTGCGTCTGGTCGTCATATTCAGCAAAGATGAGGGTCGCATAGGCGCTGTCGGCCGTGTTGTCATAAAACAACTCGTTGACCGATCGCAAGAGAGGCTGGGGCTCATCCCATGCAACGGTGCACTGGCTGCGCAGATTCGCCTGTAGATTCGCCATCAAAAGAGCTCCAGCGATGCCTTTTCCGGCGATGTCGCCCAGCACCAACCCGAGCCGTTCTCGGCCCAGATTGAGAAAGTCGTAGTAATCGCCGCCAACCTGGCGCGCCTGAATGCAGACACCGGCATAGTCGAGGGTTCTCAGCACCGGAAGGTTTTGTGGGAAGAGCCGTGCCTGCACCTGTTTGGCAATGGCCAGCTCGTGTGCAGCGCGCCGTTCAGATTCCAGCTTCTCTGCTGTGGAGCGGCGCTGTTCCTCTACCGCTTGGGTCATTTCATCGAAACTAACCAGCGCAAAAGAATTCCGGTCGATATCTTCGAAACGGGTGAATACCCCGCCCCAAATTGGTGTCTGCTTTCCCAGCAGCATCGACGAAGCATTCGACCCTCCGTCCAGCGTCGGCTGCTGATATTTGACCCTCCTCAATCGCGGAGTATGGCGAAAACGCACTCCGCGCCGCCGCCATTCACTGTAGGTCGCAACCACATCTTCGGTGACAAAGACAACCTGCGTGGGTTGCCCGATGAGCTTGTACTCGTCCGAGTCGGGATCGGGGGCGATCAGGGTAAGCACGGCAGTGCCGTCAGGAGGTGAAACGCCGACCCAGCGTTGTCCGGATTGAAGGCAGACATCAAAAGCCAGATTAAATCCAAGCTGATCCAGGTAGAACTGCAAGCTTCGATCCTGATCGCGCACGAAGACGTTGACAGCGTGCACGCGAAGGTAAGGATTTGATCGATCCTGGCGAAGATCGGATTGATCCACCAGATCGAAGGATGGGGAGCCGGCCATGGCGGTAAATTATAAGCTGCGAGACCGCCCGTTCCGATGCGGCGGGACTAGTAGTCCACGAGTCTTCGGGGCACGGCTAGAACCTGCGCGGCCAGGTTTGTTTCATCCGAGATAATCCCATCCGCCCCCCAATCCGCAAACTGCCGCATCTGATCTTCGCGATTGACGGTCCACACCATGACCCTCTTCCCTGCTGCCTGGACCTGCTCGATCAATGCCTTATCGGCTAGCTTGAATTGAGGGATCACCCACGCGACCGGCAACTCTTGCCAGCGAGTGAGCTCGTCCCGCCTGTCACAAATCATTCCTAAAGGAATCGCCGTATCCAAATCGTGGAGTGTGACTAGAACTTCCGGCAGAAACGACGAGACCACGTATCTCTGCTGCGCCGCGTGCTCTTGCAACAGCGCCACGGTCGCCTGTTCCAGCCCGCTAACCTTCAGTTCGATGTCGATAAATGCCCGCGAAGCGAGCACTCGCAAGACTCCTTCCAGCGTCGGCAGCCCCAGAACCATTGCCGGCGTGCTTGCGATCTCCATTCCCCGAACCACTGGATCATGGCAGATCACGGCCTGTCCGTCCGCCGATCGCCGCACGTCGAATTCGAACCCGTCGCAACTCTGCTGCAAGCAAAGCTCAAACGACGCGATCGTATTCTCAGGAATGTGCCGTGATGCCCGCGCCCCGCGATGTCCGAGTAGGAGAGGTCGTTTCATTCAAGTCCGTATGAGATATTTATTGGAAAATACAGACAGGAAATCTGTTCCCTGCATCTCAACAGTAAAGAAATCTAGTCGAGATCAAAATCCCGGATTGGCTTTCCGGTGTCCGGTGACTCTTTGGCTTTCTTCACCGCTTCCTGGAATTTCTTTTCCAGTAACTCCGAAGCATGTTTTTGGGCATCGACGGACTGGCGGAAGATTGACTCGCGCCGGTTGTCCTGTTCCTTCATCGCGCGCGCCGCTTCTTCCATGTCAGCAAACATTCTCGGCTTGACCGCAGCGGTGTGCGAGATGACAGCCTTCGTCGAGACGTCCACTTTCATCACCGCCCCGCAGCAAGGGCAGGTCACGTCAAAGTTTGATTCACGTTTTGCCACACGCGCATCATACCGCAATCCGCCTTAGCGCGGCGTGAGATGCAGCGGGAAGATCTTGAACAGGTACAGCATCTCCCACCCCAGCAAGACGACTGACACCACCACCACCAGGATCGCCAGGATCTCGCCAAAAGTCAGGCCTCTCCGATCCGACTCGAAATGCCGCGCCCCCAGGCTCAGAATGTTGAGCGTTGCAAACGCGAACACCAGCGCCCAGAGGACGTTATAGACCTCTTCGCGCGTGGAGCGCAGCAGGAGCAGCGCCGGGAGAATCCCTACCGCCAGCGCATGCACGGTGCGGCCGCAGCTCTCGGCCAAAGCGTGCGATTGGTCCAGACCCGAAAGCAGGAAGGAGGCACAACTCCGAGGCAGGGCTGTAAGGGGTCGAAGAAGTCTCATGGAAAACTGGATATTACCGTGTTTTCGTGCCCAAGTCAGCCTAACGTGCCTCTCTGATTAAGTCTGGCGCATTTACAATGGCTTGCCGATGAAAAGTATCCGCCTGGTGATTTTCTTCCTATTGTCCATCTGTACTCTAGCCCAGAACGCCCCCGCGCCCGATTTATCAGCGGCGGCGCATCGGGCGCTCGCCGTCATCTCGGGGAAATTGAGAGCGCCGGGCCTGCAGCAGCCGGTTGAAGTCCTTCGCGATCGCTGGGGTGTTGCCCACATCTACGCTCAGAATCAGCACGATCTCTTTTTCGCCCAGGGCTTCGTCGCCGCGCAGGATCGACTTTTTCAGATGGAGATCTGGAAGCGTGCCGGCCAGGGACGGCTGGCCGAAATCCTCGGACCTGGTTTTCTGGCTCGCGATGTCAACGCCCGGCTGCTGCGCTATCGCGGCGACATGAAAGCGGAATATGAGAGCTACACTCCTGACACGCTCGCGATTCTGACTGCCTTCACCGGCGGCATCAACGCCTACATCGATGGCCTGACGGCCCCCGGCGGCCCGGGCTTGCCTGTCGAATTTCAACTTGCCGGATTCTCGCCCGACGCCTGGCATCCGGAAGACTGCCTTAATCGCATGGCCGCGTTTTCCATGACCGGCAACGCTTTCAGCGAGCTCGAGCACGCACAAGCGGTTGCTCTAACAGGAGTGGCGAAGGCGTCGAAGCTCTTCGACTTCGATCCTGCCGTGACGCTCGACCCCGCCCAGGGGGCGGATTTTGCGGGGCTCGCGCCCAGTCTGCTGAAAAACCTCATTGGCAGCGACCAGCGCATCGAGTTCCCTGCCCGCGCACCTGAAGGCAGCAACAACTGGACGGTCTCCGGCGCACTCACCTACAGCGGCAAGCCCTTGCTGGCGAATGATCCGCACCGCGTCGTCGGGTTGCCATCGTTGCGCTACATGGTTCATCTGGTCGCACCCGGCTGGAACGTGGCCGGTGCCGGCGAGCCTGGACTTCCCGGCGTTGCCCTCGGACACAACGAACACGTTGCGTGGGGCTTTACGATTTTCGGACTCGACCAGCAGGATCTCTACGTGGAAGAACTTAATCCCGCTGACCCGCTCCAGTACAAGACCGAAGGCGGATGGCAGCGAATGGAAATACAGCATGAAAAGTTTCGCGTCAAGGAATCGACTTCCGCTGCGGACATGCGAAACGACGTGCTTCGGGACCCCGCGGATCTCTCGTCGGTCGATGTGCTTCTAAAGTTCACTCGCCACGGGCCCGTGCTCTGCGACGACGGCAAGCGCGCCCTCGCCCTGCGCTGGGTGGGAAGCGAACCCGGCACCGCCGGATATCTCGCTTCACTCGCCATTGACCGCGCCCAGAGCTGGGAGCAGTTTGAGTCGGCGGTCGCTCGCTGGAAAGTACCATCCGAGAATCTTGTGTATGCCGACACTGCCGGGAATATTGGCGAGCATTCGGCTGGACTCGCCCCTATCCGCAAATGGACCGGCCTGCTGCCTATGCCCGGCGCCGGCGGCTTCGATTGGGCTGGCTTCGTTCCCGTCGGCCAGCTGCCGCATTCTTTCAACCCGAAAGAAGGCTTCATCGCCACCGCCAATCACAAGATGATTCCGGATCGCTATCCCTACAACGTTGGGTTCGAGTGGGCCTCGCCGTATCGCATCACTCGCATCCGCTCGGTGTTCGCCAGCGCGAAAGAGAACAATCACAAGCTGACGCTGCCCGATATGGCCTACCTGCAAAACGACATTACTTCCCTGCCGGCGCTCGAGTTCCAGAAGCTATTGCGATCGACTCCTCTCCAGAACGATCCCTCGCTACGGGTGTTTCTGGACTGGGATGGCGAACTCGAACGAAAGTCTGCCGAGGCAGTTTTGTACGAAGTCTGGCTTGAACAGATTCGCGGAGCGCTGGCCGAGCGCTTCTCGAAAAATCATAGCGTGGTTCAGGCGCTCAGCGGACGTTACAAAGATCTGCCGCCCGACTCGATCCTTCGCATTCTCAGGAATGCCGAGAGGGATATCTTCGGCGACAACCCGGCATCGACTCGCGACCAACTGCTGGCATACACGCTAAAATCCGCCCGCGAGGAACTCTCAAAACTCCAGGGCCCTGACGCTTCACAGTGGTCCTGGGGCAAACTGCATGTCGTTCGCTTCCGGCACGCTCTCGACCAGCAGCCGAGTGCTAAAGATCTGTTCGACCTCGGCCCGCTCGCGCGTCCCGGCGACGAATACACACCCAATGCCACCGGCATGGGCGACTCCTGGGAGCAAGTCTCCGGCGCCAGTTATCGCCAGATCATTGACCTCAGCGACTGGGACCGCTCCCGCGTCATCAACACCCCAGGGCAGAGCGGGCAGCCCGGCAGCCCGCATTACTCCGACCTCCTGCCTCTGTGGGACGTGGGGCGATATTTTCCGTTACTCTATTCGCGGAGAGCAGTGGAAGCAGAAACTACCGACCGGCTGACGCTGGAACCGTAGAGTTCTATGCCCTCAAACATCAACTTCATCTTCTTCGACGTCGGGAATACACTGCTCTTCCCCAACCGCGATCGTATTCACACGCCACTGGTCGAGCGCGGCCTGACTCCTGATCCCGGACTTCTGCGCGATCTTGAGCGGAGCACCAAGAATGAATTCGACACCCGCATGGCTCAGGATGGCAGCACCGATCACAGCTTCTGGTGGATGTTCTACAGCGAGCTGCTCTCTGAACTCGGTCTCAACGATGACGCTTTGCGCGACCGGCTGGTTGATAGCATCCGCCAGTCCTCCAACTGGGACGTGATTCCTCCCGGAACGCGCGAGCAACTTCAGGTGATCGGCGCCCACTACAAGATCGGAGTCATCTCCAACGCCGACGGCAAAATCGAAGATGTCCTGCGCAGATGCAACATCGCCGCGTGCTTCCGCACCATCACTGACTCCAGCCTGGTCGGCTACGAGAAGCCGCACCCGGAAATCTTCCGCCAAGCGTTACAAGAGATGAAGGCGGTTCCCGAAGAGAGTCTCTACGTCGGCGACATGTATTCCGTGGACTACCTCGGCGCCACCGGCGCTGGCATGAAAGCGATTCTGATGGATGTCACGGGCGCGTATTGCGACAAGGGAGTGCCGCGCGTGGAATCGCTAGAGGAGTTACGGAACTCATTATTGTGATTGCAACCTGGGCCCTGGAACGGCTCACTCTTGCCCGCTACAATCACAAAACCATGTTCGACCCTGCCCGCTTTCTCGTCTTCCTGACCGCCGCCATCCTTCTGGCCGTTGCTCCAGGCCCCGGCATGCTCTACGTGCTCGCCCGCACGCTCGCCGGTGGGCGCCGCGATGGCATGCTTTCTGCCCTCGGGACGTTTTTTGGCGGCATGGCGCATGTAGTCGCCGCCGCGGCTGGAATCTCAATCATCCTGGCGAAGTCAGCTCTGGCTTTTGCCGCTGTCAAGTATCTAGGCGCTGCATATCTCTGCGTCCTCGGCATACGCATGATCCTCGACGCAAGACGCGACGAAGAGGTTTCCGTCGCTGCCCTCCCGCGCGCGAAACACCCGTTTTGGCAGGGCATTATGACTGAGGTGCTAAATCCCAAGACCGCGCTTTTCTTTCTCTCGTTCATCCCGCAATTCGTGAATCATGCGAGCGGCCACGTCTTTGCGCAGTTTGTCCTGCTGGGAGCTATTTCGGTGACGCTAAATACGAGCGCCGACATCATCGTCACGCTGTTCGCCGGACCCCTCGGCCAGCGCATCCGCGACTCTGCGCGCTTCCGCCGTCGTCAGCGCACTCTGACGGGCGCAATCATGATTGGTTTGGGAACGTACCTAGCGCTGGGCGAGTCCAAGTAAACACGGAAACGACCGGGCTTCGGTCGATTGTTGATTGGAACTTCAGGCGCAGACGCGCCGTTAATGTGATGAGGAACCCGAAGCAACGACCGGACCTGCTCCTACCGCTTGACTGAAAGCCCGATCCCCCGACGCAGCCTGCTTCATCAACTCCAGGTCGCGGAGGAGAATTTCAGGCGTCATGTGACCTAGGAAGAATTCTCCATCCAGAGTGTGGATGCGAACTCCCCGCCCATACGAACGCCCGGCGCCGTCCGTAGATGCCAAAGCTGTAGCCATCTGCAAAAGCCCTGCTGCTTTCCTCGTAGTGGGTGATCCGTTCGACCGGAATGAATTTGACCCGAAAACCCAGGGCGGAAATTTCGACGCCGCCGCGCATGAAGCGGTAACGGTAGCCCGCCAACGCCAGGATCGCCACTCCCAGAAACAAGAGACTGGCGAGAAACGCGCCATACCGCAGTGCCATGACGTCCAGCAATGTGCCGAGATAGTAGACCGCCCCGGAGACATACCAGCTTCGTTGGGCAGGAATGACGGTGCGAAGACCAGAGGCCGTTTGCTGTAGTCGTGAGCGTCCGATCGTAGATGGTATCGCCGACACGGAAAATCCCCTTAATGAGGATCGCATGCATAGTCAGAGGGAGAGAATGCGCCGAAGTGCCGCAACAAAAGTAACGCTTGGGAGATAGGAGGCTTGCTGGTCGAGTGTGTTCTATTGAACTTCGATTACCTGATGATCGTGGCAGTCAGTATGAATCGTCTCGTACAGATTCTGTAACAAGCCTGGCCCGATTCGCGCCAGAAAGCTCACACCGGCGATCTCGCGCTCTTGTAGCGCCTTGTTCGGATAGAGCGCCGAACTCAAACTCTCCGCGTGCCGCGTGATGACTTCGTTACGCTGCACTTCTGCCCGCGCCGCCCGCGCTTCCAATTGCGTGAGCTGATACTTCATCTTCTCTTCTGCGTTGGAAGCCGCGTCCACCAAAGTAGTGTCGAGCCGTGCGAGGGACTCGCGGATTGAGGCCAACGATTTCTCGAGTGCCGCCTTCGCCTCCGCAAATCGTCCTTGCAGGTCGGAAGGCAGCGTACGCGTAGCGAGGGTCTCCCGCAACTTGTCGGGACCATGAAACAAATCGGACAGGGTCAACCGGTAGCGCTCCAGCAACCGTTGCGCCTTCGGCTCAACCAGCGTCGCGGAGAAACGCGGCAGCACTGGTGTTACGCGGCCCAGGAGCTTTTGATACACTACCGCCGCCTGCGCAAAGTATGCGACCTCGGCGGGGCCTCCGGTATAGACCAGTGTAGGCAGCAGGTAATCCTGCACGACTGGGCGCAGAAGCACATTCGGACTGAAGTTCTCCGCGTTCCGCTCAATCCGGTCGAGTAGCTCTTGGGCGGAACTCCGTTCCTCGCCGACCGCGTACTCCTCATGCGCGTCGTTGCTCTTGCGTCGCACCACTGTGCGCACGCCATTTTTGATTTCAAACAGGAGTGTCGAGGCCGGCGTCACCTTGACCTGCTGGTGATATCCCGCCGCTTCGAGCGCTTTGCCTCGCACCAGCAGCGCGTCATCCAGTTCAGCCGAACGCTCCACTGCCTGACGCAAAATCGGTTTGGCGAGATCGTGGAACGCCGGATCTGACTGGTCCAGCAAAATTACTCCCCAATCCGCGAACAGGCGCGCAAACAGGCGGGCGAAGGCACTGCCCATGGTTTCTCCAGGACGATATGCTTCCCGGAGCCAGGTCGCGACGTCCGTGTCTCCAAGCAGTGCAGCCGCGCGCTCAATGACGGGTTCGATCTCCGATCCCAGCCGGATGGTCCCAACCGGCGCGTCCTCCAACCCATAGCTGTCGATGGCTAGACGCTCTGGAACACCGGCCTCCGAGACCAGCGCAACATGATTGACCTCTGCGAGGTCATGGTCCTCGGTTGCGAGCCAGAAGATCGGGACACAATCCACTCCCGCCGCCGAAGCTTGCTCGGCTAACTTACTTGCGGTCAGCGCCTTGAAAATTGAAAATAGCGGCCCCCCGAACAAGCCGACCTGCTGCCCAGTGACCGCTACCAGCGCGCCGTCTCTGAGCCTCCCGATGTTGGCAAAAGTCTTCGGGCTCGAGCCCCATTCGCGATTCTGGCGCTCGAGAATATCGCTGACCTTCCGCCGGCGTGCGTCGTCGTAACGGACTCGTCCCGCCTCATCGTTGGCCCATTCAGGAAAAAGCGGCGACCGCGGGTAGAACTCGCAAACGGCTGGAGTGTAAGAAAGGTAGTCGAGAAAGAGGCGGGTGGTGTGGGGAACGTTCGAAAACGGCAGACATTGCGTTTTCACCGGCAACGCTCCTTACATCGCTGTCCGGTCATCAGCATCTGCTTGCTCACGCTTGTCCCTGTCATCCGTTATGCTCCGACGAAGCCGTCTGTGAAACCCAGCTACATCTGATGACGGCCCCACGCGCAAGTTGCAAAGACTTAATTTGAAGAGTGATCCGGCCAACCCTGTCCTAGAGGGCGGAGGCGGTTGCGAATGGTGTGAGTCACTTGCTACTCAGCGTAGATTTCTCCAGCCTCTCCAGTGACACTCGGGCCTCTTTCGCGAATTCGCCTGCAGGAAGAATCTTTAGATACTGCTCGTAGTATTTCCGCGCTTCTGTTTTGTCTCCCAGTTTCTCTTGACACTGCGCCAGCCGAAAACTAGCGATGGCATCGTTGTCTTTGTAGAAGAGGGCTTCCTTGTAGCGGTCGAGGGCTGCGCGATAATTCTTGCGCTTGAAGTAGTAGTCTCCCACCTCGACGTCTTTCAGCGCCTTCATCGGATTCCAGGGACGGAATTCCTGCACATCTGAGTTTTCGGGCTTGTCCTCAGCTTCCAGGTCAGCCACTGCGGCCTTGCTATAGGGATGGTTCTTGGCGTCGTCCTTGGGCGGGCTGATGTCGATTCGAGTGTCGTGGCTGGAGCTCTCCCCGGCTTCGCGATTGCGGTCGTCAGTTTTGTCAGGCGCAGACTGTTGCGCGGCACAGAAAAGCCCTAAAAGCAACAGCGAACCGGCTACCAGAGGAAGTCTGGGCATGGAGATAGCAACATTTTAGCTGCAATCAACTCGGAAACCCAAGGCGAGTCTGTGGAATCACGTTCTTGACAAACTCTACCTCTTAGTTGATCATTCAACTAATGCACAAGGAAGCTCCTCCTACACGCCAGAGAATTGTTGAAGCAGCGCTGTATCTCTTTTGGTTGCAGGGGTATGCGTCTACTGGTGTGGCGGAGATCTTAACCCGTGCCAAGGCGAACACGGGCAGCTTTTACTACTTCTTCAAGACCAAAGAAGCATTGCTATTGGCAGTTCTTGAAATGTACATCCAGTTGCTGATGCCCGCGGTCATGAACCCCGTCTTCAGTGAGATCCAGGACCCGGTGGAGCGGATCTTCGGCATTATGGGTTTCTATCGCCAAAACCTGTTGGCGACGGGCTGCACCTACGGCTGTCCGATAGGAAGGCTGGCGCTGGAAATTCCAGAAGAGCAATTCAAGGTTCACAAGCTGTTGGCGGACAACTTCGATGGTTGGACCGCAGCCGTTGAGAAATGCCTGCTGGATGCCAAGGACCGGTTACCGCAGAACACCGATCTCAAAACACTGTCTCAGTTTGTCCTCACCGTGATGGAAGGTGGTGTGATGCAAGCGCGTGCGCACCGCGCTATCGAACCGTTTGACGCTTCGGTGAACCATCTTCGTGAATATTTTCGTCTTTTAGTGTCGCAACGCGAACACCAGAACTTGGGGAAACAAACCTAATCTGCAATCTGGAGGAGCCATGAAGCGAGCAGCAGTATTTCTTTCGATCCTGATGATGACAGCGGCTTCCGCCCGGTCGCAGGATGTGGCCAAACAACCAGAAACTGCAAAACCAATCAATGCGCTTAGCTGGCTGGTGGGTGGAGTCTGGGCCGCGGACACCGCGAGCATGGGGCACGGCTTGCAGCGGATCGAGACCCGTTACCAGTGGTCTGACAACCACGCCTACGTACGGTTCACTACCCACTTCGTGTTCGACAAAGGCACTGCGCGAACCTACGACGGAGACTTCTTCTGGAATCCGGAGCAGAAATCACTCGCCATGTGGTACATGAACGCCGAAAACGAAATCATCGAAGGCCCGATGAACATAGACGGCGACACCTGGACGATGACGTTCCGCGGAATGGATCCCGAAGGCAGAATGGCGGATTTGCGCGCCGAAGTGACCCGCAAGTCTCCGGATCTATACCACTGGCTGGTGCGGGAAAAGCAAGCCGATAACTGGAAGGACATCATGGCGCTCGACTATCACCGCGTCGCGGGGTTGTGACTCTGTTGAATTCAACGCAAGACGCCGAGATCTGCTCTTGGCGAAATTCCTCATCAGGAGAAACTTCGTGGCTCTCAATCACTTGAATCTGTGGGCAATCCTGGCTGCCACCGTGGCGGCTTTCATGTTGGGAGGGTTGTGGTACTCCCCGGCATTGTTTGGCGGCGTGTGGAAGAAGGCAAATGGCTTTGGTGAGGCAGACCCCGGGAAGTCAGGCCAAGGCCGAATCTTCGCGACATCGTTCGTGTTTACCCTGATCATGGCGGTCAACCTGGCCATGTTCTTGAACGATCCCAAGACGACCCTCGCTTGGGGAGCGACCGCCGGATTTCTCGCCGGCTTCGGGTGGATCGCCCTCGGGATTGGCGTAGTGTCTCTTTTCGAACGCCGGCCCTGGAGCTATGTGCTGGTGAACGGCGGATACATGACGGTTGCTCTGGTACTAATGGGCGCAATTATTGGCGGTTGGCGATAGCCTCGTTTCCCCCGTGGACGGATCCTAACATCCAGTCTGCCGCAGCTCGCCGCAAAAATCAGGCCGCCCAAGAATCAGGGCGGCCTGGTTTGGCGAAGTCCTCCGGGGAGGAGGGAAAACTTTTACATCGACGACGGCGGATTATTGTTCGCCGTCGGCGAAGGCGTAGCGTTCGGCGCCTGCGCTGGTGCTGTACCCGTGGTATTCGTCATCAAGTGAACGTCCACGCGGCGATTCTTCTTTCGGCCCTCAGCAGTCTTATTCGTCTCGACTGGCTTATCCTTGCCGAGCCCGATCAGATAAATCTTGTGGGCAGGGATTTGTTTCTCCGACGCCAGGTACTGAATCACGGAGTTCGCGCGCCGTTGGCTCAGATCGTAGTTGTAGTCTGAAGGACCAACCGAATCCGTTCCGCCCTCGACGGTAATGATGTAGCCCTTGGTGCTGGAAACGTTCGTGGCCAGCTGGTCGAGCTCTTCTTTGGCCTGCTTGGTGAGGTTGTCCTTATCGAATCCGAACAGCACTGACGCCTCTGCCACCGGACGATAGTTGTCCAGGTTGACGACGGTGTTGGTGAGGGTGTCCACACGCTGGGTAGCGTTGTTGGCCAACGTTTGGGCGTCATCGGCCTGCTTACCGGCGGCTAGAGCTTTCTGGTCAACCTCGGCGGCACGGGCCTGAGCGGCTTGGATTCCAGCCTGAGCGCGCTGATCCACGTCTTTGATGTCTTTCGAGTTCTTCGCGGTCAGGTCGTCAAGCTCGTTAGTCTTATTGATGAGCGGGGTGGTCTGCTGGCGCACGTAGTTCTTGCTCGAGCAGCCGATCGTGGCGGCGAGCGTTGCAGCCAGCATCAGGGTCAGTGAAATGCGATTCATTTTGGTTTTCCTCTCAGCGTTGCGGTCTCCCGGGAGATCCTGGGACAAATCTTTCAACTGCACTCATAACCTACTCAAGCACGGGTCATGCCATTCGCCCCGCCAAGTAGATCAGTACAAATCCATATATGTCTATGATTTAGGGGAATGGGACTCGCAATTCCCACAGTTCCGCCGCGCAATCGGGTAAAGGACCGTAGAAATTTTATATGGTTTGTGCCAGCTGACAGTATAGAGAACCGCGTCGATTCGCGCTACCAGGGAGAAAACCCCAGGAGCGGCGGACCGAAGATTGACCCGCCGCATGGGGATGTCTCCCTCAGTTTGTTATTTTTTCAAACGCCTGCTCGAATTGAGTAACTAACGGTGTCTCACCCTTTTCCAATCCACCGCGCCCCATTACGCGCCACAAATAGGTCTGAGGAAACCTGTCGGCATCGTAGACAGCGAGCACGTCTTCCGAGGGCCTCGATTCGACGGCAATGACCATATCAGCGTCTTGCGAACGGTATACCACTGTAAGTTTTCCCCATTTCTGGACAGCGTCCTGCACCCGGCTGATGGCCGCACGGTCTTCGGGCAACAAGCGTGGATTGAATTGGTCGCCGTCGTAGGCGGTGACATACACGTAGCGAGCGTTGGCCAAAATCCGCGGCATCGGGGGAGCATTCTTGGCCGCGAACGCGCTTCCCACCAACGCCAGACACAATAACAGCCCAGCAGCGATCTGCTTCTTCATCGTTGTTAACTCCTCAAGGGTTGCTTAACGTTTAGATGCGGATAACATGTCTTTCGTCGCAGCTCTGCTGAGTGATGAAGGTTCACATTACGCTCGGAACGCTGATTCCCATGGCCGCCAGCACGCGGATCAATTCGCGGCGAATCACCGCGGCCGTCGCCAGCAGGAACCTCTTCCGGTCCTCATTGCCTTCCACAAGGATGGGATAGCGGTGATAAAAAGTGTTGAAGAGTTGGGCCAGCTGAAACGCATGCTTTGCCAGGTAGGCTGGCTCGGTGGCGGTGATGCATTGACTTACCACATAGGACGTCTTCGCTGCAGCAAGCCACAGTCCCCAGATTTCATCGTTGTTTGGACCATCGAGATACTTGCCAAACTTCTCCGTAGAGACGGGGCAATCCGCGTCTTTACAGAAATTGTCTGGGTTGAATCCACCTTTGCGGAAGATATTGGTGGCACGTACGACGGCATATTGCGCGTACGGACCAGTCTCTCCGTCGAAACTGAGCGCGTCTTTGAAATCGAATGCAATCACCGACGGCTTGGTGTACTTCAGCATGAAAAAGCGCAGCGCCCCGATGGCAATCTGCGTCGCAATCGCGGCCCGTTCCGCTTCGCTGAGCTCAGGATGCCGCGAATCAACTTCCCTGCGCGCGGATGCCATGAGCAGATCCATCAGGTCATCGGCCTTCACGCCAAACCCCTTGCGTCCGGAGACTTCGATCCAGGGACGCGCCTTGTCTTCCTCGCTCAGTTCATAGCCTAGTTCAGCCGCACAGCGGGGCGTGAGCGCTACCATCTCGTAGGAAAAATGGGTGTAGCGATCGGCGGCCTCATTGTGACCGAGTCCGCGCAGGGCCTCGATGACCGTGTTCTGCGCTTCTGACTGGCGGGAGTCAATCACGTTATAAATTTCGGCGACATTGCCGAAATGTGGATGATCTTGGTCGCCGTCTTCGCTTGAGATCCAGCAGTCGCGGCCGTTGGGATAGCGGTAGAACCTGCGATAACCGAAGTCGCGGCCGAGCAGCCCGAACTTCCACATGTGGTAAGCGATGTCTTTGCCGACATAGCCCACGGTGCCGTTGGAGCGCACGATCACCTTCTGATCTTCCTCTGTGATCTTGTCTTCCCCTGTATCCTCCGTGTCCCCCGTGGTTAAAGGTTTTGACGTTCCCGCCCGGCGCATCACCCAGCAGCCCTTGTTTTTGCCTTCAGTCTCGTAAGTGAGCACGCCCGCTTCCTTGAGCTTAGAGAAGGCAGCCTCCCAAAAATGCAGATGGAGAATCTCGCTCTCGCGGGGCAGGAAGTCGTATTCGATATCGAGCCGATCCATCGTTTCGAGGTGTCGGCGGAGCACGGCAATCGAAATTAGATTGGCGATGGCAGCTGTTTCGTTGTTCCCCTCCTCGATCGCGTGCAGCGCTGCTGACCGCGCTTGGAGATTCTGCTTGTCCTCCTCATACCACTGCGAGACCTGGGCGTAGAGATCCCAGCAGTAAAAATCGAACCGCGGCGCAGCGACGAGTGCTTCGATTTCGGAGCGCGTCTTCTTCTCGAGATGCAGGAAGCCCACCACTACATCTGCCACCTGCACGCCGGTGTTGTCGATATAGTTCTGGATGTCCACTTCCCTGCCCGCAAAACGCAGCAGCCGGACGAAAGTGTCGCCGAGGATGGCGTTACGCAGATGCCCGATGTGCGCAGCCTTGTTGGGATTGATGCTGGAATGCTCAACCAGTACTTTTCCGGGCGGCACGCTTTCCTTTGGTTCCTGATCGGCAACGAGTGCGGACGCCACCTCCGCGCGATTTACCCTGACGTTGATGTATCCAGCACCTGCAATTTCGAACTTTTCAAATCCTGGCACGGACCCGATTCCGGCAACAATTTCTTCGGCAATCTTGCGCGGCGCTTTGCGGAGCTTCCGGGCAAGTTCAAATGCGATGGGGAGCGCGTACTCTCCGAACTCGATTTTCGGGGGCTGCTCAATGACGATGTTGACCGCATCCAGGCCATAGGCGCGCTGCAGAAATCCGCGTACAGATTCGCTTAGCCGGCGTTCTAGGTGTCGGTACAAGAATCCCTCTAAATGATTGAAGAAAAAAGTGATTCTAACAGAGCGCGCTACGAGCGCTGGTTTGACGGAGAAGTGAGCGTTCCCTATGATGAAAGTTTCGCGGCGTTGACCAAACCCTTAACCACAGAGGTCACAGGGTAAAAGGGGAGTGCCTCAGGATTTTCCCCGTGATCCTCTGTGACCCCTGTGGTTCAAGCTCTTGACTTTTATGCGGATTGCATACCTGGACTGCTTCTCCGGCATCAGCGGCGACATGTTTCTGGGCGCGCTGGTGGATGCCGGAGTGTCTCCCAGCCTATTCGAGGAAGCAGTAGCGGCGCTGGATGTTGGAGCCCGGTTGGAGATTTCGCGGGTCATGCGCGGCGGGATTGCGGCGACCAAGGTTGACGTGTACGCGCACGGAGAGAAGGATCTGCCTCGGGAAATGTTCTGGGAGCAGCGTGGTCACAAGCCGGTGCACGAGCACTCTCACGAACACGGACATGAGCATCATCATTCCGTCGCTGACGATCACGATGACCACGAACATAAGCATGGTCGCGGTCTGAAGGAGATTCGGCAGATCATCGAGAAAGCAGCAATTGGCAGCCAGGCGAAAGCCACGGCGATCCAGGTCTTCGAAGCTTTGGGCGCGGCGGAAGCTGAAATTCATAACACTTTGATCGAGAGCGTCCACTTTCACGAAGTCGGCGCAGTGGATGCGATGGTGGATATTGTTTGTGCCGCGGTTGGAGCTGAGGCGCTCGGAGTGGACGAGTGGATCTGTTCTCCGTTGAACGTGGGTGGTGGAACGGTAAGGTGCGCGCATGGCACGCTACCAGTACCGGCGCCTGCGACCCTGAAGTTGCTTCAGGATGCGCCGGTTTATTCGTCGGGGCCGCAGGTCGAGTTGGTCACGCCGACCGGAGCCGCAATAATGAAGACGCTGGCTACTCGCTTCGCTTCATTTCCGCCGATGAAGATTGAGAAAGCTGGCTATGGAGCTGGGACTCGCGACTTTCACGAGCATCCGAATGTGCTGCGGCTGACGATTGGAGAAGCCGTCGAAACGGCGAGTGCCCACTCTTCGCGCGAGACGATCACCGTGCTCGAAGCAAACCTCGACGATCTCAGCCCGCAGGTACTCGCATACGCGGCGGAGAAACTGCTGGCGGACGGCGCCCTCGATGTCTTCAGCGTTCCTGTGCAAATGAAGAAGGGACGCTCGGGCGCTCTGCTGACAGTCCTATGCCAGCCGGAGCATGCCGAACGGCTGACGAAGCTGATTTTTGCCGAGACGAGTACGCTCGGCGTGCGGCGTCGCGAAGAACAGCGGCAAACCCTCGCGCGACGCTGGGAGACCGTGCAGACTTCCTGGGGCAACGTGCGCATCAAGATCGCCAGCATGAATGGCAGCATCTCTAACTATGCGCCCGAATATGAAGACTGCCGGGTGCTGGCGGAAGCAAATCACATCCCGCTGAAGATGGTGCTGGAAGAAGCGACACAACAGTATTTACGAATTCAACGAAAGGCTTGAACCACAGAGGAGACACAGAGGTTTTCCCCTGTGATCCTCTGTGTCCCTTGTGGTCAGGAGCCTTCACCGCGAATACCGGAACCCCGAATGAGCAAAAAGTTCTACATCACGACTCCGATCTACTACGTGAATGCCCGTCCACACATCGGGCACGCATATACGACGATCGCCTGCGACACCGTCGCGCGCCGTCATCGCATGCTAGGCGACGACACCTGGTTCCTCACCGGCACCGACGAGCACGGACAAAAGATCGAGCGCGCAGCGCAGGCAGCCGGCAAGACTCCTCAGCAGTTCGCCGACGAAGTTTCCGAGGCTTTCCGCAGTAACTGGGAGCGCCTCGGGCTCTCCTACGACGATTTCATTCGCACCACCTCCGACCGCCACAAGCAGGGCGTGCAGGCGTTATGGCGCAAGATTCGCGACAATGGATATATCTACAGGGGTACCTATACCGGCCAGTACTGCGTCTACGACGAGCTCTATGTCGATGTGGTTGGGCCAGGCGCCCCATGCCCGGACTGCGGACGGCCGACGGAAACCGTTCACGAAGAAAACTATTATTTCAAGCTCTCAGCCTTCGAAGACAAGCTGATCAAGCTCTACACCGAACAGCCGGATTTCATTCGCCCCGAAACCCGGCGCAACGAAGTGATGTCGTTCGTGCGCGGCGGCCTGCGCGATCTTTCGATCAGCCGCAGCACTTTCTCCTGGGGCATCCCGGTGCCCGACGATCCCAAGCACGTCGTCTACGTCTGGCTGGATGCGCTCGCCAACTACATCACCGCTCTTGGATACGGTCAGGCCGACCCCAGCAAGTTCGAGAAATACTGGCCCGGCGTGCACATGATCGGCAAAGAGATCGTGCGCTTCCACTGTGTCTACTGGCCCGCGTTTCTGATGGCGGCGGGGCTTCCCTTGCCCAAAGGCATCGTTGCGCACGGATGGCTGCTGTTCGAAGAAAGCAAGATGTCAAAGTCGCGCGGCAACATCGTGCGTACGGAAACGATCGTCGACGTGCTGGGAATCGACGCGCTGCGCTATTTCCTGCTGCGCGAAATCGTGTTCGGACAGGACGGTTCGTTCAGCTTCGATGCGCTCGTGCAGCGCTATAACGCTGATTTGGCAAACGGCTTGGGCAACCTCGCCAGCCGCACCCTCACGATGATCAACCGGTATTTCAAAGGTGAGGTGCCGTATCCGTCACAGACGGGACGTACCCGCCCAGACGAGGCAATTGCAGAGACCGCCAGGAAGACCATAGCCGAATTCGGTAGTCTCTTCGATCAATACCAGTTTTCACGGGCGCTGGAATTGGCATGGGGCTTGGTCGCGACGGTGGACAAATACATCGTCGAAAACGAACCCTGGTCGCTGGGCGAAAAGCAAAATGAAGAAAGCCGCGCGCGCCTGGCCACCGTGCTTTACACCAGCGCGGAAGCGTTGCGGATCGTGACTGCGCTCGCGCATCCGGTGATGCCGGATGCCACGGCGAAAATCTGGTCCCAGCTTGGCCTCGGAGAGATAAAGAAGTTTGATCTGTCGACCTTGCAATGGGGACAGCTGCGCCTGGGCACGAAACTCCGCGAAATACAGGCCGTGTTCCCGCGAGCGGACAAATCGGCGGTTGAGAGGATGTACAAGATGGAAGAGCAGAAGAATGGCGGCGCTACCGTAACAGCGGCGTCGACCACGGCTTCACCAGCAATAGCGGCTACGGTCAAGGCGGAGTCACCCGCAGGAGCGAAAGCAGCAGCCTCAATTCCCGACGGCAAAATCAGCATTGATGACTTTGCCAAGGTCGAACTGCGCGTGGCGCAAGTGAAGACGGCCGAACGCGTGAAAGGTGCAGACAAGCTGTTACGGCTGGAAGTTGATCTGGGAACCGAAGTCCGGCAACTGGTGGCCGGAATTGCTGAAGCTTATGAACCCGAGTCGCTGATCGGGCGGAAGGTTGTAATCGTCGCCAACCTCGCGCCCCGCAAGCTGCGCGGGCTGGAATCGAACGGCATGGTGGTGGCGGCGTCGCCCGAAGGTGGCAAACCGGTACTGGCGAGCTTTCTCGAAGATGTACCAATAGGCACAAGACTGAAGTAGCGTCGGCACCCTGCCGGCTGTCCCGAGGGCCGCCTCGCTCCGGACGGCGGGCGAGCCGCCGCTGGACAGCCGCCGAATCCGCGGCGCTACCCATGTTCATCGACTCCCACGCTCATCTCGAAGGCGAACGCTACGACGGCGACCGCGACCAGGTGTTAGCGCGCGCGAAGCAGCACGGAATCGAAAGCTATCTCGCCATCGGAAACGGCGATGGTCCCGACACCGCCGATTGCGGCATCCGGCTGGCCGAGAAGTACGGCGGCAAGGCGGAATATCCCGAGATATGGGCCAGCGTCGGCATTCATCCGCATGAGGCAAGTCTTGCCAACGATGCTGCCTATGCGCACTTGGAGCAGTGGGCGCGCCATCCAAGGGTAATTGCCTGGGGAGAGATCGGCTTGGACTACTTCTATGATCATTCGCCGCGCGACGCACAACAGCGCGTGTTTCTCGAACAAATGGAACTGGCGCGAACAGCCAAGCTACCGATCATCATTCACTGCCGGCCTTCAGACAACAGCGAAAACGCCTGGGACGCTTGCCTGGCGCTAATTACCGGGCATTGGGCTCCGACCGGGCTGGGCGGAATCCTGCACTGCTTCACCGGGACCGTCGAGCACGCCCGTCGCGGGCTGGATCTGGGCTTTATGATTTCCTTTGCGGGAAACATAACATTCCCCAAAGCGCAAAAGATCCGTGATGCCGCTCAACTTGTCCCGCTTGACCGCATACTGATCGAAACCGACTCACCCTACCTGGCGCCGATTCCGTATCGGGGCCAACGCAACGAGCCCGCCTTCGTAAAGGAAGTAGCGCGCCAGATCGCCGAACTCCGCGGGATGTCGACCGAAGGGATCGGCTCGCAGACCACGCAGAATTTCTACAACTTTTTCAAATTGAACGAAAAGAACGAACGCCGTGGTATCCGAGCATAGCCTGCCCAGAGAATGCTTCTTCTGATACCCTCAAGAGTCAAATGCTTGGGTGTAAGCCGCTATGAGCCTTGAGCTCTGATTTCGAGCAGACGCCGTTCCGCGGTTCAAGAGGCTTGCTCGATGCTCGCAGCCCGTAGCTCGCAGCGAAATCAAGTGTTTTGCTTCGCTCAGCATGACAATCGAATAAGTAAGCAACGGCGAGAGCCATGCCCGATAACACTTTTGATATCGTCAGCAAGATTGACCTGCAGGAGGTCTCGAATGCGATCCAGCAAGCTATGAAAGAAGTCACGACCCGCTTCGACCTCAAGGATTCGAAGTCGAGCATCGTGCTCGAAGGGAAAGATGCCATCATCCTGCACTCGGCAGACGAGTACAAACTGAAACACGTCAACGACGTCTTCCAGCAGAAACTGGTCAAACGCGGCGTATCGCTGAAGGGCTTGACATACGGTCCGGTCGAGTCGGCGGCGGGCAGCACTGCCAAGCAGAAGATTACCCTGCAGCAGGGGATCCCGATCGAGAAGGCGCGCGAGATCGTGAAAGTGATCAAGGAGTCGAAGAAGAAAGCCCAGGCTTCCATTCAGGGCGACCTGGTGCGCGTCAGCAGCAAGGATCGCGATACGCTCCAGGAAATCATTGCACTAATGAAGCAGCATGACTTTGGGATTGACATGCAATTTACAAATTACAGGACGAATTAAGGAAGGTAGACCGCCGAGCTTGGGATGTATTCAGGACTTGTATCGGTGACTGATCTGACTCGGCGACCTCGGGCGGCGGTAAAGAAACTTGAGCGCAACCACAGCCATCAACGGGAAAGAGATCTTCGACCTGCTGCGGGATGACCTCGTCGCGATCGAAGACCAATTTGGTCACGATACAGTTTCGAACGTGGCAGCGATCACCGAGATCGGAGAATACCTGCGCGCGGGTGGCGGAAAACGCATTCGTCCGGCGCTGTTGCTCCTGTCGGCCAAGCTGCTGGATTACAAGGGCACTGGCGCGGTGAAGCTGGCTTCGGTGGTCGAGATCATCCATACAGCCACGCTGGTGCATGACGACATCATTGACGAAGCGCAGATACGCCGGGGACGTCCCGCAGCCAACACGCAGTGGGGCAATTCGAAGTGTGTATTGGCCGGCGACTGGCTCTACATGCAGGCCTTCAAGATCGCTGTGCAGGAGCGTAATTTCCGCATTCTCGACGTGCTTATTGAACTCACGCAGCAGATGGTCGAAGGTGAATTGCTGCAAATGGAGAAGCTGGGGAAGCTGATTTCGCTACAAGAGCATCTCGATCTGATCTACCGCAAGACCGCTTGCCTGTTCTCGGTGTGTATGCGCGTTGGAAGCATTCTCGGCGGCGCTACCACGGAACAAGAAGAACGGCTCGGGCAGTATGGACGCGATCTCGGCCTGGCCTTTCAAATCGTAGACGACGTGCTCGACCTTACCGCTTCGGAGACCGTTCTAGGCAAGCCTGTGGCCAGCGATTTGCGTGAAGGCAAAGCGACGATGGCGGTCATCCACGCGCTCGATCGCTGCACTCCTGCCGAGCGCAAACAAATTGAAACCGTGTTGATTGATCGAGCATTTAATGGAGTGAAGCACACCGACATCCTGGCGATCCTGAACCGGTACGGCTCACTCGAGTACGCCTCTACAGAAGCGGCGCGCTATGCAGAGTCGGCGCGCACTGCGATCTGCGTATTTCCGGATTCGGAGATCAAGCGGGCGCTGCTGTGGGCGCCGGATTTTGTAGTGGCAAGGGAAAAATAAGCACTTGGCAAATGGCACTTAGCCAATCCCATGAGGTAGCCGGCAACGCTAGCCTGATTTAACCAAGTGCCAAATGCGAATACCGACTGCTGATTTTCAATGGACGATCTGCTTCCCCTCATCTCGCGTCATGGGTACATTCTGCTGGCGATATTGTGTTTCGCCGAAGCGGTTGGACTGCCCGTTCCCGCAGCCCTCGCCCTCTTGACCGCCGGCGCTGTCGCTGCTTACGGCAAGCTCCACATTTATTCTGTGCTCGGGGCGTCGTTTGTCGCGATGTTGACCGGCGATCTTATCCTCTACTTCACAGGACGGGTCAGCGGATGGGCTTTGCTGGGGCTGCTTTGCCGACTCTCCGCCAATCCTGAAACCTGCATTTTGCGCTCAGCGGAGTATTTCTATCGGCGCGGTAAGCAAACGCTGCTCTTCGCGAAATTCATTCCTGGGATCAACTCCATGTCACCGCCGCTGGCCGGCAGCATGAGAATGAAAGTTGGACAATTCCTGGAGTTCGATTCGTTGGGCGTGGCCTTGTATGTGAGCGCTTATACGGCTGGCGGCTATGTATTCAGCGATGCCCTGCGCGCGATCACCCGAGGATTTCGCTCGGCGGGATCGGCTGCCGAGGTCGTCCTGGGCGTCGGCCTGGCTGGATACATCGTCTATCGCGTCTGGATTTACCGGAAGTATCGACTGCTCGACGTGGTTCCACGCGTACCCGTGGAAGAACTGGCCCGCCGCTTGGCGTCCGATGAGAACCAGAGCGTGATTGTTGCCGACGTCCGCAGCCACGGATACTACGATGCGGACTCGGAACGCATTGCGGGGTCGGTCCGCATCGAGCCCAACAACCTTGAGGAAGAGATCAAGAATCTGCCGCGCGATCGGGAGATCTTTCTTTACTGTACTTGACAACGCGAAGCCACGAGCGCCCGGGTGGCGCACTTACTTCAGCAACATGGATTTAAGGCATTCGTCATCGTGGGCGGGCTGCGCGCCTGGCGCAAGGCCGGGCAGCCTGTAGAGCCCGTGCCCCACGACGATCTCGTCAAGTTGCCTACATTCACCTGAGGCTTATCCTTGGCAGGGCCCGGTGGGTTTGCTATCGTCAGCTCATGGGGCGATCTTTGAGCTTTTGTGGAGTGATCCTGGCAGCAGGCGAGTCTTCGCGCATGGGACGCGGCAAAGCGCTGCTGCCCTGGCCTCCGCAATCGGCCGCGACGAACTCCGGCGACACGTTTCTCTCGGCTGCGATCCGGCTCTTTGCTCCCCATGTAGACATGGTGTTGGTGGTGGCGGGAAAGAACGAGCGCGAACTGGCGCCGATCGTATATGCCCGAGGCGCGTCGTTGGTCGTCAATCCCGATCCTGCGCGTGGACAGTTCAGTTCCCTGCAAACCGGCTTGCAGGAAGTTCTGAACCGTGGCCGCGACGCAGCCATGATTACTCTGGTGGATAGGCCTCCAGTCAAGGCGGAAACGATCCAGCTTCTCGCAGCGGAGTTCGAGCAGGCGTTGGGGAGTTCGATTTGGGTTGTGATCCCGGAGTACCAGGGCAAGCACGGACATCCCATCCTGACGGGACGCGAAATGATCGAAGCATTTCTGAGAGCGTCGCCCTCCGCAAATGCGCGCGAAATCGAGCATGCCCACCAGAACAAGATTGCATACGTACCGGTGAATGACCCATTTGTAGCCGTCAATGTGGATACTCCGGAGCAATACGCGACGTTAACGTCGTAGCTTCTGTATCGAGCGCCTGCCAGGCCATAAGAAAATAATGACAAATCTCACACTTACAAAAACCGAATTCATTGAAAGTGTCCTCCGACTCCAGCCGGCAATCGCCGCCTTTGATTGTGACGGTACCCTGTGGTCTGGAGATGCTGGCGAAGGCTTCTTCTCCTGGTCGATGGAGCAAGGCATGGTTTCCGAGGAAACCCAACGGTGGGCGCGTGCACGACATGCCGACTACCGAGCCGGCACGGTGGCCGAGGAAGTGATGTGCGGTGAGATGGTCACGATGTACCACGGCCTTCGCGAGGAAGTTGTGCAGCGCGCCACAGACGAGTATTTCGAACTGGGAATTGTGCCCAGCATTTTCCCGGAAATGCGCGACCTGGTACAGCGTCTGGGAGCGGCCGGAACCGACGTATGGGCGGTTTCTTCGTCCAATCAGTGGATTATCCGTTCCGGTATGCGTCATTTTGGGATTCGCCAGGACAGGATACTGGCGACCGAGACAGCCGTTGAGAACGGCATCATCGTGGACCGACTCATCCGCGTGCCCAGCGGACCGGGAAAGTCGGAGGCACTTCGCGGAGTGCTGCTCTCACCGCTGGATTGCGCGTTTGGCAATTCCCTCTGGGACCGCGAGATGCTGGCCATGGCAAAGCACCCGTTCGCGATCAATCCAAGTGCGGAGCTGAAAGAGATCGCAGTCGTGAGCGAGTGGGGAATGTACCAGCCGGAATCGAATCACGCGGGCCGACGCTAACTGTTCCACTTTTCTCAAAGGTTCTGCAGCAACTCCCGCAAGGCATCCACTGCCAGATGACTGGCATGTGAGGATGCCTGGGGAAGTCCTCCAACTTTTCGCACCAGCTCTTCCCTACTGACTTGTCGGGCCTCTTCGACCGTCTTCCCCTTGACCATCTCGGTAATCGCCGAGCTGCAAGCGATGGCCGGCACACAGCCCTTCGCGCGGAAACGAATGTCTGCAATGCGATCCCCGTCCAGTCTGAGCGTAAGTTTCAGAATGTCTCCGCAGGCAGGGTTCTCCATCTGCGTCGAAGCGTCGGGCGCTTCAACGTCTCCGCTGTTTCGCGGATTCTGAAAATGGTCGAGAACTTCCGGAGAATACACAGCGCGATTGTAAATGCCCACGAAAGACTCTTCCCTCCCCTACAATGTGAGCATGCCCGGCTCACACGCTCCGCGCCGCATTGCGTGTCTGCAACCGAGCGCGACGGTGATTCTCGCCAGCCTAGGAGAGCTCGACCGGGTGGTCGCCTGCACCAAGTATTGTGCGGATGTAGTTCCGGAAGCGCGCCAAAGTGCGCGTCTGATCATTGCCGATTCCTGGACTTCGAAAGCGGACGAGATTCTTGCGGCTGAGCCCGACCTGGTCATCGCGGCGGTTCCCTATCAGGAAGCCGCGGTGGCGGAAATCCTGAAGGCCGGCGTGCGCTTCCTGGGTCTGGCTCCTAGAACGCTGGCCGACATATACACCGACATTGCTCTGATTGCCGGCGTGGTCGAAGCCAGTAACCGTAGTGCAGAAGTCATTCGTCAGATGCAGGACGCAATCAACGACATCCGCAGGCAAGCGGCTGGCCTGCCCAGGAAACGTGTCTTCTGCGAGGAGTGGGGCAAGCCGCTGATCACCTCGCAGCCGTGGGTGGCAGAGCTTGTCGAGGCAGCTGGCGGCGAATTTGTCGGCGATCCCGGCAAGCAAATTCTTGCCGAATTTGTATTGGGGCGTGATCCCCAAGTCATCGTCGCAGCCTGGTGCGGAGCAGGCAATCGGGTTCCGCTGGCGAAGATCATTCGCGATCGAGGCTGGACGGGAACGAGCGCCGCGCGCAATTCGCAGATTTACTGTATTTCCGACGAACTGCTGAACACTCCAGCGCCCACCTTGATCCAAGGGTTGCGCGCTCTAGCCGCGGCCATCCACCCGGAATCATTCGTCACGGTGACTGGGTTACGCTCGATTAAGGAAGCACCCCCGGTAAAAGATGCTGCCCCGCAACGGGTAGTTTAGGATTGATGGCGTATGTCGACGACTTCCAACGCATCGAAGTTCGAAGAAGTGCGCAAGGAACTGCCCCGTCTCAACTCCGAGGCGCACTCCGCAGATCAATTAATGAACGACATCACGCGGCTGCTGTTCGATAAAATGTTGAAGTACAACTGGGTCGGGTTCTACATGCTCGAGCCAGGCGCGGCCCCACCTATGCTGGTGCTGGGACACTTTCAAGGGGCGATGACGCCGCACACTCGCATTCCTCTGAATCAGGGAATTTGCGGTGCAGCTGCGTCCCTGGGAAAGACCGTCGTCGTGGACGACGTAAGGAGCGATCCGCGCTACCTGGCGTGTTCTGTCGAAACCAAGTCTGAAATCGTCGTGCCCGTATTCGTTAGCGGACAAGTAGCGGGCGAACTGGACATTGACAGTCACTTTCCTGCGGCCTTCGGGTTCGAAGATCGCGAATTGGTCGAGTATTGCGCTCAACTCGTCGGCAAACGCTTGGAACGGGCGTAGCTCAACCCCAACCGGCTTCCAGCATCTAGCGACTGGCTGCTAGCAACCCACCACAACACCGCTTGTCAGAAGCCAGTAGCCAGGAGTTAGAAGCCGTCTTTCAAACCGCATGAAACGCGTCGTCGCCGCTCTCATCCTGAAGAGTGACAAGATCCTGGCCTGCCAGAGGACTCGGCACCAGGTCATGCCGCTCAAGTGGGAGTTTCCCGGAGGCAAGATCGAAGATGGGGAACAGCCCCGCGACGCACTGCGCCGCGAACTGGAAGAAGAACTGGGCATTGAGGCCGTCATCGGCGACGAAGTAGCACGGATCGTCCACGAGTACCCGGGTGGCGGATCGGTGGAGCTGCGCTTCTTCGACGTGCGCAGCTACAAAGGCGAAATCGAAAACCGCATCTTTAGGGAGATTCGCTGGGTCGAGCGCTGGGAACTGACCAAACTCGATTTCCTCGAAGCGGACCTGACACTCGTGAAAGATCTGGCGGCCGGAAAGATCCTTTAATGCTGAAAGAACCGTTTGGTCGCAGAGTACGCAGAGAAGTTCGGAATACCCTCATTTATTCCCTGCGTACTCCGCGATCTCTGCGGTCAAAACGCTTTGACCTATCCCGATGCACCCCGCAGAGTGTTCCAGACCAGCACGACAGTCAGCACGATCATGATGACGGTGGTTGCCCATGCAATGACGTTGAACGATCGAGTGTTGACGTGCTCCTCCATAAGCTCTTTGTTGTTAATCAGCAGCAACATGAAGATGAGCACGAAGGGTAGCACCCCGCCATTGACTACCTGCGAGAGCACGGAAATCTTGACCAGCGGCAGGCCCGGAAGCAGAATCACCGACCCTCCAGCGACGATCAGAGCCGTGTAGAGCCAATAGAAAGCGGGTGCCTCGGAAAACTTCATTCCGACTCCCGACTCGAAGCCCAACCCTTCACAAACCGTGTAGGCTGTCGAAAGCGGGAGAATTGAAGCCGCGAACAGCGACGCGTTGAATAGTCCGAGGGAAAACAGGATGTAAGCATAGTCCCCGGCGAGCGGACGCAACGCCTGGGCGGCATCGGCGGCGTCGCGAATGTCGCGATGACCGTGAACGTAGAGAGTCGCCGCGCAGGCAACAATGATGAACCACGCCACCACGTCGGTAAACACGCAGCCGACGACGACGTCCAGCTGCGACGCTTTGTATTGCCGGCGCGTGACTCCCTTCTCCACCACCGAGGCTTGCAGATAGAACTGCATCCAGGGAGCGATCGTCGTCCCCACCAAACCGATCACCATGTAGAGATAAGAATCTTGTTTGAAAGCGGCCAACTTTGGAGGTGTTACGGTAGCCGTCACTGCATCAAGCCAGGCCGGTTTCGCCAGCACGCCTGCAAAAATATAGGTGATGTAAAAGAATGATGCCGCCAGAAAGACCTTTTCAACAGTCTTGTACTGCCCCTTGACCACGATCAGCCACACAATGACGGCGCAGATCGGCACCGAGATATACCTCGAAACGCCGAACAGCTCCATGCTGGCGGCGATCCCGGCAAACTCGGTGACCACGTTCCCGAAATTGCAGATCAGAATGCCCAGCATCATCAGGAAAGTAATGCGTAGGCCGTATTCCTCACGAATCAGATCGCTCAGTCCCTTGCCGGTGACCGCTCCCATGCGCGCGCACATCTCCTGAACCACGATCAGTGCCACCGTGATGGGGATCATCGTCCACAAGAGCATGTGGCCGAACTGCGTGCCGGCTTGGGAGTATGTCAGGATGCCGCCGGCATCGTTGTCGACATTCGCGGTAATGAAGCCCGGACCCACCACCGAAAAAAAAAGCAGGATCTGGGTCTTCCAGCGTCTCAGGAATCGCATGTGCGCAGTTCACAGGAGTAAGTTCACGAACAGACCGATCAGAATAAACGCAGCGGGCCTTTTCTGAACAGGTTAAAACTGCGCATGGGAGGAAAAATGCTGGATCAAATGCCGCAAATCAGGCTTAAGGGGAGCAAGTGGCCGTTGTATCAGCGCAACGCTTTCTGTGAGTGATGCAAACGGTTCGTATCAGGCATCGCTTGAGCGATGCCGCAAGCGAGACTCCTTCTCCCCCTTTAGGGGCTGAAGCCGCCACGCCGGCCAGCTACAGCTTGGCACGCAGCATGTTGATGACGTCGTCGGGAGTGATCACGCCGACCAGGCGATTGTGGTCGTCCACTACAGGCAGAGCGAGCAGGTTGTACTTGTCAAACAGTTCCGCAAATTCCTTATCCTTGGCACCGGCGCGCGAGTAAATCAGCGGCTCCTGGTGCAACGCCAGCAGCGGAGTCTCCGGCTTTGCCATCGCGATTTTCACCAGGGGTACAGTGCCTGCCAAAGTGCCATGGGAGTCGATCAGAAAAATTGTGCTCATGGTCTCTATTCGACCTTCGAAGCTACGCATGGCCTCGATAGCGTCGTGGGCAGTGGCCGTGACGGGCAAGGCGATATATTCCGTGGTCATGCGGCCGGCTGCGGTGTTTTCTCCGAATTCCAGCAGTTCGGCCACCTCCCGGCGCTCTTCGGGATGCATTTGCACCAGGATTTCTTCTGTCCGGTCCTCCGACAGGTCGGCGAGCAGGTCGGCGGCCGCGTCCGGTTCCATCTCCTCGACAATGTCGGCGGCGCGGTCTGAATCCAGCGATTCCACTACCGCCTTCTGAAACTTCGGCTCCAGTTCTTCGAGCGCTTCGGCGGCTACCTCCTCGTCCAGCGTTTCGAACACCGCCTCGCGCTCATTCGGAGTCAGATCTTCTACGATGTCGGCGATGTCGGCTGGGTGCAGCCTAGCCAGCCGTTCATGCGAGATCTTCAGCTTGACGCGCCGGGCAGGGTCGGTCTCGATCAGGTCCACAAACTCCCACGGAATCTCGCGGGGAGGAATGCGCTGCACCAGAATGCGCAGAGCGGCGAGAGGGATCACTCCTTTGAGCAGGCGGCGAATTGCGCCCCGCGCGCCTACATCCACACCCTCGATCTTCAGGATGAGACGGTTCTGGGCAGTCTCCTGATAAAAATCGACGTCGTTAACCCGCACCACTTTGCGCCCATGGACATCAATTACCTGTTGGTCGAGGAGATCCCGGCTGAGCAGGAATTGACCCTCGGCTCCGTTGGCGGGATTCCATTCCGCAGCCGTTGTGGATGCCCTGACGCCCCCATCAATCCTGGAAACCGCGCTGCAGGGCAGCATCCGGCTTCCGGCGCGGGTCTTGACGATCAGCGCAGAAACCCGGGAACGATCTTCCTGCGGCACCAGCGCAGCTTCACGCACGCGTCCGGTGGCGGCGCCGGTCGAGTCGTACACCGTCAAACCCAGCAGTTCGCTCAGGGACAAAGTGCTCATCCCCATGAGAATACTTAACTGTCAGCAGGGAATCTACAGAACGATTTGAATTAGGCCAGAAAAATTGACTTTTGCCCGCCCTACAGGCAAACTGCTCCATCGCCCGCTAACCGCTTTCTGGCCAGCAGGATGAGCCGTAGCGGTTCTCGGTGCCAGCGGGGCGAGTGAGACTCAGGAACCGTGCGCCCTATGTCTGGAAACCGCGTCTCCTATACGCTGGACTCTACGCTGGAGACGGTCAACAGTGCCGAAGAGACCGCCGGCCGCATGGCTGCCGAAGCCGGTTTCGACGATGAAGACGTCATGAAGATTTCCATGGCGGTGCGCGAGGCCGCCGTGAATGCGGTCATGCACGGGAATGAGTACAGCCCGAGCAAGAAAGTGACGCTGGCGTTCGAGCGCACCGCCGCCGATCTGGTGATCACCATTCGCGATCAGGGCGCCGGACTGGATGCCAGCAAGATTCCGGATCCGCTAGCGCCCGAAAATCTTATGAAGACATCGGGACGCGGCATTTTCCTGATACGCTCGTTTATGGATGTGGTGGAGATCCACCCCTCCCATTCGGGCACCGAACTTAAAATGATTAAGCATGTCCACGGCAGCGCCGCGGACTCCAAGGAGGCTTCCCAGTGACCATGAAGTCCAGTACTCGTCAGGTGGATGGGGTGACAATCGTTGACCTCAGCGGCCGAATTACCCTCGGCGAAGGCAGCGTAGTCCTGCGCGATACGGTGCGCGACCTGCTTTCGAAGGGGCACAAGAAAATCCTGTTGAACCTGGGTGACGTGAACTACATCGACAGCTCCGGGATCGGCGAGCTCGTGAGCGCCTTTACCACGTCCAAGAACCAGGGTGGCGAATTGAAGCTGCTGAATCTCACCAAGAAAGTTCACGACCTGCTGCAGATCACCAAGCTGTACACCGTCTTTGACGTCAAGGACGACGAGGCGACAGCGGTCAAGGCGTTCAGCAAGTAGCAGCCGTCGTTCTCGAGCAGTTCTCGACTTGCTTTATCGGAAGCCAGGAACGGGAAGGACACGGCTTCAGCCGTGCCGCCAGCGCAGTGACGGGCCGGGGGAGTAGCCCCGGCCACGCCCTTCCCACTTTGGAACCAAACTCCCCGACATTTTTGCGTAGCCTGCTGCGGCGATGACGATCCAGCCTACAATCGTTGAGTTGGCAAGATTCCCTCGCCAGTTCAGTATGACTTGTTCCCGTGCGGTCCGGATGCTGGCACTAGCGCTTCCAGTGTTTGCCGCAGTTCAGATTTCCGCTGAGTGTATCCCCTTCTCCGATGCGCACCAGCACGTCGGAAAAACCCAGTGCATTAGCGGAACGGTCTTCCACGTGAAAGAGGGGAACCAAGGTGTGACCTTCCTCGACTTTTGCGAGAACTTCGAGACTTGCTCGTTCACGGTGGTCGTTTTCCCGGGTGACCTCAAGTATGTTGGAGATGTGCGACAGCTCAAAGGCCGCGCAATTGAAATCAAGGGCACCATTCAAGACTATGATGGCCGGGCGGAAATCATCTTGCGTCACCCGCGACAACTAGGCAAGGACGCGGCACTGGTACCACCCTTGCCAAAAGGCTACGATGTTGAACGTAGGGGTCGCTACAGTCCCGGGAAGTTCAAGAATCCGAAGGCAGCAAAGAAGAAACACAAGAAACAGGGGCGGTCAGTGGACATCGAAGACCCGAGTGAAAGCCAGTGATAATCGTAGTGCTGAATAGGAGTGATCGCCAGCCACTAATCACTAATCGCAGCTTTCAAACCAGCCCCTTCCGCAACTCCTCCAGCGGATACTTCGTTCCTCGCCATACGATGCCGTCGTTCCAGAGCGTGTGGAACATCGAACGCATCAGGATGTACATAAACAGAGCTGTCGCGACCGGATGGAGAAGGAAATAATAGGGGCGCACCGCGGAACGGGTCGCCATTCCGAAGTAGATCGCAAGAATTGAAACGAGTGCGATCCCATAGGGGACTCGCAGCCATCCGTGAGTCAGCACGACACCAAGGAAAGGGCCAAGATTCAGAAAGCCCACGCCGATCACAGACCCTACCGTACGCCACCACTGAAACGACAGGAGAGCGAAGAAGTTCTTGGTGAGATTGTTCACGATACCGAAAGCCCCCTCCGCCCATCGCAGCGAGATGAGGTCGTCGCCGAACACCACTCGCGGCGCGAGGCCGGCGTTCTTGATGACCTTGCCGAGCTTCATATCGTCGAGCACTTCCATCCGCAAGGCCCGGTAGGTACCGATGGCATCGTAGGTCGAGCGCCGAACCAGGTTGAACGCGCCGACGCCCATGTGATCGCGAGCCTTGGGATCGGAGACCTTCCACGGGCGATGGCCAAAGACGAACAGTGTCTGAAAGAAAGCCATCATCATCCGTTCGCCTGGAAGTTTCATGATCATCCGCGGCAGGAGGACCACGTGGTCGGCTTTCTCGGCTTCGGCATAGGCGATCGCGCGGCGTAACGTATCGGGCTTGAAGAGTACGTCAGCGTCGGTGAACAGGAGCCAGTCGCCGGTCGTGTGCTGGCCAGCGGTCCACATAGCGTGCGTTTTGCCGAGCCAGCCCGGGGATAATTCTGCGACGTGGATGACTTTCAGCCTACCGTGCACTTCAGGCTTGGCTGCCATCTCGTCCATGATTGGCCCGGTGCGATCGGTGGAGCGGTCGTTGACCGCGATCACTTCATAGTTGGAGTATTCAAGAGCCAGCAGCCGGATGAGCGTTTCCTGGATGTGCGCTTCTTCGTTGCGAGCGGGAACGATAATGCTGACTCGGGACTCGCTGTTGGCACGTGCAGTCCTGCGATCCCATTCCGGCCGCGTAATGTCGGCGACGTGCGGCATGCCCAATGCGGCATCGACGATTCGGGAAAACCAGGCCAGCGCCAGAATCGTGCCTGCAATCCACAGAAGGTAATGCATTCGGCCTAAGTGGTCCCCGCCTCATCGGAAGCGCCGCCGACGTGAACCGCGGGCGCGTATTTCATCCCGTAGAACAGTATGGCAGAGGAAACCGCCATGGCGATGACCGGTAGGATGAACGCTGCTTGTAGAGAACGGTGGTCAGCCACCCATCCCATCATGGTGGGTGAGGGGACATCGCCGAGGATGTGGATGACAAATATGTTCGCCGAGATGGCAGTCGCACGGATGTGAGCGTCCACGGAGTTGATCACTGCCGCATTTAGCGGCGAAGTATTCAGCAGGAGGAAGAAAGCCGCGACGGCGATCGCTGGTACCATCACGCGTCCGGATGAGAACAGCGCCACGATCATGAAAGGAACTCCCAGCGCCATACTGACCGCCGAAACCAGGTAGTAGGCACTTTTGGTCCGCTTAAGCAGGTAGTCCCCGAGAAAACCACCCGCCAGCGAGGCCAGAATCCCATCCACAACCACGATGATTCCGAACATGAGATTGGCCCTTTCGAGCGAGTAATGGCGCTCGCTGAAAAGAAACTGCGGCATCCATACCTGAATGCCTCCCAGCGAAAACGTCATGGCGGCCATGCCCAACGTAGCCGTTAGGAAAGCCCGATTGTGCAGCAAACCAAGAATCGTTCGTCGTTCAGGGGTGCCCTTGAGAGTGTCAAATTGCCCGCGCTCTGGTTCCTTTAGAAACAAAATGGCCAGCGCCAGCAAGAAGCCCGGAGCGGCGGCAATGTAAAACGGAAACCGCCATCCATAGATCGGAGCCAGGTATCCGCCGACCAGGTAACCGGCCGCCGACCCCACCGGTATCGCCAGGTAAAACACGCCTAGAATGCGAGCTCGCTTATCCTCCGAAAAAAGATCGACAACGAAAGTTGGCGCGATCGTGACGAAGGTTGCCTCACCGATTCCTACCAGCGTGTGCCGGACCAGCAACTCTCCATAGGTGTGAGTGACTGCGGTAAGCAGAGTGAGCCCACTCCAGAAAACCGCCCCGAGCATGATGATGAGCTTGCGCGAATACCGATCCGCCAGCGGCCCGACAAACGGCGCAGCGACCATGTAGAAGCCGAGGAACGCACTGGTCAGGTATCCAATTTGCGTCTTGGTCAGGTGGAACTCGTCCTGCACCAGCGGTTGAACGGCGTACAGGACGTTACGATCCGCGTAGTTCAGCAGGTTCAGCGCTGTCAGTACGATCAGCGCGGTGCGCGGATGGAGCTTGGACGGAGGCACAGGTCGAGCGAATATAGCATGACGGACAAGAGGGATTGCAGAAGTTAGAAGTCAGATTGCAGAAGTAAATGCCAGAGTCTGAAAAATCCTGAAAGCAGGCGGCGGATAAGGTGTCACTTCTGCAATCTGACTTCTCACTTCTGCCTTCTCTCCCTTCCCTTTGGTGGTGGCCACTTCGCAATCACCACGGTAGAAATCCCTCCGCGCGGCCGGAAGTCTCCCTTCACTTCGGCCCACACTGGCTTCGCCCACCGTACAACATCGTTCAGCACCTGATTGACGATGTTCTCCTGAAAAATGCCCAGGTTCCGATAGGACTGCAGGTACTCTTTGAGCGACTTCAGTTCCAGGCAGAGACGATCCGGCATGTATCGGATCTCGATTTTTCCGAAGTCGGGCAATCCGGTTTTTGGGCAGACAGAGGTAAACTCCGGATCGTCAATGACGATCTCATAACCAGGAAACTGGTTCGGCCAGGTCTCAATTTCCGGAAATTTATGGTCCAATCCGGCGCTGGCATGTTCCGCGGTATAGCGGGGAGATTTCGGCATGCGCATATTGTACCGAGTCCTCGACGAGTGCCCCAGTTTGGACAGAACACTGCGCAGAAATGCCGCTCGCCGCATCTAATCAGATAAATCCGGGGTGTGGTTTTACCTGCTGTGGGGCCTCGCGAGTGGTACATTGATGCTTGCGCTTTTCTCCGTATGCCATTGAATGGAAACAGTTCAACGCGCCAGCCGCGACGCTGGTGGGTGACCGGACTCGCAATTCTGTCGGCGGTCATCGTTCTGGCCGCCTTCGTCTCTCGAAGAGATGACGCGATCCCGGTCCGAATCGCGCACGTAGAGCGAGGGCGGATCCGCAGTCTGATCTCCACTAACGGAAAAATCGAGCCCGTTCAAAATTTTGAAGCCCACTCTCCGCTCACGACCACCGTGAAGCGTGCGCTCGTCAAGGAGGGCGACACCGTCAAGAAGGGCCAATTGCTGGTAGCTCTCGATGACGCTGACGCGCGCGCCCAAGCCGCCCGCGCGCTAACCCAACTGAAGGCGGCGCTGGCGGAAGTCAATGCCGTGGAGCGAGGCGGCAACCAGGAAGAACTGCTGGGCCTCGACGCGCAGATGGTGAAGGCACGCGCGGATCGCGATGCGGCGCAGCGCACCCTGAACGCGCTGAAGAGGCTTCAGCAACAGGGTTCAGCTTCGGCGGGAGAAGTCCGCGCAGCAGAGAATGTTCTAGCACAAGCCGACGCCCAACTTAACCTGCTGCAGCAGAAACAGACACGTCGCTATTCCCAACCCGAAATTGCGCGCGTCGACGCGCAGCGCCGGGAAGCCCAGGCTGCCTACGATGCGGCGCAGGATACCCTTGCCAAGTCCAATGTGCGCGCCCCGTTTGACGGTATCGTGTACTCGCTGCCTGTAAGACAGGGAGCCTTCGTTGCCAGTGGCGATCTTCTGCTGCAACTAGCTGACTTGAGGAAGGTACAGGTTCGCGCGTTCGTGGACGAACCCGATGTGGGCAAACTGGCTCATGGCAACCCCATCGAGCTCACCTGGGATGCGGTCCCAGGCCGGGTTTGGCAGGCGGCCGTCAATGCTATTCCGTCCACCGTGAAGTTGCGCGGGTCCCGTAACGTCGGCGAGACAATCAGCATCGTAGATAACAAGGACATGAAGCTCTTGCCGAACGTGAACGTGGGCGTAACGATTGTGACTGCCCAACAAGACAGCGCGCTGGTGGTTCCCCGCGAGGCCGTCCGGATGGATGACAGCAAGCCTTACGTGCTCCAGGTTGTCGGCCATCAGCTCAAGCGGCGGGATGTAGGAACATCCATCTCCAATCTCACCCAGGTCGAAATTACGAGTGGACTCTCTCTCAATGACACGGTCGCAATCAGTTCGTCGAACGGCAAACCGATCAGCGACGGGACACAGGTCAAATACTGAATGATCAAACAGACTTTCCGAGTTTTAACACTTCCCTTCCTTCTTTTTCTTGCGTTGTCCGCGATGGCGGATTCCCCCAAAGACATGCTGCAAGCGGGCCGGGTGGATGACGCGATCAGTGCTCTGAATGGACAGATCGCGAATCGGCGCGATGCGGAGGCAATCCACCTTCTCTGCCGTGCCTACTTCCAGTATGAAGACTGGGATCGCGCGGAAGGACGCTGCAAGATAGCGGTAGAGCTCCAACCTAACAATTCCGGCTTCCATCGCTGGCTAGGCCGTGTGTATGGCCAGAAAGCGGAGCGTGCAACACTTCCGCTCGGCTTGGCAATCAAAACGCGGGACGAATTCCGTCGCGCTGCCGAACTGGATCCCACCGACGCCAACGCCGGAGTCGATGTGGCCGAATTTTACCTGGAGGCCCCGGGCATCGTCGGTGGCGGCGAGGATAAGGCCCGCGCCCAGGCGAAGATGATCGGAAAAATCAGTCCCGGTCAGGAACACTGGGTGTACGCCCGCATCGCCGAGAAGAAGAAAGATTATGTCGCCGCTGAGAGCGAATATCGCAAGATGATCGACGCCGGCAAGGGCGATGCAGAGGCCTGGCTCAACCTGGGCTTCTTCTATCGCAATCGAAAACGCTACGAGGACATGGAACAGGCCTTCGTCAAGATGAATCAGGCACCCATGCCGCACCGGGAAGTCCTGTTTGAAGCCGCGAACTCGCTGTTCCGCACGGGCAGGGCTTTTTCCTTCGCGATCGAGTTGCTGCGACGCTATTTTGCCGAAGGCCCGATCGAGGAAGCCCCGGCATTCAAAGCCCATAATCTCTTGGGACAAATCTTCGAAAAGCAGGGCGACAAAACGGGTGCAGCAACCGAGTTCCGCGCTTGCTTGGCACTGGCCCGCAACTTCGAACCGTGCCGTCAAGGGGTGCAACGGGTCGCTCCATGAAGATGGTGCGCCTCTTGGCCGGTTGCGCGCTGCACTCGAATCGCTGCTTCCAATTCCCTGCCCGGCTCCGGTCCCGCGCACTACAATTTTGTGCGTCGCGGTCGAGCCGCGGCCTGATCACAGGTGACGAGATGAAACTTCGATTGAACCTGTTTGTGTTGTCCGCGATCATTCTGCAGTGTGGATTGTGCCTGCACGCCGAAACGCTCCCTCTGGAACGTGCCATTGAACTGGCGCTTGCGCACGGTACCACCGCGGCAGTGACAAACGCCGACGTGCAACGGACCTTCGCTGCCTATCGCGAGCTCCACACTGCTTATCTTCCGCAAATCATGGTGGGTTCCGGACTCGGCTACTCTTACGGATTTCCGCTGAGCCTCGAGGGCTCAGCGCCGTCCCTCGTGAATTTGGTGGCGCAAAGCACTGTCTATAATCCGGCGCAACGCCAATTCCAGAATGCGGCGAAAACAGAATGGCGCGCCGCGCAATTGCAGGACAAAAACCAGCGCAACGCCGTGATCCAGGACGTCGCCATTAGTTATGCCGAGCTCGCCAAGTGGGAAGCGCGGCTCGTGCGTTTGCAGGAGGATGAGGCGCAAGCATTGCAGATGGAAAAATCCGTAGCGCAGCGTTTGCAGGAAGGCGTAGACAGCGCTGTGGATCTGAATAGAGCCAAGCTGGCCACCGCCCGCACGCGTCTTCACATCGCTGAGGCTCGCGGGTCTGCGGATATCCTGCGGCGGCATCTGGCAGTGTTGACCGGACTAACCACCTCTTCGATCGAGATTGCGCCCGAAACGATTCCGGCCCTTCCCGCGGTTAGCCCGAACGATGATCTTCCCAGCAAGGCAGTCGCTTCAAGTCCTGCAATTCAGTCCGCTGATCAGCATGCTATCGCAGAAGCATTTCGCGCTTCCGGCGAGCATCGCGCGCTTCTTCCGTCGTTTGACTTCGCCGCCCAGTACGCGCGCCTCTCGAAGTACAACAATTACGATGATTACTTTAAGAAGTTCCAGCCGGATAACGTTACCTTCGGGATCTCGGTACGCTTTCCAATCTTCAGCGCGCCGCAGCGCGCGCGGGCCCAGGGCGCAGCCGCTGACGCTCTGAAAGCAAAGAAGCAAGCCGAAGCCGCCCGCGACCGGGTCTCGGAGGAGACGCTCAAATTGCAACGGGCCGTCGAGCAACTCGCGGCCGCTCGCGAAGTAGCGCAACTGGAGTATCAACTCGCGCAGTCTGGACTGGAAGCCGCCCAGACCCGGCTCGATGCTGGAACCGGGACGATCCACGATCTCGTCGACGCACGCGGCCAGGCCAGTGAACGTTACCTGCTTTCCCAGGACGCCGATTTTGAGTACCAGCGAGCACGGATGAACCTGCTGCGCGCTACCGGCGAACTGGAAAAATGGGCGATGCAAAATCCCACCAAATGACTTCGAAAGCTGTGCCCAGCCTGAGCGTCAATTCTCGCGGCTTAATGCTGCTGGAGCACGTTCAACGCCTCCGCATTGGAGCTTGAGCAGCCGCTAAGGCATGCTGAAATCAATAGATTTCCGGGTTTTCTGGTCTAGGGGGATGTACCTGAATGGTAGCGCCCAGGAGCGGTTTCCACACCCCCACAATGTTAGAATAAGAACTCATCCCTATGCCTTTGAAGACGCTGTTTCTGAATCCGCCCTCGTTTGAGAACTTCGATGGAGGCGCGGGCTCCCGCTGGCCGGCCACACGCGAGATCGAATCCTACTGGTATCCGGTCTGGCTCGCATATCCCACTGGAATGCTGGAAGGAGCACGCCTGCTGGATGCTCCGCCCCACCACGTGACCGCCGAGGAGACCATCCGCACGTGTCAGGACTACGAGTTGCTGGTTCTGTTTACTAGCACTCCCGGATTCCCCGGCGACATCCGCCTGGCGGAAGCGATCAAAGACAGCAATCCTAATATCAAGATTGCTTTCGTGGGGCCGCACGTCAGCGTCCTGCCAGAGAAGTCGCTACAAGATTGCAAGGCCATCGATGTAGTTTGCCGCAAGGAATTCGACCACACCGTCGTCGAGTACGCCAATGGTAAGCCGCTGGAAGACATTCTTGGCCTTTCTTATCGCAAGAATGGCAGCGTGCTGCATAATCCCGATCGTCCGCAGATCGAGAACCTCGACAGTCTTCCGCACGTGACTGACGTTTATCGTCGCGACCTCGATGTTCGCCGCTATACAGTGCCGTTCCTGCTACACCCATTTGTTTCGCTGTATACAACGCGTGGCTGTCCGGCACAGTGTACGTTCTGCCTGTGGCCACAGACGCTCAGTGGACATCCGTGGCGCAAGCGTTCCAGTGATGACGTTGCGCGAGAGATGGCCAAGGCCAAGGATTACTGGCCGTACGTGAAAGAGTTTTTCTTCGACGACGACACTTTTAACATTCAGAAGGCGCGCACCGTCGAGTTGTGCGGAAAGCTGAAGCCGCTCGGCCTGACTTGGTCGTGCACTTCACGCGTCACTACCGACTTCGAAACTCTCAAGGCGATGAAGGAAGCCGGTTGTCGATTGCTGATTGTCGGTTACGAATCCGGCGACCAGCAAATATTGAAAAACATCAAGAAAGGCGCAACCATCGAGCGCGCCCGCCAGTTCACCAAAGACTGCCACAAGCTCGGGCTGGTCGTGCACGGCGATTTCATCCTCGGCTTGCCGGGAGAAACCCGCGAGACGATCCAGAACACCATCAAGTTCGCCAAAGAGCTGGACGTGGAGACGATTCAGGTTTCCGTGGCGCATGCGTATCCGGGTACCGAGTTGCATGAATATGCGACCAAAAATGGCTTCATGACCGCGGAGAGCAAGATGGTGGACGACGCCGGCCATCAGATGGTGCAGATCGAATATCCCGGACTGCCTGCTGCCGAAGTGATGGAAGCGGTGCACAAGTTCTACGACGAGTATTACTTCCGTCCTAAGGCCGCGTACCGCATTCTCCGCAAAGCGGTGTTCGATAATTCTGAGCGCAAGCGCCTGTACAAAGAAGCGCGAACGTTCCTGAAGTTGCGCGCGCAACGCCACAAGTGGGTTAAGGACAAGCGCAAGGAAGAACCCCCGGCGGCCGTGCCGGCCAAGGCCTAGGGCCCGGGAGTCGGACCGGTCGTGACCTTCCCAAAATACCTCGTGCTGGCGGGTGTCGCAATATTCAGCGCGGCCGGGGATTCTCTGCTGGCGCGCGGAATGAAAGATCTTGGCGGCATCTCACTGCACAACCTCTCCAGCTTGATCCTCGCGATTCTGGATCCGTGGGTGGCTTCAGGAATTCTGCTGCTCCTGGCTTTTTTCGCTTCTTACATGTCGGCACTCTCCTGGGCCGATCTTACCTATGTCCTTCCAGCGAGCTCGCTGGGCTATGTGCTGGTGGCGCTGGCGGCGCGCTTCGGGTTCCATGAAGCCATCTCCCCTGCACGCTGGATGGGCATTGCCCTCATCACCGCAGGTGTCGGATTTGTAGCCGCCGGCCCGTCCCTCACGCCGTCTCGCAAGCACGAGAAGCTGCCTGCCGACGTGATCTCGCAGGAGGCGCAATCGTGAAAGAGGCATACACCTGGGCGGCAATCGGATTGATCGTCGTCGCCTCAACCACCGGCGACGTGTTGCTCTCTCATGCTATGAAAAAAGTCGGAGATGTTGGTGAGCTCTGGAAACGGCATGGGTTGCTGAAAGTCGTCGGCCGCGTGCTCGCGACACCGGCATTCTTTCTCGGCTTGCTGGCTATGGGCGTAGCCTTCTACAGCTTGCTCTTCGCGCTCTCCTGGGGAGACCTGAGCCTGGTCGTTCCCGCCTCCGCTTCTCTGACGTTTGTCGCTAACGCGTTTGCCGCGCGAATTTTCTTGCACGAGCGAGTAGGACGACGCCGCCTGCTGGCCGCTCTGCTGGTCGCTGGCGGCGTGGCGCTCATGGCGATCTAGACAAACAGATCCAGCTCTCCTTCGATGATCGTGACGGGACGATCGGCAGATAGGGAGTTGGTATCAGGCGTCTCCACGCTCACCTCGCTCCCGACGATTGGAAGACTCCAGTTCACGAGCCGTGCCTGGCCTTGTCTTAGCACTTCAGGATCGGGTTCGCGGCGAGCCGCTCGGAGAGTGCTGGTGATGGCCTGCTGCCTGGCCAACTCTCGGATCAATTCTGCCAGCATGTCCTGCCCGCCCGTGCTGAGGTGAAGGAACTCTACGCCAATGACATATGGGACGCGAGCGGCTCGGATCTGCCCGAGCGCGCGTAACGAAGATGCGTTCACCTGTAATAGAATCTCGGCTCGCGTTCCGCCCTCGAGCAAGGAGACCGTCTCGACACTGCACCCGCCGAGGCTAAGGTCGCGGACCTTACCGAGCAAAAAAGGGCCGTCGGAAGGCAGGCTGATAATCCTCGCCACGCCGGCGCAATTGACGCGCGGGCTCTGGCGGCGATCAACGTTGCGCGCTTCTGAAATCGGTGGCTGCATCGCCTATGTAAAGATCGTATATGGGACCAGCAGCCTTGAGAATGGCTATGTGGTGATATCTTTCCGAGACTGAGGTAACTAAAGCGAATCGCGGAAATGCCGATCCAACAGGGCTTACGAGTCCGCCACCACCGTTTTCAACCGAACATTCGCATGAAACCCGTGCCTTGAAGGTCGGGCACGAGAAACTTCGCGTCTCGGGTGCCGGCAACGCGCGCCAGCGACTCCGCCGCCAGATATCCGCTGCGGACGGCGCCCTCCATGGTGGCCGGCCAGCCCGTTGCTACAAAGTCACCCGCTAGAAACACCCGCGGCCAGGCAGTTTCGGGCTTGGGACGATACTGATCCACTCCCGGACGAGGCGAGTACGTCGCTTGTACTTCTTTGATCACAGTTGATTTCAGCAGCTTCGCGTCCTGGGCAGCCGGAAAGAATTCTCCGAGTTCCTTAACTGCCAGGTCCACGATCTCTCCGCGCGATTTTTCAACCAGGCTCTTCGAGCTGCTTACTACCAATTCCAGGTAACTCCCGTTTCCATTCGCTCGCGCCTCGATCAGCCGCGACTTGTGAAACATCCACTGAATCGTGCGATCGAGCAGGACGGCATGATCGAGGTCGCTGATGACACGGTCGAACCAGAGATGAATACCCGTGATCGGTGAGGTCGTGAAGTGGCTCAACATCTCTGCCAGCGGACGGGAAGCGGGAGAGTCCGGCAGCGTTCGTGCCAGGACATCAAACGGAACTGCCAGGATGAGATAGTCGAACTGCTGCTCCTGCCCGTTGACGACGCAAGTCACATCCGATGCCTGCGCGCGAAAAGATTCCATCCCTGCGCGGAACTGTACGTCTCCGCCACATCTTCGAATCGCATCACCGGCAGCCCCGTACAACTCTGTCAGAGGAACGGTCGGCACTCCCATGCGTCCGGCAGCAGCCGACTTCAGAAACGATTCACGGATTACCTGCGCGGCATAGGGAACGGAAACCTGGTCCAAGTCCTCATTCAGCGCACTGACCAGGATGGTTTTCCAGAAGCGTTCGATGGCTTGCTCGGTTTGCCCGTGGCGTTTCAGCCAGGCGAGGAAAGTCTCGCCCCGCTCTGCCGGAGAGCCAGGCGCAAGCACAGCCATGGTGCGGCCGATGGCGAACTTGTCCGATAGCGTCAGGCAGTCGGCCTGCAGAAAGGACGGCGCGGTGTGCAACGGCGCCGGCAGTCCCGATGGCCGAATCACGGAGGCACGGCCTCCCGGCTCTAGAAATGTAAGGCTGTCATACCAGCGAATTTTGCTCTCGACTCCGGTGCGGCGGTAGAAATCGATAAGGTTGGTACAGCACCCCAGCAGCACATGCTGGCAGTTATCCACAATCTCGCCAGTCCCCGGATGCTGATAAGAAGAAGCCCGTCCCCCCAGATACGGGCGACGTTCGAACAGGGTCACGCGGAATCCAGCGCTCGATAGGGCGCATCCGGCAGCCAGCCCAGCCAAACCGCCTCCAGCGATGGCGACCGTGGAACCTTGTGTCGGGGAGAAAGTCATCACAACAGGCGCTTCACATATCCCTTGCCGAGGATCGTGAGCTTTTCACGCACGCTGAGTCCGACGCGCTCAGTGAACACATCGTACTGGCGGGATGCGATCTTTCCCAGCAGCCGCCGGTAGATCGTAATCAGCACCCAGAGCGCGGGCTGGCTGTCTTCGTTGACGAGTGGGATCAACTCTTCGCCGGCGCGATAGCCCTCGCGAGCGCGGTCTGCCTGCTTGGCCAGCAGCGGACCGATGCGGACCGCATCGGGAGCGGCAAAGTCGGCAGCCGTAAGGCCGAACTCAGCCAGGTCTTCCTCTGGAAAATAAAGGCGGCCCATGGCCACGTCTTCTTTGACGTCGCGAATGATATTGGTGAGCTGAAAGGCCAACCCACATTTCTCGGCCAGTGGTTCGGCGGCGGGATCGCGATAGCCGAAGATCCGGATGCAGACTAGCCCCACGACCGAAGCAACGCCGTAGCAGTACTGTCGCAATTCTTCGAAAGTACGATAGCGGGGAGCAAGAGTTGTAGCTTGCTCGGCCGCAGCGGGTTCCTGTTCCACGTCCGCTGCCGTGCCGTACGCAAGCTGATCGAGCAGTCCGAGCGGAATCTGGTAGCGGCGCTGGGTATCAGCAAGAGCAAGCAACAACGCGTCGTCGGTCGGATAGCCTGCCAGTGCGCGATGGACCGCATCCAGCCATTCCGCGAGCTTGTTGCGCCGTTCGTAGAAACTCAGGCTGTTGTCGTCAGCGATGTCGTCGCAACGACGCATGAAGGCGTACACGGCGCTAAGCGAACTACGCTTGGGTCGTGGCAGGACCGCAAAGCCGTAATAAAAGTTCCTGGCCGCGGAGCGGGCGATGTGGCGGCACACCGAGTACGCGACGTCGAGCTGCGAAGCTGTCGGCGCATACTGCACGGGCGCATTCCCCACGGCGGTGCTCACAATAGCTTCCCCAGCGCAGCACGGGCCACCAACAGCAGCTTGCGCGTTTTCGAGATCGTTGGACGCTGTCCCAGCACAGCATAGTTCTGGCGCTCGATTGCATTTAATATTTCCTGCCCGCCGCGGCTGAAAAGTTCAATGTCAACCGCCAGTTCCCGTCCTACCTTTTTCGCGAGGGGCATTCCCTGCGCAAACCACTCTCGCGCACGCTGGACTTCAAAGGACAGCATTTCTCGGAAGGCAGGCGTGTTCTTGCCGGCACGGATTTCCTCCTCGCTCACGCTAAATCGGCGGAGGTCTTCCAGCGGGAGATAGACGCGGCCCTTGCCATAGTCAGCACTTACGTCCTGCCAGAAATTGGCAAGCTGCAGCGCGGTGCAAGTGTAGTCAGAGAGCTGTTGGCGCTCGTTGTCGCGGTACCCGCACAGGTACAGCACCAAGTGGCCTACGGGATTCGCCGAGTATCGGCAATAGCCCAGCAGGCCCACGAAGGTTTGGTAGCGAGTGACCGTCTGATCCTGACGGAAGGCAGTGAGCAGATCCACAAATTCCTGCATCGGAATTTCGAACTTCCGCACTGTTTCGGCCAGCGCGACAAATACCGGGTGCCGCGGATGACCGTCATAGCAGGCGTTCAGCTCCGCTTCCCATTGATCCAGAAGCTCCAGGGATGCGGCAGTATCGCCAACTTCGTCACCCAGATCGTCCGAGATCCGGCAATAGGCATATACATTGCAGAAATGCTGGCGGAGATGCGAGGGCAGAAACCAAGTCGCAACCGAAAAGTTTTCGTAATGGGTACGAGCCAGACGCCGGCAGTATTCTCTCGCCGCTGCCTCGGATGGCGCGACTTCCGGGATCGCGTACTCCTGCGGAAGAGCGCTCCAGCCGATGCTGGGCGCAGCCGTCGCGGGATTGCTGGCAGTACTCGTCATTAGAAATTCTTCACCACAGAGAACGACACAGGCCAAGGGTTATAAGAGTGTCGCCTACCGCAACCTAGTGTCCAGGAATGATTGCTGTCTTGATATCGCCATTGCGGTTCAGCATATGACGCAGGACATCATGCAGCCGCGAAAGCGGAGCTTCGCCGGTGATGTAGTCCGTGCCGCGCACCTTCCTCTCGGTGATCAGTCCAAATGCCCGACGGACGGTCTCCGGAGTGTGATGGAACGTCGCCTTGAGCGTAATCTCGGAGTAGTGCAAGCGGTTGGTGTCAAGCTGCACCTTGGTTCCGGCAGCACAGCCTCCGAAGAAGTTGACGGTGCCGCCCTTGCGCACCATCTGCACCGCCCATTCCCACGCTTCGGGACGGCCCACAGCTTCCACCACTACGTCCGAACCGCGCTTCTCGGACGTCAAGTTGCGCACCGCCTCGATCGGATCGCTGACCTGGCCGATCTGTACGACTTCTTGCGCGCCCTTGCGCCGGGCCAGAGAAACTTGCGAATCACGCTTCACGACCGCAATCACATTGCAGCCGATGGCCTTGGCAACTTGGACAAACATCAATCCGATCGGGCCGCCGCCGATCACCGTCACTGTGTCGCCGATCTCGACTCCAGTCTCATGCAATCCGCGAAGCACGCAGGCCAGCGGTTCCGTCATCGCAGCGTCTTCGAAACTCACCTGCGAAGGAACCACCAGCATGTTGGTTTCGACGATCCGGCGCGGGATGCGGATGTACTCGGCATAGGCTCCGTTGTTGAACAGTAGATCTTCGCAAAGATTGCCCTGGTGCTTGGAGCAGTAGAAACATAGACCGCAGGGAGCGGAATTAAGAGCAACGACACGCATCCCTTTCTTGAAGCCGCGCACTCCCGGCCCGACTTCTTCGATGGTTCCTGCCAGCTCGTGTCCGAACAAAGCCGGGGGCACAATCATACGGGCGTGATAGCCCCGCTGGTAGACCTTCAAGTCGGTGCCGCACGTAAGCGCCACCTGCACTTTCACGAGCACTTCGCCATCGCCGACGCGCGGGATGGGCACTCTTTCGATTTTGATGTCTTCCTTGCCGTAGAGGACGGCCGCCGTCATTTTGCCATTCACAATGAACGTCCTTCCCACGCGCTGCCCGGTTGGATGACAATCTTCATCGAGTCCGGTTGAGGATGGGCAGCCCGATGGAGCGCTTCCACGCTTTCGCTCAGCGGGAAGCGGTGGCTGATCAGTTGTTCCAGGTCCATTTCGCGGTTCATCACAAACTGTACCGACTCTTCCTGCAACTCCACGGACGCACTATACGAGCCCAATAGCGTTTTTTCCTCCACGCATACCGCTGCCGGATCAATGGTCGCCTCGCCGCGAACAGTTTGCGCAAACAGCAAAACGCGACCTCCCGGACGAGTAGCATTCATCGCAGGCCGGATGAGGGCATTCCCAGCTACCGCCAATAGCACAGCGTCAGCCCCGCGTCCCTCAGTCATCTCGCGGATCATACGCACCGTATCCGCCCGCGACGCGTCAATTGTCAAGTCCAAACCGAGTCTTTTAGATATTGTAAGCCTCGCCGGATACAAATCGGAAGTAATCACGCGAGCCCCCGCTCTTTTGGCCAGTACCGACAGGATTAGCCCAATCGGACCTTGCCCCATCACCAGGACCGTCTCTCCTGGCTCCAGCCGGAGCGTCTGGATTCCCTTCATACATGTGTTTACAGGTTCTACAAAACAAGCCTGCTCGAAGCTGACGCCGTTCGGAATGGGTATAGTTCCCTTCTCGACGATCCAGTCCATAACCCGCACATACTCGGCAAAGCCGCCGCCCGAGGGCTCGAATCCTGCCGTGCAGCCGACTTTTTTGTAGGTCTCGCACTGGGCGAAGGTCTTCATCCGGCAGTAGTAGCACTCGCGGCAAGGAATGTGGTGGAAGACTACGACCCGATCGCCAACCCCGAACTTCCGGACTTCCTCGCCGACGCGCGCGACCACTCCTGAAGTCTCATGCCCGAAAATTCGGGGAGCGGAATGCGAACCGGTCGAGATCTTCTTGAGATCAGTCCCGCAGATCCCGCAAGTGTGAACGCGTACCAGAATCTCTCCGCGCCCGATTTCTGGAACCGGCACTTCCTCCAGACGGACATCATTGAGACCGCGATAGACGGCGGCGTGCATAATGGAGGGAATCGCTTGCGTCTCGGCTGCAGCGGTCAATTTGGAAAGAGTCCCTGGCATTTCGGCTACGGTCTCGTGTTGGTGAACTGCACGGTGAGATCCAGTTGATTGAGATAGGGCTGCCCCGCATTCAGCCGCTTCACTTCCCTGACCTGCACTACACAATAGAACTGCTCCACTTTGAACACCCGCTGAACTTGGAGTGGAATCTTGGAAAACTGCCGCCCGTCGAGCCACCAGGCCTGCCGCGTATCCCGTGACAGGTCGAGTGAAACAGGAAGCACGTTGTCATAGATCTGGTGATGCGCATCCGCCAGCCTCACGAACCATCCGAGAACCTTCGAGTCGCCGGAAGGCATGTCCGGAACGAAGCGTAGGGTGTAACGCGGCTTGCCCGATGAGTCCAGAATCTTGAAATCCTGCCTTGCATGCTGGGGAGTGAGGGTTACATCCAGCGTCTGCTCAGTAATCCGGGTCGCGCCCTTCTTGAACGAGTCCGAGTACACGGGCTTTCCGGAGTCGTCAGCAACGCCCACCACCGCGCTTGCTAAAAGAACAACCAATATCCAGCGAAACACGTTCCTCCTACTGATTCTCTGTCATTTCCACAGCCACTGCACGGCTCAGATATCGCTCCACAGCTGCAGACAACGCTCGACTCGCCCGCGCGCTGTTCCGGGCAAGCGCAATCGTCGTTCCCCACAACCACGGCCGCGCTGCGACATGCAGAGCGAAACGCGCAAAACGAAAACTGCCGTCTGCCTCCACAAACTGTTCCACGGGCGGCATGACGAAGCCCGCTTCATCTGATACGACCTTCAGCGCGCCGAAGTGGACATGCCGAAGTTCGGCTCCTTGCGCTACGGCCGCAGCTTCCATGTCCACCGCTGCCGCAGAATATGCATTCCGTAACTTCTCTTTCTGCTCACGTCCAGCTACCGCATTGAAGCTCACAAGCGTTCCTTGGCCGCCTCCGGTGTTGGTTCTGGCGCCGTCTGCTGCATCGATCACCGTCTGCGGCTCGAAAATCTCGCCCACTCGCAGCGCTGGATCCAAAGCGCCGACAAAACCCACGGACAAGATGTGCGATGCCCGGATTTCCTGGATGATCATCTCGGTCGCGCGCCGTGCCGCTGCCGCTCCCATCCCTCCACAAACCACCGCTGCTTTTCCGTTTTCAAAGAGCCGGTACCGCCGTCCGCCGTGCTCAATCCATCGCACATGCCACTTGCGTATCAGCGGCGCCACTTCCCGCTCCAGGGCGGCGACGATCGCAATCCTACGCATATCCGTTGGCGCGAAACCAATCCACCGAGCGCCGCAATGCCCCATCCACGGAGGCCGAATGCCAGCCCAGATCCCGCTCGGCTTTCGCGGAGGTTATGAACATCTTCTTGCGTCCCATGCGCACGGCGTCAATCGTCGCCCGCGGTTCTCGTCCCAGTATCCGCCCGGTCACGGTCTCGTCAATCACTCCGGTGGCTAGAGCAAAGACATAAGGCAACTTGACTCGCGGCGACGGCAATCCCGTAATCGCCCCCAACCGGTCCAGAATCTGCTTCAAAGTCAGATTCTCCCCGCCCAGTATGTACCGCTCCCCCACTCTTCCCTTCTCCAGCGCCACGATGTGTCCGCGCGCGCACTCAGTCGCGTCCACCAGGTTCAACCCCGTATCTACGTAGGCCGGAAACTTACGCTTCAGGAAGTCCACGACAATTCGCCCCGTCGGAGTCGGCTTGAGATCGCGCTCACCGATGGGAGTGGTCGGATTGACCACGACCACGTCGACTCCCGACCGCGCCGCTTCAAACGCCACTTGCTCGGCCATGAACTTCGAGCGCTTGTAGTGCCCGATCATGTCCGCGAGTGACACCGGACTGTTTTCGTCCGTCAGCGTCCCATTAGAACTGAAACCCATGGTCGCCACACTTGACGTGTACACCACGCGACGCACGCCTTGCTTCCGCGCCGATTCAAGCAACGCACGCGTTCCCTCTACGTTCGAACGGTACATCTGCTCCGGATCCCGCACCCACAGCCGGTAGTCGGCGGCAACATGAAAGAGCGCTTCGCAGCCCGCGAGCGCCTTTTCAAACGAAGCCGGATCCCGCAAATCCCCCTCGACCCGCTCGGCATTCAGGTCGGCGACATTGCGCAGATCGCTGGTAGAACGCACCAGCAACCGCAATCGCGCTCCCTGATCAGCCAAAACTCGAGCGACATGACTGCCAAGAAATCCTGTAGCGCCAGTGACAAAGGCTCTCAAATCGGTTCTCGGTTCTCGGTTCTCAGTGCCAGATCTCGTGGACCATGTAAAACACGCTCTGTCTGAGAACTGAGAACCGGGAACTGAGAACTACACTTCATGCTAAGTGCTGGCTCTCATCACTTTCGCGTACGTCGTCAGCGCAATCAGGGGAAAGTACTGGCGGTAGAGGTGGTATGCCAGGTAGAACACTCGTGGAAATCCCGTGCCAGTGAAGAAAGACTCGTCCCAGGCGCCGTCTTTCTTCTGGGTGCGCAACAGGTACGCAATACCTCGCGCTACGGAATCACTGCGTGTGTCGCCAACTGCCAGCAAGCCCATGATCGCCCATGCAGTCTGCGATGCGGTGCTCTCGCCCGTGCCTTTCAAATTCGGATCGTCGTACGACCCCACCGTCTCGCCCCAGCCGCCATCAGCGTTCTGCACCATCCGCAACCACTCGGCCGCCTGCTGGACCATCGGTTCGTGATTGTCCACCGCCATCGCTTCCAGACCGCGTAACACGAGCGCGGTACCGTAGATATAATTCACGCCCCACCGCCCAAACCAACTGCCGTCGGGCTGCTGCTCGCTGCGGATAAACTTCAGAGCGCGTTTCACCGCGACGTGATTCTTGTCATACCCATAGGTCGCCAGGCATTCCAGGATGCGGCCAGTGATGTCCACCGTCGGCGGATCGAGCATGGCGTTGTGATCGGCAAAGGGCACGTACTGGAACACCATGCGGTCGTTATCCTTGTCGAACGACGCCCAGCCGCCGTTTTTGCACTGCATGGATAGAATCCAATCGATCGCGCGCTGCACCGATTCGCGTTGATAACGTCCATTCGGATGCTCCGCGCGGCTCAACGCCAGACAAACCATGGCGCTGTCGTCCACGTCGGGGTAGAACTCGTTATTGAACTCGAAGTACCAGCCGCCCGGCTGCCCTTGCGGGTTCTTGATTTTCCAATCGCCTACCGTACGTACCTGCTTCTGCAAAATCCAGTCGGCGCACTTGACCATGCGTGGATCGTTTGCCGGAATGCCCGCCTCGCTCAGAGCAAAGAGTGCGTAGGCGGTATCCCACACGGGCGACATGCAGGGCTGCATGCGGAAGGTGTCGCCTTCTTCAATGCCAAGTTTTTCAAACTCGTCGAGCGCGCGAATCACCTGCGGATCATCGACGGAGTATCCCAGGCAGCGAAGCGCGATGATCGCGTTCATCATTGACGGATAAATCGCGCCCAGCCCATCGCTCATCTCGAAGTGTTCGAGCATCCACTTTTCGGCTTTACGCAAAGCCATGGCACGCAGCGGGCGGATGTGAACCCGTTCGGCCCAGTGCGTAACGCGATCCAATACGAGAAAGAAGTTGCGCCAGGAAATCAGCTTCTTGTCCCAGTGCAGATGCATGCGCGACTTGTCGCGGCCGCCGACAAACAATTCCTCGACCCCCGTCTCGTCAGGAATTTTTTTGAACGGTTTCTTGGCGTAACAAATCGAGAGCGGTACCAATATGGCCCGTGACCACGAAGAAATTTCGTAGATGTTGAACCAGAACCAGTTCGGGAAAAGCACGATTTCCGGCGGGATTGCCGGAACAGCGTCATAATCGTATTGTCCAAAGAAGCAGAGATAGATTTTGGTGAAGGTGTTGACCTCAGTCACTCCACCCATCTCCAGAATCTTCCGACGCGCGCTCGTTAGGGCGGGATGGTCGGCCTTAAAGCCCGCCAGTTTCAACCCGAAATAAGCCTTCACCGAGGCCGAGATGTTCGACGGCCCGGCAGCATAAATACTCCAGCCGCCGTCTGCGTTCTGGTGGTTGAGAATGTAACGTGCGGCTTTCTCGAAGCGCTCCGGCGTGCCTGTGCCGAACAGCGTATGCAGCAGGATGTAATCGGATTCGAGGGTGGTGTCGGCTTGCAGTTCGCCACACCAATAGCCTTCTTCGTGCTGTTGCGAGAAGAGGAATTTGCGCGCCGCGTCGATGCCGACTGCAACCCGACTCTCCAGGTCGTCAATCTTTCCGAATCGCATCTGCGGCGCCGAGGCCGAACTCGAGGGGGAGTAATCTTCCATTACGACTCCACAGAGGCGCTGGCCGGCGCCGCGGCGATGGCTTCTACAATTTCCGGTGGCAGTCCGAAGCGGACGTTTTCCGGCATGATCTCCAATTCCTGAATATTGTCAAAACCCTGGGTCTCCAAATACTTCACCACTTCCTCCACCAGATGCTCCGGAGCCGAAGCCCCAGCCGTCAACGCAACCGTCTTGACTCCAGTCAGCCATTCCGGCCGGATATCGCGGTCATTGTCGATTAGATGCGCGTCGGTACGCAGAGCGCGCGCCACTTCCACGAGCCGTTTCGAATTGGAACTGTTGTCCGATCCGACCACCAGCAGCAGGTCGGCATCTGAGGCCACGTGCTTCACAGCCACCTGGCGGTTTTCCGTTGCATAGCAGATATCCTGTGCCGCCGGTCCCTTGATGTTCGGGAACTTCTTGCGTAGCGCGGCAATGATGTCGCGCGTTTCGTCCAGGCTGAGCGTGGTTTGGGTCAAATAAGCGACCCGGTTCGGATCCGGCACAGTTACCGATGAGACTTCCTCAGGCGACCCGACCACCTGCGTGACCGTCGGCGCCTCACCCAGCGTCCCAATGACTTCGTCGTGATCGCGGTGGCCAATCAAAATCAGCGAATACCCCTCGCGCGCAAACTTCACCGCCTCCACATGAACCTTGGTGACCAGCGGACAAGTCGCGTCAATCACGCGAAGCTTCCGCAGCTTGCTCTTCTGCCGCACCTCGGGCGAAACCCCATGCGCGCTGTAGATGACCCGCTCACCCTCGGGAACCTGGCTCACGCTGTCCACGAAAATAGCGCCTTTTTGCTGGAGCTCCTCCACCACAAACCGGTTGTGGACGATCTCCTTGCGGACATAGATCGGCGGCCCGAAGGCTTCCAGAGCGATCCGGACGATGTCAATGGCCCGCACCACCCCGGCGCAGAACCCACGCGGCTTCAGCAGCAGTAACGTCTTGCTCTCGGACAATGCAATTCCCCCAACTCTAGGGTACACGTTTCCCTGTGACGAATGCTTCTAGGGTATCGAAAATGGCACCTTCGGTCAATGTAAGACGCTGATAGGGTGGGAATTAGAAGTGGACGGTGAGTTCTAATCGGTGAGTGGGAAAGCCCCCTGAGCCTCGGACTCACCGTTCGCCTTAATCATCTGTTCCGCATGCTTCCGCGAGGTCTCCGTGAGCTTGGCCCCGGACAGCATCCGCGCAACTTCTTCCGTGCGCTCTTCGCCGGTAATCAGGCGCACTGTAGTTTTAGTTCGGCCCGAACTCTCGCGCTTCTCGATCAGGTAGTGTTGATCGGCGAAAGTAGCGATCTGCGGCAGGTGGGTCACGCAAAGAACTTGACTGCTCTTGGACAAGGCTTTCAGCTTCTTACCTACCGCTTCGGCAGCGCGGCCACCAATACCGGTGTCGATCTCGTCGAAGACCAGGGTCCGCTGGGCCGCAGCCGATTTCTTCTTCCCTGCCAGACCTGCCAGATTCGCGCCGGTCTCCACGCTCGCCTTCAACGCCAGCATGACCCGTGAAAGCTCGCCGCCGGAGGCAATCTGCTCCATTGGACGCATGGTCTCGCCCACATTGGTCGCAATGCGGTAGGTCACCTCGTTGATGCCAGAGGAAGTCCAATGTTGTTCTGCTTCGTTCTCCTCTACCGCGATCCGAAAGCTGCCCCGCATGGCGAGGTCGTTGATCTCCGCCTCCACCAGCTTCTCTAACTTCCGGGCTGCCTCAGTCCGTTTACGTGAAACACTGCGGGCAGCGTTCTTATACTCTTCAGCCGACGCTGCCAGCTTCGCCCGAAGCTCCCGCAAGATTTCATCTTTGTTCTCCATTTCGGCCAGCTTACGTCGGACATCTTCGGCGAACGCGATCGTCTGCTCGAGCGCCGGCCCGTACTTCCGCTTCAGCCGGTCCACTAACACCAGCCGGTCCTCCAGTTCGGCCAGACGCTCCGGGGAAGCCTGGATACCGCCGGCATAGTCGCGCAGAGTAGCGCCCACATCCTCCACCGTGATACGCGCCGTCTCCAAAGCCCCGAGTACTTCCTGAAATTTCGGCTCGTAGCGGGCCAGTTCTTCCACCTGCTTTTGGGCGGCTCGCAAACTGGACGAAGTCGAGGCGCTCCCTTCATAAAGCAAGTCGAACGCATTCATCGCCGCGCTGTAGATCTTCTCCGCGTTCGCCAGCACCCGCTTCTCGGTTTCCAGGCGCTCATCTTCCCCGTGTTGCAGGCGCGCCTCATCGATCTCGCGGAACTGAAAGTTCCACAAGTCCAGCAGGCGCATGCGATCCTGCTCGTTCCGCTCCAACTCCGCGATGCGGCCGCGAATCTGCTTCCAGTTCGCAAACGCATCTGCGACCGCTTGAAGCTCAATTCCGGCATACCCATCCAGGAGTGCCTGCCGCGCGGTGGCGTCGAAATGCACAATGGACTCATTCTGGGCGTGAATAACCGCCAGGTGGGACGCGATTTGCTTGAGGACCGAGACCGTCGCCGGCTGGTTGTTGATGAAAACCCGTCCCTTGCCTCCAGGCGCGATTTCGCGCCGCACGATCAAGGACACATCCTCAGCATCCAGCCCATTGCTTTCCAGGATTTCTCCGATAGCGCGGAGCGCCGCTCCCTCACTCTCGAACACGGCCGAGACGACCGCCCGCTCAGCGCCCGTGCGGATCACATCCGAGGAGGCTTTCTCGCCTAGAAGCAGGCCGAGCGCATCGATCAGGATGGACTTCCCTGCCCCGGTCTCGCCCGTGAGCAGGTTTAAGCCAGAAGCGAACTCGACTACCACATTATCGATGACCGCGTAGTTCTCGAGTCGGAGTTCGCTCAACACAGAGGTTTTGGGATTGGAAAACCAGGCGCAGCATAGCACAAACTATTTCCCCGTGCCGGCGCGGGTTAATCGACACCTACGTTTGGAGAGTGTACTTCCTATTGTTGCCTTTCTGTCCGGAGTTCCAGAAAATCACCCCTGATGTCAAACCTCCCCCGTCTGGCAATCGCGCTCTTGGCGCTTGTTCTGCCGTTTTCCCACGCCTGGGCGCAGCAGCTCCAGTGCAACCCATGCAGCCACGGTTACTGGCGAGTCCAGATCGGCGCTTCCAAGCAATACGTTTTCCAGTTGACTAACACTGGAAGCAGAACCCTGCATATTCTTTCGAAATCTAGAAGTGGGCGGGCTTTTTCCTTCGGTAATTTTCCACTGCCAGTCACTTTACGCCCCGGAAGAAGCACTCAGTTGCCCGTTATCTTCAAGCCACTTGTTGTCGGAAAAACCACCGGGACCATCACACTTCTCAGTGACGCCCTCAATCCCAAGCTCGTGATGAAGGTCTGGGGAACCGGCGTTGCCGTCAATGCAGCTACCCTCGGAGTCTCGCCTTCAAGTTTGAATTTCGGCAATGTCGTGGTTGGCTCCCCCGCCAACTTGCAGCTGACTCTCTCAGCCTCAAATGGGCCTGTCCGGATCTCGTCGGTGCAGGTGAATAGTTCCGAATTCACGCTACGGGGTCTAGTCTTGCCTGTAACCATAGCAGCCGGGCAGAGCGTAGCCGCAACGGTAGTATTCACGCCAATGGTTTCGGGGACGGCCTCGGCCAACCTGACTATCACCAGCGATGCCGCGAACTCGCCTACCACGGTTCCGTTATCTGGAGTTGGCGTGACTGCAGTGTCCCACAGCACAGATCTCTCCTGGAATCCGAGCCAAGATCCCGTCATTGGTTACAACGTGTATAGGGGCACTAGGACGGGTGGCCCGTACGGCCAAATCAACTCTGTGCTCGATGCTTCCACTGACTATACCGACAGCACGGTCAAGAGCGGCGCCACCTATTTCTACGTTGTGACGGCGGTGAATTCGGACTACCAGGAAAGCGTCCACTCAAACGAAGTGAAGGTGAAGATTCCGAGTCCGTGACGGCATACTCCTCATTGACCGACGCGGTACCCTGACCGTGAACCCGTTAGCCCTGTTCTATAATCACGAAAAGGACTCTCCTAATCTCCATGCACCTTTTTCCCGTCTTTCTGGTTTTTGTCGGCGGCGAAATTGTCGATCTCGTTTTGCAGACCGGGGCGGTCGCCAAGGTCGTGCTTTTCATTCTGATCGCCTTCAGCGTGCTCTCCTGGGCGGTGATTCTTTCCAAGTGGCGGCTAATCAGCCGCGCGCGGACAAAGAGTGCGCGCTTCGTGCGCGCCTTCCGCAAGGCGCAACGCATACAGGATATAGTTTCGGCCGCTGACCAGTTCCGTCCCAGTCCGCTGGTGGACGTGTTCGAGGGCGCGGTTGCAGAATTCAAACGCCAGATGGGGACGACCGGCAGCATCCACAATCTCCCGGCCGTCCAGCGCTCCATGCAGATTGCCTCTTCGGAAGGAATCACGCGTCTCGAGCGCAACGTCACGTGGCTGGCGATAACCGGCGCTGTCACGCCTTTCGTAGGACTGTTCGGAACCGTCTGGGGCATCATTGACGCCTTCCACGGACTTGGCACCGCTGGCGCCGCTACCTTGCGCGCCGTCGCCCCCGGAATCTCCGAAGCGCTGATCACCACCGCGGCAGGCCTGGCCGCAGCGATTCCAGCAGTCATCGCCTACAACCTGATCAACGGTTCCATTCGCGAATTGGCCGCTCGCAACGATGACTTCTCGCTCGAAATGCTGAACCTCGTTGAGCGGCAGACACCCCAACCCGTGGAGGTGCGTCGCTGATGGCTTTCACCAACGCCAACGGACGCACCCAGACTGCCCTGGCAGACATCAACGTCACACCCCTGGTCGACGTCGTGCTCGTTCTGCTCATCATCTTCATGGTGACCGCGCCCGTGCTTCAGTCGGGGATCGAAGTGAGCGTGCCCCGTACGCGTACCGTGAAAGAGATTACCGAAGAACGCCTGGTCATCAGCATCGACAAGTCGCAAAAAGTTTATTTCGGAAATGACCCTATCAACATCAACCAGATTGGAGCCACGCTGAAGAAGAGAATTCGCGATCCCCAGCACCAGGCGATCTACCTGCGCTCCGACGAAGACGTTCCCTTTGGGGCGTTTGCCACGGTTATGGACGCGATCAAGCAAGCAGGCATCAGTAATGTAAGTATCGTCACGCAGCCCATTGATTCTCATGGCGGCAAGCACTGACATCTACGCCGAGCGCAGCCAGCTCTCCCGGCCTCTGGCCTGGTCCGCCGGACTCCATCTCACATTCACCGCGTTCGTCGTGCTCTACACCTTGTTTGTTCACGGCGTCCGCGGCACCGGTTGGGGCAGCGGCGGTGGCGGGGACGCCATGGGCGCCACCTTGGTCACTTCCGTTCCCTTGCCTGCCAGCGAGGTGCAAACAGCGAACGTGCTAGCCACCGAATCCAAGGGATTGTCGAAGTCGCAACCGAAAGCTCAGGAGCAGCAACCCGAAGCGATCGCGATCCCGGATAAGAACGCAAAGACCAAACCCAAGCCGGTTACGAGCGCCACCAAGCGCAAGCCCGAACCAGCGCCCGAAGAGTCGAACCAGATCCCCTACGGTGAGGGTGGCCCGGTCAGTGGGCCGTACAGCATGTTCAACGCAGGTGGAGCCAAGGGCGCATTCGGATTCACCGGCGGAGGCGGCGATTTTGGCAGCCGCTTTTCCTGGTATGTGCAAGGCGTGCAGCGGAAGGTTTCGGAGAACTGGCTCAAGTACGAAGTGGACCCGAGTATCAAAGAGGCAAAACGGTTCTATCTGACTTTCGATATTGCACGCGACGGATCGCCTAGAGACGTGCAGATTGAACAGTCGAGCGGCGTACCCCAACTGGACAACTCGGCCGTACGGGCCATCCAGCGCATTGATACCTTCGGACCGTTGCCGCCGGAGTACTCCGGAAATAAGGTATCGGTGGAGTTCTGGTTCGATTACAAGAGGTAGTTGTTAGCCGCGAAACGGCGCAAGAATACAGCCCACGACAAGCCGTGGGTCAGGTAGCAAACGAGCTAGCCCGAAGGGGCGAAAGAAACACAGGGAGCAGACATTGAGCAACTTGGCTCAACACAAACGACGTCGTACTTTTGCTGTCATGGGGCTGTTATTTCTCCTCGGAGTCACCTCTGTCGCCCAGGACTGGATCCGCACCGGCACCGGCCTCGGCGTTGAGAAAGTCCGCCTGGCCGCATCCGACTTCAAGCCTGCGACGCAAGATCCCAAGAATACCGACCTGCTCAAGACTTTCAACGACACCCTCTGGAACGATCTCGACAACGCCGGCATCTTTGACCTGGTCTCGAAGAGCTTCTACCCGCTTCAGGCTCCGGGTCAGCCGACCGAAGTCAACCTCGCCGCCTGGAATTCTCCGCCGCCGAATGCGTCGATGCTCGCCTTTGGCAACTTGGGCGTCAGTGCCGACAAAGTCACTGTCCAGGGATGGCTCTATGACGTCAAGAACACAGCCTCTCCGCAAGTGCTCGGAAAACAATACAACGATAACGCGACCTCCGACGCAGTCCGCGTCATCGCGCACAAGTTTGCCGACGAAATCATCTTCCGTCTGGGCGGAGGTATTCCCGGCATCGCCGAGAGCAAGATCTACTTCGTCAGCGACCGCACCGGTCACAAGGAGATCTGGGCTATGGACTACGACGGCGCCAACCAGCACGCCATCACCCACCTCGGAGCCATTTCGCTTGCCCCGAGGATTTCGCCCGACGGATCGCGTGTAGCTTTCAGCTCGGTAGTCAAGAGTGGCTGGGAAATCATGATGTACTCGTTCGACTTGAACCGCATGGTGAGCTTCACGCGCTTCGGTGGAATGAATCTCTCACCCTCGTGGTCGCCCGATGGCAGCAAGCTGGCGCTGTCGTCATCGCGCAACGGCTATCCCAATGTCTTTGTCGTGGATGCCTCCGGCGGCAACGCGCGCCGCCTCACTTCGGGCCAGGGACCGGATGTCTCTCCCACCTGGAACCGCAAGACCGGCGCGCAGATTGCGTTCGTCAGCGGCCGCACCGGCCTCCCGCAGATTTACACGATGGAAGCCGACGGCACCAACGTGCAGCGTCTCACCGATCAGGGCTACGCGGTTTCGCCGAATTGGTCGCCCAACGGTCAGTTCCTGACTTTTTCCTGGAGGCGAAATTACGGACCTGGAGAACCGGGTTTGTACGATCTCTACCTGATGGATATCGCGAGCAAGCAATGGGTCCAGCTCACACACGATGCCGGCGGGAACGATTCTCCCTGCTGGTCGCCCGACGGACGACACATCGTTTTTCAGTCGCACCGCGCCGGCACCGATCAGATTTTTTCCATGCTGGCTGACGGCACGAATGTGAAGCAGTTGACATTCAGCGGCAACAACTCGCAGCCTAACTGGAGCTGGAAGTAGAAACCTTAGTAAGCAATAGGGATCATTGCACGTCAACAAGCAGGCGCATAGAATCTGGAGGAACGAGGTGAACCACCCGATGAAAAGATGGCTAACCCTGGTATTTTTATTGAGCGCAATCCTGATGGTGAGCGCCTGCAAGAAGAAAGTTGCGCCACCGCCACCGCCGCCACCTCCTGCGCCGCCCGCTCCGACGGCCTCTCTGTCCGCAAATCCGAACTCGGTCGAGAAGGGTCAAGCGACCACTCTGACCTGGCAGACCACCAATGCCACCGACGTCAGCATTGACGGGATCGGTCCCGTCGAAACGGGCGGTTCGCGTTCAGTGACTCCAGTTGACTCGACGACGTACCATCTGACTGCCAAAGGCGCCGGCGGAACACAGGATGCGACTGCGCGGGTGACGGTCAACGCTCCACCACCGCCCCCACCGCCGCCTCCCTCTCTGACCGACCAGCAGCTGTTTGCGCAGAACGTCAAGGATATCTACTTCGACTACGACAAAGCAGACGTCCGTCCGGACCAGCAGGCCTCATTACAGGCCGATGCGCAGTTCCTGCAACAGCATCCCAACATTCACATCCTGATCGAAGGTCACTGCGACGAGCGCGGTTCCACCGATTACAACCTGGCCCTGGGTACCAACCGCGCTGAAACAGTGAAGAACGCGCTCATCCAGAGTGGAGTCGGCGGCGATCGCATCAAGATCATCAGCTACGGCAAGGAAAAACCGTTCTGTACCGAATCGAACGAGTCCTGTTGGCAGCAGAATCGCCGCGGGCACTTCGTCTATGAACAATAGTTTGGGCAAAAATCGGCATCTAAACAAAGGGCGGCTCCGGCCGCCCTTTATTTCTGGGGTTCTGCCCGCTGGACACCCCTGGGAGTTTTGACATCCAATAGGTCTGATATGAAACCGAATCGCCTTTCCGCTGTTTTCGTCCTGATTCTCACGCTCTGCCTCGGACTCGCTCCGGCTCACGGTGCCAGCAAGGAAATCATCCAGCTGCAAACGCAAGTGGACCAGTTGCAGCAGCAGATGACACAGATGACGCAGTCGTTCAACGAGCGCATGGGAGTGATGAAGAACCTGGTCGAGCAGAACACCGACGTGGCCAACAAAGTGAATGCCACCCTCAAGGATCTGCAAGCCTCGATCAACAAGCAGCAGCAGGACCGCGCCGGGCAAGTGGATCAGATTTCCGGCCAGATCCAGGCCCTGAATGACACCATGGACGAGCTCAAAGTCCGCCTGGCGAAACTGAGCAAGCAACTGGAAGATATGCAGTCGGCCCAGCAGTCCCTGGCCGCCCAGCAGGCGCAACAGCAGCAACAAGCGCAGGCCATGGCCCAGGCCCCGCCGCCTGACGTGCTCTACAACAACGCTCTGCGCGACTACAACGGCGGCAAGCCCGATCTCGCAACCCAGGAGTTCAACGACTACATTAAGTTCTATCCCAACACCGATCTCGCCGGAAACGCGTACTTCTATCTTGCGGAATTGCAGTTCCGCGCCGGCAACTATCCAAAAGCCGTCGAAGAGTATGACCTGGTGTTGCAGAATTTCCCGAGCGGCAACAAGGCCGCTGCCGCGCAGCTAAAGAAAGGTTTTGCGCTTCTTGAGTTGGGGAAAGAAGACGAAGGCACGCAGGAATTAAGGCACGTGATCCAGCGCTACCCGAGGACCAACGAAGCCACCCAGGCGCGAGAGAGACTGCGAAAGGCAGGGCCGACGCCGAAGAGCCGGTAGGGCTCCACATTGACGGCACCTGTAATTCACCCTAAGATGGCTCGGCTCGGTTTCCCCCAAAAACCCGGGCCTCGGACCTCTAGCCAACAATGATCGGCAAGACGATTTCCCACTACCGGATCGTGGAATTGCTGGGCGGCGGTGGGATGGGAGTGGTCTATAAAGCGGAAGACACTGCGTTAGGCCGCTTTGTCGCTTTGAAGTTCCTTCCTGAAGAAGCTTCGCAGGACCCCCAGGCCCTGGAACGTTTCCGGCGTGAGGCGCGCGCCGCCTCCTCGCTCAACCATCCGAACATTTGCACCATCCACGAGATTGGGGAGTACGAAGGACGTTCTTTTATCGTCATGGAGTGCCTCAGCGGCCAGACCCTGAAGCACCTCATCCAGGGCAAACCACTGGAGTTGGAACGGTTGCTGGCCCTGGGAGTAGAAGTGGCCGACGCGCTCGATGCCGCGCACAGCAAAAGCATCGTCCACCGCGACATCAAGCCGGCAAACATTTTTGTCACCGACCGCGGTCACGCCAAGGTCCTCGATTTTGGACTGGCCAAGATCGCACGCGCCACGCGGTCCTCGAGCGGTGAGTCGCAAACCCGCGCGGACGCGATCAGCCTTGATCTCACCAGCCCCGGAACCGCGGTAGGCACGGTGGCCTACATGTCTCCGGAGCAGTTACGCGGGAAAGAACTGGACGGGCGCACCGATTTGTTTTCCTTCGGAGCAGTGCTCTACGAAATGGCGACCGGGGTTGTGCCATTTCGCGGAGAGACTTCCGCGGTCGTCACCGAAGCCATTCTCAACCGCGCACCCACTTCCGCCACGCGCCTGATCCCCGAACTTCCGGTGAAGCTGGAAGAGACGATCAGTAAAGCCTTGGAAAAAGATCGCGATCTGCGCTGCCAGACCGCCGCCGAGATACGCGCCGATTTGAGGCGGCTGCAGCGCTCGCTCGATTCGTCGCGCACGTCCGTCGTGGCCGAAAGCAGTCAGGCTGAGTCGTCCGCGACGCCGACCCCGCCCGCAACCGAAATGCGTGGCACGCAGTCTGTGCCCCGGCTTGTCTTCGCAATCGTCACATTGCTGGCGTTGGCCGCTGGCGTGTATGGAGGTAAGTTACTTTTCTCGGAGCCGCCCTTGCAGCCGCCGATTTACCGGCAGCTGACATTTCGTCGCGGCAGCATTCGTTCTGCACGTTTCGCTCCCGACGGGCAGACCATCCTCTACAGCGCTGCCTGGCAGGGTAGTCCGGTGGATGTGTTTACTGCGCGCCCCGAAGCTCCCGAGGCCCGTTCGATGGGACTTAGTCGGACCCAACTTGTATCGGTATCCTCGGCGTCAGAGATGGCCGTCCTGTTGAACAGCAAAGCCATCGGCACATGGGTGAACATGGGCACGCTGGCGCGAGCACCGCTGGTTGGTGGCGCTCCTCGAGAAGTGTTGGAGCAAGTCCAGTGGGCCGACTGGGCGGCAGACGCAAGTAGCTTGGTCGTAGTGCGTGATTTGGGGGGCCGGAATCGCCTGGAATACCCGATTGGAAAGCCGTTGTACGAAACCGGCGGGTGGATCGGCCACCCGCGCGTTTCCCCCAAAGGAGACCTGATCGCCTTCATTGACCATCCCGTCCAGGGTGATGACAGCGGTTCGCTGGCCGTGATCGATCTGGCCGGGAACAAAAAGAACTTATCGGGCCAATGGTTCACGATTCAAGGTGTCGCGTGGTCCCCCAATGGCAAGGAGATCTGGTTCACCGCCAGCAAGTCAGGCGTGGACCGTACCCTGTACGCAGTCACGCTCGACGGTAAAGAGCGCATGGTATTGCGCCTACCCGGCGCGGTAATGATCTTCGACATCTTCAAAGACGGACGCGTGTTATTAATGCGCGCCAGTTGGCGTCGCGAATTGATCGGCATGACCGCCGACGACGCCAAACAGCATGATCTTTCCTGGCTGGACTACACTTATCCCGCGGATATCTCGGGCGACGGCAAGACTCTGCTATTCGATGAAGAGGGCGGCGGTGGCTCTCTCGACTACTCGAAGTCCGGAGGCTTGTCCTACGCCGTCTACATTCGCAAGACCGACGGCTCACCCGCTGTCCTGTTAGGCGAAGGTGGAGCGGTGTCTTTGTCTCCTGACGGAAAATCCGTCATCGCTCAAACGCAGGATTCTCCTTCGCAACTCAGACTACTCACCACCGGAGCCGGCGAGGCGAAAGATCTGACGAAGGATAATATCAATCATGCGTGGGCCCACTGGTTTCCTGATGGTAAGCGCGTGCTGTTCGCGGGGAATGAGCCTGGCAAGGGCGTTCGGCTATACATTTATGACCCCGCTTCCGGCAAGAATCAGCCAATCACGCCGGAAGGGGTGAGTGGCACTGCCTTTGTCATTTCTCCCGACTCCCAGATGGTGGCTGGCATCGGTCCGGACCAGAAGGGATATCTATTTCCCGTTGCGGGCGGTGAGGCGCACGTCGTTCCCGGACTCAATCCTGGTGAGCAGCCGATTACGTTCAGCTCCGACGGCAGGTCGCTCTATATTTACCAGCCCGGTGAACTACCAGCCAAGGTCGATCGCCTTGATGTGCGGACCGGTCAACGCACGCTCTGGAAACAACTCATGCCAACCGACCCGGCCGGAGTCGAGACCATTGGCCCCATCCTGATGACGCCCGACGCCAAGACTTGCGTCTTTGGATACCACCGCATGCTCGCGGATTTGTATCTGGTTGAGGGGCTGAAGTAACACTACCCTCGGTCAACGGGAATGTGTGGATGCAGGGACAGCCGAAACCGAGGGACGCCCTAGCTCGCATCCACCGTCGCGGCCTGCCCCACTTCGGCTTCGACTGGCCGTAGTTTAATCCAATCCGTCTGTACCCGATCCCAGTCCTGAATCAGGAAGCCATACGACTCGAACAGCTGCCGGATGCGTGGACGCTGCCATCCCGCAATCCCTTCCAGGATCGGCACCAGCACCGCCAGAGCGTTGTCACTCAAGACAGTCCGTTTTGCGATCTGTGCGACGTGCTTGGATTCAGAAACGGCGATGGTGAAGCCGTCGCGCCGGTTCACGTGCAGCATCACGTGGATGTCAGAACTGCCGTCGCCGACGTACACGACGTGGTCTGCCGGGGTACCCAGCTCCTCCTGCAACTGATCCAGCCGCGCTACCTTGCCGTAGCCGGCAGTTGCCCGCACCAGGCTCTCGATTTCGCCAGAAGCGCTGTACTTAAATTCGGTGCCGAAAATGTGGTCCTCCGGCACAATCCCTTCCAGTGCCGACTTGATTACTTCCACAGGCGCCGCCGACAGCACGTAGAAATCAAAGTGGAACCCGTCAATCCGACGGTCCAGAATTTCGTAAACCTGCTTGATGTTTTCCTTCAGACGGATGCGCTTGCCGGCTTCGTACAAATGATCCTTGCGCACGCGTCCGCGAAACTCAGGATCGTGGAGCAGCAGATAGGCTAGCTCCGCGCCCTGCTGAACCAGGTTCAGCTTGGCCATTCCCTTGGCCTTCCGCTCAAACTCTTCCAGAGAAATGCCAACCAATTCGCTCAGGACGTAGCCCGTATCGTTAAACGTCAGCGTCTGATCAAAATCGCTGGCAAACAGATAGTGCTTCAAGTGTTTCTTTGGCATGATCTATTTTAGATTCCGCAGCCGGTCAATCGACCATTAAATTTCCCTATCGCAGCCATTACATGAGCTTACAGTCGAGGAATGCCGATTTCCCATTGTCCAGCAAGGTGTTTGGGCGTAGGCTGGCGCTGACACAAACGATCTTGAAATCCCGGTATTCATTTGGAGGTCATCCGTGCCTGACCACGCCGCCGATCATTTAAAAAATGATTCAGACCGCGGAAAAGGTTCGCTCGAGCCCGACGATCGCAGGCAGGCGGGCAACAACTCCATGCAAGGCCAACTGCCACATCGCCACCCGCACCCCTTGGCGGATGGCGCCGACTCCGATTTTCCTGAACCGGGCCAGAGTCCTGAGCATTCGTTTGAGGGAGAGGTCGCGAAGAAAAGTGCTTAGTGGTTCGGAGCGCGAGAAATATTCCCCGCGAGAAAGTATTTCGCCCGTGCCCTCGTCGACCTAAAAAAATACGTTTGCGCTCTGCGTCCCGGAAGCCTTGTTCTCATCTGAGCAATCTGCATCCGCAATTTTGCTACCCTAAGAACCCAAGGAAAAAAATAGCTCGCATGAAAGCAGTGCGAGTAGGAAAACCAGGCGGCAGCTTCGAACTCGTCGAACGAAATATTCCGGACCCGGCCCGTGGCCACGTCCGAATCAAAGTGAAAGCTTGCGGCATCTGCCACGGCGATACTCTGGTCAAGGAAGGACACTATCCAGGTCTCCAGTATCCGCGAGTTCCGGCCATGAGATTGCAAGACGAATCGACGCGGTTGGCGCCGACGTAGCGAACTGGCACCCCGGACAGCGCGTCGGAGTGGGATGGCACGGCGGCCACTGCTTCACTTGCGAGTTTTGCAGGGGCGGCGATTTCATCCTCTGGTGGGTGGCCCAGCTTTCCGATGGCACTCCCAACACAGTGGGTGCCCCATCCTTCGCGCACTTTGCGAAGGGTGGGTGGCAGACTGATGACACAGTAAGGCTGGGAATGCGAGTGCGGTAGGCGCCCTATGTTACCTTTATCGCCGACCGCATCTTAGCGAAGAGGGGAGATCGCTTGCGCCACACTCGAATCGCTCTATTTCTCGTTCTGTCCTGTCTAATTCTGGAAACCTTCACTCTCGCCCAAGACGCGGCCGTAGATCCTTCCGTCGCACCCCCGCCGCGCGCTCATACAATTCATCTCAAGCATGTTCTGGTGATCAGTCAAACCAAGGGATGGGAACACGATTCGATTTCGGATGCGATGGCTGCCATCTACAACATGGGCCTTGATAGCGGTCTGTGGGATGCTACGCTGCGCACCGACACTGAACTCCTCACCAAGAAGGACCTGGGAAGAAACGCGAAGAACCTCGACTACTTTGATGCTCTGGTTTTTGTGAGTACCTCAGGGGAGCTCGACCTGGACGATGGCCAGAAGAAAGACATGCTGTCGTTTATAAAAGAGGATGGTAAAGGTTTTGTCGGCGTCCACGCCGCCCTCGACACCAACTACAAATGGCCGGAATACGTCGAGATGATCGGGGGCTGGTTTGACGAGCATCCGTGGTCCACGTTCAACGCGCCGCTCGTCAATGAAGACCCGACCTTCCCCGCCGTTCGTCATTTTCCAAAAGCGTTTGTGAAATACGACGAGATTTATCAGCCCAAGGAATGGTCGCGCGACAAAGTCAACGTCCTGCTCAGTCTCGATCCCACGAAACTTAATTATGCGAATCCGCGGGTGCATCGAACGGACCACGATTTCGCTGTGGCATGGTCGAAAATGTACGGGAAAGGGCGCGTTTTTTATTCGACCCTCGGCCACACCCAGGAGGCCTGGAGTGATCCCGACATTCGCAAGATGTATTTTGAAGCAATCAAGTGGGTGCTGGGCATGACGGAAGGCAATACGGCTTCTCATCCGCGCCCGTAAACTGAGGGTAGGCTTGTGCCCACGTCGTATTGATAATTGAGAGCTGTGTCAGCTCAGTTCCCCACGTCCGTCAACTCTACAATATCCGCACCCCCTCATTCGTCTACAACCGTAGGTGAAGGACGCAGCGAGCGTAGTCCGGATGACCGAGCGGATGGCACTCGAACAGGACCAGCGGATCTCCGATGTGGTCAAGCGGGAGCAGTCCCGGCTGCGCAACTTCATTCGACGGCGCGTGCCCGATCCGCGCGACGCTGAGGACATTCTGCAGGACGTCTTCTACGAACTGGTGGAAGCGAATCGCCTTCTGATGCCGATCGAACACGTCACCGGCTGGCTGTTTCGCGTGGCGCGCAATCGCATCATCGACCTTTTTCGCAAAAAGAAGCCGGAGAGCTTCAGCGATTCCGACGTCGCGCGCGACGACCATGACGACGAACTGCTGCGTTTCGAAGACCTGCTGCCTTCGCCCGATGCCGGACCGGAGGCGCTTTACGCCCGCAACGTGCTTCTCGATGAACTCGAGTCCGCGGTCGACGAGCTGCCGGAGGAGCAGCGCGAGGTTTTTGTTGCGCACGAGTTGGAAGGACGAAGCTTCAAAGAGATGGCCGCTGATACCGGCGTGAGCGTGAATACTCTGCTCTCGCGTAAACGCTATGCCGTGCTGCATCTGCGGGAGCGGTTGCAAAACATTTACGACGAATTTACGAAAGCATGAGGGACTGAACATGAGACCGAGATGGAAGAAAATGATTTTCATTGCTCCGCTGGCGATCGTGGGGATGCTGGTGTTTATCGCCATCGGCGGCGAAATAGTGCTGCAACTGTGGAATTGGCTGCTGCCAACGCTCTTCGGCTGGCGCCCGATTACCTTCTGGCAAGCGGTTGGAATTCTGGCGCTGTGCCGAATCCTCTTCGGCGGATTGGGACGCCACGGTTTCCATCGCTCCAATTTCCGCCGCCGCATGGCCGAGCGCTGCGAACACATGACGCCTGAGGAGCGGGAACGATTCCGGCAAGGTATCCGTGCGGGCTGGGGCTTCGGCCCATCCACCGGCGAGAGCAAGGGGCAATAAAGCCATCTCGACAGCGCTCAAGGCGCCGCCTATCTATCGAGTGCAGGCCTGACTGTGAGCCCCCGACTTTTTAGTTACAAAGGTGGAAACTTTCGGGCTCCGGTTCCCGTAGCTGTCTCTATGACAACGTGTCTCGTCGTAGCGTGGCATGCACCTTGATCCAGTCGCTCGCTGAGGACGTCAGCAGTACGAGCGCCGTTCTGTTTTGACCGACCTTCAACGGACCTCTTTGCAGGAAATGGAATGACAACCAGAACTATCGACGAGTCACAACGCAAGGCTGCAAGAGTCGCAGGATTTGCTTACCTACTCACGCTGCCGTTCGTGGTCGTTGCTAATTTTGCGATCCACGACCGTCTGATTGTCGCGGGCAATTTTGCGGATACCGCTCGGAATATCATGGCGCACGAACGGCTATTTCGTATCAGCATCGCCTGCGATCTGATTTACTGCACGGGCGTTGTAGTAGTTCTCACAGCGCTTTACGTGATTCTCAAGCCAGTCAAACGAAGTGCTGAAGCGCTGCTCCACCCAAAATCCTTCCCGAGTTGGCTCCGCAGGTTAGAGTCGTGGCATTCCCTTATTCCAGTTGCCCACGTTGACCCTACCTGTTCTCTCATATACCTTCAGTCAGGGACGTGCCCGGCGCACTTGCGCCATTCCTGAATTCCGCACCACATGAACAAGAAAAAATACGTCGTCTATGCCACCTTGTTCCTAGTGCTGGTGGTGCTGGTCTATCTGCAATTCCGGTCATGGCAAAACTTTGATTGGGCTCGTTTCCGCGAGACGCGTCCGCAGAATTGGTATCACATCGCGCACGGAGTAGCTCTGATCTACCTGGCTTATGTGGTGCGCGCTGTGCGCTGGAAGATCTTCCTCAAACCGGTGCGACCCAAGGCGTCGTCACTGAGCTTGGTTGCGCCTACTCTCATCGGATTCACCGGGCTGGCGCTGCTGGGCCGTCCGGGAGAATTGATTCGACCTTATCTGATCGCGCGCCGTCAGGAATTGCCTCTCTCCTCCCAGTTCGCGGTGTGGGCAGTGGAACGGATTTTTGACATTGGGGCATTCACGCTACTGCTGGTGAGTGCGATCTTTCTGGCTGCGGGCCCGCGCGAGCTGCCCTTGTACAGCTATTTCCAGAAGGGCGGATTCCTGTTGGTTTTACTGGTCGTGGCCATGGTCGTGGGAGCGGTCGTAGTGCACGCCCAGGGCGAGGGCATCGCCAACTGGGTGGAGCGCCGGTTCTCGCACCTGGCCGCCAACCTCGGACACAAGATCGCCACGCGCGTCCGCGAGTTTCGGAGCGGGCTGGATACTATTCACGGCCTAGGATCACTGATCGCGCTGATCGTGCTCTCGCTCGCTATGTGGTTCATGATCATTATGGCCTACCAGGATGTGGCTCACTCTTACGGAGTCGACGTGCTCGATATCCAGCGCTCGCAGGTGCTGGTGCTGATGGGCGCGAGCATGATTGGCTCGCTGGTACAGCTCCCGGGGGTCGGAGGCGGATCGCAGCTCGCCACGATCGCAACGCTGGAGAGAGTGTTCGACGTTCCGAAAGAGCTGGCGGCAAGTTGCGGCATCATGCTCTGGCTGGTGACGTTCATGGCGGTGGTGCCGGTCGGACTGTTTCTCGCTCATCGGGAGCGAATATCGCTACGTAAACTGTCGGAGGAAACCGCGCACGCCGAGGAAACTATGCCCGTCGAGAACGCTTCCTGAAGCGCAAATCGGGCTGCCTGCTACAATACCTGGTATTCCTGAGCGAAACCAAGCGCCATGAAGTGCCCCTTCTGCGGGTTTGAAAATGACAAGGTGGTCGATTCGCGCGAAAGCAAGGAAGCGGACTCGATCCGCCGCCGCCGCGAGTGCCTGAAGTGCGAGAAGCGCTTCACGACCTATGAGCGCATCGACGAAATCCCATACATGGTGGTGAAGAAAGACGGGCGGCGGGAGCGCTTTGACCGCCAGAAGATCCTGAATGGCCTGATGCGCGCCTGCGAAAAAAGGCCGGTGCCAATCAGCAGGCTCGAGCAGATCGTCAACGAGGCCGAAGCGTTTGTCATCGAGTCGGCTGAGCGTGAGCGGAAAACCAGCGAACTCGGCGAGTTGATCATGAGCAGGCTGCGGCGCTACGACAAGGTCGCATACGTTCGTTTCGCTTCGGTCTATCTGGATTTCAAGGATGTGCAGGAGTTTATGGCCGAGTTGAAGGATCTGCTGAAGACGAAGGACACGCCCGAACCAAAAGGTAAGACGGCGGCTAAAAGCTAGCAGAGCGGCGGACAAGAGCGTCCGCCCCACACGAGCTTCGGATGGCACATAAAATCACCCTCATCCCCGGCGACGGCATTGGGCCGGAAGTCACGCAAGCTGCGATCCGCATCCTGGAAGCCACCGGTGTGAAGTTCGAATGGGAAAGTTTCGCAGCAGGAGCTGAGGCGTTCGAGAAATACAAGGAGTACATTCCCAAGGAGCTCACCGAATCAATTGAGCGCACGCGCGTCGGGCTGAAAGGACCCGTAACCACGCCCATCGGGGGCGGCTTTTCCAGCATCAACGTAGAGCTGCGGAAACGGTTTGAGCTGTTCGCAAATTTTCGGCCCATCCGCAACCTGCCGCACATTCCCACTCGTTATCCGAACGTTGACCTCATCATCTTCCGCGAAAATACCGAAGGACTATATTCCGGGATCGAGCACGAAGTCGTACCGGGCGTGGTGGAAAGTCTGAAGATCATTACGGAGAAAGCTTCCACGCGCATTTCGCGTTTTGCTTTCGAGTATGCGCGCAAGAACCAGCGCAAGAAGATTCATTCCATCCACAAAGCAAACATCATGAAGATGTCGGATGGCCTGTTCCTCCGCTGCTCGCGGAATGTTTCGAAGGAGTATCCGGAGATCACTTACGGCGAGCACATCGTGGACAACACCTGCATGCAGCTGGTGATGAACCCGTATCAGTACGACATTCTGTTAATGGAAAATTTGTATGGCGACATTGTTTCCGATCTCTGCGCCGGCCTGGTCGGCGGGCTGGGCCTGGTCCCGGGCGCAAATTTCGGTCACGAATGCGCGATCTTCGAAGCGGTACACGGCTCGGCGCCGGACATCGCCGGAAAGAACCTTGCCAATCCAACCGCCGTACTGCGGTCAGGTTTGCTCATGCTGCGCCACCTGGGCGAGCACGATGCGGCACTGAAAATTCGCAATGCTTTGGACCATGTGTACCGTGACCGCAGCAAACTGACTCGGGACGTAGGCGGCACGGCTGGCACGTCGGAGTTCGCGGACGCCATCATCGCGGCGATTGAGACGGCGGAGTCCGCGGCTCCGGTCGCGGGGCAAATGTAGAGACGGAGCGCACCGGCGCGTCTGTTAGAATGTCCTGTTTGCGAGTACAACAGGATGCGCCTTGTAGCGCCGCATCCCCGGGGTTGTCGTGGGGACCGATCTGAAGTCGATTGCCGTTCCGTACCATCGCTGGCTGCACCGCTTCGCCATCTTTACTTCGTTTGTTACCTTGCTATTAATCGTTGCCGGTGCGCTCGTCACCAGCAACGACGCTGGTCTTTCTGTTCCGGATTGGCCTACCAGCTTTGGGTCGTTGTACAAGATGCCGCGCATGGTGGGCGGTGTCGTTTACGAGCACGGGCACCGGATGGTGGCCGAGTTCGTGGGCGTGCTGACGATCATCCTCGCGGTGTGGACCTGGTGGGTCGAAAAGCGGCTCTGGGTCCGCCTGCTGGGTGTGGCAGCGCTGGGAACGGTGATCGTGCAGGGGATCCTGGGCGGCATTACCGTGCTTTTTTATCTGCCGCCTGTCGTCTCCAGCGCGCATGCGGCGATGGCGCAGACGTTTTTCTGCATCGCGGTTGCGATTGCCGTGTCTACCGGCCGCAGATGGATTGAGGAACAGCCGCGCATAGAAATGGATCAGCGGCGTCCTTCGTTATTCACGCTGACCTTGCTTTCGATTTTCGTGCTCTACGTGCAGTTGATCCTGGGCGCGATGTTTCGTCACAAAGGATTGAGCTGGTGGCCGCACGTTGTTCATGCGGGCGTGGTCGCCATCGTGCTCTCGTGGACCGCGGTTCGCGCGATTTCCGTTTATCCGCAGATCGACGCGGTTCGGCGTCCCGCGATCACGATGCTGAGCCTGTTGGTGGCGCAATTGTGCCTCGGGTTCCTGGCGTTCATCACACGCGTGATGTGGGGCCATGATGCCGCGCAGCCCGAGCTGCCCATGGTGATCTCGACCGTGGTCCACGTTGCGGTCGGAGCTTTGCTGCTGGCCACCACTGTCATTCTCGCCATCCAGGTGTGGCGCCACGTTCCTCTCTCGTTCGCCGAGCGAGTTCCCGGACGGGAGCAGAAACCGGTCGCCGCATGAGCGTCGCATTGCAGCTTTCTTCCATCTCGCGCGGTCGGATCCGGACTCTGTTACGCGACTATGCCGAACTCACCAAGATGCGGGTCACGACTCTCATCGTTATGACCGCGTGGTGCGGCTTCTACTTTGGCGCGCTCAAAAATGGGGTCTCTTCCCTTTCCTGGAGCCTGTTCCATGCGTTGCTTGGTGTCGGTCTGGTTTCCGCAGGCACGGCAGCGCTCAATGAAGTCATCGAGTGCGAGGTAGACTCACGCATGCGCCGGACCGCCGATCGCCCGCTGCCCTCGGGACGCATGAGCCTGTTGCATGGGACGATCGCGGGTGTAGTGCTCACGGTCGGCGGCGTGTTCTATCTGGCATTCACGGCCAACGCATTGACCGGGCTGCTCGCGCTGGCCACGGCGTTTGTGTATCTGGCTGCTTACACGCCGCTGAAGAAGATCCATCCCATCTGCACGTTGGTCGGCGCTATTCCAGGCGCGATGCCGGGAGTGCTTGGCTGGGTAGCAGCGCGCGGACGTCTGGAGTGGGGCGCGCTCGTCATGTTCGCCATCGTATTCTTCTGGCAGTTTCCGCACTTTTATTCCATCGCATGGCTGTATCGCGAAGACTATGCGGCGGGCAGTATCCGGATGCTCCCAGCGGTCGAGGAGGACGGGGCCGCCACGGGAAGACGTATTCTGCTCTACTCACTGGGACTGATTCCTGTCAGCCTGACGCCAACGATGATGGGCATGTCGGGCAAGCTCTATGCCACGGGGGCCATCGTGATGGGGATTGCATTCTGCTACTTCGGCGCGCGGCTGGCGCGGTTGGGACTGCCCATGAACGCGCCACGATCGAAACAGCGCGCTCGTCAATTGCTGCAAGCGAGCGTGATTTACCTGCCCCTGCTGTTCGCGCTGATGATGATCAACGTCGTAAAATAACCTGTGAACCCGAAATTGAGTGCCGTCGAGCTCGCGACTGTGGAACTGCATTCCACGCCGGCTCGCGCAATCATATCGGTGCGCGACCTGGTCCACCGCTATCACGACCGGACGGCGCTCAGCGGAATCAACTTTGAGGTGCGCCCTGCGGAACTGTTCGGGCTTCTCGGTCCCAACGGAAGCGGCAAGACCACTCTGTTTCGAATCCTCTCTACGCTCATGGTGCCGAGTGCCGGCGCCGCGCAGATTGCAGGACTGGATGTAGTTCGTGAGCCGGCCACGCTGCGGCGGCATATCGGCGTCGTGTTTCAGGCGCAAAGCGTGGACCCGAAGCTTACGGCATACGAGAACCTGTGGCATCAGGGACATCTCTACGGCCTGCGCGGTCCGGCGCTGAAGCAAAGGATTGAAGAGATTCTGACCCGAGTCGGTTTGTTGGATCGCGCGCGCGACCGGGTGGAGACCTTCTCCGGCGGAATGCAGCGGCGAGTCGAACTGGCGAAGGGTCTGTTGCACCACCCTGAAGTTCTCTTGCTCGATGAGCCCACCACCGGACTCGATCCTGGCGCGCGGCGCGACCTGTGGCAGTATCTCCAGATTTTGCGCGATCAGGAACACGTATCGGTAATGGTCACCACCCACCTGATGGAAGAAGCTGAGCGGTGCGATCGACTGGCGATCCTAAACGAAGGCAAATTGGTGGCGCTCGGCACGCCAGCAGAGTTAACACGCGAGATCGGCGGCGATGTCGTCCTTATGGAAGCGCGCGATCCTCAAAGGCTGGCAGAGCGGATTCGTGGCCGGTTTCACGTGGATGCGACCGTAATGGGCGCGCATGTCCGGCTGGAGATTGAAAATGGTCACCGCTTCGTGCCGGATGTGGTGGAAGCATTTCCGGGCGAGATTCAGTCGCTCAGTGTAAGCAAGCCCACGCTCGAAGATGTGTTCATTCATCGGACCGGACATCGGTTTTGGAACGAGGAAGCAGACATCGCCCAGACTAAGACTAAGAAGAAGAGCTAAACAGCTATGGCCACTGCTTCAATTCCGGCGACATATTCTCAGCCTGCGGGTGTATCACTTCCCGCTTTCACGCTGTGGTGGCGCGAGGTTGTTCGCTTTTACCGGCAGCGGGCGCGAGTTGCAGGTGTGATCTTGTCGCCGCTGCTTTTCTGGATCGTCATCGGGTCGGGCTTTGGAACTTCATTCCGCTCCGGAGAGGCCGCCGGACAGCAGCACTATCTCGATTACTTCTTTCCAGGCGCGCTGGTGATGATCATATTGTTCACCTCGATTTTCACCATGATGTCGGTGATTGAAGACCGGAACGAGGGCTTCCTGCTTTCTGTCCTGGTAGCACCAGTGCCACGAAGTGCGATCGTTCTCGGAAAAGTTCTGGGCGGGACCACCCTCGCCGCCATCCAGGGACTGATATTTCTGGTGTTCGCTCCGCTCGTCGGCATCCACCTGACGCTGGGTTCGTTCGGATTGATCGTGTTGACGGTGTTTCTGGTGTCGTTCGCGCTGACTGCACTCGGTTTCGCCATCGCCTGGCCGATGGATTCGACCCAGTCGTTTCACGCCATCATTAACCTGTTTCTGATTCCGCTGTGGTTGCTCTCGGGCGCGCTCTTCCCTCTTTCGGGCGCGTCGGGATGGATGCGAGCTCTGATGTACATCAACCCGCTGACCTACGGCGTGGAGGCCTTGCGCACGCTGATGTATCCCGCGGCCCCCAGTACCTTTTCGCTGACCGCTTCGATTCTGACCCTGGTGCTGTTCACGTTGTTCATGTTCGGACTGGCGTTCGTGGTCACGAATCGGAAGAAGAGCAGCATTTAGCAGTTAGCACTTGGCACTTAGCCAAACCCCGCGACAAGAGGTTTGGCTAAGTGCTAAATGTTGAGTGCGAAGTGCTAACTATGGATACTCTCGACATTCTCGCTCTCGCCGCGCATCGTGATGATGTCGAGCAGACCTGCGGCGGCACGCTTCTCAAGATGGCCGAACACCGATACCGTACCGGCATCCTCGACCTCACCAAAGGTGAAATGGGAACGCGCGGCACCGCCGAAGACCGGGCACGTGAGGCGACCGAGGCAGCGCGCATTCTGAAAGTCTCATGGCGTGCAGCCCTCGACATTCCCGACGGCCGAGTCGAAAACACCTGGGAGAACCGCCTGAAGGTCGCCCGCGTGATCCGGCAGCAGCGTCCGAAAGTACTGATCCTCCCTTACTGGCAAGGACGGCATCCCGACCACTACACAGCGTCGGTTCTGGGATACGAGGCGTGCTTTCTCTCGGGACTGGCGAAACTGGACATCAAACACGTTCCGCCCGTCGTCGGGGAGAGCCCTTCTTTCTATACATCCGGCGTTTTGGCTCCCGAGGGCGTGGGTCCGCATCGTCCTTTCAAAATCATCTACGCCAGCCTGTACCACGACGTGCGTCCGACGTTTGTCGTGGATATCACCGACCAGTTCGAAACGCGTTTTGCATCGCTGATGGCCTACAAGTCCCAATTCAGCGACCAGCAGGCGGGCAGCGGGATCTTCCCTGCTCAGGCTGAGATTCGGGCGCGGGTGGAAGCGATGGCGCGCTATTACGGGATGTTAGGCGGCGTCACCTACGCCGAGCCGTTTGTGCAGAAGGAAGTCGGGCTGGTGGATGACCTGTTGTCGATTCCGGTGAAGTCGATCTAACTTACGGAAGGCTTGGAACCCTGGACGCGCTAGCTAAAGGCGCGTCCAGTGATCCCTCCCCCTGTAGCCTCGAATCATTGCGTCGCGGGCGGAAAATTGCAGTTTCCCGGGTCATCCGCGTCAATCCGTCCCGGCTGACCCGCCGGAATCAGGCGTACAGCGACGACTTGCGCATCGACCGTGCCTTCATTCCGGACAATGTGCACGTGGACACCACCGTGGTCAACAAACGACATCCCCGCTGTGTACACGGTACCGGTACAAGTGGGATCGTCGGCTTGATACTGGGTCACTGCTCCTGCCGTGACAATGATCAGGGTGTGACTAAGATGTGTGTGCCAGCCTGTGGTGCCTCCCGGTTGCCAGACATTGTTTAGGACATACCCGTCGGACAGTCCCTTCGTCCGCTGCCGTGACCGCCAGATTTCTTTTTTCGTCCAATCCGGTGCGTTGACCGGCTGGACGAATCTGCTAAAGGCATCAATGTCGCCAAACTGGCCCTTGGCAATCGTTGTACTTGTGAACTTGTCCGGCGGTGTCGCCATGGCAGGTCTTGCATGAAAGAGTGCCATAACCATCATCCCGGCACTCAACACGAACCACATTGATTTTCGTTTCATTTCTATTCTCCTAATTTTTTGGTTGGCGTCCGGGGAATGGAAGACGCGCGGACACAATGGGGCACCTTGGCAGGCGCCGTCAAACAGCAATGTGCGGAATTGCCGCCATTTCTTCACATACCGTCGAATACCGTGCTTTGCCGTCCCGAGCCAGGGAGGCTACAATCGGATTCCCCAGGCCCGCGACACCCGCGGGACCCATCAGGAGGGCGCGATGGCCGAATCAGTCCCAGGCACACCGCCGTCCTCAACGTCTATCCAAGACCGCTTGGATTCGTGGAAAGAAATCGCAGCCTACCTAAGCCGCGACGTGACTACGGTCCAGCGCTGGGAGAGACGCGAGGGAATGCCCGTCCACCGCCATCACCATGAGCGGATGGGCTCGGTGTACGCGTTCAGTTCGGAACTCGATGCCTGGGTGCAAAGCCGCAGACTGCGTTTGGAGGAGGAAGAGCAAGAGCCTCTCGCGGAGACGTCGGTGGATGCGGAAGTCGATCACCGACCAACCGGGACTTCGCGGGCGCGGGCTTGGACTGCCCTGGGTGCGGTAGCTGTACTCGCGCTTATTGTCGGCTCCGGCACTTATATGATCCGGAAACGCGCGGAGCATACGACCCGACCCAAAATCACGTCGCTGGCGGTGCTACCCCTGAAGAACCTGTCGGGTGACGCAACCCAGGAATACCTTGCTGACGGGATTACCGAGGCACTCATCGGACGTCTCTCCAACATCCACGATCTGCGCGTCATTTCACGCACGTCGGCGATGCACTTCAAGGATACCCAGCTCTCGGTGCCGGAGATCGCCAGGACGCTCCGGGTGGATGCCATTGTGGAAGGGTCGGTTATACGAGAGGGCAGTCGGATTCGCGTAACCGCCCAGTTGATTCGCGGAGCGACCGACGAACACTTCTGGTCTGAGACGTATGATCGCGAGTTGCGGGACGCGCTTGCTCTCGAGAGCGAGGTCGCGCAATCGATCGCACGAAGAGTGGAGGTTACGGTCACCGGGGAAGAGCGGGCAAGGCTTGTCGCCGCACGTCATGTCTCGCCCGAGGTTTATGAGAGCTATCTCAAAGGCCAGTTCCAGTTCGCCAAAAGCAACAGCAGGGCTGACATCGAAGAGAGTATCAGCTACTTTGAAGAGGCGATTAGGAGAGACCCGGCTTTTGCACCAGCTCACGTCGGGCTAGCGGTCGCGTACGAAAGACTTGGGAGAATTATTGTCGTCGCCCCACCCGATGAAGTACGTCCCAAAATGATCAGTGCAGTCCGGAAGGCACTGGAGCTCGACCCACAGCTCCCGGACGCACATGCCCTACTAGCGGACCTTTATCAGAAGCAGTGGCAATGGGCGGACGCCGAGGCTGAATACAAGCGAGCCCTCGAGTTGAATCCGAACGATGTTGCTGCACACCTCGGGCTCTCTGACTGGCTGCTCTGCCAAGGGCGTACGGAAGAGGCCCTGGCCTGGGCCCAGCGCGCCCGCGAGCTTGACCCTCTCGGGGTTAACGGCGGTGAAATCGGTTGGATCCTGCTCCAGGCGCGCCGCTACGACGAGGCTGTTCGAGAATTCCGCAGCGTTCTGGCGCTGCACTCGGACGATGCGCTTGCCCTCTGGGGCCTGGGGTTCGTGCTGATCGTCAAAGGTCAGTCCGAGGAAGCGATTCCCGTGCTCGAAAAGACAGTTTCTGTTATGGACCGTAGCCCCGGCTCCATCGGGATGCTGGCGACGGCATATGCGCATGCCGGGCGGCGCACTCAAGCGCTTCGCCTGCTTGGTGACTTGAGGCGACGCCGACAGACGACCTATGTTCCGGCTGGCGCCTTTATTAGCACTTGCTTGGCACTCGGCGACTACGACCAGGCATTTGCCTGGCTGGAGCGGGCCTATCAGGAACAGTCCAACATTCTGCAAGTCCTTAAAGTAGATCCCTTCTTTGATCCCGTGCGCGGCGACCCTCGTTTTGCAGACCTAGTCCGCCGCGTGGGGCTTGACCAGGCTCGTTAGCCTCCCGAGAGAAGAAACAACCACTCACATACGCAATAGCAACATTTGTCTCCCCGGCGGCTGCGTTTCTGGCGACCACCGTCGCGGCCGAGAGAAAACTCCGATCCAGAAACATTGGGCCGTGCGCACAACGCGCGGCGATCTGCCGTTTTCTTCCATGCGCTGTCGAAATCGATCGGGATTCCCGCCTTTTGGGGCCAGCGGCGCTAATTGCAACTTGTTGTTTCTACGCTAGATATCTCAAGGCGCCACCACCCCAAAAGAAACTGGTTGCATTTCCGATAGTGTTATAGTTAACTATAACACTATAACTCACGCGGCGGGAACGCTGCACCAAAGAGGAGAAGGAACATGAAATCCCATCGTTATATGCTGGCCGTCGTTCTGATGTCGCTCACGGCCTTCGCTCAGTCCGTGGCTCCTGTGCCGTCGGAGGCGCAGAAGTCGTTCGCAACTATGAAAAGTCTGGCGGGAGAGTGGGAAGGCCCCGTCACCGTCCCGGATGCGCCGGAGATGTCAGGTAGCAAGATGCACCTCTCGATGCGCGTGACCTCGCGGGGAAACGCGCTGGTACACGAATTCCAGGAAGCAGGAACGCCGTTGGATGCGACCAAGTACGACCATCCGGTCACGATGCTGTACGTGGACGGAGACCAGCTCACGCTGATTCACTATTGCGACGCGGGGAACCGGCCGCGCATGACCGGCAAGATGTCGCCCGACGGCAAGACGGTCGAGTTCGAGTTGAAGGACATCAGCGGGAGCACGGAGATGCACATGCACCATTCGGTGTTCACCGTCATCGACGCCAACCATCACACCGAGGATTGGACGTTCATGATGAAGGACAAGCCGATCCACGCGCACTTCGACCTGCACCGGGCCAACTAAGTCGCGCGGTATCTTTGCTAAGGTTTACGTGGAAAATCTGATGGATCGTGAGTGGAACGACAGTCAACCGATTTACCGCCAACTTCGCGACCGCGTGGTCGCGATGATCCTCGACGGTGTGCTCAAGGAAGGCGATCCCCTGCCCTCCGTGCGCAATGTCGCGGCCGAATATCGGGTCAATCCGCTCACGGTTCTGAAGGGCTATCAACAGCTGGTGGACGAGCAACTGGTCGAGAGCAGGCGGGGTCTCGGCATGTTCATCAATGCTGGCGCGCGTAACCTGCTGCTGCAGGGCGAGCGGCAGAAGTTTCTTGGCGAAGAGTGGCCCCGCATTCACGCAACCATTCAGCGGCTCGGTCTGAAAGCGGAAGAACTTCTGAACGGAGATAACAGCAAGTCGTCTACGGATGACTCACCGTCGAAATCCACCGAGCCCAAGTCGAAAACAAAAGAGGAGGAGCGCTGAAGCCATGGCATGCATAGAAGCACGCGGCTTGAGGAAGGCCTTCGGTACAACTGTCGCGCTGGATGGCGTTAATCTGCGCGTCGAAGAGGGCCGCATCCTCGGACTCATTGGTCCCAACGGCGCCGGTAAGACGACTGCGCTCAACTCCATTCTCGGCCTGACCTCATATGAAGGAGAGCTGCGGGTGCTCGGTCGCCATCCTTGGACCGAGCGCGATCGGCTCATGCAGGATGTCTGCTTCATCTCGGATGTGGCCGTCCTGCCGCGCTGGATCAAGGTCTCGCAGGCACTCGATTTTGTTGCCGGCGTGCATCCGCGATTCGATCGTGCAAAGGCAGAAGGTTTTCTCGCGAAGACCACCATCGGTCGCGGAAAAAAAGTACGGGAATTGTCGAAGGGCATGGTGACCCAACTGCACCTCGCTCTCGTGATGGCGATCGACGCCAGATTGCTGGTGCTGGACGAGCCGACACTCGGCCTCGACATCTTGTATCGCAAGCAGTTTTACGATTCCCTGCTGAACGACTACTTCGATCGCAACCGCACCATCGTGGTGGCGACGCATCAGGTGGAAGAGATCCAGAACGTTCTCACCGATCTCATGTTCATCGATCGGGGACGCATCATTTTCAATTGCAGCATGGAAGAAGTCGAGTCGCGCTATCTGGAAGTGATGGTGCATCCCGAGCGGCTCGCCGCCGCTCGGGCGCTCAAACCGATGCAAGAGCGCCAGGGATTCGGACGCAGCATCCTATTATTCGATCTGAAGTCCGGTGGCGTCGACCGTCAACAAATCGCCGCACTTGGCGACGTGCGCACGCCCAACATCGCCGATTTGTTCATAGCGGTAATCGGTAACCATGCCGGTCAGGCACAAGGAGTGGCCAGATGAATACTCAATCGAACACAATGCCCGAGTCTCCAATCGAATCGCAGGCCGTCGCGTCTCCGGCCGTGTTGGAGACTCGCCCGCTGTATTGGTCGATCCGACGTGAATTTTGGGAAAACCGTTTCCTTTATATCGCCCCACTGGGCGTCGCTGCTGTGGCTCTGTTTGCCTTTTCCCTTAGCTCGTTTTTGGGTATCTGGGAAAAGGCGCTGAGACTCAACCCGGAGCAACCGCAAGGGCCGTACGAAATGACGGCGGGTTTGATGATGCTCACCGGTATCCTCGTGACCGCGTTCTATTGTCTCGACGCGCTCTACGGCGAGCGCCGCGACCGCAGCATTCTGTTCTGGAAGTCGCTGCCGGTATCCGATGTCACTGCCGTGCTTGCCAAGGCGAGCATTCCCCTCGTGGTGCTGCCGCTCCTCATCTTCGCGATCACCGTCGCACTGCAATGGATCATGCTGCTGGTGAGCAGTGCAGTTTTGGCTGTGAGCGGTCAAAGCGTGGCGACCCTCTGGGCGAGGCTGTCGTTCTTCCAAATGTCGCTGCTGATGCTCTACCACCTTATCGCGGCTCATACACTCTGGCCTGCGCCAGTTTATTGCTGGCTGCTGCTCGTGTCCGGCTGGGCGCGGCGTGCGCCGCTTCTATGGGCGGTCTTACCAGTCCTCGTCATCGGCGGCGTCGAGAAGATTGCATTTCATACATCGTATTTCGCCGCCGTGGTGGGCTCCCGTTTTATCGGTGACGCCCCAGCCATGGTAGCCACCGGACCAGATATGTTCCCTACCAATCCCATGACACATATCACGCCAGGTCTGTACCTGACCAGACCAGGTTTATGGATTGGCTTTGCATTTGCCGCGGCATTTCTTGCCGCAGCAGTCCGGTTGCGACGTTATCAGGGGCCGATCTGATTTGCTGACGCATCGGATTCCATTTCTTGCATAAGGAAAAAAGAATATGAGCACCGCAGTAGTGACCAACCGGCTGGAGCTGAATTCCGTTGCTGACAGCTCCCTGAAAGCAGCCGCGGGCTTTTGGTTTGTGGTGGCGGTCATTGGCCAGTGGGCGTTCCTGTACTACATCGTAGCGTTCTATGGTCCCTCGACCTTTACAGGAAACTTCCACGCCTGGACCAAGAATACCTTTCTTCACAAAGGGTACATTGCAGGTGATACGGCGGGAAACATAGCCTTCGCATCGCACGCATTATTGGCCGCGGTCATTGCGTTCGGCGGGGCGATTCAACTGATCCCCCAGATACGGGCCCGCGCCATCGGCGTTCACCGCTGGATCGGCCGCTTGTTCATGGTGACCGCGTTGGGGCTGAGCGTCTCCGGCCTTTATATAACGTGGTTGCACGGTGTGCGGCCCGGTAGCATCCTCGACGCACTCCCTAACAACATCAATGCCGTACTCATCATCACTTTTGTTGTCCTTGCTTGGCGGGCAGCGTTGGCGCACCAAATTTCCGTGCACCGCCGATGGGCGCTGCGTACTTATCTTGTGGCGAATGCGCAGTGGTTTACACGTGTCGGGTACCTCGCGTGGATGATTATCGGCCGACAGTTGCTCGGAATCGGTGAACGCTTTGACGGTCCATTCTTCATCTTCCTGGGGTTTGGGTGCTTCCTCGTTCCGCTCGCAGTTCTTGAGCTTTACCTGCGTGCAAAAGCAAGCGCCAGTCCCGGCGGACGGTTCGCCATGGCAGGCGGTCTCTTCGTGCTGACGATTGTGATGGCTGTCGGAATATTCGGCATCGCGACATTCATGTGGTGGCCCCTGCTGCAGGCTAGCAAGTAGGGAAACGAATTTGCAGTGTCGTTGATTCGCTTATGAGAGTATTCCCATGACCTATTCACCCGTTCTACTGATTCACATTTGCGGCGGAATCGTCGGTGTTTTATCGGGCTCGACGGCGTTGGTTGTTCGCAAGGGTTCCCGTCTGCATCGGCGGGCGGGCGTCGTATTTGTCATATCGATGCTGAGCATGGCCGCAGCCGGTGCCTATGTGGCGTTCACGAAATCGCAACCGACTAACGTGATAGCCGGAGTTTTCACGTTCTACCTGGTTGCAACGGCTTGGTTGACCGTGATGCGCAAGGAGAAAGAGACTGGCCGTATCGAATTCGGCTTGTTGCTAGTCGGTTTGGCGGCAGGAACCAGCAGTTTGCTCCTTGGCTGGCAGACAGCGCACAACGCGACGGCCTCAGCTGGAGATCTCATCGCGCTCTACGTTGTTTTTGGGTCGGCAGCTTTGCTTGCTGCCGCCGGAGACATTCGCATGCTCATTCGCGGCGGTGTTTCTGGGGCAAAACGTCTGGTGCGCCATCTTTGGCGAATGTGCGTCGCACTGTTTATTGCCGCAGGCTCCTTCTTCCTGGGAACGGCCTCAGATCCTGTGCTCCGGCGAACTGGATTGCGCGCCACGTTGTTCACCCCGGCAATTCGCAAGACTCATCTCCCTGAAGTACCGGTACTCATAATCGTCATACTGACGATCTTCTGGGTGTGTCGCGTAATGTTTACAAATGCGTACAAGAATCCTGGAATTAAGCCGTCGGCAGCGCCGCCGCCCACCCTTGTAAAAGACGCGAGGATGGGTCACCCAACGTTCTGATCCACGAAAAAGAAACAGACTATGAACAAGGGTGGGCCCCTTTCTCCTGGATTCTTGAAACCCGCCCCTAGCGAACTGGCACCCCGGACAGCGCGTCGGAGTGGGATGGCACGGCGGCCACTGCTTCACTTGCGAGTTTTGCAGGGGGCGGCGATTTCATCCTCTGCCGCAACCCAAAAATCACCGCTATCCACTTCGACGGCGGCTACGCCGAGTACATGATTGCGCTTGTAGAAGCAATCGCCGCCGTGCCGGACGATCTGTCCGCTGCCGAAGCCGCTCCTCTGACGTGCGCCGGTATTACCGTTTTCAATTCGCTGCGCAATGCCGAAGCCCGCGCCGGGGATCTAGTCGCAATTCAAGGTATCGGCGGCCTCGGCCATCTCGGCATTCAATATGCGCGGCAGATGGGATTCCGCACTGTGGCCATCGGGCGCGGCCAGGACAAAGAGCCGCTGGCTCGCAAACTCGGCGCCAGCATTTACGTTGATTCTGCTTCCTGGTGTCCCTCCGAAGCGCTCCAGAAAGTCGGTGGCGCGAGGGTGATCCTGGCTACTGCGCCTGATTCGAAATCTATTTCCGCGCTCGTGGATGGCCTGGCGCCCGGCGGTAAACTTCTGGTCATTGGAGCCGGGATTGAACCCTTAACAATCACCCCGTTGCAATTGATCATGGCGCGTAAGTCCGTTCAGGGCTGGCCCTCAGGAACCGCCAAGGATTCCGAGGAAACGCTTGCCTTCAGCGCCCAAACTGGCGTGCGTCCCATGATTGAACGGCTATCCACTGGAAAAAGCCGACGAAGCCTACGACCAGATGATCAGCAGTTGCGCCCGCTTTCGCGTTGTGTTGACGATCTAATGCCCCGGTAGCGCCGACTCCCAGTCGGCTGTCGCGAGGGCAACTTGCCCTCGTAGGTTGCGGGTGGACCTACGACATCGGCAAGGTGCCCCGCGCCACATTTTTTCCCCACCGGACGGTCGGTGGGGAGTTTTCCTCTACTTCTCGCCGAAAATTCCCAACAAGACACTCGACAAGTGATCTGAATGTACCTACTATCGTGCCTCGTAGTCATGTTTGAGGTGCGCCGCTTCAGTACGCTTCTCGCCGCTTCCCTACAACACGGGCCCCACAATAAATTTCACGATCACGAAGGAGATCGCAATGCTTGGAAGAAAGTCGCCTTGCCCCAGATCCGCCGTGCTGCTGGTAGCCTTAATGCTGGTTAGCTCCCTTTCCCTCTTGGCGCAATCGCGCATGACGGTAAGACGGGAAGTTCATCGAGACGTGTCCCCACCCTTGCTGGACATGATCAAGGTGACGCCCAGGCCATCACTGATAAAACATGAAGCCGAACCCGTTCGTAGGATCCCGTTGCCTCCGGGCCTGAGCACGCTGGAAGAAGACCCGATCCGGCAGCAAACCATGGTTCCGTTTACCCCCGTTGTGGGGACCAGTTTTGAAGGCCTGGGCGCAGGTCAATATGGCTTCAGTGTGACTGGAGCGCCGCCCGATACCAATGGCACGGTCGGTGCCACGCAATATGTACAGTGGGTGAACACTTCGTTCGCCATCTTCAACAAGGCGACGGGAGCGTTGATCGCAGGTCCAACCGCAGGCAATGCTTTATGGTCGGGATTCGGGGGCGGCTGTCAGACCAACAACGACGGCGATCCAGTCGTTGTCTATGACAAGCTGGCCCAGCGTTGGGTCTTCAGTCAATTCTCGGTCACGACGACGCCGTTCCTGCAATGTATCGCCGTATCCACTACCTCGGATGCGACCGGAACCTATAACCGCTACAGCTTCCAGTACAACAATTTCGACGACTATCCCAAAATGGGTGTGTGGCCCGACGGCTATTACGAAACCTTCAATATGTTCAACGGCAACACGTTTGTCGGCGCCGATGCCTGCGCCTACAACCGTACCGCCATGCTGAACGGACAGTCGGCCACACAAGTCTGCTTCCAGCAGGGTTCATCGGTCGGGGGCCTGCTGCCCTCCGATCTCGACAGTACCACCGCTCCGCCGGCGGGTTCTCCGAACTACATGCTGTATTTCGGAACGAACAACCTGAACCTCTTCAAATTCCACGTGGACTTCACGACGCCTTCAAATTCCACCTTTACCGGGCCGACTGTGATCAACGTGGCGGCATTTACTCCGCTGTGCAGCGGCGGTACATGTGTCGCGCAGCCCGGAACCACGCAACAACTTGATTCGCTCGCCGACCGGCTGATGTACCGCCTCGCCTACCGCAACTTCGGCACACACGAGTCGCTGGTGACGAGCCACGCTGTCACGGTCTCCGGCGGCGGCGGCGTTCGCTGGTACGAAATCCAGAATCCCAGCGGAACGCCCAGTCTTGCCCAACAGGGCACGTTTGCTCCCGACTCGAGCTACCGCTGGATGAGCAGCATCGCCATGGACCAAGCTGGCGACATGGCAGTCGGCTATAGCGTATCGAGCAGTTCGATCAATCCGTCGATTCGATATACCGGCCGCGTGCCCACCGATCCCTCGGGCACGATGGAAGCCGAGGTCAATGTGGTCAGTGGAACCGGCTCGCAAACCACCGGCTTGAGCCGTTGGGGCGACTACAGCGCGATGCAGGTCGATCCCGTGGATGATTGTACTTTCTGGTACACGCAGGAGTACATCAAGACGAACGGAACCTTCAACTGGAACACGCGCATCGCGAACTTCATATTCCCGGGATGCGGTGGTACCGCGACCCCGGACTACACGATCGGCGCGTCCCCATCTTCCCTGACGATCACGCAAGGTGGAAATGGAACCAGTACCATCACCATCACCAGTTTGAATGGTTTCAATTCCGCAACGACGCTCAGCGCCTCTGGCTTACCGAGTGGCGTGACAGCAGCCTTCTCCACCAACCCGGTCACTCCTCCAGCGAACAGCAGCGCGACCTCAACACTAACGCTGACTGCTTCCGGCACGGCGACCACCGGGACCACGAATGTGACGATTACAGGAACATCCGGTTCGCTCAGCCACAGTACGACGATTGCTCTGACGGTGAATGCGTCCGGCGGCGGAGGACTGCAAACTGCGGTCTTTGACGCCACGCTCAAAGCGCCGAAGTGCGCGACCGTCGGTTCCGGATGCGACTCGGGTCCGTCACTCCTCTTGGGGCGCGACACCATAAGCGGCGGCGCCGAGCCGAACCAACCCAACAACATCAACGCCTCGTGCGCCGATGGTACCTCTGGAACTTTCCACTCTGACGAGTCCAACGACCGCCTGGTAATCACCACCACCGACGGTAGTAACCTGACGCCGGGCAAGACAGTCACGGTCAGCGCGACGGTCTGGGCTTATAGCTCATTTACCTCCGATGCTCTCGACCTCTATTACGCGGCGAACGCGAACAGTCCGTCGTGGGTGCTGATCGGCACGATTGTTCCTACGGCTGCTGGCGTGAACACGATCTCACGCAACTACACGCTACCGAGCGGCGGCAGTCTGCAAGCCGTTCGCGCCAACTTCCGTTACCTGGGAAGCGCGTCTTCTTGCAGCACGGGAGCGTATGACGACCACGACGACCTGGTCTTTGCCGTGGGTGCCGGAACTCCTGGATTCACGATGTCCGCTTCGCCAAACGCAGTAAGTGTGAGCCAGGGCGGAAATGCTTCGAGCACGATCACAGTCGCGAGCCAGAACGGATTCAACTCGGCAACTACGCTGAGCCTTTCCGCTCTGCCCAGCGGCGTGACCGCGGCCTTCTCGACCAATCCGGTCACCCCGCCAGCGAACGGTACGGCGACCTCAGCTCTAACTTTCACCGCTTCAGCGTCGGCTACCACCGGCACCACGAACATCACGGTGACCGGAACTTCCGGCTCGCTTGTCCAGACGACCACCATTGCGTTGACCGTCAGTTCGACAGGTGGAGCGCTCACCGCCGTTTACGACTCCACGCTCAAAGCACCGAAATGTGCGACCGTGGGTACGTCCTGCGACTCGGGTCCGACTCTACTCCTGGGCCGTGGCACGATGAGCGGCGGGAATGAAACGAACCATCCCAACACCATTAACAATTCCTGCGCGGACGGCAACTCGGGAACGTTCCACTCCGACGAGTCGAATGACCGGCTGTCGATTGCCAGTACCAACGGCAGTCCCTTGACGCATGGCAACACCGCAACCGTTACGGCGACGGTCTGGGCTTGGACCACACCGTCAGCTGACTCTCTCGATCTGTACTACACCGCCAACGCGAACAGTCCGTCATGGGTTCTGATCGGGACGATCGTTCCTACGGTCGCCGGCGCCCAGTCCATTTCCCGGACATTCACACTTCCCACCGGTAGCTTGCAGGCCGTTCGGGCCCAATTCCGCTATCAGGGAAGCGCGTCTTCGTGCACGGCAGGTTCCTACAACGATCATGACGACCTGATCTTCGCTGTGAACTGACAGGAAGTCTGGTCTCTAAACAATTCGAGCCGGTCCTAAATTTCAGGACCGGTTCGATGGTTTTCAGGATTACACGCCGGCGCTGGCCCCTCGGGCGCCTTCACCGCACACCTTGACGAAGGCGTCGACCACGCCGCTTTGGAATTTTTCGCCCGAAGCCGCCGCAATCATGCCTTCAGCCTCGTCGGGCGACATAGCCTTGCCCCCCGGGGCAGTTGTCAATCGCAGATACATGTCGGCCACCGCCAGGATATGCGCCTCGATGGGCACGTTGACCGCCCGGGCGCCCTGCTCCTCGAGAATCTGTTCCGCCACGATAATCGGGATGACGCGGCGCAACGATCCACCCATGGCCTGCGCCCGCGGATCCGTCTTCCGGTTTTTGCGGAAGCTGGCAACGATTTCGTTGCGCGTGACGTCCGCCGCTTTGTAAAGCATGTCGTGGCTGATTCCAAGCAGGTTCAGGTCGCGCAGCAGAATGGCCGAACGCAGCATTTCAATGCGGTCCGAGCCCATCCCCATCACGTTGGCAATGCGCGTCGCAAGATCCAGAACCCGCTGATTTTCACCCTGTGTATATTGCTCGTTGGCGAGGAAATGCTGCAGAACGACCAGCAGCCCACTGAAACTCTCGCGGATATCGTTGGTCATCGCCTGTTTTCGCTCGTAGAGTGTGCCCATCACGTAACTGGTGACCGCCAGAATTCCCGCCCAGATCGCAAAATTGAATAGCCGCTCTCCCGGCAGCGTCAGAGTGGGATGGGTTGGCATCAGGTTGGTGACGAAATTGAGCAGGATGACCACAAATATGCAGGCAAAGGCGGTTAGAGTCGCGTGGCGTCGTCCAAAGAAATAGGCGGAGTAGAGAATCGGTAGGAAGTAAAAACACAGCACCATCGGCAACGATTCGGCAAAGAATTGTAGCGTGGCGGCAATCAGGAACAGCGACAGAAGGAGAAGGAGCTCTTTTATGACTCTACTCATGTATCAGCCTCAGGAGGTAGTCCTCGCTCGCCTGGACGGACCTCGAACCCGAACCATACGAAGAGACCGACACGTCTCCTGCCCCAATTGGAATGGTGAGGCACGTTCGAGTGGGGACAAAATTACCGAGGTAATAAGGGCGAGGGGCGAAACCCTGTTCGGGACATAGACATTGGCGGACAAAGCCTGACCTGAGCGAAGTCGAAGTGAGCGTCCTCCATGAACTACTTGGCGCGCGGATGGGTCTGGTCGTAGACATCCATAACGTGTTTGACCGAAAGCTGGGTGTAGCGCTGGGTGGTGGCGAGACGTTCGTGGCCGAGCAGTTCCTGGATCGCGCGCAGATCTGCGCCTTCTTCTAGCATGTGGGTGCCAAAGGCGTGGCGCAGGGTGTGAGGGTGGACATCGGGTGAAAGTCCTTTGGCGACGGCGATGCGCTTGACGATGCGTCCGACGCTGCGGGTTGTGAGCCGGCCGCCACGCTGGTTGACGAGCAACGCCGCGCTCGTTCTCTTCAATGTTGCCAGCAGTTGCTGCCGCCACGGCAGATAGGTCGCAAGTGCCGCTCGCACCGCTCCGCCGAAGGGAACGTAGCGCTCTTTCTTTCCTTTTCCGCGGATCAGCATGGCTTCGGCACTCAGCCGGATGTCGTCGAGATCGATGCCGACCAATTCGGAGTTTCGGATGCCGCAGCCATAAAGCAACTCCAACATCAGCCGGTCGCGTTCAGGGAAAGAAGCCACCTCTGGCATTTTGCCGTCGAGCACAGAGTTCATCTCTTCAATGGTCGGAACGCGCGGCAGCTTCTGTGCCAGCCTGGGCGTTGAGACTAGTTTCGCCGGATTCTGTTCGACTACACCTTCCTGCGCCAACCACCGATAAAGCGACCGTATTGCAGCCAGCGCGCGTGCAACCGAAGTCTTGCCCAGTCCTTTGTCGTAAAGATAAGAAAGGAACCCGCGAATAGCAATGTGATCGATCGTCTTCCAGTCGCGCGGGCCTGCGTAGCCAGCGAAAACGTCGAGATCGCCGGCATAAGCCTTGATGGTATGCGCGGATGCGTTGCGCTCCCGCAAATGGCGCAGGAACGAGTCGGTGGCGAGTTCGACGGGCGTGCGCGGCTGTTTGCGGTCCAGATTCATTGTTGATTTTTGATTTTCGATTGCTGATTGAACCCCGGCCTTTCAATCAACAATCGAAAATTAACAATCCATCAATTTCTCACCTTCGCCCTCGGATGATGTTTCGCATACACACTCTTGAGCCGGTCGAGCGCCACATGCGTATAGATTTGCGTGGTCGAGATATCGGCGTGGCCGAGGATGGTCTGTACGGTACGCAGGTCAGCACCGTTTTCGACCATGTGCGTGGCACAGGAATGACGAAGCATATGCGGGCTGACGTGGCGTCCGGAGGCCAAAGCCGCCTTCCCCACCAGTTGCCAGAGACGTTGGCGAGTTAGCCGACGCACCCCAGTACCCAAAAACAGAAGTGGTGAACTCTTTGTCTTGATTAGCACTTCCCTGCTGTTCTTCAAGTATTGCTGTAATGCCTGTTGCGCGGGAACCCCCAGTGGCACCATACGCTCCCTGTCGCCCTTGCCGCGCACCAGAATGTATCCCATGTCGAGTTTCAGGTCTTCGAGGCGAGTATTGGCAACTTCGGAGACACGCACACCGCCAGCATAAAGTAGTTCGAGGATGGCGCGATCGCGAAGCGCCAGAGCCTGGGCGCGAACGGTTTGATTGCGGGGCTGGGTTGCGCCCAACGTGGCCTCAACTTCGTCGTGGCTGAGCGATTTGGGCAACACCTTCCACTGCTTCGGGCTGTCGATGTTCAGAGTGGGGTCTTTCTCGATTTTTCCGTCGAGCAACAGGTAGCGATAGAGATGGCGGATGGCCGATAGCTTTCTTCCCACCGATCGTCCGTCGAGTTGGTTCGAAAACAATTCCTGGATGAAGTCGCGAACGTCTGCCCGTCGCGCCCCCGTCAAAGCCAAGCGTCGCTTCTCCAGGAACCCGGCGAACTGAGCCAGATCACTGGTGTAAACCGCGATCGTTAATTTGGCTAGCCCCCGCTCCACCCGCAGATAATCAAAGAAAGCGGCAAGCACACGGGAATTGGTCTCGGATGGCACAAAGCAAGTATGCCTGTTATCGGACGATCGAGGGAGTAGTCGGAATTGTTCCTTAGGCAAACGTCATAATTTCAATTCCCTCTCTTGAAGAATTGTTCGACCCGAGCGCAACCCATAGCCTCCGGGGAGCAACCAACAGTGACACACCTTGGTGTGACAAGACAAAAGGAGCGCGTTTATGAAGATGCTGATTTCAGTTTTCCTGGCACTCGCCCTCTCAATGGCAGCGTTTGCCCAATCGCAGGATCAGACCTCCGGACAGGGTAGTCAAGCAACCCCGGGAACCCAAGGCCAGAGTGACACTAAAGCCAGCACTGGCAAGAACATGTCGGGCACCGTGAGCCATGACGGCAAGAGCTTCAAGAACGATGCCGACAACAAGAAATACAAGGTAGACAATCCAGACACTCTGAAGGGCAAAGAGGACCAACACGTAGCGATGATTGTGGCGGTTGATCCGAGCACCAACACAATCCACATCATCCAGGTGGAGGCTCCGCAGCAATAGACTTCGCCATTTCGAGTGAAACTCGTTAAGGCAGCCTTGCGCATCGCGCCCAAGCGACTGTGGCGTGCAGTCGGGGGCATATCCATGCAGGAGACTGGGCGCGAACCAAGGCCGGGTGAGCCGCTGGCCTACCAGCCTGTAGCGAAGAGTCGGCGTGCGCCACGCAATCCGCACTTCTGGTACTTATCGTAGGAGACGGCGGTCCGCTCTCGGATTTGTTCGCCTTCCTCATTGTCAATCCACCCATCCAGCGCGGCTTTTAGAGTGTAGGCTTCCGGAGCCATTAGACCCGTCGTCCACAAGAGAGGATGCGCGCCCGACACCCGCAGCGCGTCTGCAAAATACTGTTTGCTGGCGCAGGCCAGGATAATCGCGTCCCGATGAGCTTCGTTTTCCATTGGAACTCCTCCATAGCGCTTCTGAACCTTTCTGTAGAGTGCGACGGAAGAAAAGCGGAATCAATCAGGCGGGATGCGTAGCGCTGTCTGCGAGGATTATCCGCTGATTGGGCGAGCAGCTTTACTGCTGCGCGCCCAGATCCCCCGCGATCCCAGGCGGCGGTGGCGGGATCGTGATGTCCAACTTGTTCACCGCGCCAAGCGACGAAAGTGGCTTGTCGAATTCGCTGGTGTTGCCGACCACGAATACTGACATCTGCTCGCGATGGATATATTTCGCCGCCACCCGCGCCACCTCTTCTTTGGTCACTTTCCCAATCTCTTTCTGATAGTTCTCCAGAAAATCGAGCGGGTAGCCATAGAATTCGTACGCCATTTTCTCCTGGAGCACTTTGCCGGGAGAATCAAAGCGGAAGATGAAGGAATTCAAAATCGCATCCTGGGCACGCTTGATTTCGTCATCGGTGATCGGCTTTTTGGCGAGATCGGCGATCTCCTGGTCCAGTGCCTGGATCGCTTCCACCGTGCTCTGGCTCTTTGTGCTCATGATCAAGCGCAGCATGCCTGGATGATCCCATGCAGTACCGATTCCGCCGCCCACCGCGTACGCCAGTCCCTTGGTAGTGCGGATGTCGCCAAAGAGCCGCGACGAGAATCCGCCTCCGAAAGCTTCGTTGAAGACCGAAATCGCGAAATAGTCCGGGTTTTTACGGGTTGTACCGAGAGCCACCATGTAGATGTTGCTCTGGTTTACGTCCGTTTTCTCCACCAGGTAGTTCCCGGGCTTGGCGGGCTTAAAGGGGATCTCGGGATCCTTTGCCGCCGGACCTTTGGGCCATGATACGAAGGCCTGACGCAAGCGCGCTTCCATCGCCGTGGCATCAAAGTCACCGACCACGCCCAGAATGATGTTGTTGGGATGAACGTAGTTGTGATGCCAGTCCAGCAGGTCCTGGCGAGTAACCGCGGCCACCGTGGTGTATTCGGGAACACGAGCGTAGGGATTGTTCGTGCCATAGGCTAGTTTTGCCGCCTCGCGTGCGGCAATCCCGCCCGGATCGTCGTTCCGGCGAGAGATGCCATCGTATATTCCCTTCTGTGCGATCTGAATTTTGTCGGCGCGAAACTCCGGGTTCTGGAGCAAGGCCTGGAACACTTTGAAAACGTCGTCCAGGTCCCCTTTCAGACAGGAAAAGTTAATTGTGGTCGAGTCCACGCCTCCACCAGTTTCCACGTGGGCGGCACGCTGCTCGAGATAGTCATCCAATTGATCGCCGGTTTGAGTCTTGGTCCCGCCGGTGCGCCACACTTCGCCGTAGATATCAATCATCCCGGTCTTGTTTGCCGGAACCGTACGACTGCCACCACGAATGCGGGCGAAACCATCAATCAAGGGGAGTTCATGATCTTCCTGTAAGAAGATCACCATGCCGTTGGGTAACGCGATCCGTTTCGGTTGCGCCGGATGAAACGCAGGCAATGGAGGAATCGGTACCTGCTGCCAGGTTGCTGCTTGCGCCCAGAGTCGCATGTTGCCGCCGAGCAAAGCGAGAGCGAACAGAGCAAGGAGTGTGCGCTTCACTGAGCACCTCCCTGCGGAGCTGCTCCAGTTCCAGGCGGTGCGCCTGCGAACTCGATGATTCCAACTGTACGATTGTCGGGTACAAAGATCTGGTTGGCGACGCGGCGAATATCAGCCTTTGTGACCTTATCGATCCGATCCACGGAGCGGAATAGCTCCCGCCAGTCTTCGTAGCGCGCCTGGAACAGGCCCAAATTGAAAGCTAACCCTTCGTTGGAGCCGAGCGAGCGAATCAAGTTGGCCTTGGCACGTGTTTTAATCATCCGCAATTCTTCGTCGGAGATGTCTTCCTTCTTTAGCCGATCGATCTCGGCGTGGATGGCATCGGCCATTTCCTCCGGCTTGTGTCCCGGGATCGGGAAGGCATAGAACGCAAACAGGTGCGGATACTTGTTGCCTGGCAAGCCGGAAAATCCGGCTGAATCTGACGCGATCTGCTTGTCGCGGACCAGGGCGCGGTAAAGGCGCGACGTCCGGCCGTTCGACATCAGGTCGGTAATGGCATCGTACACAGCGTCATCCGGACTATGGTAGTCGGGCCGGTGATAGCCCTCGAGATAAAGCGGCTGCGATTGCTCATGCAGCACCACCCGTCGCTCGGATTTTTGCGGCGGTTCGGTGGTGGTGGCTTCGTCCGGCGCGGAACGTGCTGGCAGCCGCGAGAAGTATTTCTCGATGATGGGCATGGCCTCGGAGGCCTTCACATCGCCGACCACGGTAAGCACGATGTTCGGCGCAATGTAATACCTGTCGAAGAAGTTCTGCGCGTCCGTAGCCGAGAACGAGTTGAGGTCCCACATCCAGCCAATCGTCGGCCGATGATAAGGATGGGCGGCAAAGGAAGCGGAAGTAAACTGCTCGAGCAGCCGCCCGATCGGATTGCTGTCGGTGCGCATGCGCCGCTCTTCGATGACCACGTTGCGCTCTTTGTAGAACTGCCGCATGACCGGGTGCAGGAAGCGCTCCGATTCGAGATAGGCCCACAACTCCAGCCGGTTGATCGGGAACGAATAGTGGTAACCGGTTTCATCGTGATTGGTAAAGGCATTCATGCCTTCGCCGCCTTCGCTCTCCACGATCTTGCCGAACTCGTTGTTGTAGGGCGCGGAAAACTTGTCGGCGGCAGCGATCGCATCTTTCCAGCCCTGCTCCAGTTGTTTGAGCTTCTGCTCGTCGCGGTTTACCGATTTGTCGCGCTCGGCGATGTAGGCGGCGTACGCCTCCTCGACTTTTTGCAGCGCGGCTTTCTCACCCGCGTAGTCGCGCGTGCCGATCTTGTCAGTTCCCTTGAACGCCATGTGCTCGAACATATGCGCCAACCCGGTCTTGGCCATTGGGTCTTGGACCGAACCGGCGTCCACATGGGTGAAGAAGGAGAATACCGGCGCTTCGGGACGCTCACAGATGATCACTGTCAGACCATTCGCAAGCTTCTTCGTGGCGATGCGCTTTTCGAATGAGGCCACGTCCTGACTTAAGACAAAAGAGGAAAGGCAAAGGACAAGAGCAATCAGATGAACTCTACGGGACTTCATTCCACCTCCAGCGGGCTGGAAACGTTTGAAATTCGAAGGTACTTGCGGGCGCGAGAAGTTGTCAAACCGGCCCTGGATAGAGAGACGCGGCATCGGCAGTTCGGTTAGGTCGCGAGAGCGAATATCCTTACCCCTCCCACACCCACTTCCCGCCCACCATCGTGCGCTCGATCGGAATATTGATGATGTTGTATGGGTCCTCTTTGAACACGTTGCGCCCGAGCACGACAAGGTCCGCCAGTTTGCCCGCCTCGATCGAGCCTTTCCGATTCTCTTCATAGGAAGCGTAGGCGCCGTTGATGGTGCCCACGCGGATTGCTTCTTCCAGCGTAATCTTCTGCTGCGGCCCCCAGACGTTGCCCTTGGCGTCGGTGCGCGTGACTTCGGACTGCAGGGCCATCATCGGTTCGAACGGTCCGGGCGGATAGTCTGAGGCCTGCGTGGGGCGGATGCCTGCATCCAGGAAACTGCGCAAGGCGAACATGTGGTTGACTCGCTCCGGGCCATACTCCTTCATCTTTTCTCCGTGATAGTAGGCGTAGGTTGAAAACGGAGTCGGAATCGCGCCCAGTGCTTTGATTCTTTGCACGAGCTCATCGTTGACAACCGTACAGTGCTCGAAGCGGTAGCGCGCATCTTTACGCGGCATCTCTTTCTGCAACCGCTCGTAAACCCGCAGCGTGATGTCGATGGCCACATCGCCGTTGGCATGGGTGCCGAGTTGCCATCCCGCTTCGTGCGCCTTTTTCGCCTGCTGATAGAGTTCGTCTTCCGGCGTGACGAGAATTCCGAAATCATCCGGACGGCCGACGTAGGGCTGCGAAAGCCGCGCTGTACGCTCCGAAATCGAGCCATCGCAGATCATTTTCTGCGCGCCGACCTTCACCCACTCGTCGCCGAGTCCGGTCTTGATTCCTGCCGCCAGCATCTGGTCCATGAACGGATGGAAGATGTGGCAGTAAACGCGCAGGGAGAGCTCGCCTGTGTCGCGCGCTTCCTGGTACGCCCGCAGGTCGTCGGGTGTGCCCAGCGCGTCCGTCACCGAGGTAACGCCCGTACTCGTCATCATCTGTGAGATTAGGCGCACGCCTGCGCGCCGGTCGTCACGCGTGAAGTTCGAGGGGATTACCCGTTCAAAGGCGTCCTTGCCATGTTCGCGGACATGCCCCGTCAGGTGGCCGGTAGCAGGATCATGATCATATTTGCCGCCGGGAGGATCGGCAGTCTGGTCGTCGAGCTTCGCCAGCTTCAGCGCCAGAGAATTTGCCCAAGCCGTGTGGCCGCCGCGATGTTCCACAAATGCGGGATGGTCGGGAACCGCTGTGTCGAGGTCCTGTAGAGTGAGCGGGCGCCCCTCGGAGGTTTTAGTGTCGTCATATTTGAAGCCCAGGACCCATCCTCCAGGAGGCGTCTTGGCCGCGCGCTCGCGCAGGGCCTTCAAGATATCCGCGATGGAACGCAGGTCGCAGTCCACCATGCGCAGATGGGAGAGACCGGCCTCCGCGGGGTGCGAGTGCGCGTCGATGAAGCCAGGCAGTACGGTCTTGCCGCCGAGATCCACTTTCTTTGCGTTGCCAACGGCAAGTGCGAGAACCTCTTCGTTCGATCCGATCGCCAGAAAGCGGGCGTCGGAGATCGCGACCGCCTGCGCGCGTGGCTGGCGCGGATTCACCGTCCAGAAATTGCCGTTGTAGAGAATCAGTTCAGGCTCGGTGCGCTCGATCGCAAACAGCGCAGACCCACCCATAGCGCCCAGACCGTAGATAAACTCGCGACGCGAAGCCGCCATCAGACCTCCTTTTGCGTGGGAAACTATACTAGCAATTCGTCGTTAGTCGGTAGTCGTTGGTCATGGGCGGCTTCGCATGAGCTGCTGGCTGACCACGAGTCCCCGAGCGACCAATGACGAACGACCAACAACGCTCATGACGACACCTACCATCGTCGAAGTCGAGGGCCGCAAGCTCAAGCTCTCGAACCTGGAGAAGGTCCTTTATCCCGCGACCGGCTTCACCAAAGGTCAGGTGATTGACTATTACGTTCGCATCGCCCCCGCGCTGGTGCCACATCTTGCCGGACATCCTCTGACGATGAAGCGCTATCCCGGGGGCGTGGACCAAGAATACTTCTTCGAGAAGAACGCGCCCATGCACCGTCCGGAATGGGTGAAGACGGCTCCGATCTGGAGTGACAGCAACAGTCGAACCGTCAACTACATCCTGGCGAACGATCTGGCCACGCTGGTGTGGATCGCCAACCTGGCATCGCTGGAATTGCATCCATCACTCTCGCTCGCGTCCAACATCGAACAGCCGACCATGATCGTCTTCGATCTCGATCCCGGGCCACCCGCCGACATCGTACAGTGCGCGCAGGTCGGCCTTTGGGTGCGCGCGATCTTCGATCATTTCGGACTTCAGAGTTTTCCCAAGACCTCCGGGTCGAAAGGGATGCAGATCTACGTTCCACTGAATACCAAAACGAGCTACAGCGAGACCAAGCAGTTTGCCCATGCATTGGCACGGCTGCTGGAACAAGAACATCCCGAGTTGGTCGTCTCCGACATGAAGAAGGCCGTGCGCACAAACAAGATCTTTGTGGATTGGAGCCAGAACGATCAGCACAAGACGACGATTGGTGTTTATTCCCTGCGGGCTCGCGAACACCCAACCGTATCCACTCCGATCACATGGGACGAAGTCGAGCAGACACTCAAAAAGAAAGATGCGCAACGGTTGGTGTTCGAGGCATCGGACGTTCTCAAACGCGTCGAGAAAATGGGCGACCTGTTCGAGCGAGTCTTGATGCTGAAGCAAAAGCTGCCGCAGCTCGCAGGGCTGACTGCGGGAACGGAGAAAGCAGAAGGTGTTGCGCTCGCCGCGCAAGCCGAGCCCAAGCAGCGAAAACGCCGCAAGGTATAATCCCGCTCGTGTGGGACGGACACTCTTGTCCGTCGCTCTGGCCTATGCCTCAACTTTATGTCGGCACCTCCGGATGGGCATACCCGAGTTGGAAGCCTGACTTCTATCCGGAGAAGCTGGCGCAGAGGAAATTTCTGAATTTCTATGCCTCGAAGCTGAACGCTGTCGAGGTCAATTACACTTTCCGACAACTGGTGAAGGAAACCACGGTTCAGAACTGGATCACCGAAACACCCGATCACTTTCGCTTCACCATCAAAGCCCACCAGGTTCTCACCCATATCAAGCGGCTGAAGGCCGCGGAGGAGTTTCTGAAGCGCTTTCTTGGAACGTTGGAAGCTCTGGAGCGCGCCGGGCGCCTCGGCCCGCTGCTTTTTCAGCTTCCGCCGAATTTCAAGGCTGACCAAGCGGTGTTGGCAGAGTTCTTGAAAAGCTTGCCCCGGACCGTGCGTGCCGCCTTTGAATTCCGCCACGACTCCTGGTTTACGGACGCCACTTGGGACACGCTCCGCGAGCGCAACGCCGCGCTCTGCGTTGCCGAGACCGAAGAACGCAACACGCCCGATGTAGTCACGGCCGACTACGCCTACTACCGTTATCGCAAGCCCAACTACACCGCCGACGAACGCCAGGCGATGGTCGGACGCATGCATGAGCACCTTGCCGCCGGGCGCGACGTCTTTGCTTACTTCAAGCACGAGGAGACATCCGAGGGCGCGCTATACGCCGTGGATGTGCTCAAGGCCGCCGGTGCTTAAGGAGCTGCTGAACGGCGGCATCCTTCTTGATTTTCATTTGAAAAATCGAGCGTGGCTGTAGTTCCCTGCATTCTCGATTTCCCGTCTTATGTCATCTGCCGTATTCCTGCGCGGCCTTTGCCACGTTCTCCAGTTTACCGAGGTCCCGCCAATAGTATTCGTCGGCTCGGAACGCAACGATTTTCTCCCCGGCAACTGCGAGACGCAGATATGCGGTGATGATCGAAAACGCACCTTCTTCGGTCATCATCCCCAGGAGACGCGGGGAAATCACGTGGATCCCGGAAAAAGCCAGTGCTTGCGTTTGGAAAGATCGAACCAGCTCCGAGTTTCCGTCGTGACCTGCGCGCCGTCCGCAAAGCTGAAGCAGTTCGTCGAAGAGCAGGTAGCGGGAGGTCTCCCGGTCTTGCACTGCCAGCGTCGCCAGCGCCCGCTGTTCCGTATGAAATTGCACCATGCGGCGGAGATCGATCGTGCTGACAACATCGACGTTGTGCAAAATGAAAGGTGCGTCGTTGAAATTCTCCAGAAAAAACCAGGCGGCTTTCTTCAGACCGCCGCCGGTGTCGAGCAAGACCTCTTCGCGGGAAATTTCAATCCGCATACCAAAGTTGTCGTTCGCCTTCAGATATTCGACGACCATATCGGCGAAGTGATGCACGTTGACGATCACTTCGCGGACTCCAAACTCGTGCAACCGGGCGAGCGTGATCTCCAGCATCGTGCGCCCCGCAACTGGCACCAGCGCTTTCGGGCGCTCGTCAGTGAGCGGACGCAAGCGCGTGCCTAGGCCGGCGGCGAGAATCATCGCTTTCATTGATCGATTTTCTCCGACCCCAATTTCTCCAACTCGCGATGGTGCACAACTACCTCCACTCCATTGCGGCCGCGCAAGTGCTTCGCTAATTGCTCTGCCAGGTACACCGAGCGATGCTGACCACCGGTGCAGCCGAACGATACCATCAGATTCTTGAAGCCCCGGCGTTGGTAGGTCTGGACGCTGGCATCCACCAGAGACGTCACGCTCGCCAGAAAATCGTGCACGCTGTCCTGCTGGTTAAGGTATTCAATCACCGGCGCGTCCTTGCCTGTGAGGAACTTGAACTGCTCTTCACGGCCGGGATTGGGAAGGCTACGCCCATCGAAGACGAATCCGCCGCCGTTTCCAGTCTCATCTTTCGGAAGTCCACGGTGAAATGAAAAGCTGAAGATCCGAACGGTGAGAAGTTCCCCGCTCGAAGTGACGGTCTGTAGCTTCTCGGAGGCGAGCATGCTGTTGAATGCGTCCATCAGCGTCGGCAATGCGATGGGCAGCTTGACGTTGTGCAGCAGCCAGCGCAAGTTTTTTAGCGCGTATGGGACGCTTTGCAGGAAATGCGCCCTGCGCTCATAAAACCCACGGAAACCATAAGCGCCCAAAGCCTGCATGATGCGGATGTAGACATAGGGGTAGTAATGCTGCATGAACTCTTCGCGATTTACCGTGATGGAACCGGTCAACGCGTCGAGATAGTGATCGAGCAGTTGCTGCCGCAGTTCCGGCGGCAGATCGGCCTTGGCGTCGTAGAGCAACGAAGCGATGTCATACTGCAGGGCGCCTTTTCTGCCACCCTGGTAATCCAGGAAAAACGGCTGGCTGTTCTGCAACATGATGTTGCGTGACTGGAAATCGCGATAGAGGAAGTACTCGCGCGGCGCACTCAACAGGAACTTCGTCAAGCGGCCGAAATCGTCTTCCAGCGCCTGCTCGTTGAACGCAATGCCTGCGAGCCTCAGAAAGTAGTACTTGAAATAGTTTAAATCCCATGCGATAGATTGCCGATCGAAGCTGCCGCGCGGATAGCACACTTTGTAATTCAAGTCGCGACCCGCTTCGACCTGAAAACGCGGCAACACGGCCACTACTTTGCGATAGGCTTCCACCGCTTGCGAAGCGATGTTGTCAGCAGTTCGATTCTTCGAAAGGAACTCAAAAAGCGTCGTGTCGCCCAGATCTTCTTCGAGGTAGGCGCCATGACTTAGATCTTCTTCATAAATCTCCGGCACCGGCAGACCGTGTCGGCGAAAGTGCCGGGAAAATTCAAGGAAAGCGACGTTCTCTTCGCGAACATCGTAGAGAATGCCGATCGCGCTGACTTTTTCATTCGCCAGCCGGACGATCTTGCGCCCCGAGCCGCCGAGTTGGCCCTGCAGCGGCTGCACCCGCTCCGCGGGTGAGCGAAAATACCGCTCAAACAGTTGTTTGAGAACGTCCATCAAGTGACTTCAGATGATGCGAGTTCGATCAGTCACCGACAAAGATAACATCGAGAGCTCGCAATCCAGGAACAGTCAGGGTCAACGCGCTGCTGGGCCGTCATCGCACTATCTCAATCCGGACTAGTCTAGCGGTTTTCGGTCCTGAAGAAGCCAAAATTCTGGGTTGACACAAGGCGTTTTCGGCGTTAGTGTATGGCGAACAAAAGGCGAATAGTGCGCAGGGCAGCGCGCTGCTCAGGAGGGTTCAAGTCCCTCTGGCTCTCAGATGAGGAGAGTCATATCCAAAGGCGGGGGTAATGCCTCGCTGGCCGGAGAAAGCGGAAGGTATGGAGACGTCTAAACGGGCACGAAAGCGAAAGCTGGATACAGCCAAGACCGACCTGGAGCCACTGCTTGCAGTACTTCGGAGGGCAGGGTGTCTACCGTGAGGTGGAATCTGAAGGGCCTGCGGAGAAGTACCGGGCCGTAATCAAGGGGGAAACCCCGTGATGAACCGGTCAGCCCATTGGTGGGGCAAGGTCGAGCCTGTTATTCGGGGGCGAAGGCGTTCTCATTCACCCACCCATTAACCAAGGTGATTGCGGGCGGCACGGTACGGAAGAACAG